>OWKP01000557.1_pt1 | contig 27944 bp, 24 predicted proteins | sample 1732991 | NCBI WGS metagenome assembly OWKP01 (sample SAMN05065777, study PRJEB22554) | human gut metagenome | biome: ENVO:2100002; feature: ENVO:00000062; material: ENVO:00002003 | host: Homo sapiens | place: USA
GCTCGGAGATGTGTATAAGAGACAGCATCCAGCGCGTTCAAAATCCGCGCCACGGCCTCTTCCACCGGGGTCTGGCCCCGCTTTTTCTGCGGCATGTTGACGGCTCCTCTCACAACAAATTGGAATCCTGTTGAAATTAAGTCTTATTCGTAGAACAAAAGCACCTGTTCCGGGGCCACGCCCAGCCGGGTGGGCATGGTTTCGGGGACGATCTCTTTCGAGACACGCCACCAGAGATCCGGGCTTCCGGCGGTCTGACCCTCGGCGCGCATCCGGATGATCCACTCAAAGGGCTCTTCCATCTTGCCCACGCAGTGGACGGCAAGCGGGTTCCGCACCTCTTCCGGGCGGAAGGAATGAGCGCGGACGCCCATGGCCACCAGTCCGTCCTCGACCATCCGGGCCGGGTGGAGATCGACGCCCCAGTCCGGCACAAAGATGGTGTGGTCATTCACCTTGCGGGCCGGGAAGATGTTCTTGCAGCCCGTCAGGCGGCCGCCCTGCACGGTGCGGGGGTCGGCAAACACCTGCTTGGTGGGGCCGTGGGCCAGCACCCGCCCGGCGTCCATCACGGCGATCTGCCCGCACATGTGGTAGGCTTCGTCCCGGCTGTGGGTCACGATGACCATATCGCCGGGGAAATCCGCCAGCAGGGCCAGCAGGTCCACCTGCAGCTGATCCCGCAGGTGGCTGTCGATGGCCGAGAACGGCTCGTCCAGCAGCAGGGCCTTGGGCCGGGAGACCAGCATCCGGGCCAGCGCCACGCGCTGGGCCTGCCCGCCCGAAAGCTGGGCCGGGCGGCGGTCTTCCAGCCCCTCCAGCTTGAGCAGATGGATGGCGTGCTCAAAGGCGGCCTGCTTTTTGGCGGCGTCTTTCTCCCGGCGCAGGCCCGTTAAGATGTTGGCCCGCACCGTCATGTTCGGGAAGAGCGCGTAGCTCTGGAACAGATACCCCACGCCCCGCTGCTGCGGCGGCAGGTCAATGTGCTGTGCGCTGTCGAACAGCACCCGCCCGTCCAGCACGATGCGTCCGCGGTCCGGCTTTACGATGCCCGCGATGCACCGCAATGTCATGCTTTTACCGCAGCCGGAAGCGCCCAGCAAAGCGGTGGAGGTGTTGCCGGCGGTAAAGGCAGCACGGAGGGTAAAGCCGTCCAGCTTTTTTTCAATGTTGACTTCAAGGCTCATTTCCGGGCACCCGCTTTCTGTTTTTTCTCCAGCAGGTTCACAGCCAGCAGCACCACCGCCGAGATGACGATATCCACCAGCACCCACCGCATAGCACCCAGTTCATCGTTGGTGCGCCACAGCTGGTAGACTGTGGTGGCGATGGTGGCAGTCTTGCCGGGGGTGTAGCCCGCGATCATGCTGGTAGCGCCGTATTCGCCCAGTGCCCGGGCAAAGGCCAGCACCGTGCCCGCCAGAATGCCCTGACGGCAGGCGGGCATCCGCACCCGCCAGAAGATCCATGTATCGGACTGTCCCAGCGTCTGCGCCGACCACGCCAGCGTTTCGTCAAAGCTTTCAAACGCGCCGCGCGCGGTGCGGTACATCAGCGGAAATGCCACCACGATGGAGGCAAAGATGGCGCTGTACCAGTTCATGACCAGCTTTACCCCGAAATGCTGCATGAAAAAGATGCCCAGCGGCCGCTTTGCGCCGAAGAGCAGCAGCAGAAAGTAGCCCACCACCGTGGGCGGCAGCACCATGGGCAGGGTGAGCAGCACATCCAGCACACCCTTGACCGCCCGAGGCAGACGGGCGATATAGTAGGCTGCAAAAATGCCAAGAAAGAACACCGCCACGCAGCTGATCAAAGCAATGCGCAGGCTGTTCCACAACGGATACCAGTCCATGTCTGCTCCTTTATACGGCGCTGAAGCCCACGCCCTCGAACACAGTCATGGCCTTGTCGGTCTGTAAGTAAGCCAAAAACTCCTTGGCAGTCTCGGCGTTGGGGGCGGCCTTCAGTACGGCGGCGGGGTAGATGACCTGACCGCACATCTCCTTGGTGGCCTCGTCCACAGGGGTCAGACCGGCGCTGTATGCATCGGTGCAGTAAACGACACCTGCATCCACACTGCCCTCGGTGACCTGCGTGGTCACCTCCTTGACGTTGGAGCCGTAGGTGATCACGCCCGCAGCAGCCAGTGCAGTTTCGTCCAGCTGGTAGTAGGCAAGGATCTTCTGGGTGTACTGCCCCACGGGCACATCGCTGTTGCCCATGCAGAACAGGATATCCTGCGCCTTCAGGTGCTCGGCCAGTGCGTCAAAGCTGTCAATGCCCTTGTCGCTGCCCTCCGGCACGCAGAGCACCACCTTGTTCTCCAGCAGGTTCACGCGGCTGTCGGCATCCACAAAGTCAAGGCCGTCCTTGTTCACATCGGCAGAAGCAGTGATGTCCAGCTGGTTCATCTGCTTCTGACCGGCAGAGATGAACAGATCGCAATCCGCGCCCTCCTGGATCTGGGTCTTGAGGGTACCGGAGGAGTCGAAGTTGAAACGGAAGGTCACCTCCGGGTGCTCTGCCGTGTAGCTCTCACCGATAGCATTCAATGTCTCGGTGAGGGAGGCGGCGGCAAACACGATCAGCTCCACGCTCTGTGCTGCTTCCGAGGAAGCCACGGACGATGCTGCGCTGGAAGCAGCACCGCCGCAGGCGGTGAGGGCAGCGGCTGCACCGGCCATACCGGCAGCGGTCAGAAAACTCCGGCGGGAAATGCAATGGTCGTTCATCTCTGTTTCTCCTTACTTTAAGTGAAAAAATAGTATATTTCTACGCCCCGTAAAGGAAAACAGGGCAGGAAACCTTACTTGCGGGCGCACTCGCCGTCCAGACCCGCGGCGATGCGTACCCCGTGCTCCAAGCTGGGCAGGATGTACTCGAGGTTCTCCTGCACTGCCTTGGGGCTGCCCGGCAGATTGACGATCAGGGTCTTGCCGCGCAGCACGCTGACACCGCGGCTCAGCATTCCGCGCGGGGTGATGCTCAGGCTGTGGTAGCGCATGGCTTCGGCAATGCCGGGGGCGTTGCGGTCGGCAACGGCGCAGGTGGCTTCCGGGGTGATGTCACGGGGGGAGAAGCCGGTGCCGCCGGTGGTGAGCACAAGGTTCACCTGACGGCCGTCTGCCATGCGGATGAGCTGCGCTTTCAGCGCCTTGGCTTCGTCCGGTAAAATCATGGTCTCCTCCACCACATAGCCTGCGGCGGTGAGCATTTGGGCGATCAGCGGGCCGCTTTTATCCTCCCGCTCACCACGGCTGCCTTTATCGGAAAGGGTGATGACGGCAGCACGCAGGGGCGGGTTTTCCAGTGCGGGCAGCAGGGTCACCTCGTCCCCCACATGGATCTCGCCGCCGGTGAGTACCCGGGCGAACACGCCCTCGTGGGGCATGATGCACTCGCCGGTCTGCTGCTTGATGACGCAGTCGTTGTGGCACTCTTTGCCGATCTGGGTCATTTCCAGCACCACGTCCCCGATGGCGAACCGGCTTGTCACCGGCAGATTGCGGAAATCGAAGCCCTCGATGACCAGATTTTCGCCGAAGGCACCGTAGTCCACCCAGATCTTCTTGCGGAACGCCTCGATTTTTTCGGCGCTGAGCATACTGACCTGACGGTGCCAGTTGCCGCCGTGGGCGTCCTCCACGATGCCCCATTCCGGGGTCAAAACGGCGCTGGGCACCTCGGTTTTTACGGTGCCCCGCTTGGGGCTGGTACAGATTGCCAGAAGCTTACCCATAGTTATTTATCCTCCAATGCGATACATCCCGCGGGTAGCGGGCATGGAACTGTCGTTAAAATGGTGTTCCCGGGGCTTTGCCCAGATGGTCTCCCGGATAGCGGCCAGCAGCTGCGCATCGTCCGCGCCGCTACGCAGCAGGGCGCGCAGGTCGCACCCGGTCTCGCTGGCAAGGCAGGGGCGCAAAAAGCCCTGACTGGTCAGCCGCACACGGTTACAGGAAGCGCAGAACTTGCCGTGCACCGCTGCAATAAAGCCGATGCTGCCCTGCCAGCCCGGCACGGTGTAGTACACCGCCGGGCCGTCACCCAAGGCGTGCTCCTGCGCCGGGGAAAGGGGCGCAAGCTCCGGCCAGCGCCGGGCAAACCGCGCCCGCAGTTCCGGGCCGGAGATGCAGGGCATGGCAGCGCCGTAGCCGATGGGCATCATCTCAATGAACCGCACCTGCATGGCATTGTCCTTTGCCAGCGCAGCAAGCGCTTCCAGCTCACCCTCGTTGACGCCCGCCTGCGGCACGCAGTTCAGCTTGACGGGCAGACCGCTTTGCAGCGCCGCCTGCAAGCCCGCCTGCACGGCGGCAAAATCGTCCCGGGCGGTGATCTGCCGGAACACCTCCGGGCGCAGAGTGTCCAGACTGATGTTCACGCTGTCCAGCCCGGCGTCCAGCAGGGCGGGCAGCTGCTCTGCCAGCAGCACTGCGTTGGTGGTCAGGGTGACCCGGCGGATGCCCGGAGTCTCTTTAAGCCCGGCCACCAGCTGCGCCACATTCTTGCGCACCAGCGGCTCGCCGCCGGTCACCCGCACGGTGTCAATGCCGCACCGGGCAAACAGCGCGGCCAAGCGCAGAAATTCCTCGTAGGTCAGCACGGCTTCCCGCTCCAGCTTTTCCACGCCGTCCGGCATACAGTAGCGGCAGCGCAGGTTGCACAGGTCGGTCACCGACAGGCGCAGGTAATGGATCTCGCGCTGGTAACGATCAAACATAGCCGCCCTCCGCCCGGATGTAGTGGCCACTCTTGCCGCCGGTCTTTTCCACCAGATGGATCTCGCCCAGCTCCATGCCCTTGTCCACGGCCTTGCACATATCGTAGATGGTCAGCAGCGCGGTGGAAACGCCGGTCAGGGCTTCCATCTCCACGCCGGTCACACCACTGGTTTTTACGGTGCACAGGGCTTCTACCGCCTGCCGCTCGGGCAGCAGACGGAACTCGATGCCAGCCTTGGTCAGGGGCAGCGGATGGCACAGAGGGATCAGCTCGCTGGTGCGCTTGGTGGCCATGATGCCTGCAATGCGTGCCACGCCCAGCACATCGCCCTTTTTCACGGTGCCGCTCTGCACGGCGGCAAAGGCCTCGGCGTTCATGGTAATAATGCCGTGTGCAGTAGCTTCCCGGGCGGTGACGGGCTTTGCGCTCACATCCACCATCACGGCGTTGCCGGCGGCATCAAAATGTGTCAGATTATTTTCGTTCATAAATCTATTTTAACTCCCGCAGTTTTCAACGTATTTCGAAACTTTGGTGGAATGACTTTCTTAGCAGTGTCCAAAGCCGCAGTTCGGCCAGTGGCACACCTCGCAGTTCAGGCACAGGCCGCCCTCGCCCAAACGGGCGATATCCTCAGCGGTGATGGGGTCATCCGCCAGCAGGCGGGGCAGCAGCAGGTCAAAGATGGTGCGCTTGGCGTACATCACGCAGCCGGGCAGACCGCACACCGGTACACCGTCCAGATAGCTGACAAGGAACATGGCTCCCGGCAGCACCGGCGCGCCGTAGGTGATGATATCGGCCCCGGTGTTCTTGATGGCCAGCGGGGTGCGGTCGTCGGGGTCCACGCTCATGCCGCCGGTGGTAAAGATCAGTTCGCACCCTGCGGCCTTGGCCTCCAAAATGGCGGCGGTGATCCCGGCGGGGTCGTCATCGCAGACCTTGTGGAAAACCATCTCGCAGCCGTAGACCGCCAGCTTGCTTTGCAGGATGGGAGTAAATTTATCTTCGATGCGTCCCTTGAACACCTCGCTGCCGGTGGTGATGATGCCCACCTTTTTGGCCTGCATGGGCAGCACGTTCAGGATAGGCTCTGCCCCGGCGGCGGCCTGCATGGCGTCCATCTTCTCCTGCTCGATGACCAGCGGGATGATGCGGGTACCGGCCAGCTTCTGCCCTTTTTTCACCGGCAGGTCGCCGTGGATGGTGGCGATCATCATCTGCGGGGTGCTGTTCACAGCCATCAGCGCCTTGCGGTTGATCTTCAACAGGCCGTCGCAGTCCGCGATCAGCTCGATCTTGCCTTCTTTCGGCGCAGTTCCGTGGATATTTTTGCCCGCAGCGGCCTTGTACAGCAGGGCGGCTGCTTCGTCCTCATGGAGGATGCCGGGGTGCTTTTCCCAGACGTAGAGGTTTTCCTTGCCGATGGAAAGCAGCACAGGGATGTCCTCGGGCTGGATGACGTGCCCCTTGCGGAAGCGGGCATCCTTGTACTCGCCCGGGATGATCTGGGTGATGTCATGGCAGAGCACCTGCCCTGCAGCGTCAACAGTACGGATCAGTTTCATGATGGCATTCTCCTTACAGCGCGGGCATCTGGGCTTCGATCCAGTCTGCCAGTGCCGGAATATCGTTCAGGTCAAAATCTGCGCCGGGGATATCCCCCACCACCGCCAGCGGCTGGAAGGAGACGGGCGCATCCGAGATGGCGCTGCGCACCACCTCGATCTTCGGCCAGCCGCTGGATTTGAACCCCTCCAGCAGCACAAGGTCGTAACCGTGACGCTCGAACAGGGCAAGCAGGTCCTGCTCAGTCAGGCGGAATTCCTCGGTCAGCAGGTAGCGCGTGCCGGAATAGACCGCCACGCCCTCGGCACCGGCCTCCCGCAGGCGGTAGCTGTCGGTGCCGGGCACGTCCGGGGTAAAATCGTGGCCGTCGTGCTTGATGACGCCTACCTTCAGTCCGCGGCTGCGCAGCACGGGCAGCAGCTTTTCCAGCAGGGTGGTCTTACCGCTGTTGTGCACCCCGCTGACGGCCAGCACCGCCGGGTGCTTGAGCGCCTGTGTCTCGGCCAGTGCCTGTTTTGGTTCACTGTACAAAGCAAAGCACCTCCACTTCTGTACCGGGTTCTACCGGCCCGCTGCCGGCGGGGATCTCCACCAGACAGTTGCAGCCCATCATGGCAGACAGCGCACCGGAGGAGTGTGCCTCGGTGTTGCCCGCGCCGGGCAGGGTCACCTTGCCGCCGCAGGCGGTGGCACGCAGGTAGCGGTTGCCCTTGCTGGGTTTGGAAAAGCCATTGGTCAGAGTACAGACGGTGCGGGCGGGGATGCAGCTCTCTTCCCGGCGTCCGGCGGCGCGCAGCAGCGCAGGGATGGCGTACTGCTCCAGCGTGGCAGCGGCGGAAAAGGGGTTGCCGGACAGGCAGAACACCAGCTTGCCGCCCAGTGTTGCCGCCAGCATGGGGCTGCCGGGCTTCTGGGCTACGCCCTCCACCAGCAGCTGTGCACCCAGCTTTTCCAGCACAAGGGGCAGATAATCCTTCTGCCCTACGGAGACGCCACCGCTGGTGATGACGGCATCGCAGCGGGTCAGCAACTCCTGCATTTTACTGGTGATGACCTCCGGGTCATCGGAGCACTGCTGCCGTTCCACGGCAAAGCCCAGCTGACGCAGCCGGGCGGCGTTCTGGATGCCGTTGGCATCGTAAATTTTACCGGGTGCCCACGGTGCGCCGGGTTCCAGCAGTTCGCTGCCGGTGGAAAGGATGCCCACAGTCAGCGGGCGGCAGACGGCTACTTCGGCGTAGCCCTGCCCGGCCAGCACGCCCAGATGGGCGGGAGTAAGTACCGTACCGGCGGGCGCGATGACCGCACCGGCGGCTACATCTTCCCCCCGGAACACGACGTTTTGCAGCGGTTTTACGGCAGCATAGAGCTGTACGGTCTCTTCGCCGCTGTCGGTCAGTTCCTGCATCAGGACGCAGTCCGCGCCCTCCGGCAGGGGTGCACCGGTCATGATGCGGGCAGCGCACCCTGCGGGCAGCGCCGCAGCCGGAGCATCGCCCGCGTAAAGCTTCATCACCACCGGCAGGGTGACCGGAGTCTCCCGGCTTGCACCGACGGTATCCGTGCTGTGCAGGGCGTAGCCATCCAGCGGGCTGCGGTCAAAAGGGGGCTGGTCCATCCGGGCGCAGAGGTCCCCGGCAGCAATGCGCCCGCAGGCGGCTTCCAGCGGGATGGTCTCCGGGGACGGAGAAGGCAGAAGCGCTGCCGCGTCCAGCACGCTGCGCAGCGCCTTGACGGGGGAGCAGAAAGGCTGGTTCATTGTAACTTCCTCCATAGACCCGCCGCTCTCCCCTTCTGCTATGGCTCAGACGGGGCACCGGCGGGGGTATTCTTTTTTCAAAAAAGGCAGGTGAAAAAGAAGCGGAGACGTCTTGACCGGAAAATCAAAACGCCTCCGCAGAATATCCCCACAAAACCGGCTGCGGCAGTTTGCAGTCTGCTACGCCGGTGGCAGCCTTTGGCTATGCGCCGCCCTTGCAGCGGCAGCACACAGCCAAAAAGCACCTGTGAAGATGGGAGGAGTTCTTTTTTTCAAATTGCAGCGTTTCTTCTGCGGGAAGGCGGTGGGGTTTCCCCCGCCACCCTTGAATGCCCGCCCTTGCGGGTGCAGCATTGCGGCGCGGTGTCCTGCTCTTTGTGAGAGTTTAGACGCCTTTGCTCAAAGAAGCTCTTATACCCTGATTCAATTGTAGTTTATGGTTTAATCGCAGAAATCGTCCACGTCGCTGATAGCCTTGGCGTAGCGGCGGGTGAGGTGCTTAGTGGAAAAGAGGAACCGCTCGTTCTGGTTGTTGGTCAGCTCCTCGATATCGGCATAGGCGGGGTTCTCCTGCATGGCCTTCCAAGTCTGCTCGATGACCTCCGGCGCAAGGCCGTAGGGGGAGCGCTGGAAGTACTTGAGCGGGGTGGCACTGGGGTAGATGCGGGCGTTGAACCGCACCATCTCGGCGAACATCACACACAGATCCTTGTCCTCGATGAGCTGCGCGATCATGGCGTAGTTATCGCTCATGTTGGCATTGGAATAGTAGTAGGTGTCCTTTGCACCCGCGCGGGTGACGATATCGGTGCACTGGGGGTCTGCGGGCATCTGCGCCAGCAGCTCGTCGGCGTTTTCCACTTCCTCCAGCAGCAAAGCGTGGGGGGTAATCAGCGCAGCCGCAGAGCGGGCACGGATGTAACCGGCCAGCTCCTGTGCAGGGGTCAGCTCCGGCAGCTCCGGGGCGGTCTTGGTGGGCTGATCCGCAAAGGGATCGTTTTCCGCCTCCGGTTCACTGGCCAGAAAATCCAGCAGTTCCGGCTTCGCAGCATCGGGCTGCGAAGCTTCGGCGGCTTCGGGTGCGGTTTCGGCGGCCTGCTTTGCGGCAAGCTCGGCGGTCTCCCGCTCCACTGCGGCGATCACGTCCTCGCCGGTCTTGGCGGCGCTGCCGTCAAAGGTGCTGCCGGTCTCCTTCAGGCGGCGGGCAGTCTCGCTTGCGGCGTCGATGTCGAACACCTCTGCCTTGGGCTTTTTCTTGGCGGCCAGTTCTGCCTTTTGCAGCTCCAGAACGGCCTGCTCCGGGTCTACGCTGCCATCCACCGTGGTGGTGTAGCCGGGTTTACGTCTGCCAAACAACATGACGGTCTTTCCTCTTTCTATGGGATTTATCTGTTGGATTTATTCAGCTGCTGCGGTGTTCTGGGCGTAGATGCCGCGCTTTTCCAGATCATCGGCCATGTCAGCCAGATCATACTTCTCCAGCGTCTCGCGGGTGGGCACACCGGTGGTGCGGTCCCAGCCAAAGACGTCGTAGAACAGATCCTTTGCCTTCTCCATGTCGGCGCGGTCCAGCTTGGTGGTGCCTTCCTCAAATGCCTTGAAGTCGGGGTCCTTATCGAACACCCAATCGCAGATGGCATCGTGCTCCTGACGCAGGTTTGCGCTGCCGCAGTTCTGCTGGAAGCTGATGGCGGTCATCGCGCGCAGCATCTGGGTGATGCGGGCACCGTCCTCCTGCAGACCGGCCTGGGTATAGGTCTCGCCGGTAACAGCAGTCATAAAGTCTGCCTGCAGATCCAGATCGCCGTGGTAGTCGCGCTCCTTGGAGGGAGACTGGGTCATGGGCCACATCCAGTTGCACAGGGTAGCGGAGTCGTGGAAGTTCTTGTCGTTGACGCAGTAGGCAGCCAGCTTTGCCTTGTTCTCGTTGATGGGAGTGTAGGCCTTGGCCTTATCGTAGCAGCCCTCGCCGAAGAAGTCCTCCATGACCTTCTTGGTCACCTCATAGGGAGCGCCGGAACCGGTCTCGCAGACGATCTCGTGGATCATGCAGTCGCGGTTATAGACGAGGTTGTACAGCATACCAACCTGCCATGCCTCAGCAGGGCCGTGGTGGTTGGGGAAGCCGTTGTAGATCAGGTTGGAGTTGGTAGCGCCATCGTCGCGGTCCAGCCAGCTCTTGGGCAGGCCGAACTTTTCCATCATGGCCAGCGTGCCCTTGGCGATAACGGACAGATCGCCCTCGCCGTAAGCCATGCGGCGGATCAGCTCGACCTCCCAGCGGGGATCGCCGGCCTTCTCCCACTCCCAGGGCAGAGAGTCGTACTCGGCCTCGCTGATGTACTTGGTGGCTTCCTCGCGGGGCATCCGCAGGATCCACAGCAGGTCGCGGTTCAGGTTGCCGTAGTTGTCCCACAGACCCATGTCGTCCACAGCATGAGACCATGCCAGATTGATGACCATGGTGCCATCGCCCTCGTACTTGAAGTCGTGCACGCCATCCGGGTAGACGCGGGTGCCGTACAGCACGGGCATACAGGTGTTGGAGTTGTGGGTGGGCAGATCGTAATCTGCCAGCGGATCTACGTCATACTCGGTGTAGCAGCGGATGGGGCAGGAGGAGCAGCCGCCGTTCTTCACGGTGTACTCGGCAGCGGGAGCGCCAAAATCGAAGTAGCCCTTGAAGCAGCGCAGAGCCACCTTGTTGATATCGTTGTAGGGCTGCTCGCCGGTATCCACGGGGCCGCCGGGAGCCTTTTTCCACATACGGCCGGGCGCGCCGGACCAGCGGTTCTTGCCGGAGGTGGCGCTGTACTCTGCCCAGCTCTGGGGCTGTGCGGGCACGTTGTGGTTGTTGTTGCCGCCGATCAGGTTGCCCATCATGTAGTTGGAGAGCTCCAGCACCTTCTTGGGGTCAGCGACCTTGACACTACCGGTGCCGCGGATGGCCAGACCCTTCAGCTTCTTGTTGCCCATGGCAGCGCCCAGACCGGCGCCGCCGGAGTTGCCGAAGCTGGTGTTCAGGGTGGAGTAGTCCACCAGATTCTCACCGGCAGGGCCGATGGAAGCAGTCTCGAACTCGCGGCCGTTCTGCTCTACCATCCACTTATTGGCAGCAAAGGTGCCCTTGCCCCAAATCTCGCTTGCGTCCTCCAGAGAGACATTGCCGTCCTCGATGCGCAGGTAGACGGGCTTTTCGGAGATGCCGCTGATCACGATGCCATCGTAACCGGCATACTTCAGCATGGAGCCGATGTGGCCGCCCATGTGTGCATCGATAATGGAGTGACCCTTGGACCAGGTAGAGCGGAAGGTCACGTTCATACGGCCGGAGCAGGGCACGCCTGCGCCGGTCAGGGGGCCGACACCAAAGATGACCAGAGCCTTCTCGTCATAGGGGTCCAGCTCCATGGGAGCTTCCTCATACATAATGCGGTAGGCCATGCCCATACCGCCGATATACTTATGGTACTTTTCGTCATCCTGCGTGGTGATCTCGCCGGTGGTCAGGTTGACGCGCAGGATCTTGCCTGCCCAGCCATAACTTTCAGCCATTGTAGTTCCTCCTTACAGATCCAAGTATGCAGCCTGTGCTGCGCTGGTAACGGCATCCCAATCCACGATGGACAGAGCGCCGGACGGGCAGCCTGCCACGCAGGCACCGCAGGCGATGCACTTGGAGGACTTGCCGGTCTCGGGGTTGACGGTGGGCATATGCCACGGGCAGGCATCATGGCAGGCACCGCAGCCGATGCACTTGTCGGTATCCACTACGCGGATGCCGCGGTCGTCGGTGGTGATGGCCTTCTGCGGGCAGGCGTTGCCGCAGGCGGGGTCCTCGCACTGGCGGCAGGTATCCGGGAAGTAGACAAAGCAGTTATCCGTGCCGGACAGCAGACCGTTGCCTGCGCCGTCCAGATTCAGACGGCGCTGGATCTTGACGCGGCTGATGTAAGAGGAGCACACGCCATCGTTGGTCAGGGTGCAGTTGATCTCGCAGCGCTGGCAGCCGGTGCACAGGTCTGCGTTGACCACCAGCAGGCCCTGCGGCAGTGCCCAAGTGGCCACTGCGCCGGAATCCACCTGCTGCTGAGAGCAGCCGAACAGGGACAGCATGGAAGCGGACAGGGTGAGCCCTGCAAGGCTCTTGCCCGAGATCTTCATGAATTGACGGCGAGTCATGTCAGCCGTCAGGAAATCAGTTTTTGCCATAGGTTCCATTCCTCCGTTGAGGTCACTCTGCGCAGAGTACCCCGGTCACATAGAAATACGAGTTGTTGACGATGGTCGTCACAGCCGAAGAGGTGATGGTCGCGCCGGAAAGGGCGTCCACCTCGGTCAGGTCTGCGCTGACGGCACCGGACGCATTGCCGGTGGTGGTCAGGCTGGCCTGCTCCAGACGCGCCTTGGACTGCTCCTCTGCCGAGAGATCCGCAAAGGGGATCGCCATCGGCTCGCCGTCCAGTGCGCTCTTGCTGAGCATGGCTGCGTACAGCTTGCGCCGTGCCACGGCCTCTGCGCTGGAATCCAGCGGCGGAGCCAGCTCATCGCCCAGTGCCTCGCCCTTCAACGCCGAGAAGGTAAGCCCCGCAGCATACATCTTGCGGGTAGCCTCGGCCTCGGGAGAGGTATCGAAGGTGCGCCACTGTGCGGGGTCAAAATCCCCGGCAGCAGCGGGCTGCTCCTCCGCCGCACCGGCAGCGGCATAGGCGGCACCGGTAACGGGGTCCGTTACGGTGTAGCTTTTGCCTGCCAGCGTGAAGGGAGCTGCGCCTTGATACTGGGACGTGAACTCCGGGTTAACGCACTGGCCGCCAAGGCTTTCCGTTTCATCCTGAGAGAGGATCTCTACTGCGGAAACATTGCCCTCGGCGTCAATGGTCACGGCAGCCTGCACATCGCTCTGGAAGCCCTTCTGAGAGCCCTCCACGCGGTAGCTGCCATCGTCGAGCTGGTACACTGCGCTGATGCCGTAGGCGGCTGCATCCGCCTCCGACACCGGCAGCAGGGTACCGGCAACTGTGGTGCGTGCGCTTTGCAAGGTGGTCAGACCGACCGCCAAGGCGATGGTCGCAACGCCCATGGCTGCATAGCCCGGCAGCCGCTTGCGCCACAGCGGTACGGGCGCAAACGGGTTGGTTGCCTGCTTCATGTTATCACCTGCCTGTTTTTTATTTTGCCGGGTAACCCCGGACAACAATTGAGGCCGCTCTGGCTGCTGCAACAGCGGAGCGGTCTCTTCGATAATATATTAACATGCGTGCGCGGAGTATGTCAACAGAAACAGACAGGCTTTTCCGTTTTGTAACTATTGTTTTTGTAATATTTGCTTAAACTTTAGGGAATTTGCGTCCGCACACCAGCTGCAGGCCGTACTCCGCAGCAAGTTCTGCGGATTGCACGGTGGGCATACTTTTGCTTACCAGCACCGGCACCCCGGCGCGGATGGCCTTGCGCACCATATCCAGCGGCACCCGGCCGCTGGTGTACAGCACGCATTCTGCCAGCGGCAGCCCTGCCAGCACCGCGCAGCCCACCGCCTTATCCAGCGCGTTGTGCCGCCCCAGATCCTCACAGGCAAAAACGATCTCACCGCCGTGCAGCACAAAGCAGCTGTGCACCGCCCGGGTGGCGCGGTACAGCGGCAGCCCGGCGTGCATGGCGGCGGTCAGGCGCTCCACCCATTCCGGCTGCAAATCCAGCCCCGGCACAGAACGCAGGGGCAACAGCTCCACCGGACTGCCCAGCGCGATATTATCGGTGCAGCAGCTGGCAACCTCCTGCGCGGCGGCACGGCGAGTGGGCAGCGGGTGGCGCAGATATACCTGCACCTTTGCGCCCTCGGCACAGACGGCGATCTGCTCCACCTCGTCCGCAGACGCGATCCATCCTTCGGTGAGCAGCCGCCCCAAGGCCAGCTGCGGCAGCAGCGCCGGGGTGCATACCACCCGGAAGGCGGGCTGCTCGTTGACATAAATGGCGGCGGCGTGCTCTGCCGGTACGGTGGCTTCGGTGCCGTCCGGCAGACGCAGGCTGGCAAAGGCCGTCTGCGCGCCAAAGCGGTCGGTGATCTGCAAAGAGGGTGTACTGCGTTTTTTCATAAAGCTTCCTTGTATTATAAATGCAATGCTGTGTGTCAGACGGACAGTATCAACATACCGGTTCTGTGGCAAAAAGTCAAGAGTCCTCTTGCCGTAAAACGCAATGCCGGACAGCCTGCAGACTGTCCGGCATTGCGATCAAAACGTCAGGTTTAAAGGCCGTTCCTCTCAGACCGTGTTCTCAGAACACCGCCGGGACGATCCGCTGGGCATCCACATCCACGATACCGTAGGTGTTCAGCCGCAGCTTCGGGATGACCGGCAGGCTTACAAAAGCAAGGGTCATAAAAGCGTCGATGTCCTCCGAGATGCCGTGGGCTTTCAGTGCCGCCTTGAGCGCTTGCAGCTTTTCCTCCACGGATTCGGCGCTCTCGGTGCTCATAAGCCCTGCCACCGGCAGCGGCAGCTCCCCTACCACCTGTCCGTTCAGTGCAAAGGCAAGGCCGCCCTTATTTTTGCGCACCGTGTTGCCCGCCAGCACCATGTCGGCATCGTTGGTGCCCGCCACGATGAGGTTGTGGGAGTCGTGGGCAATGCTGGAAGCCACCGCGCCGCATTGCAGGCCGTAGTTGCCCAAAAAGCCCAAGCCCACATGGCCGGAACGGTGATGCCGCTCGAACACCGCCAGCTTGACGATTTTCTGCGCCACGTCCACGCCGGGCGCTGTGCCCGGATGCTGGCAGAACGGAACGATTTTTTCCGTGGTCAGCAGGGCGTGCGGGGTCAGGCAGATCACGCGCTGCCGGGTGCCGGTCTGCTTCAGCTGCAATTGCTCCGGGGTGATCTCATCCATGTTGAAGGAATCGAACACCCTCGCAAAGCGTGCCTTGTCCACAGTAAGGGCGGCGGGGTGCAGCATTCTGCCCTGCTGCGCCACCAGTTTGCCCTTTTTGTACACCTGCTCCACCGTGAACTTTTCCAGATCCGACAGCACGATCAAATCGGCGGTATAGCCCGGGGCTACTGCGCCGCTGTGCGCAAGACCGAAGTACTGGCACGGGACAAGGGTGCCCATCCGCACCGCCACCACCGGGTCTACCCCGGCAGTAATGGCCTTGCGGATGATATAGTCGATATGCCCGCCCTGCAACAGGTCTCCGGGGTGCTTATCGTCGGTCACCAGCATACAGCGGCTGCAATAGGGCTCCCGGAACAGAGGCAGCAGGCTTTCCATGTTCTGGGCTGCGGTACCCTCCCGCACCATGATGTACTGTCCGCGCCGCAGCTTTTCCATGGCTTCATGGATGTCCGAGCACTCATGGTCGGACTGCACCCCGGCAGTGACATAGGCGTTCAGCTCCTCCCCGCTGAGGAAGGGTGCGTGCCCGTCGATGCGTTTACCCGCAGCGGTGCAGTCGCAGATCTTCTGCAGGATCTTTTCGTCCGCGCGCACCGTGCCGTAGGAGTTCATCAGCTCCGCCAGACCCAGCACCCGGGGCTGCTGGTAATAGGGGCGCAGCTGCTCTGCTTCCAGCACCGCGCCGGACTCGTCCAGCCCGGTGGCAGGCACGCAAGAGGGCAGCATAAAGTAGACCGAAAGCGCCAGATCTTTTGTGGTCTCCAGCATAAAGTCCAGCCCCGCCGTACCGGCCACATTGGAGATCTCGTGCGGGTCGGTGACCACCGCCGTAGTGCCGTGGGGCAGCACCGCCTGTTCAAAGGCCGGGCCGCAGAGCATAGAGCTTTCAATGTGGATGTGCCCATCCACAAGCCCCGGGCAGACATACTTGCCCTGCAAGTCCAGCTCGGTCTCGCCGGTATAGTGTCCCACGCCAAGGATGACCCCCTGACGGATGGCTACATCGGCCTGCTCAATCTCGTTTGTGAACACGTTGATGACCCGGGCATTTTTCAGCACCAGCTCTGCCCGCACGTCACCCTTTGCTGTCAGGATCTGCTGCTTCAAGGTTTCCATTTTCATAAGGGCCCCCTTGTCCTGCTTTTACTGTCAAAAACTTGCGTTCTGCTGCCGGAAATACTGTTTTGGGTTTACATGGCGATCCAGCCAAAGGCATTTGCCACCGAGCTTGCCAGAATGATGGCTGCAAAAATGGGGCACAGCCAGCGGATCATAAAATTGAACACAGGCTTGCGGCGGAAGCGCTGACCGTCCTGCTCCACCTCCTGCGCGATCTGCTCCACGCCGATGACGCGGGACACCAGCAGGCAGGTGGCAATGGCTGCAATAGGCATCATGACCGAGTTGGTCAAAAAGTCGAAGAAGTCCAAGAACTGCATTCCGAACACGGTCACCCCAGCCAGCGGGCCGTAGCCCAGTGCCGACAGGCTGCCCAGTGCCACCATAATGGCACCGATGAGCACGGTGGAGCGGGTGCGGTCCCAGCCCAGCTCGTCCTCAAAGGTGGAGACGGCGCTCTCGGTCAGGGCGATGGAGCTGGTAATCGCTGCAAACAGCACCAGCACAAAGAACAGCACACCCACCGCGGTGCCCAGACCCATGCTGGCAAACACCTTGGGGATGGTGATGAACATCAGCGCAGGACCGGCCTGCAGGGTGTCCGGGTCGCCGCCGGAGAAGGCGAACACCGCCGGGATGATCATCAGGCCAGCCATGATGGCAATGGCGGTATCAAACACCTCCACGTTCTCGGTGGACTCCTCGATAGAGACATCCTTCTTCATATAGGAGCCGAAGGTGACCAGAATGCCCATGGCGATGGACAGAGAGTAGAACATCTGCCCCATGGCGGTGACCACGGTCATCCAGGAGAAGTTTTTGGGGTTGGGCACCAGAAAATACTTCACACCCGCCAGTGCACCGGGACGGGTGACAGAGTAGCCCGCAATGACCAGCGACAGCACCACCAGCACCGGCATCATCACCTTGGAGACGCGCTCTACGCCGTTGCGCACACCGGCAAAGATAATGCCCAGCGTGAACAGGCTGAACAGCAAAAAGGCCAGTTCGGCCTGCAAGCCGTTGGTGATAAAGGCGGAGAAGTAGCCGTCCACTGCCAGATTGCTGCCGCGGCCGCACAGATACTCGGCCAGATAGTGGATGACCCAGCCGCCGATGACCGAATAATACGGCACGATCAAAATGGGGATGATGGCGTTGATCCAACCACCGAACCGGATTCCCTTGCCCTTACCGAAGTGGGCGTAGGCGCTGACCGGGCTTTTGTGGGTCATACGGCCCAGCGCGGTCTCGGCCACGATCATGGTATAGCCAAAGGTGACTGCCAGCAGAATGTATACCAGCAGAAAAATGCCGCCGCCGTATTTGGCTGCCAGATACGGGAAGCGCCAGATGTTGCCCAGACCCACCGAAGCGCCTGCGGCAGACAGCACGAACCCGATCTTACCGGAGAATGCGCTGCGCTTGTGTTGTTGTTCCATGTTGTTGTTCCTCTTTTCCTATCTGCTATAAAAATTAAGCAGAACAAGTGTACCACAACTGCGTACAACTGGCAAGCAATAACACCCCGGTCAGCGCCTGACGGCGCTGACCGGGGTGTTTACCAGTTTCTTTTTATTTTTACAGCTTATGGTACTTGCGATCCTCTTCCTCGTAGACGGGGTCGCAGGTCAGGTACATTCCCAGACGGTTCAGGGTGCTGCTGTCCACGCTGGAAAGCAGAACGGTGGAGTGCACATCGCAGCCCTTGAGGTTGGGCAGCTGGTGCATGGCTGCTGCGGCAAGCTCGCTGGAAGCGGCAGAGCTGGACAGGGCGATCAGGATCTCGTCGGTATGCAGACGGGGGTTCTTGCCACCCAGATAGTTGGTCTTGAGGGTCTGGATGGGCTCGATGGCAGCGGCGCTGACCAGATCCGTCTCCTGCGGGATGCCCGCCAGATACTTGAGCGCATTGATCAGGGCGCTTGCGGTAGCACCCAGCAGCGGGCCGGTCTTGCCGGTGATGACAGTGCCGTCGCTCAGTTCAATGGCAGCAGCCGGTGCGCCGCCGGTAGCCTCGCTGCGGGCGTGTGCCTGCTTTTCCACTTCCCGGGCCCCCATGGTCAGCCCGGCCTGATTCATCAGCAGCTCCAGCTTGTAGCGCTCGCTCTCCTTGGCGGTGCCGGTGATCTTCTGCTCGCACAGGCACTTGTAGTACCGGCGCACGATCTCCTTGCGGGAGGCCTCGCAGCAGACTGCGTCGTCCACGATGCAGTTGCCGGCCATGTTCACGCCCATGTCCGTGGGGGACTTATAGGGGCTCTGGCCTGCGATCAGCTCGAACATCGCGTTCACCACCGGGAAGATCTCGATGTCGCGGTTGTAGTTCACGGTGGTCACGCCGTAGGCTTCCAGATGGAAGGGGTCGATCATGTTCACATCGTTCAGGTCGGCGGTAGCAGCCTCGTAGGCCAGATTGACCGGGTGCTTCAGGGGAATGTTCCAGATGGGGAAGGTCTCGAACTTGGCGTAACCGGCCTTGACGCCCCGCTTATATTCATGATACAGCTGGGACAGGCAGACGGCCATCTTTCCGCTGCCGGGGCCGGGCGCAGTGATGACCACCAGCGGGCGCTCGGTCTCAATGTACTCGTTGCGGCCGTAGCCCTCGTCGCTGACAATGCGGGCCACATCGTTGGGGTAGCCGGGGATCTTATAGTGGCGGAAGGTGCGGATGCCCAGACTGCTCAGCCGCTTTTCAAAGGCTTCCACCTCGGCGGCGGCGGTGTACTTGGTCACGCACACGCTGCCCACATACAGCCCCATCTCCTGAAAAGCGTCGATGAGGCGCAGCACGTCCAGATCGTAGGTGATGCCGTAGTCGCCGCGCACCTTGCTGCTGATGATGTCCTCGGCGCTGATGACGATGACGATCTCGGCCTGCTCCTTGAGCTGCAAAAGCATCTGCAGCTTGGAGTCCGGCTGAAAGCCGGGCAGCACGCGGGAGGCGTGGTAATCGTCGAACAGCTTGCCGCCGAATTCCAGATACAGCTTATTGTCAAACTTCTTGATGCGCTCGCGGATATGCTCAGACTGCATCGCAAGATATCTGTCGTTGTCAAATCCTATTTTCATCGTTCGTTTCCTCTCTGGTGGCCCGGCACACCATACCCGGGCTTTAAAATCACGAATATAAGTATACCACAGCCCGGGGTGGGGTGCAATGCAAAACAAAGCGCTGAACGCAATTCCGGCAGGATAGGCCGTTTTGGGCGGTATATTGTCCTGTTTTTTGTGAAAATGGTGCCTGTGCAAAACGCAAAGGGGACCGCCGCGGTGTGCGGCAGTCCCCTTTGCTCTTATGAAGAACTATCCGTATGGAGAAGAAAATGGCTTGTTACTTCGCCTCGGCGGGCTGGGTCTTTTTGACAAGGCTCAGGATCACTGCACCCAGCACACTGCCCACAGCCAGCGCCACGCAGTACAGCGCAGCGTGATCCACCACCGGGAATACGAAGATGCCGCCGTGGGGTGCACGCAGTGCACAGCCGAAGGTCATGGAGAGCGCACCGGCGACCGCAGAGCCGACAACGCAGCTGGGCAGGACGCGCAGCGGGTCGACTGCTGCATAGGGGATAGCGCCCTCAGACACGAAGCACAGGCCCATGACGTAGTTCACAATGCCGTTGCGGCGCTCGTCCAACGTCCACTTGCGGGGGCAGAAGGTGGTGGACAGGGCAATAGCGATGGGAGGCACCATGCCGCCCACCATGACGGCGGCCATCACCTCGTAGTTACCGGAGGCAAGGGCTGCGGTGCCAAAGACGTAGGCTGCCTTGTTGACCGGGCCGCCCATATCCACGCTCATCATACCGGCCACGATAGCACCCAGCAGCACCTTGGAGCTGCCGCCCAGTGCGTTCAGCCAGTCGGTCATGGCGGTGTTGATCATGCCCATTACCGGGTTCACGGCGCACATCATCGCACCTACGATGAGAATGCCACCCAGCGGGTAGATGAGCATGGGGCGGATACCGTTCAGGCTGGCGGGCAGCTTTTCGGTGATCTTTTTAAGGAACTGCACGATGTAGCCCGCTGCAAAACCGGCCAGCAGCGCTGCAAGGAAGCCGCCGGAGATGCCGGTGGTGCTGCCTGCGGCAAGGTCGGTGAAGTTTGTGCCGTTCATAGCCAGCACGCCGCCGGCAAAGCCTACGGCCAAGCCCGGGCGGTCGGCGATGGACATGGCGATGAAGCCTGCCAGAATGGGCAGCATATAGCCGAAGGCTGCGCCGCCCACCGTCTTGAAGAAGGCGGCAACGGGGGTGTTCATGCCGAAGTTTGCGGGGTTGATGCTGTAATCATCCAGCAGGAAGGCCAGCGCGATCATAATGCCGCCGCCTACCACGAAGGGCAGCATATGGGAAACGCCGTTCATCAGGTTCTTGTACAGGCTGCGGCCAAAGCTGTCCTTACCGGCGGTGTCGTCCTCGGCTGCTGCGCCGCCCTCGGCGTGGAACACAGGCACCTCGCCGTGGGCAATCTTCTTGATGAGCTCCTCCGGCTTATGGATGCCGTCGTCCACGCGGGTGAACAGCACCGGTTTGCCGTCGAAACGGGCGGTGTCCACCTTTTTTTCCGCTGCTACGATAATACCATCGCAGGCGGCGATCTCGGCGCGGGTCAGGATATTCTTTGCGCCGTCCGAGCCGTTGGTCTCCACCTTGGTGGGCAGACCCAGCTTGTCACCGGCCTTGGTCAGCGCCTCGGCGGCCATGTAGGTGTGGGCAATGCCGTTGACGCAGGCGGTCACGGCCAGAATGCGGTAGCCGTCCTGCGGGATGGCCTGCTGGGTAAAGCTCTCTGCACCAAACTGTGCTTCTTCCTGTGCGTCGATGCACTCCAAGAACTCCTTGGGGGTCTTGGCAGCTTTCAGCTTTTCCACAAAGTCCTCGTTCATCAGCATCTGCATCATGCGGGCCAGCATATCCACATGCAGGCTGCCGTTTTCCGGGGCGGCAATGGCAAACAGCAGATCGGTGGTGCCGTCATCCTCAGCGTTGTACTGTACCGGGGTGCTCAGCCGCAGGGCGGCCAGACTGGGACGGGTGACCACATTGGTCTTGGCATGGGGCACGGTGATGCCGTTATCCACATAGGTAGAGCCCTCGGCCTCGCGGGCATAGAGCGCCTTTTTGTAGGCCTCCTTGTCGGTGATGTTGCCATGGGTAGCCTGCAGCTCCACCAGACGGCTCAGGATCTGCTCCTGCGTCTGCAGCGCTTCGTCCAGCGCAATGGACTGTGCGGTAAATAACTCGGTAATGCGCATAAACGTTCCTCCTTTGTTCCTTTTATCCTATCAAAGCTGCGCCAGCAGCTCGTCGATCTTTTCCTTTGTGGCAAGCCCAAGGCTGAAAGCCGTTGCGCTGCCGCAGGCCGTGCCCAGACGCAGCGCCTGCGCGTAGCTGCGGCTTTGCAGATACCCGGCCACAAAACCGGCCACCATGCTGTCGCCTGCGCCCACGCTGTTGACCACCTTGCCCTTGGGGCAACCGATGCGGTGCACCTGTCCCTGCTCGTCCAGCAGCAGCGCACCGTCCCCGGCCATGCTTACCAGCACGTTGCGCGCGCCCTTTTCCTGCAAAGTACGGGCAGCTGCCACGATCTCGGCGTCAGTAGTCAGTACCTTGCCCACGATCTCGCCCAGCTCATGGTTGTTGGGCTTGATGAGGAAGGGGTGGTAGGGCAGCACGTTTACCAGAAGGTCGCGGGTGGCATCTACCACGGCGCGCACGCCCCTGCCCTGCAGCCGCGCCAGCAGCCGCTCGTAGACGCTTTGCGGCAGGCTTGCCGGGATGCTGCCTGCCAGAATAAGGATATCGCCCTCGGCCAGCTTGTCCAGCTGGGCTTCCAGCTGCTGCAAAGCGCTTTCCGGGATGGCAGGGCCTGCGCCGTTCAGCTCAGTCTCCTGCCCGGCCTTGATCTTGACGTTGATGCGGGTCATGCCGTTTTCCAGATGCACAAAGTCGGTCTTGAGCCCCTGTGCCGCCAGACCGCGCTCCAGCCATGCGCCGGTCTCCCCGGCCACAAAGCCCAGTGCCACGCTCTCGCAGCCCAGCTGCGCCAGCACGCCGGACACGTTGATGCCCTTGCCGCCCAGCACGCAATCCTCGCCTTGGGCGCGGTTCACTGCGCCCACCTCCAGCGGTGCGTCCAGACGCACAACGTAGTCGATGGCCGGGTTAAAGGTAACGGTGTAAATCATGCTTCTGCCTCCTTTACAAAGGTATACTGTTTATACTTAGGGTTCGGGCAGCGGTTGGTCAGGATGGCACCGCCGTGCAGGTCCGTGATGACCGCCGGGTAAATTTTAGCAAATTTGGCGTCATCCACAAGGAACCAGCTTTCCCGGGCGCGGCGGACGGCAGCGGCCTTTACCGCTGCTTCCTCGGGGTCCGGGGTGGTAAAGCCCGCCTCCAGCGCCACGCCGTTGGCACCCATGAACGCTTTAGTGAAGTTATATTGCTGGATGCTGCTGACCGCCGGAGCGCCCACGATGGCTTCGGTCTGGGGGCGCAGTAGCCCGCCGGGCAGATACACCCGGCAGCCCTTCTGCGCCAGCAGCCGGGCGTGCGCCACGCCATTGGTCACATAGGTGGCTTTGAGCGCCACACCCGTCAACGCCCGCACCAGCTCCAGCGTGGTGGTGCCTGCATCAATGAATACAAAATCCTCGGCAGCAATGAGCGCTGCGGCGGCTGCGGCAATGCTGCGCTTTTCGGCTACCGCCAGCGTCTCCTTAGCCTCCATGGTAGGCTCGTCTGCCAGAAAGCGGCTGTCCGGCAGGGTGGCCCCTCCGTGTACCTTGGTCAGCCTGCCCTGCCGGTCCAACTCGGTCAAGTCACGCCGGATCGTGGATTCGCTGGTGTGCAGCGCCTCACACAGCTGCTGCACCGTCACGGTGCGCTGCTCGTTCAGCTGCTCTAGGATCAGCGCAAAACGTTCCTCCGCCAGCATGGTGTCTTTTCCCTTCTTTCCTTCCCACGCCTGACCGTTTCCGCACGGTCTTGGCGTGTTTTGGTTGTTTGCATCTTTATTATAGCAAAAATCTTGTCAAAATCAATCAGCTTCGGTCATTTTCGATCACAAAGAATTTTCATCATTTTTGTGCAGAATTTCCAGTGCCTTGGATACAAGAGCTTTTTGCACGCAAAAAGACCACCGCACTTGTGTATGCGGTGGTCTTTTCTGCGTTTATGTGACCGGTCGCGACCGGTTTTTGTGCTCCGGCTGGTTTACCTCAGGCATCCGAGCGGGAGTAGGCGTTCTTCATCTGGCTGCTCAGCTCAAACAGCACCTTGTCCAGCGTGTCGGCGGCCTTCTCCTGCAGCATAGCGGCAATGGCGGTGTTGGCTTCCTCCCGCAGGGCGGCGCGGCTTGCAGCGTCCGGCTCGGCGGCAAGCTTTGCGTCGTACTGGTTCACCAGTGCGCGGGCAGCGGAGAGCACGGCCTCCTCGTAGCGCTCGAGGTGGAAGAGGGATTTATTATAGGAGGCGTCTGCCATGGCGGCAATCAGACGGCTGGTCCAGTAGAAGTTATCGGTGGACACAGTGCCGGTGGTGTTGGCCAGATACTCCGGAGTGCGCTCCACGTTGGCGTAGAAGGGCACCATGGTGTTGAAGGCGTTGGAGGCATAGGCCACCCACTCCACAGCGCGGGATTCCTCCGGCTGGTCGGGACGCATCTGCAAAAGCGCCATAAAGTCATTGCGGTTGATGCCGATGGAACGGTACGCGCCCTTTGCGGACTTGTCGCCGTAGCTCAGGTAGGGATCATAGGGGGTGCCCTGATAGTGGCTGGACAGCATATACTTGATGTCCTCCGGGGTCACCTTGCGCTCCGGCACCATGCACCACGGCAGGTCATCGGACATGGGGGTGTAGTCGGCGTCGGCACCCTCCCACACCCATGTGCGGGGGTTGAGGTAGCGCAGCATATACCATGCGCGGGGGGTGTTGTAAACGTGGTCGGCGTCATCGTGGCTGCCAAAGGCGTCCCGGGGGTTCAGCGCGCCGTCCAAAGAAAGGTCGAGGTGATTCTTGGCAATGAACTCCCGCAGGTCGGCAGAGCAGAGGTAGTTTTCCTGTGCGCCGAAGGCATCTTCCAGATCAAAGGTGTCGATGCCCAGCTGGTTGGGCATGACCACATACACATCGTCCGGCACGCGGCGTGCGATCCAGTGGTGACCGCCGATGGTCTCCAGCCACCAGATCTCGTTTACATCCTGAAAAGCGATGCCGTTCATCTCGTAAGTACCGTACTGCTCCAGCAGACTGCCCAGACGCAGCACGCCCTCACGGGCAGAGTGGATATAGGGCAGCACCAGATAGACGATATCCTCCTCGCCAATACCGCCGGGCACCTCGGGCTTTTCGCCCTTGGCAGGCTGATACTCCACCAGCGGGTCTGCGCCCAGCACGCGGGGGTTGGAGGTGATGGTCTCGGTGGCGGTCATGCCCACATTGGCGGCGTTGACACCGGAAGCCGCCCAGATGCCCTTGCCCTCCACGGCGTTGGGCATAGCGGTAAACCGCAGAGCGCCTTCCGGCAGGGGGATTTCCACATGGGAGAGGACGCTGCGGTAGGTCTTGGGCAGATCCTCCGGGTGGATCACGGTAAATTTTTTAGCGGTGAAATGGCCGGAGCCGGAGTCATCGTTGCGGGCGATCATGGTAGAGCCATCGTACGATGCTGCCTTGCCGACCAGAATGGTAGTGCAAGCCATAAATTTTCCCTCCATATTCTATAATGTGCCTCTATTGTAGAACTTTTGCAGCGGAATTTCAACCGGGAAACAAAAACCGCCGCGCTGCGTACCACGGCAGAGCGGCGGGAGATGGAATGCTTTTTTCAGGCTGTTACTGGGCTGTCCAGTAGAAGTCCTCGCCGGGCAACGTGCCGCCCACGGCGGCGGGGTCGGCATCGTAGAGCACCTGCAGGTAACCGGAGACGTCTGCTTTCAGTTCCTCGCCGGTCAAGCAGACGATGTTGCAGTTGGGCAGTGCCTTTTTGGCAATGGCGGCTTTTGCCACCACCCCCTGCTCCTCGCACAGGGCGGCGGTGCCGTCCAGATCAGTGTTGGCGGTGTTCACGCTCTGGGCGTAGTCTGCCAGAAAGGCGGCTACCACGTCCGGGTGCTCCTCGGCGTAGGCCTTGCGCACCACGGTCACACCGGTGATCAGCTGGGTGTCTGCCACCTTGTCCCACTCGGCGGTCAGGTCAAGAGCTACCCGCAGGGTGTCGTCCTTCAGCCCGGCAGCGGTCACATAGGGCTGGGGCAGCACCGCAATGGCGTCCTGCGTGCTGGCCATCTGGGCGGTTACCTCAGTAGCCTCGCTGTAATACTGGATATCCACATCCTTGTCCGGGTCAAGGCCGTTGGCGGTAAGCAGATAGCGCAGCACATACTCCGGGGTAGTGCCCTTGCCGGTGGACAGGATGGTGCGGCCCTTGAGGTCGGCCATGCTGTGAACGGTGTCGCCCTGCTCCACCACATACAAAACGCCCAAAGTGTTCACCGCCACGGCCTGAATGCCGCCGCTGGTTTTCTGGTACAGGGTCGCAGCCAGATTGGCCGGGATAGCAGCCATGTCCAGCTCGCCCTTGATGAGCAGCGGCACGATCTCATCCGCAGCGCCGTAAAGCTGCAGATCGTAGTCCATGGCGGCAGTACCGGCCTGCTCCATCGACAGCAGGTTGACAAGCCCCATGGTGGTGGGGCCCTTCAGCCCGGCGATACGCAGCGGCTCGGTAGCAGACAGCGGCGCTGCGGTCTCTTCTTCCTCGGAAGCAGCCGCAGAGGAAGCAACTTCGGACACCGCTGCGCTGGAAGCGGCAGAGCTTGCGCTGCCGCCGCAGGCTGCAAGGCTCAGTGCAAGGCTGAACGCCAGCAGTAAGGACAGGATTTTTTTCATGAAATACTCCTTTTCACACCCGGCACGCCCCGGTACGGGAAGCGGAAACCGGTCTTTTTTTGAAAAATTTTGCAAAATCATTTGCTTTGCGCGTTCCAGTTTACTATAATAGGGGTAAAAATACCGTTGCGTGCGCAACGTAATTGCAGGAGGCTGCGGAGAACGCTATTTTCTCTGCGGAGTTGCGATGAATAATTATCTGCCGCTGTTACAAACCACCACGCTGTTCGCGGGGCTTTCCGCTGCGGAGCTCAGCACGCTGCTGTCCAGGCTGGGGGGCAGTGTGCGCAGCTACGGCAAGGGCGAAGCCCTTGTGCTGGCGGGGGAGCCCAGCCGCCGGGTGGGCATCGTGCTGTCCGGCGAGCTGGAGGCCTACCGCCCGGCACCGGGCGGGGTGCGCATCCCCATCGCCCAGGTAGAGCCGGGCGGGGTGTTCGGGGACGTGCTGGGAGGCTCCAGCTTGTCCAGCCCGGTCACCGTGCTGGCTGCCGCCCCCTGTGAGGTGCTGCTGCTGCCCTACGAGCGGCTGCTGCTCTCGGACGGCAGCCCCGCCCACCAGCGGGTGGTGCAGAACCTTGTGCGCACCATCAGCGATAAATATTTTTCCCTCTCCCGCCGCATCGACCTGCTGGTGATGAAGAGCCTGCGCGCCAAGGTAGCGGCCTATCTGCTCAGCGAGGCCGCCCGCGCCCACAGCCTGACCTTCAGCATCCCCTTCTCCCGCATCCAGCTGGCGGATTACCTCAACTGCGACCGCAGCGCCCTTTCCCGGGAGTTGAGCACCATGCAGAAGGAAGGGCTCATCGACACCTACCGCAGCAGCTTCAAGCTGCTGGAGCCGGATGCCTTGCAGCAGATGGTGCAGTGACCCTCTGACTACTTTTATCAATAAGGAGCGATAAAACAATGTCCAAGCCCGTACTCTGGATCGTGATCCCCTGCTACAACGAGGAGCAGGTGCTGCCCATTACAGCACCCATGTTTCTGGAAAAGATCCACAGTCTGACCGCACAGGGGCTGGTCAGCGATAAAAGCCGGGTGCTCTTTGTCAACGATGGCTCCCGCGACAAAACGTGGGAACTGATCCAAGGCTTTGCCGCACAGGACGAGCACTATATCGGCATTTCCCAGAGCCGCAACCGCGGCCACCAGAACGCCGTGCTGGCGGGCCTGATGGAGGCCAAAAGCCGCTGCGACATTACGATTTCCATCGACTGCGACGGGCAGGACGACATCAACGCGATGGACGCCATGGTGGACGCCTACCGCGACGGCTGCGACGTCGTGTACGGCGTGCGCAGCAAGCGCGAGACAGATACGTTTTTTAAACGCTTTACCGCGGAGAGCTTCTATAAAATCCTCAACGCCATGGGCGCGGAGGTCGTCTTTAACCACGCGGACTACCGCCTGATGAGCGCCCGCGTGCTGGAGGAGTTTGCCCGGTTCAGGGAGGTCAACCTGTTCCTGCGCGGCATGGTGCCGCTGGTGGGCTTTAAATCCACCAGCGTTGCTTACGAGCGCCACGAGCGCATTGCGGGTGAAAGCCACTATCCCCTGTCCAAAATGCTGTCCCTTGCGTTTGACGGCATCACCAGCCTTTCCGTCAAGCCCATCCGGTTCATTACCGGGTTTGGCGTTATCGTGGCGCTCATCAGCTTTATCGGCGTGATCTGGGCCATTGTGGAAGCGCTGCTGGGTGCCACCGTATCCGGCTGGGCCAGCATGACCAGCATCATCTGCTTTGTTTCCGGCGTACAGCTGATCTGCCTGGGCGTGATCGGCGAGTACATCGGCAAGATCTACATGGAAACCAAGCGCCGCCCCCGCTACATCATCAGTGACCGCACGTGGGATGAGGATGAGAAGTAATCGGCTGGGCAGAGTTACGCCTGTTTGCTTTACCTAAGGCAATACCGCATAATTCTAAGTGCCGATACGGCGAGCGAGGTGCGGCAGAT
>OWKP01000591.1_pt1 | contig 26865 bp, 30 predicted proteins | sample 1732991 | NCBI WGS metagenome assembly OWKP01 (sample SAMN05065777, study PRJEB22554) | human gut metagenome | biome: ENVO:2100002; feature: ENVO:00000062; material: ENVO:00002003 | host: Homo sapiens | place: USA
CGAGATCTGCGCATGTCTCGTGGGCTCGGAGATGTGTATAAGAGACAGGTGAAAGGTATACTTATCAACATATAAGAAGTTGAATCGCATTGCTGAATACAATGATTGTGGAATTGTTGTCTGCATCGTTATTCCTCCAAACTTGTCAATAACATCTTATTTATGGTTGAAAAATGCTAGTAATGATGTATGTATTACTTTAAAGTTTCCTAAAAATCTGCTAGGATGAATAAAAAAGAATTTAGGAGGTCTACCTCGTGGATTTACAGACGGTCATGTTGCAGGAAGCGCGTAAGGCTTATCCCAGCCACGAAGAAGTTGATCAGTGGGCAGAGCAACTCTTAAGGCAGTCAGAGACTGTTGCGATTCATGCAGAATTTGTGGATTATTGTCCAATCACTGTTCCTTTTGGGAATTCCCCCAACACGTTGGTAAATAAATATGTCAAATTTACGGCAAGTGACAATCGCCAAACATTTTATGGCTATTGGCAGCCCGCAATCCGAACTCCAGCCCCCTTACTAATCAATCTTCCGGGTTACGGTTCGTCTATTAGTATGCATCCGCAACTGGCCGATCAGGGATTTCATATTTTACATATCTCTCCGTTAGGATATGCTGAACCAAATCAAATCCATCCTGAAATGCAACTCCCAGATGGGAACTGGCCGGTTCTTGACCGTACCGCCCGGGGACTTAAGGGTGGATATGCAGATTGGCTCTCGGATTGCCTTTTAGCAATTCGATGGGCATTACAGCAGCCGGGTGTGCTTCCACAGATGTCCCTATTCGGAACAAGTCAAGGTGGCGGCGGCTCCCTGTTGCTTGCCTCAATTCTCGGCGGAAAAGTCAGATGTGTTTGTGCCGATCTTCCCTTTTTAACCGATTTCCCGGCTACTGAATTAGAAGGGCCGGCATACAGTATTCTAAAACCAGCCTATGAAGAAACCGACCACACACTGTTTTGGAATCAACTTGGTTATGTTGATACTCTTTCTCACGCACACCGTATCAATGTTCCAGTCATGCTTTCCGCTGGTGGTTTGGATAACACTTGCCCGCCAAAAACGATAGAGCATCTTTTCTCTGAACTTGATTGTACAAAGCAATACACGTTTTCAAAGAATGTGGTACACACACATTCTCGCGAAAGTATGGTTCTCTTTTCTGCGTGGCTGCATTTATATGCCTGAATCACTTATTGATGGCGGTTCGCTAATGCCCGCATAATTTTTTCTTTGTTCTGTTCAGATATTTCTGGGTTTTTATTGCAATACTCATGATACAGAATATCCAGAACATAAAACTGTGCAATCTTTGCGGCAACCGAGCCTTGCTGCAGAGGTGATTCGTTTGAACCGCACTGCAGCACAATATCCGATTTTTCCGCCCCAGGAGATTTGCAAAATCTTGTCAGCATAATAATTGTTGCACCATTCTGCTTTGCTTGAGATAAAATATCCTCCATTTCAGTCGTTGATCCAGAATAAGAAATGAAGAATAATACATCCTTAGCTGTCATGGTTGCTGCTGCTGAAACCTGTAAATGAGAATCATATATGCTAAAGAACTTGGAACTCACGGAAGAAAACAGATGTGCTGTTTCCTCTGCCATTAGCATAGAACCACCTTGACCCATGCAGTAGACTATTTCTGCCTGACTGAGCGCCTCTACTGCGCGGATCACGTGCTCTTTTTTCAGCAATTCAGCAGTTTGTTTCAGTGCGGAAGAGTATTCACTGTATAATATTCCACTTATATTTTGGTGTTTCGTGGGTGTTGTTGTCGTGGTTTCAGATGTCGGTCTATCTGAAAAAGGCTCATAGCTCGGGTTGCTCAATTTTACAAGCTCAATTTTTAATGCGGTATATCCACGTGAGTGGAAACGCTTGCAAAAACGAGTAATTGTAGCTTCGCCAACATGACAGACTTCCGCAAGTTCGCTAATTGACATCATTTGCACTTCGTCTGTATGTTCCAAAATATATTCGGCAATTCTCTTTTCAGAAATTGTAAGCTCATAGTAGATGCTACTCATTTCGCTCAAAATATTCATATGCTTACTCCATTTCGTTGTTATATTGCCTTAAAACAACCTTTCCTGCTCAAGGACAATTTCCATATCTATATGCTACACTACATAGATAAGTAATTTCAATTATCATATTAAATGAAAATTGTTTTCAGTTTTTATTAAAATAAACGAGGTCTTACTTTATGATTTATGATACACTTACAAACAGTCATCTATATTATGGCATCAGTGCGCGATTGCAAAAGGCACTTGATTTTCTTGTAAACTCAGATTTTTCGACGATACCCGATGGCCGTTATGAAATTGATGGCAATGATGTTTTTGCAAATATCTCACACGGAATGACCGTGCAAAATACACCAAATGCAGAAGCTCATAACACATACCTTGACATTCAATATCTTATTGAAGGGCACGAATTGATCGGGGTTGCACAGCGAGAAACTTTAACGGAAGTTGAGGCACATCCCGAGCGTGACATCTGGTTTTACACTGGAAAATATGAGTATTTGTCTTTGGGCGATAATCGCTTTATTATTCTATGGCCACATGATGCCCATGCGCCCAATCACGCTGTCGACGGCATCCCCGTTGCGACAAGAAAGTGCGTAGTAAAAGTACGAGTTTAATATAGTGTACAAGTGCGCACCTAACTGCGTTATTTTCCCCTTTCCATAAAAGGAAACACCGCAAGATGAATCTTATGTATCATCTTGCGGTGTTCCTGTTATGAAACTAAGTTAATGAGTGTTTCAAACAAATAGCTGTAAAAAAGCACACTGTTCCCCCATATAAGTGTGGTCCAAAGACTTTTTATCCGCATTATTGAAGAACAGCTTACCTCATACTTTCATTTGCTGAATTGCTTTTGCGGCAAGTTGTAAAGAACTCGGCCATCGAGATTCCAAGCACCCTGCAAATTTGCTCAATGGTATCTACAGAAAGCTGGCTGCCCCTGCAGCGAGAGACGCGAAGCGTCGTATAGGGAATGTTTCCGCTTTGGCATAGCTGGTATAATGTCATGTTTCTCTCATGCAGTAATTCATCCAATCGTGCGTGCGTATTCAATGTCCTTTCACTCCTATCAAAAAAAGCAGGGTAAACTTTTGATGATAGTATCATATCACAAACGTTGTCCAATAAACAGGACTTATAAGACTCGCCCCACAATTCGGAACTCCAGCTCCGGTGACGCTGGCTTCGGTGCATATGCTTTATTATAAGACACCATAACCGGCTGCATCCGCCGCACGCCGTCACTGCCAAGGTAGGCTTCTGGATCATCCGGTTCCTGTTCGGCATACGCCTTGATATAGCCTTGTCCATCGTAGATCATGACGCCAACTTCGCCGGTACGGAGTGTCTCACATTGCTGCACCCACACAATCTGACCGTCATGATAGACAGGCTCCATGCTGTCGCCAGACACCCGAACCCCGAATTCCGCACCATCTGGGATGCTGCTCTCCGGAAAGCTGACCATTTCGAAGTTTCCCTCGTCCAGAAACGCGCCTGTACCAGCGGATACCGGCAGGTCGCTGACCGGCATGTCCAGATAGCGGATCTCCAGCACTGGCGGCACCTCCCGATACTTCCCGGATGCAATCAGATCCTCCCGATACTCTTTCACTTTTCGACGCCCCTCTGCGTTCAGCAGGGGGCGTTTTGTATTGCTCACAAAATAATCAAAGCCATCCTCCAGATGCAGCGCAGCACAGACGGCCAAAAGCTGATACGCACTTGGAATCGATATACCCTTTTCCCACTTGTTCACCGCAACGCGCCCAATGTCCACGCCATATCCCATTAAGATCTGACTGAGCTGCTCCAAGCTCAATTTCATGCTTTTTCGCGCAGCACGAATCTGGTTGCCAATATAATTGCACTCACGGTCTTTTGCCGCATTGTAGTCCAGCAGATTTGCCTGATACGCAGCCAAGTGTTTCATTCCTGTTGTCATGATGTATTCCTCCAATTTGGGATGTTCTCATTATAGCCGTCGCAGGTATGCTTGTCAATGAAATGTTCTTGTATGTTTACAAATGCGTCATTGACGGTTCTTTATAGCGTCTATATAATAAAACCATCGTCAATCCCATAACCTCTGGAACACGCGCCTCCACTCCTTGGGCGTGTCTGTCGAAGCCTCTCCAGACAGAGCTGTTCCGATCAGGGATTGTCAGCATACAGAATCGAAGTCAAACATGGAATCAGGAAAGAGGGGTAAGCATGAATCTAGCAGTAAATTGTGCAGTGAAAGCAGATCGGGCGATCAGATGCCCGATCTGTCAAAGAGGACGGCTTCTCAATGCCGCTGAACATACAGACCTGCGTAGTCTGCAGCTGTTCCGTCCGGAGCAGGCAGACCGCGCGCAATGGTTTTCCAAATGCCCGAAGTGCGGGCAGCAAATCGGGCTTGCAATCTGCCCGGTTGAAGTAATCATCTAAACTGTAATTCAAAATCCAAATACTATGATACCAGTCAAGCGCACCAACCGCCCACCTTAGAATGTGGGAGTACCGCGTTCGGAGCCTTACGGTAAGCTGTTCAGCTTTCCGTAGGGCTCTTTTTTGCGTTTATGCCCTTTTCGCTGAATAGCGGAAAGGGCATACATGCGCAGATGGTCTGAGAGCACAGCGAAATATCCGTAGCTTCATCTCGAAATTTTACAAAATTTTGAGATTGGAGCTTACGAATGTACAACTGGAAAGATACGCGGAATTACAGACGCTTCCGCGACGAAAACGGCAATGTCATTGCCAATATTATTTACGTTGACGGCGAGGAAGTCGCCGTTTCAGATGAAGTTTATGAAGCCTACGCAAGCATGGATCGCCGGGAGCGGTATCTAACGGATGAATCAGATACCCCGCAGGATCTCTCCTTTGAACGATGTGTGGAAGATCACGTCCCTTTTGAACTGTTGTATGAAAACGGCCGCGGCAGTTTGAAAGAAGATCTGGAGAGGAAAGAAATGCTTTGTATTCTTCACAAAGCGCTTCAATCGATTCCCGCAGAGGAACAGGAATTCATCCGTGAACTGTTCTTCCTGCATCGTACAACACGAGAACTTGCGCAGAAATATGGTGTTTCACAGCCAGCCATTGTCAAGCGCAAGCAGCGTGTGCTATCGACTTTGAAAAAATATTTTGAAAATTTCTGATTTCGTGGTTATCAAGGGGTCGTTTTTTCGGGAGGGATAGTGAGGGGATTCGAAACGCCCCTCACTGGACCTTGAAAAGTGAATATCAGCAACGCGGATCACACCGCAGGTTGGGAAATGCGCACGGCGCGCGCGACGACCCGGAAGCAGCGAGCTTCCGGCGAGCGAGAAACGCGCCGTGGGCAGCCTTGGCAGGCTGCATCATGCCGCCCAACCTGTTTGGACACACAACGTCTAGCCTGCACGTAAGACAGGCTGCCATGCGCTGGGGTTGAAAGCAGTAAAGACCCCAGTCACAGGCTGTGAGAGCTGCCAGGCTCTGTCTGCGCTGTTCCCCATCGCCGGGGTGCGAGCTGCAAATACGGCGGAACAAACTTTTCAAGATAGGATGAAAGAATCATGATCAACGAACTTACCAGAAAAAACGCACATACCGAACTCGACCACATCTTCAAAACCATTCTACCTGCGCACGGCATGACAGAGCGGCCGGAGCAGATCCGTCTCAGCCACACCATGCTGGACGCCATGTTTGAAAACCGCATCGCACTGAGCGACGCCGGGACCGGTATCGGCAAGACATACGCCTACCTGACCGCTGCCATCGTGTACAGCCACAGCCGGTTGGTAGACGGGCTGCCGTTCCAGCCGGTCATCATTGCAACCTCCAGCATCGCCCTCCAGAACGCCATTGTGCGGGAGTATCTGCCGTTCCTGTCGGATGCGCTGTCGGACGATCCGCATATCACAACACCCATTCTTGCCGCCTTGCGCAAGGGCAAGAGTCACTATGTCTGTGACGAGCGGCTGCGCCAGCACCTGCAGCAGCGTCCAAACGGAAAGAACGTCATGCAGAAGAAAGAACTTTATTCCCTGCGGGATGTTCTGGATCTGGATGAAACACAGAAACTCAGCAGCTTTGACCGCGAGCGTGTCTGCGTTCCGCAGTTTTGTGACTGCAAACACCCGGACTGCCGCTATCGTCGGCATCTAACCGAATGCGGGCAGAAACGGTATTTGTTCCAGATCTGCAACCAGAACCTCTGGCTGGCAGACTGTATGCACCGGGAAAACGGCTTGAGGCCCATCCTTCCGGATGCCTGCACGGTCATTGTGGACGAAGCGCACAAGCTGCCGGAAACAGCGCGGGAAATGTTCGGCACAACCTTGACAGCCGGAGAGATCCGCGGCGCAGTTGTTCGGCTGAAGCAGGACGGATACGCGCTGGCGTCAGATCGGCTATTTTCCGCATCGTCCACACTTCTGCAAAAGATGGCGGAACTGTCCCCGGAGTATCCTGTTGAGATGCTCCATGATGATCTCAGCAGAGTCCTTTCTACGCTGTTTTTGATTGGCAGAAAGCTATCTGCCTTTCTGGAACCTGCCACAAAACGGGCGCTGGAGCAGCTCACCGACAAGGTCGTTCTGTTTCTTCGACCCAAGGCAGATGCCATCCGCTACACTGCGGAGGATGACGACGGCAAGCTCATGCTGTGCAGCGTTCCGGCAGATATCACATCCAGAATGCAGCGCACGGTTTGGAGCAAACAGATTCCGCTCCTGCTCACCTCCGGAACGCTTGCCATCGGCAGCAGCTTTCGCCGGTTTCAGGACGAATGCGGACTGTCTGGCAATCCAAGAGGCACAGAAGCGGTTGCCGTATCGCCCTTTGACTACGCCGCAAATTGCCGCCTGTTTTTTCCGCAGCGACCGCCTCGCTTTTCAGAAGACGAGCGGTATCCCCAAACTGTTGCCCGGCAGATTCTATACCTGCTGCAAGCCGCGAACGGACACGCCCTTGTTCTTTTCACCTCTTACAAGGATATGTCCACTGTCTGTGAATGTCTCTACCGGCTCAAAAGCGGCATTCCAATCTTCGTCATGCGCAGGAACCACCCGCAGATCCTGCGGCAATTCAAGAGCACCCCCGGAGCCGTCCTCTTGGCAACCGGAGCTGCGTGGGAGGGCATGGACTTCCCTGGCGACTGTGTGTCGCTGCTCATCATTCCACGCCTGCCGTTTGCATTCCCGGACGCCATCCACGAGCATGAAAAGAGAAACTATCCCGCCCTGCGTGACTTCATTCGGAGCGTCATCGTGCCGGAAATGCAGATCAAGCTCAAGCAGGGCTTTGGACGCGCCATCCGCACGGAGACAGACACCTGCGTGGTTGCCATCTTAGATGAGCGTTGCAGCGCCAGAGGCCGCTACCGACAGGATGTATTGGACGCGCTGCCTGAAATGCCGATCTTGACAGAGGTATCCGATATCCGACAATTTCTCTGCGCGGTCAAGCCGCAGAGCTATTTTGAAGCCGCAGCCTAAAAGCATCATGTAAAAACGAAAAGGAGATCAACCATGTACAAACGGAAAATGAAACTCAGTCCCATTCACATCAGCCTCATTGCGCTGGCCATCCTGGTGGTCATTGCCGTAATTGTCACGTTCGCTGTCAAAAAGGACGAGCCGAAGGAGCCTACTACGCAGAGCGGCATTATCTATGACGATTCTGCCATTGAAGGCGGTTGGGAGACGCTCTCGCAGGAGGAAATCGAGCAGCGCCTCAACGACAAGGTGCAGGCGGGCATGATCAACATCAGCTGCAACACCGCGCCGTATTTTAAGGACGGCAAGAGTGAAGGCAACGTCATGTTGGTCAATGAGCTGAACAATCTCTACCCGCAAAAGGTAGAATTTTATCGCAATGACACGGGTGAAAAGATCTACGAGTCCAAAGCCATTGCGGTCGGCAGCAAGATCGAGCATGCAGCGCTCGACGTCGAACTACCTGCGGGCGAGTACGAATGTACCGCCTACTTTTCCAACTTAGATCCTGACTCCGGCGCAACCTTGGGCGTTGCCGGAGCCATCATCCATATTACCATCCAAAACTAACAAAACGAAAAAGGAGAACTCACTATGAAGAACATGAAGAAACTCGTATCCCTGCTCCTCGCCGTCTGCCTTATGGCAAGTCTCGCCATCGGCGCATCCGCTGCCGAACCCACCACGGTGGATGTCTCCGGCGGCACCGGCACCTCCAGCGTCAGCCTGTCTTCCACCTCGGACGGCACCCTCGACGGTGATCCCGCTGCCACAAAGATGAATGTTGTGATCCCGACCATCCTCCCCATTGCAGTCGGCACGGACGGCACAGTCACGACGGCCACGGATATCCGCATCACCAACAATTCCTTTGGTGCGGTTAAGGTCGACAATGTCAAGGTCGAAGCCGGTACCGGCTGGAAGCTGACCGCGTTCGGCAGCAAGGACAGCCTTGCCAAGGTCAAGGTGGACAGCAACATGATTGGCTTCAAGCTCGCTCTGGGAGGCGGCACGGAGCAGCTCACCAATGCGGAGAATGCGGCTTCCCAGACCCTCATCGACGGTGCCATCGAAGGCTGCTATATGTCCGGCAACGGCGACCAGAGCGCAAACTCCATTGGCATCGCGTATGACGCCATTGTCAGCCCGGTCTCCGAAGCTGTCGTCAACGCTTCCGTCGCGTCCGTTCTGTTCGTGATCTGCTGGGATGCGGTCTAAGCCGCACCTATCCATCGCCGGGGGAACCTGCTTCCCCCGGCAGCTTTTATCTTGTAGGAGGGATTCACTTTGAACACAAAACGAATTCTTGCGCTGTTTCTGGCTGTCGTGACCTGCCTGTCTCTTGCCGTTTCCGCATCCGCGGCAAGCATTTCAGATTTCAAGGATGTGGACACCAAAGCGTGGTACGCGGAAGCGGTAACCGCCGCTGTGGATAATGGGCTTTTGTACGGTAAGTCCAAGACGCAGCTTGACCCCAATGGTCTGCTGACCCGTGCGGAAATGGCTGCCATTACGAATCGGTCTTTTGGCTGTTATAAAGCGGCAGACATTTCTGCGTACAAGGACGTTGCAAAATCCAAGTGGTACTACAAAGATGTAGCCCTCGCCGTCCAGATGGGGACGTATAACGGTGTCTCCTCCACCAGCATGCAGCCGGATCGGGCAATCACTCGTCAGGAGGCCATTGCAGTTGTGGCAAGAGCTTTGCAGCTTGATCTTGACGATTACACCAAGACGGATCTGTCCAAGTTTGCGGATGCGAAGGATGTTTCCACATGGGCGCTGCCGTACATGAGAGCAATGGTTGCAGCTGGTTATGTACACGGCCGCACGCAGGGACTTGTTCCGCAGGCCAATATCACGAGGGCGGAGTTCGCGCAGCTCTATTTCAACATCATCCAGTCCTATATCGCCAAGAGCGGCAGCTATACGAAGGACTACAAGGGCAATCTGCTTGTCCGCACCAAGGACGTTGAATTGAAGGACATGACCATTGACGGCGATCTCATCATCGGCAACGGTGTTGCGGACGGCAAGGTCACGCTGTCCAACGTAAAAATCTCCGGTCGCCTTGTCGTGTGGGGTGGCAGCACAGCGGCGGTCTATTGTAACGACGGCACAACGGCAGCCGAAGTCATTGCCTGCCGTGTGGACGGGCCGGTCAAGGTCATTTTTGACCGCGAATCTACACTGCTGGTATACGACAAAATCAAAACCCGCATCACAGAGCGCGCAGGCAAATTCCCGGAAACAGAGATTGTATTTTACGCGATGGACGATCTGCTGAATGCGCAGCGCGATCTCAATAAGATGGTAGACGAGAATCTCATTCAGGCAGAGATCCCCGCGCATCTGTATGCCATCGTCGGAGAGCAGACGGTATCTGTTATGCTGAAAAACAACAGTAAGACGGACACCTATACCATCGAGATCCGCAGAGATTCCGACGGCAGCCTCATTGCAGATCCCATCACCCTTGCAGCGGGCGCGTCGGTCAGTTCCATCACGCTGAAAGAAGCGCCGGAATACGGCAACGCCACCTGCACCGCGATGGTCACGGCCACCCGTGATGGCAAGACGGTCGGCACACTGGAAGTCAAGACCGCACTGCACGCAGCGTACCTGTGGCCGAAGGAGGTAATGTCAAAATGAGAACAAAGAAACTGTTTTCTCTCCTGCTGGCTGTTCTGATGCTCTGCTCGCTGTCGGTTTCTGCCTTTGCAGCAGAAACCGCGCAGGCCAGCGTTCCGGTTGTGCTGACGGTTGTGAATTCTGTTTCGCCCATCTCCGTCAGCGTCCCCGCCTGCCTGCCGGTCACAGTTTTGGACGGCTATGTTGTAACGGCCTCCAACGCCGTCATTGAAAACCGCGCACAGAGCGGTGCGGTGCAGGTTGTGGCCGTCGATGTGCAGCCCGGCGCGTTTGCAATTGGAGACTTTGAGAATTTCGGTAGCGAAGCCGGAAAGATCGCGTTCAGCATCAACGGCTGCAAGACGGTCAAGGAAGGCAAACTGACGCTGGCTGACGGCGCGTTCCCGGTCATTGACGCAGGGAAAAACCTGCGGATCGCATACACGGCGAAGGTCGCGGCAGCTGAAAAGGTGGAGAAAGTGAACGCCGCGACGCTGATCTTCACCATTGCGCCAGCAACCGGCAATTCATAAGGAGGGAGGAACCGCTATGAAAACAAGAAAACTCACAGCAATCCTGCTTGCCCTCTGCATGCTCCTTTCGCTCAGTATCTCGGCATTTGCGGCAGATGATGCCATTGCCAGCGGCACGATCCAGGACAGCAAGATCACATGGAAGCTGGACGACAAGGGCTGGCTGACGATCTCCGGCAGCGGGGACTGCAGCGCCTTTGCAAGCAAAGACGATCAACCGTGGGCAGAATACCGCAGCCAGATCACACAGGTTTGGTTTGACGGCATGGAGAGTCTGGCGATCCCCGATCTCGCTTACTGGTTCGAGGACTGTACCAACCTCACGACTGCCGAGATCCCCAGCACCACGCCGGTCATCGGCAGGCACGCCTTTTATAACTGCCCGCTGCTGGCGAAGCTGTCTATTTATTATGGGGAGCATACGCTGGACAGCATTGGGGAAAATGCATTCTGGCGTGAAACCGACAGCGGCGATACGCTCTATGTTGCGTACATCATTGGCTACCCGGATTCTTCTGTGCCTTTCCACGATTATGACTGGACGGCATCCAATCGAAGCAACCGATATTTCTACGATCTTTACGGTGTGTATCAGAACGCAGATGCCGCCACCGCAGGCGGCATCAAGAAAGCGCCTGCACAAGTTTCCACTCGTGCGTCCACCGGCATTGTCGGCACCTGCCCAAGCTGTAAGCAGTATTCCCTGCAGGGCACCTACGTCGAGCAGACGCATACATCCAGAGGTCATCAGGAGTACTACGAGTGTTATAAGTGCCATTATGTCAAAAATCTTGGCACTTACGTTTACAAGGAGCACGGCGACGGCAGCTATGGGTCCTGGACCTGCCCTTCCTGCGGCAGCCATACATGGGTTCTGGACTATGAAAATGATGCCACTTGCACCAGAAACGGTTATCGGGAATATAGCTGCGATTGCGGTCAGAGCAAGCGCGAAACCATCTACGCAACCGGTCACAGCTATTCCTATGGAAGCTGGGAGCAGTATTCAGCCTCGCAGCACCGGCGCGAAGCCTATTGCCGGAACTGCGGCGATTCGGATTACGAATACGCCAGCCATAGCATGAGCTACGGCTCGTGGAGCAATTCTTCTTCCAGTCAACATAGCCGAACGGCATCCTGCCGCACCTGCGGATATTCCACGACCGATTATGGAAATCACAGCTACGCCACCGGTGCGTGGAGTAAATATTCCGATACGCAGCATCGTCGCTCGAAAACCTGCTCCGGCTGCGGCGCGTCCACTTATGACTATGCTGACCACAGCTATTCCTACGGAAGCTGGTCAAAATACGATGAAACGCAGCATCGCAGAACAAAGACCTGTTCGGCTTGCGGCGATTCCGACTATGAATATGGCGACCATCGGGATTCCAATGCAGACGGTGTCTGCGACGATTGCGGCGCAAATGTCGCGCTGATCGTGACGTGGGATGCCGCGTCCAACGGCGGCAGCGTCGGCGGCAAGAACAGCGTGACGACCTCCGTCGCGCCCAACCAGACCGCCGTTGCTCCCGGTTACACGCCGGTCAAGGTCGGTCACACATTCTCCGGCTGGTACACCGAAAAGACAGGCGGCGCACTGTACAACACGGTCACAATCACAGCCGCACGGACATTCTATGCGCAATTTACCCCGGCAGAATACCAGATCACATGGGATCTCGGTACCGGCAAAACGGAAACTACCAACCAGACCTACGGCGAAACGCTGAACCTGCCCACGGAGCCTACCCGTAAGGGCTATGCGTTCCTCGGCTGGTTCACACAGGAAACCGGCGGCACGCAGGTAGATGGCAACACCGTATTCAAAGAGGTAGCTTCTACCACCTACTATGCGCATTGGGAGGAAGCAACCGTGTTCTCTGTCATTGTTCCGGCTGTGCTGCCGGTGACGGTCGATCAGAATGGAAAGGTCTATGTCTCAAACGCGGAGATCGTCAACCACTCCACCGCCGCCGTGCAGGTGTCCTCCGTGACCCTGACGGCAGAAAATGGCTGGACACTGGTGCCGTATGCTTCGGATATGTCCCACGCCAAGGTGGACAGCAACCAGATTGGCTTCAAGATCAACAGCGCACAGACCAGCAAGACCGGCAGCACGGAGCAGTTTGAACTCACTTCCCCGTGGCAGATTGCCGAGGAAGATAGCCTGACGCTCACCTATGACGCAGTTGTCAGCGCCCTGTCTCAGCCGGTCACAAACGCCAATATCCTCTCCGTCCTGTTCGTCGTCGAATGGGCGTAATTACAAAGAAAGAAGGGCATCAATATGCTTAAAATGATTGCCATCGGCAACCTGACGGGAGATCCCGTCCTCAAGACCAACGAAGAAACCGGCAAGCCCTACGCCATCATGCGTATTGCTTCGGACCGCCGCTACAAATCTCCGGATGGAGAAAAGCTGACCGATTTTATCTCGATCAAGGTGCGCGGTATCCTCGCAGAACGCTGTGCGGAGTTTGCCAGAAAGGGCTGCAAGATTGCGGCCAGCGGTGATTTTGAAACGATCACCTTTGCCGAGGAACCGGAGCGGCAGCCCGGCTTCCTGCTCAAAGCGACCGAGGTGGAATTCCTCTCGCCCCGGAAAGAACTGGACGATGCTGCGGAGCTTCCTGCGGCAGCGTAACAAACAAAGCGGCCATCCCATTGCGGGATGGCCGCTTGTGCGCAGAAAGGAGCTCCAAACATGACGGCATATTTAGATGGATATTCCGGTTATTCCGGCGTTCCGGAGGACGCCGCCGCAGAGATCCTGGAGAAGCTGATGACGCACCAGCAGATCTCCTCCGACGAGGTTGCGCAGATCTTAAAGAGGTACGGTGTCTGCGGAGAACCGGAAGCATTGCAAATTGCGTACCGGAAAAAGGTCGGCCAGCGTCTCATTGCCAGTCTCCGCGATCCATATGGCAGGCGCGAGGTGTTCTCCACCGGCAACACTTATGTTCTGGTGGACTGCTGCAATGACCGCGACGCGCTGGAACACATCCACAAGAAGCTGGATAAGGACATGGAAGCGGTTGATCAGGCATCGTGTAAAATCGATAACCGTCTGCAGGTGCTGCAGCGATTCTCGCGCTATCGGAGGAAGCGTAGATGAAATTATCTGAAATGCTGACTGCGATCCGCGAATACCCGGCGCTGAAGGTCAAATATGAGGCCATGCGCGAGCAGCAAGCATCCCAAGAGCGCACGGCGGTTCAGCTCTCTATTGCTTATAACAATCTGCAAATCGGTAACAGGCAGTTGTCCCAAAAGAACAAAGCGCTGGAAACAGCCCTTGTGAAGCTGGTCCCGCGGCTGAACAGCCGGGAACACTGTCGGCGGTTATATAAGGCGGTTGCGCCCTACCTTGATCCGGGCGGATTTGTGCTTTATAGGAGCGCTGCTGAGTTGACGCGCTTTCATATCAGCACGGAGTTTGCCACGGAAGATAACCTGGGGAAATTCGAGGAAATGGACGGTTATGGGATGCTGCGATACCTGACCGCGGACCGTTTCGGCTCTGTGGAGTATGAGATAGTTGCGCCGTGCTATGAAGAAGCTGTTTCGCTTCATACCGATTACACATCTCCAGAGTATCTGGCGTTTGAGAAAAAGCTGTATGAAAAGACGCTGCGTAAGCTGGGCTTTGAGAAACTGCTCCCAGAGGAACGCGCACCGCAGAAGGATATGAACAAACGGAAAGAAAAGGTGGAAGAACGATGACAGAACCCATTACCATTGGCGTGGATCATGGCTACGCGGCCATGAAAACCGCGCATTGCTCGTTCCCTTCCGGCTTGGCAGAATACGAGCATGAACCGTACACGCAGAAGAACGTCCTCTGCTATGACGGAAAATACTACGTTGTCGGCAGCGGACGGCAGCCGCTCCAGAAGGATAAGACAGCGGATGAAAACTATTACTTACTGACGCTGGCGGCCATTGCCAAAGAGATCGCATACCGGAACGCGCCGACTACAACACCGGTGATCCTCGCGGCGGGCTTGCCGCTGACGAGCTTCGGCCGGGAAAAGAAAGCATTCCGGGCATATCTGCTGCGCGAGGGCAAGCCGGTCTCTTTTTCGTATGAAGGAATTTCGTATGAAACTTCTGTGCAGGATGTGAAGCTGTTCCCGCAGGGCTATGCGGCGATCCTCCAGCACAGCGATCTGCTGAATGAACCGTCCGTGATCCTTGCGGACATTGGCGGGTGGACCGTGGATATTATGCGGCTGGACAACCGCATCCCGCACGCAGCTTCTTGCCGCAGCTTGGAGCTGGGCATGATCCGCTGTCTGGATGAGATCGCAGAGCAGGTGCGCCGGAGTCTGAATCTGTCTCTTACCGGTGCGCAGATTGAAAACGTCCTGCGCGGCAGCCCGGACAGTATGGACGACCGCGTGAAAGCCATCATCCAGCGCGAAGCTGGGCTTTATGCCAGACGCATTCTCTCTGCCATTGCCGAAGCAGGCTTGGACTGCCGCGCCATGCCGGTTGTATTTCTCGGCGGCGGGGCCGGGCTTATGAAGCGATACCTGCCGCAAGGCAGCGTTCTGCGTCCTGTCATTTTGGACGATGACAAATTAAACGCGCAGGCATACGAGCGGCTGGCATCGCAGGTAGCAGGCCATGCAGGATAAGCCGCAAACGGCCCGTTTTGGTACGACGCTGTTTCTGGACAATCCACTCCACCGGCAGGCGTGGGAGCTTCTGTCTGCGATTCCGGCTGGGCAGCGCACAAACTGGCTCTGTCTGGCGTTATGTCAGCAGGCGCAGCGGGAGCAATTTCTGCTGGACCTGAAAACAATTCTCCAAACGGAGCTGCAAAACAGCTCCGATCCACAAGCAATTTCGCGGCCGCAGCCAGCCGGGAGCGTCGACGATGACGTTCTCGGCTTTTTGCGCGCGCTGCAGGAAGAAGGTGAAGAATGCCAAACCATATCACAAATATTTTAACGTTTGAAGGTGACAGCGAACAGGTGCATGCCATGCTTGACAAAATCAAAAGTGATGAACTCGGCTTTGGCAGTATTGACTTTAATAAAATCATCCCCATGCCGGAAAGCCTCAACATTGAAGCTGGCTCCCGCACAGACGATGCGCTATACGTCTGCATGGTCGCGTTGAATCCAGCAGTGCCGGATATGGGTATTCCCAAATTGAGTAGAGAAGAATATCAGAAGTTGGAAATCGTTGTAAGTCGAAGCAAAGGCGAGCAATTTATGACGCTGGATGCACAGCGGATTTCCAGAGCCAGCAAATACACGCCCCTTTCAGATGTCATTGCCATGGGGCAGGTCGTGATCTCCAACTTCCTGCAATATGGCTGCGGAGATTGGTACGGATGGTGCAATCGGAACTGGGGAACAAAGTGGAATGCTTATGACGTTCACTTTGATCAGGAATCACAAAGCATTCACTTCCTGACAGCATGGGACACACCCACGCCGGTCATAGACAAGCTATCACAGATGTTCCCGGAGGTGGAAGTTGATCTGCAGTGGGCGGATGAAGATATTGGTCACAACGTCGGCCATGTTGTCCTTTTAGCCGGAGAGCCGATTGACGGGAATATCCCGGATGGCGGCAGCCGGGAAGCCTTTGAGATGGCGTTCCAGATTCATGGTGCGGAAGCTGCCGATTTCGATCTGGTGCTTGACGAAAAGAAAGGTACCTACGTTTGCCAGGAGCCGGAGTGCCAACTCCCTCCACTGAAAGCCAAGGACGATAAGACGAAAGAACCGGAGCGATGATTGGAATTAAAGATCAATGCTTCGGTGTGGAGATCGAGCTGACTGGCATCACACGGGAAGAAGCGGCAGAGGCGCTTGGTGCGTATTTTGGAACGACGCCGCGGCGCAGCTATGATAATTACGATAGCTGGTATGTACCAGATCGGGAGGGCAAGCAGTGGCGCATTATGAGCGATGGCAGCATTCGCGCAGAGTGGAACGACGATGGTCACTATCACAGGACGACTGATCCGGAATATCGCGTGGAAATGGTAACGCCGAAACTCACTTATGATGAGATGGAGAAATTTCAGGAGTGTGTGCGCCGTGTCCGGCAAGCAGGCGGGAAAGTCAATGACTCCTGCGGGATGCACGTCCATGTGGATGCCTCCAACCATAACCGCCAGAGTCTCAAGAATCTGCTCAGTATCATGTATTCCAAAGAGGATCTGCTGTTCAAGGCACTCAAGACAAACCCGGCCCGTGTCGGCCGCTGGTGCCAGCGCGTGCGCGAACCCATGCTGCAGCGGGCAAGGCGGCTGTCCAATGAACCGACGAGAGATTTGACGCAGCTGGAGAACATCTGGTACGAGGGCCATATTTCCTCCCGTGAGCATTACAACTGGACGCGCTATTATGCGCTGAATCTGCACTCTGTTTTTTATCGCGGCACCATTGAATGGCGCTGCTTTAATTCTACGCTGCACGCTGGTCTGGCAAAAGCCTATGTGAATTTATGCCTTGCCATGTCCGCGCAGGCAATTAGCCAGCGTACCAGTGTCATGCGCAAGACGGTAAGCGACAACGAGCTGTTCACATTCCGCGTCTGGCTTGTGCGGATGGGGCTGAACGGCGATGAATTCAAGAATACGCGCGATCATCTGCTCGCCAATCTGGAAGGTGACCGCGCTTGGCGATATGATAAGGACTGCTATGCAAGCAGCCACAAAAACCGAACATCTCAGCAGGAACAGGAGAGGTGACCGAATGAGAATTTGCATTGAAGAATCTACATACGGGGGTACGCCCATTGAAATTTTAACCCAGCTCCGCGCCATGCATTTTGATGCTGACACGTTCGACGGTATGGAGGGGTACATCCGCTATATGCAGAACACAATCCGCCGCATGACGGAGCAGCCCTGCGAGCTGCCGGAGGGCAGCACGGAAGAACGCGCAGCCGCGCTCATTCGTGTGCTGGGTGAGATCGGCGCGCTGGAACTGCTGGAGGAATGACGATGGAAAAACCACTGTATTTTGCCTACGGCAGCAATATCAATCTGGATCAGATGCAGTACCGCTGCCCGGGTGCGACCGTCTACGGACAGGCTGTTCTGGACAATTATGACCTGCGCTTTCGCGGCAGCGGCGTTGCGACCGTTGAACCAAAAGAAGGTGCCTGCGTCTACGGCCTTTTGTGGGAGCTGACCGATAAGTGTGAAGCATCCCTTGATCGCTATGAAGGTTATCCGCATCTGTATATCAAGCAGACACTGGAAGTGCGGACGTTTGACGGGCAGCGCGTCCCGGTCATGGCTTACATTATGAACCCGGAGCTACATCTGAAGCCGTCTCTGCCGCCGAGAGACTACTATCTCGGCATCAAAAAAGGCTTCGAGCAGAACGGCCTGCCGGTTAACTGCCTCAAGTATGCGTTCAAGAATTGTCTTAAAGAGTGCGGCATTGAACCATATCCGAAGAAGGCGCAGACCAAACAGCCGCAGCGAAAGGAGTCTAAGCATGAGCGATAACTATGAAAAGCCGCCCTGTCCTCTCATCGGGCAGGACGGCAATATTTTTAACCTTGTCGGCATTGCGGCGAGGACGCTGCGCGAAGCCGGGCTTCGGGATCAGGCCAAAGAACTCACCCACCGCATTTTCAGCGGCGAGTGCCACAGCTACGGCGAAGCCCTGTGCCTGATCGGGGAATATGTGACGATCACAGATGTCAATGACCGCTCGTACAATAAATGCGGAAAATCGAGAAGCGATCATGAGCGCTGAAAGGATGCTTATATGAATAAAGAGCAATTTGAAACCAGAATCAAGGACCTCTTGCCGCAGACGACAGAACAGGCTTTGCGTGCGTGGACAGAATATATTCAATCGTTGGAAAAAGAGGAAATCGACCCGGCAAACGATCTGTTTGATCGCGTCTATGTAGAATTGTCTCTGATCAAGCAGCATCAGGGAGAAGAAATTGCGGCAAAGCTGTTCAATCACGGAGAGCAATTCGTTTTCAACTATTTTGAGCTTCGGGGCGCGGCTTCTAAATTAGCGGAAGGTTGGCCCTTGGACAAGATTTGCAGCTATACGGTGGAAAATGGCTGTGACCCGACGCAGGAGGAATACGAGGAATCTCAGGCGGCGCTGCATACATTTCAGCAGGAGCAAGCCGAAAAGGATGGTGGATCGACAAAACGGTCAGAGCCAGACGTTCCGAAACGAATGCGTATTCTGGTTGTAGAACCCACCAAAGATCCGTATGTCAAGGAGATCGACGGCAGCTTAAAGAGCATGCAGGCTATTGTGAACGGCTACATTCAGACCGTCGAACCGTTTGCAGATTCGAATGTCCTGCTGGTGTGCAATGAGGATGGGAAAATCATCGGTCTGCCGGAAAACCGCTTCCTGCGGGATTCCGCTGGCCGCCCGTATGATATTGTCCACGGCACGTTCTTCCTTGCGCAATGCAGCGGTGAGGAATTTTGTTCTTTGACTGACAAGCAGGTCCAGACCTATACGCGCCTGTATTCCCGTGAAAAGCTGTTCGTCATGCAGCATGGTAAGGTAATCAACCAGCCGAAGAAAGGAAAATCGACGCATGAAAGATAAATACATTCTGACGGCAGAGTCCGTCACAGCAGGCCATCCGGACAAGCTCTGCGACACGATTGCAGACAGCATTCTGGACGCCTGCCTCAAAGATGATCCCCATGCCCGCGTCGCCTGTGAAGTGCTGGCGACGGCGGGCAAAATTCTTGTTGCCGGAGAACTCCGCACAACTGCGCAGCCTGACGTGGAGGCCATTGTGCGGCAAACGGTTCGACAGGCTGGGTATGACTGTAATTATAATGTAGAGGTGCGGCTGCATACGCAGAGTCCTGATATTGCAGGTGCGGTCGATGGCGAAACGCTCGGCGCAGGCGACCAAGGCATCATGTATGGCTACGCCTGTTGGGAAACGGTTGAACTGCTGCCCGCGCCGGTTGTGCTGGCGAACCGCATCACGAGCCTGCTCACCACCTGCCGGGAGGAAAAACTGATTTCAGGAATGGGGCCGGACGGCAAAGCGCAGGTTTCTGTGCAGTATGCGTTTGGTGTTCCGGAACGAGTGGATACCATCGTGATCTCCTGCCAGCATGATGCAGACAAAGACCCTGACGAGCTGCGTGAGGAACTCCGCAGGCTGGTCATTGCCCGCGCCTGCCATGACGTGCGCATCGATGAGCAGACGAAAATTTTCATCAATCCGTCTGGCAGGTTTGTGCTGGGTGGCTTTGATGCAGATACCGGCCTCACCGGCCGCAAGCTGATGGTCGATACCTACGGTGGGCTTACACTTCACGGCGGCGGTGCGCTTTCCGGCAAGGACGGCACGAAGGTCGACCGCAGCGGCGCGTATATGGCGCGGTATGTAGCAAAGAACGTCGTCGCCGCCGGTCTTGCCGATGTGTGTACGGTCAACCTCGCCTATGCCATTGGGCAGACCGAACCGGTTGCCGTTGAGATCGACACGCAGGAAAGCGGATACTATGACGATGCGTTCCTGACAGAAGCTGTCCGCCGTGTCTTTGATTTCACTCCGGCTGGCATGATCCGCGCACTGGATCTGGACAAGCCGTTCTTCGCAGAAGTCTGCAACAACTGCCACTTCATGCACCCGCAGGCTGCTTGGGAGCAGATGGACAAGGCAGAGAAGCTGCGCATGGCCTGCGCGGAACTGGAGGATGAACGTACATGACAAATTTCTTTCTGGAAGAACTGAGAAAGATCTATGGAGATGGGCGCGTGATCCATGATCCGCAATTCGTTGGCGAATGCTGCTACGGCAGCCTTGGCGATCTGCGAGTCAAAGCGCGATTTACAAAAGATATCGTTGCGAATCAGTATCCATACCTGACGGTTTCCATCCTGAATCCCACGAAAGTCGAAATTGACAGTGTTCGGATGAAAATCGGGGAAATTGTCAGCAGAAGCTGCCGCAGCACTAATCCGAATCTTCGCAATACTGAACCGCACATCTGGGTCGACGGGAAAATGCCGCAATGGTATGCCTGCTGCCCCGGTTCGCGTGATTATACGTTGTTGGCAAACGCGACTGCGGAATATCTCAGCGTTTTTGAACTGACTCACGAACGGGTACAGAATCGACAACATACTCAAAAAATGAAGGGAGCGGATGCCCATGAGCGATAAGCCCAGATGGGAGATCATCCACGGTGACAGCCTTACGGTGCTGGAGAGCTTTCCTCCCAGCACATTTGACGCTGTCATCACAGATCCGCCGTATGCGTCCGGTGGCCGCACGCAGGCGGAAAAATCCAAAGCCACCGCAAAGAAGTATTCCAGCATGGGCGGCAACGCGCCGCCCGACTTTGACGGCGACGCCAAGGATCAGCGGTCGTGGACTCGCTGGGCGGCAGAGTGGCTGTATCTTGCAAGACGCGCAGCCAAGCCCGGCGCGCCGGTCTGTATGTTCATTGACTGGCGGCAGCTCCCCTGCGCCAGCGATGCGCTCCAGTGGGCAGGCTGGATCTGGCGCGGGATTGCCGTGTGGGATAAGGGAAACTCGCGCCCGCAGAAGGGGCGTTTTCGGCAACAGGCAGAATACATCGTCTGGGGCTCGAACGGAGATATGCCGGTCAGCCGCCCCGTGCCGTGTTTGCCGGGTGTGTTCAAATACGGCAATCCGCAGAACCGCATCCACTTGACCGAGAAGCCGTTGCAGCTCATGCAGGATCTCGTCAAGATCACAGAACCGGGCGGTCATATCTTAGACCCCTTTGCAGGCTCCGGCACGACAGTTCTGGCTGCAGTCAAAGAGGGCTACGATGCAACCGGCATCGAGGTCACGGATGTGTACGCAGATCTTGCCAGAAAGCGGCTGGAAGCAGAGCTGAATGCTGCATAGCGACTATTGTAGCGACTACGAACGGCAAAAATCTGAATTTCAAAATTCCATAGCGACTATTGTAGCGACTACGTCATTCAAAAACCGATTTGAATGGCCAAAGCAGCGCGAAGGCATCTATAAGGAAAAGAAAATTGAAATCTCTCTCCTCTCTTGCCCCGCCTTTTGGCGGGGCGTCAGGCTCTCGCCGCCTCGCGGCAAGAGCGCAAGCATAGCGTTTTGGTACCAAAACGCAGCTTGCAGGGAGGACCCTGTCCCCGATATGCCGCCTGCGGGCGGAGAAAGGAGCGCCGTGCGGAAGAATCAGTACAATCTGCATATCCGGCTGGACGAGGACGAACGCGCCGCGCTGGAAAAGGGCTTGCAGGCCAGCGGCCTGCCGCTGTCGGCGTACCTGCGCAAGCTGATCCTCGGAGAAAGCATCCAAGCCGCACCCTCGGAGGAACTTCGCAGGCTGCGCACGGAGATCCACCAGATCGGCAACAACATCAACCAGCTCGCCCGAAAAGCGAACGCCGGATTTGCCAGCCGCGACGAGGTCACACGCGCCCTGCGGATGCTGGATCGTGTTTATGAACTCATGTACCAGCTCAGTCAGCAGTCATGGCAGTAACCAAGATCCTCGCCCGGCACGCCAGACTGGATCTGGCAATCAATTATGCGGTAAACCCTGACAAAACGGATGAGGAAGTCCTGACGGCTTATCTGAACTGCGACAAGGGGCATGCTTGCCACCAGATGCTTGCAACTAAGGAAGCGAAGAATAACCGTGACGGCGTTCAGTATTACCACATCATCCAATCATTCAAGCCCGGTGAGATCACGCCAGAACTGGCATTGGAAATTGCACAGGCATTTGCAAAGGAACACCTTGCGGATTATGAGGTCGTCATTGGCGTTCATGTGGACAAAGAACATATCCATGCGCACATGGTTTTCAATTCTGTGAATCTGGTGACGGGGCGAAAATACCACAGCAACGCCAAAAGCTACTACCAGCAGATTCGCACAATTTCGGATAAGCTCTGCCGGGAGCATGGGCTGTCTGTCATTATGGAGGGAAAGCCCTCCAAAGCGGTCAGCTATATTGAATGGCTCCGCCAGTCCAAAGGGCAACCAACGTTCCGCTCCATGCTGGAAGCGAACCTGCGCGAAGCCATTGCCGACGCGAACGATCTCGGCCACTTCTTCTTGCTCATGGAGCATAAAGGTTACGAGATCCATCACGGCAAACGCCTTGGATTTCGGTTACGCGGGCAGGAACATTTCATGTGTCCGGAACGCAAAAACGCGGCATATTCAGAAGAAAACATCGAGTGCGCCATTGCAGGCAATCTCGCGGAGATTGAAGCCGGTATCAGACCGGCGTTCATCCCACGTCCGAAGCCGAAGCCATACTGCCCGCATCCAAAGTACAAAGGATTCCTTGCTCTTTACTATCACTACTGCTATCTGCTTGGCCGCATCGAAAAGCGGCAGTATCCGCCGCGCATGACGCCGCATCTTCGACGGGAGATCATGAAAGCCGAAACCTATAAGGCGCGGCTGAAATTCCTGCAAGAGAACGGCATTGCCACAGCGGATGACCTGACCGCCTGCATACGGCAGGCAGAAAGCGAGGCCGCGCAGCTCGCTAAGCAGCGCACGATTTTGAACGTCCGTAAGAAAAAGCGCAAGAAGCTCTTTGACGCGCTGGCTGCGGAAGAAGCCCTTGCTATGAGTAAAGCTCTCTACGAAGAAGGGCTTTCGGGCATGGAAGCTGAGTACGCGCAATATGCGGAAGCGAAAGCCATATTGGATGCCTGCGGCGTTTCGCGGCAGACGCTCACAGAGGAAAAAGCGGAGATTTATGAGCAGCTTGCGCAGATCAACAAGCAGATCCGCACCGAGCGGCAAAAGATCAAGCTGTGCCGCGAGATTGCGGACTCGGCAGCGGTCATGCAGCGCGATGTCACTGCACAGGAAAAATCCCTACACGAAAAAGAAACAGAGCATTCGTTCACAAACAGGAGGTGATTCCCTATCAACGTAGGAAACAGCGAAGCCGCCGAGCAGGTCGTTCACATGATGCTCTCTGGCGGCGAGGTTGCGGTCAAGCTGGCAGGCTCTGCGGCAAAGAATGCCGCGGCGATGCTGCTGGCGTTGGCGCGCAATCATAAAAAGGTCTACGGCAAGACCAGCCTCAAGAAAATTCTCCAGCAAACGCGCGACATCCGCACGTTTTCCCTGACACCGGAGCAATACCGCGAGTTCAGCCGTCAGGCGAAGGACAAGGTATTGTTCGCGGGTATCCAGGACAAGGAGCAGCCGGATGCACCCATTGATCTCGTCATTCCGACGACCGATCTGGAACTGGCAAACGTCATTTTTGAGCGTCTCTTTGGTTCACTGGAAAAGTCACAGGAGGAACGCTCATCAAAAAAAGAGTCTCGGTCGGAACGCTCCTCGGACGATACCGGCAGCAGCTCGCCTACGAGCAGGAAGAACTCGAAGAATGACCGCCCGTCCATTGGCGAGCAGCTTCAGTCTTTCCGTGAAAAGCTGTCCGGTGTCGAACCGCGTGTTCCGACCAGAGAAAAAACGCACAGTGAGATCACAAAATAAGTACAGTTTGGATGGATTTACACGCCGAACTGTGATATACTCAAACCAACAAAAGCTGGGAGGTGGCGCATATGGCAGAACAAAGCTATGAGCTGATGCACAAAGACGATGTTGTTGCGTCTTTGCAGCTCGACGATCTGTCTGGTGCTATCCTCAAGGTCACGCCCGGTGCAAACCCAGAGTTGCTGCCGCTCGGCGGCAGTCAGGGCGCGGACAGTCTGCGCAAATGGTGGCTGCGCCGTGCCGTCCCTATCAGTCAGGGCAACATTGCCGCGCTTTTGCAGCAGGAGGGCATCCCCTCCACGCAGAGTCTGCTCGTGCGGAACCTCGGTCTCAGCCTGTCTGACCATTACTGGATCAGGCCGCAAAAGAGCGACCTGACGTGGAAAGATGTTAGTCCATTCTCCAATGCTTTTGGCGACCTGTCAGAAACTGCGTCGGCGCAGTTCTATTCGCCGGAGGCTGCTTTGCAAGGCGACCTGATCAAGAAATGGGTGATTGTCGACGATACGCGCTGCCTGCTCAAAGGCAACCGCGGTGCGAATTCCCAGCAAAGCCTCAATGAAGTGCTGGCATCCATGCTGCATGAAAAGCAGGGCTTTTCCAACCATGTGCGGTATTGCCCGGTCAAATTCACCGGCAGCGCAGGCGAGCAGTACGACTGTATCTGCGAGGATTTCGCGTCGGAGGCGCTGGAGTTTATTCCGGCGATTGACGTTGTGGATTCCGAGAAGAAAGATAACGCTGTCTCGACCTATGAGCATTTCATTCATGTCTGTACCGAGCATGGTCTGCCTGAACAGGAAGTGCGCGGATTCCTTGAATATCAGATCCTCACGGATTTCGTGCTGACAAACACAGACCGGCATCTCAACAACTTTGGTATCCTCCGCGACAGCCAGACATTGAAATTTGTGCGGATGGCTCCGATCTTCGATTCCGGCAATTCGATGTTCTGGGATGCCCCACGCCTGCCGGAGCGCAGCGACTGCACAGAGATCACGGTCAACAGCTTCCGTAAGACCGAAGCAGAGCTGCTCAAGCTCGTCACCGACCGCAGCCGCGTCCACATGGCCCTGCTGCCCAGCCGGAACGAAATTGCAGAGCTGTACGCCAAGGACGACAGCATCGCGTTCGTGGATTCCATTCTCACCGGCTATGAAAAGAAAAAGGTGCTCATGGAACGGTTCATGGAGAAAGGACTGCCAGAGCAAACGCATCTGAAACGGAGTACCGGCTTTGAAAGATAACGGGATATAAAAATGGCGCTGACGGTATGGTTCGTCAGCGCCATCGACTTATTATACAGCTTCTTTTCGCTCCGCAACGTACTCCCGCAGAGCATCCTCGACCAGCGTATTCAAGCTGACCTGCTGCGCCATTGCGCAAATCGCAGCCTGCTTGTGTAGCTCCGGTGATACCCGGATGTTAAAACTGCCCTTATAGGCTTTTTCCGGTTCGCTGTTCTCTGCTTCGCACAGCGACAAATAATCGTCTACCGCGCCATGAAAATCAGCCACAAGCTCGGCGGCGTTCGTCCCCTCATAGGAGATCAATGCACGGATACCGAGAACCTTTCCGAAAAACAGGCCATCGGCTTCAGAAAACTCAACGCTTCCGACATAGCCCTTATATTGCATTGTATTGTTCAAATCAATCCCTCGTTTCTGTAGTCAGCATAGCACAGTCAAAACAATTTTGCAACTGATTTTAGTTGCAAATATTTTCCGAGGTGATGCCTATCCGAAAATCAAACGACACCCTGTTTTATCTTATTGGAATTGTTCCTATTGTCTGGCTTGCCCTCCTGCTGGCGCAGTCCCTTGGCGGCGGACTGCTGGAGCTGCTGCGGAATCTGACCAGCGCACTGGAGCAGCCGACGAATATCATATGGACAGACAAAAGCCTGCCTACCATCCTCATCTGCCTTGCCGCTTACGGCATGGCAGTTTTGCTTTACCGGACGAATCGGGGCAGGACCCGCGACGGTGAGGAACACGGTTCCGCGGCGTGGGCGACACCAGCATCCGTCAACGCGCAGTTCGCGCAGAAGGACAGCATCCCGCTGACCCAGCACGTCCGACTCGGTCTGGATACCCACAAGCACCGCCGATCCCTCAACGTGTTGGTCATTGGCGGCAGCGGCGCGGCCAAGACGCGCAGCTTTGTGCTGCCCAATATCCTGACCGCAAACACAAACTACGTCATTACGGACCCGAAATCCGAAGTCCTGCTTGCCACGGGCGGTTACCTTAAAGAGCAGGGCTACGACGTGCGCGTTCTGAACCTTGTGAATCTGGAACAATCGGACGGATATAACCCGTTTCGCTATTTGCGTGACGAAAAGGACGTGCTGAAGCTGGTCAACAACCTGATCCAGTCCACCACGCCGAAGGGCAGCCACGAATCCGATCCATTCTGGACCAAGGCCGAAACTGCGCTCCTGCAGGCCATCATTCTCATGCTGTTTCAGGAAGCCCCGGAATATGAGCAGAACTTCTCTATGGTCATGCGCGTGCTGGAATACGCGGAGGTGCGCGAGGAAGATGAAGGGCATGTTTCGCCGCTCGATCTGCTTTTTGAATCCATTGAACGCAGAAAACCGGACAGCGTCGCTGTCCGGCAATATAAGGTTTTCAAATTAGCCGCGGGTGATATATGCTCTAAGTGACTTCTTAATCATGATTTTGTCATGGTTAGTGAA
>OWKP01000621.1_pt1 | contig 25888 bp, 15 predicted proteins | sample 1732991 | NCBI WGS metagenome assembly OWKP01 (sample SAMN05065777, study PRJEB22554) | human gut metagenome | biome: ENVO:2100002; feature: ENVO:00000062; material: ENVO:00002003 | host: Homo sapiens | place: USA
GAGATCTGCGCATGTCTCGTGGGCTCGGAGATGTGTATAAGAGACAGATTTACGACAAGGATACGGGCAAATACTATCTTTTCTTCAGTGCGGAAGATTACAACAATCCCGACGGAAAGTTGTTTGAAAACAATGAGGATAAGAATTTTTACCGCGCAAAAGAGGCGGAAGTAAAAGCTCTTACGGAAAAAGCCGCGAATACTGCTGCGGCCATTGAGATTCTTTATGGAAAAATCGAAGAATTAACCGAAGTATATCAGAATCTTAATCCCGGCGATACTGCGCCTAACGGTGAAAAATATACCCAGGAGAATATTACAGACGGTAGAAATGCTATCAATAACCTTAACCGCGACGAGGAAAACGAAGATATTAAAAAAGCAGATGCCGAAGCTTTGGTGTTAAATCTTTATACGATTAACATCAATATAATGAGCAATAGCATGGATTTTAGCTTAGGAGTTGCGGTATCGGACAGTCCTGCAGGACCTTTCGTTCAGTACACCAACGTTCCCGGCGAGCCCGGCTACGATGCGGACAACCGCACGCTTACCGTCGATCTTCCGTTCCTTTCCAACGAGGATATGTGGTATTGGCTGAAGGAGCATAAAAGCGAGTATTACACCGCTCCCGCCGGAGAAGAAAGCAACCCGGGTCAGATGACCGCAGGCGAGCCCATAACCACGATGATTGACGTTCATCCTTTCCTCGATCCCAAAACGGGTGAAAAATATCTGTATTTCGTTCGTGACCTTCAGGGCGGCGGCGGAAGCTTTGCCTGCGTCGTCAAGATGGGCGAAAAGTGGACGGACGATCCCATTTGGGAAACCACTACAAGACTTACCAGAACCGGATATTATACTGTCGACGACCTTTCTCCCTCCAATAAATCGGACGACCTTGTCGAAGGAAGAACCAACGAAGGACCTTACGTTTATTATAATGCAGAGGTAGATAAATACTATCTTACCGTTTCGGTAAATGCTTATACATCGCGCGCTTATTCCGTTATACAGGCGATAGGCGATTCTCCCATGGGACCTTTCACCAAGATTCCCCAGGCAGACGGCGGAAGGGTAACGGCTTGCGAGGTACATTGGGATCACATTTCGGGCCCCGGACACCACAGTTTCTGCACTTATAACGGACAGCTTTATATTATTTATCACGCTCATTACGACCGAATAGCGGGCGGCGGACAACGCGGAAGCTGCGTCGACCCTGTTGTATGGGCGCAAAACGATAAAGGCCAGACGGTTATGCACTGTAACGGACCCACAAATTCATATCAGCCCAAAATAGGTCCCGATATGGAATATAAAAACATAGCAGGTCAGGCAAAGGTTAAAGCCACCAACGTTGCCGAAGGAAGCAGCGCAAACCTTCTTACCGACGGGGTAATCAAAATATTCTCGTGGGACGAATTCCTCGATGAATTTACCACTAAGAAAGGCAAAACCACGATTACGCTTACTTTCGACGATTACGTGACTGTTCGTGCGCTTATGGTATACAATTCCTATGATTATAACTATCATTGGGAAAGCATTGACAGAGTGGAAATGGACTTTACCAGAACCGTAAACGGCTCTACGGTTACGGGCACGGCATATATAGACGATTTGAAGTTTGACGTCAACAAGTACATTAACAAGGAATTAGAAGGCGAAGAGTTTATGCGTCCGGGCGGAGCGGCTATTGCCGAATTTGACGAATTGAAGGTCAAGGAAATCCGACTGACCTTCGACGCCGACGCGCCCATTGCCATTTCCGAGATTTACGTGCTCGGCAAATAAGGAGGAAGAAAGATGAAAAAGAAAATTTCGGTTTTGTTTTTATCTTTGTTTTTCGTTCTTTCTACGGTTTTTATGTTCGCTTGTTCTGACAGGAACGGAAACGAAGACTATTTCGGGGATTACGATTTTACCAATCCTCCGGAAATCGAAAAAACATACGATGTAGATGAAGGCGTAAAACTTGACGGCGTTTTCGACGAAGATTTCTGGACCGGCGACCTTAGTTGGTGGGAAGCCGTTGCCGACGGATCGGGATGTAATAACGCGGTTGCAAAACCCATGTTTGAAGAAAAGGACCCCGTTAACGTCAAAGTAACGTCGCATTTTACCGACAAAGGCGCATATTTTGCCGCAAAAATCGATGACCCCGTGATTACTGTTTATCGCAATACGGGCGAGCCTTATTCGACTTATCAGAAAACAGGTTTGTCTTTGTATCTTGCGCCATTCGGTTCGACTACCATCGCGAATAACGCTTTCGAGCTTATTTTTGCAGCCGACGGCAGCTCGGCGCTCAGAAAACATTATCTCGGCAGTTATAACAATTATCCTCTTACGACAGTCGGTTGCGGAATCAATATCCGCGGCGAAGTGGACGAAAACGGCAACGGTGAAGGCGTCGAAGGCTACGACATGGAAATTTTCGTGCCTTGGTCTGCACTCGGGCTTGAAGGCAAGCAGGATTATCTGTACGGACTGGTTGCTTTGCAGCGTCATCTGGATGCAAGCGGCAATTCGCAGTTCAGCTGGGAAAACGTTTCCACCGAAATGAACTGGGGAAATCCCGGCACATGGGCGGTATATACCAAGGACGGCTATTTCGTTGCTCCCGATCCTACCGCGAAAGTTATCGACGGCAACAAGGACGATTGGGCGGATTATGCAGGCGAAGTAAAGCGCGTCCGCACCATTGAAAACGGTGTAGAGGGTGACCGTTATCTTGAATATATGATTACCAAGGAAGAAGACGGCTTGTACGTCTATTCCGAGGCTCTTGTAAACCTTTGGCTTACCGGAGAAAACGACTGGTACCGTAATACCAATATAGAACTTAATATCACAACTGCAACAGAAGGAAACGCGCAATTTTACGTTGCCGCGGAAGACAAGGTGACGAAAAACATTACCGGCATCATTAAACGCGAGCAGAAGGTCGTCAATGGCAAAACCTACAACTTTGTCACGGCCGAGGCGTTCGTTTCCAACGAAACGCTTATGCTTCAAGGCGTGGACGTGGAAAAAGATTACTTCCGCGTAGGTTTTTCTTTCAGAAACGGTAGGCGTCAGAATTCTGACGAAGAATTGGACCCTGCCGAAAACGAAGTTATCGTACCCATTACTTTGGGCGCTAAAACTTATCAGCCGTTCATCTGGTTCTCGTACGGAAGCGATCCTTACGGAAATAAGGTAGGCAGACTTTATGTATACGAAGACGGCATAGGCGGAATTTCCGCATCCGATAAGGTTATCGACGGCAATTACAACGACTGGGACGATTATAAAGGCGTAGACGCAGTTGCCGAAGGCAGAGCCAACGTAACCGAAGGAGTAACCGATACTTCTTCGATGGGCAAAGGCTTTGTGGCTCAGGCAATAAAAGGCGAAGACGGCGTGTACGTATACGCTACCGTTCGTCATGCTCAGTGGAAAGAAATCGACCTTGAGGGACACATGAACTCCAACCTTGCGGTGGGATTTGCGCTTACGAATACCGATTACACCGGCAATAACAATACTTTGGAGTGGCTTAGAGGCAACGAAATATTCTTTACTTCAGTTGGTTCCAACTACGGCGGCGCGGTTGACTACGTCATAAACCGCAGTGAGACCGTAGACGATAAAGGACTTTATACAACCGTTATCGAAGGATTTATTCCTTACAACGTTCTGTTCTCGGGACATATCAACAATTCCGGCAGCACCAACGTTTCCGATATTGATTGGAATACTGTTTTCAACAGCGAAACGGGTGAGATTGCCGAAGGTTACGCTTTGCGTGTTGGCTTCCAGTGGCGTACCCGCGAAGAACAAGCTTATATGCAGGGAAGAAATTTAAGAAACGATTGGACGACCTGTATTTTCGAAAGCGTGCCCTCGCAGGCAAACGCATGGAAAATGTTCTTCCTTGACGATAAAGGTATTCATCAGTCCAGAGTTACGGGAGACAGTTTCCTGAGTATCGATTGGGAAAACGAGTATTCGGGCGAAACTTCAGAAATTGTCGGAACGGGCGCTTCTTCCGATCTTTACACGCAGACCAAAGCTATCCTTAAAAGCGACGGTCTTTACACGCATACCGTTTCCAAGATGAAGCATTTCACACAGGGTATTGCGACCAGCGGAGACTGGTGGAATTTCTGGTACAAAAACACCAGCGTCGAAATTCGCGGCGTGAATGCCAATAATGAAAACGTTCAGCTTGCTTACATTTCCACTTATGTATGCTCCAATACCGGAGATATTTTCGACATTGATTACGTTTACGACGTTACTTTCGACGGAACTTACTATTACATAACTCTGGATACGTTTATTGACAATAATTATCTGTGTTCCAGGTTAGGTTACTCGGAAGTTCCCGAAAATATTGTTGCTGGTTTTGCTTTCGGCGTGAACTACGACGGTGCAATTTACGGCCTTGACAAGGAAGATTACGTAGACTTTGTCAACGGCACAAGCGGAAGTTCGCTTTGGAGCGGTAATATCTGGTATCCGACTGTCGCTACTTCAGAAAACGGATTATATAATATTTCCGCAATAGGAATGACCGTGCAGTCGGTGGCAGGCAAGACTTTGATTAAAGAATCCGACGTGGTTGCGGACGCGGAGGTTACTTATACCGGCAGCGCCGTCAAACCCGAAATCAGCGTTACCGTAAACGAAGTACCGCTTGTGGAAGGTGTTGATTACGACGTACAATATTCGGCGGTAAACGCAGGAACAGCAAGATTCGTGCTCAGCGGCAAGGGTAATTATTACGGAATTGTAGCAAGAGATTATATCATTCGTCCCAAAACGCTTGAATCCTCCATGATCGACGCGATTGCGGATCAGTACTTCGAGGGAAACGAGGTCACGCCTTTGCCTATGGTAAGATATAACGGAAAAATTCTCGTATTAGGCGAGGATTACAACGTATCTTATGAAAATAACGGGGCAGTAGGTACGGGTAAAGTTATCATAACGGCGGTTGCCGGCAGCAATTTCACAGGCACGGCGGAAGCTTCCTTTATCATAACCGATACCGCAAAACCGATTGAAAATCTCGATATCACCGTTGTTTCTCCCGTTTATGTCGTTGAGGGATCGCAGAATATTCGTACCGAAGTCGTTGTAAAGGACAACGGCAAGATTCTTGCTGAAGGAGTGGATTACAACCTCGAATTTACTGTTAAAGGAAGTAACGGCACCGTAGTGATTACCGCTGCTCAAGGCAGCGCTTATACGGGTTCCGTGACAAAAACCTTTGTCGTCGATACTCTTATCGTTGTTGAAGAAGGCGACGCCGTCCTCAATATGGAGGAAGATACCTTTACTTACAGCGGCTCGGCTATTACTCCCGAGGTTACTGTTATCGTTAAAGGAGAACCCGTTTCAGAAGAATTTTATACGCTTCAGTACAGCAATAACGTCAATGCCGGTACTGCAAGCATACTTGTTACTTTCAGCGGCAAATATTCGGGCACCGCTTCCCGTGAATTTACCATTAACGCCAAGGCTCTTGACAGTGAAACCGCAAAGGTGACAGTTGACGACGCAGGCCTTATCCAGACGGGCAAAGCGCTTACCCCCGACGTTACGGTAAAAGACGGCGATAAAACGCTTGTTTACTCAACAGACTATACGATTGAATATGAAAACAACGTCTATCTTGCCGACGGACAGGATTACGGCGAAGGCAGCGTTACCATTACTTTCAAAGGCAATTATTCGGGCGAAGTCGTCAAAACTTTCCGTTTCGAGAAGTTCGGCGGTGCGGAATATAAAACAATGCACGCCGAAGAAGATGTGCTCCGCACTTACTCAGGAGAGGAGCTTTCCGTTTACGGAGCAACGGACCCGCGCGGCTTTGCTTATAAAGCGGAGCTTACCAAAGAAGGCTTGTATTTTGCCGGCGTAGCGAAACATAACGACGTGAGTGATACGGGTCTTGCAAACTGGTGGCTTGAAAACAACTTTGAAATAAGAGTAGGTAATTCCGGCAAGGGCGCAAGACTTTACATCATCGAAAACGACTTTTCGGAGTTTGAAATAGCCGTTATTCGTCGTTACGACAAGAACAAGGAAACAGACGGATACAATTACGTCACGGTAGTGGAGGCGTTTATTTCCCGTGATAATCTCGAGGCTTTGAATGTAGGCTTCTCTTCTACAAACAATAATTACACAAGGGTTTCCGCGGCTTTCAAAGCCAACAACGGCTCTGAAAGAATCGACACCATTAACGACGATAACGGCTGGTGGTACGTTCTCGGCTACAGCCCCAACTATTTGGGTGCGTATGTAGGTTCCGACGGTATTGTAGTAAACGAAGAATTGTTACGTTATAATTATGTAAGCCTTGACGGCGGATTTACCTTGAACGGCTTCGAAGACGAAGCGGAGTGGACGGATTACAGCGGTTATACGGCTTTCGCAAACGGCACTTCCGACTCCAAAGGTATCAGCATGAGGGCGAAAGTCGTTTCGGGAATGAGGGGCTTGTATGTTTACTCCGTAGTAAAACATAAAGTTTACTTAAACACCGACAGAACAAATACCGCAAACAACTCTCAGCTTGCGTTCGAGTTTGCCTTGACGAATTCCGATCAGTCGCAATTCGTAAACGGCAATCTGCTGTTCTTGAGCTCTGTGGGAGTGACGCATTATGCGGGCGACGTAATTCAGTACTTCAATACTTCCGAAAAGGATGCCGAAGGCTTCTATACCACCACAATCGAGGCGTTTATTTCCTGGCGCGCCGTTTCTGCCGAAAACGCTCACTTCGATTACAATACGGGCGTAAAGGACGGTTGGGACCTCCGCGTCGGTATTATGTGGCGTACGGAAGGTGAAAAAATTAAAACTTACCGTAGTTCCGACGGCGATCGCAACTTCTTCGAATTGGGTCACACCGCTTGGAGAGGCGACAACGAAGGAGGCGGACTCAGCGAAGCCAGAAGAATGTATTATATAAAAGACGGAGAACTTGCGCATAGCATTACCGATCCTCAGTCTTCCGTTTATACTCTTGATGGCGACGTAAGCGAATGGCTTACCGACGAAGCTATTATAGATTGGACGTTCAACAGCAAATCTTATGAGGGCGAAACCCGTAACATCAAGTATTACGGCCGCCTTGAAGAAGACGGACTGTATCTTGCGATGCTTGCAAAGAGCAAAAATTATTCTTTGTATGACCAAGCGGGATTCGGCGAAAATGCAGGCATCGAGCTGCGTATGGAAAAATCCGATAAGAGCAGAGATACTATTGCAAAACTGATGCTTGACGGCAGTGCGGACGTCAATACTTTCATAGACACAATTCACGTCGGCAAAATCAGCGAGCAAGGTGAAGACGGCTTCTATACGTTGTCATCTGAAACTTTCATACCCAAATACGTGCTTGAAAACTTCTACGGCGGCAATTACGGCGACAGCTTGCGTATAGCAATGGTGTTCTGCGCTGACCACGATCGCGAACAGATGAAAGACAGCGGAAATTCCCCTTGGCAGTGGGTAAAAGGCAATCCGTGGGCAGGCACATGGGAACTTTCCTATTATTACGTGTCCGATTTCGGATTTACTCACGAAAATCCTGGCGGCAGGGATTACATTGTTCCCGGCGCCGTAAGCGACGTCAAAAACGTTGCGTTTACGGGAAGCGAGATAATACCCGACGTTACCGTAACGTTAAATAAAGTAGTGCTTAACGAAGGAGTGGATTACGACATAGTATTTTCTTCCAACACCAATGTCGGCACCGCAAGTTATACCGTAACGGGTAAAGGCAATTATTTCGGTTCCGTTACCAAAACGTTTGAGATAACCGCGGTGGATATCGCGAGCATAGACAACGTGACAATAGCTTCTCAAGTGTTTACCGCTTCTCAGATTGCGCCTACGGTCGAACTTGTTTTCGGTGAATACAATCTTACTGAAAACGACTTTGACATCGAATACGGCAAAAATTTAAATGTAGGAACAGGTTCCGTCGTCATAAACGGCAAGGGTAATTTCACCGGTACTGTTACGGTGGAATTCGATATCGTAGCTAAAGATATATCCGAAGGCATTACCGCTCTTATCCCCGGTACGACTCCCGGAGCTCAGCCTGAAGGCGTAGTACTTAAATACGGAGAAGTTGTGCTTGAAAACGGAGTCGATTACGAAGTTGTTTACTCCGGATACGACACCGCAGGCGAGGGAACGGCAACCTTTACGGGTAAAGGTAATTACACGGGTACGCTTGAGCAGTCTTTTACGGTCAGCGAACCTAAAACTTTGAGTGACGTGACGGCTTCGGCTTCCGCAACTGCTTACAAATATTACGAGCCGGACGCTGACGAATTTTTACCCGAAAGCGTTAACGTAACTTATCTTGATACTCAAACCCAGCTTGTCAAAGACGTTGACTATTATTACGGAGAAGTTACTTACGATAACACGGACGGCGGCATCGCCACCTTGCAAATTTTAGGTAAAGGCGCTTATGTCGGCTCTGTAGAGGTGACTTATACGGTAAATCATTACAGGTATTTCGCCGGCAAAAACAGTTCTTTGTTAGGCGTTGAAGTCGCTGACGGTACCTTTACTTATACAGGCGAAGCAATAACTCCTGAAGTTACCGTTAAATGGAACGACGAGCCTTTAAGCGAAGGCGTTGATTACACACTTGAGATTACGAATAACGTGAATGCGGGTGCCGCACAGGTAACCGTTACCGCTTTGGCTGAAAGATATAAATCCGCATTCAATACGTCGTTTACCATTGACCCTGCTGATTTAAGTACGGTTTCCGCGTCCGTCGCGGTTGCCGAAGACCTTAAATTCACGGGTATTGCCGTGACACCCGAGCCTACGGTCACTGTTGCCGCCGCGGCTCTTGTCAAGGATACTGATTTTACCGTAAGCTACGAAGGGGATAACGTCAATCTTAAATCCGATAAGGATTCGGGGTCTGGCGACTACCTTTATAATTACGGTGAAGCTACCGTAGTAGTGACGGGTAAGGGAAATTATACGGGCGTTGTACGCACGGCTTACAAATTCTATAATCCTTCTAAAGAAAAGCGTCTTGATACGGATTATGAAGACGACTGGTCGGATTATAACGGTAACGCCGCCATCATCTTCGGACTTAAAAACGAGCACGGCGCAGAAATCAAGGCTTGGTGGGGCGAGGAAGGCTTGTACTTCTATACCGTCGCAAGGCATTATCTGACGCTTGATTCCGATCCGCAAACACATATGAATTCTTCGTTCAGTGTGGAAACCGCGGTAGTGTCTTCGGATAAGAATACGGTAGTAAAGGGTGCTACTTACCATTTTGCCAAGAACGGCGTAAGTAACACCGCTACGGTACGTGCTTATCTTACCACGGGTACTGAAGGCAATTACGTCACCTATGTGGAGGCATTTATTCCCAACGACGCTCTGATCGTCGAAAGCTTTAAGCCTTATTTTACCGACAATCATCTTAACGAAGGCTACGATCTCCGTTTCGGTGTGGCATGGCGTACTAAAGGCGACGACGCTCCCGTATTCGGTACACAAAGAGGCGAACAGGTAAAATATAGCGAGTACTGGGAACCTCTTTACCGTCACGGATATTACGGTGAATCGGAAGCTAAAAACGAATTTTTCTACGTCGATAAAAACGACGCCGAAATAAATCGCGGTTTACGCTGGTCGCAGTATGTTGCCGCTGATCGCGCCATCGACGGCGACGTATCCGATTGGGCTGACTACGATGCAGCGGTTGAAAGCGGAGCCGTTAATCTTATGACCACCACAATCGGAGACGGAAGATATGCAAAACATCGCGGATACTTCGGCGACGACGGTCTTTACGTAAGTATAGAGGCAAAAATCGATAATTTCGTTGCAGGCAATTACAAAGTCGGCAATGCCTGGGTGCAGGACTACATCAACGGCTGGCACAAGAATACGGGTATGGAACTTCACATCAAGACCTCTTCCAGTAGCGGAACGAAAGATTTTGCATTCAACGTAACTTACGGATTTAACACCACGCTTGCCGCTCATTCCTCAGGCAAGACTCTTGACGGAAGATTCAGCCTTATGGAGTCCGCAATGACCTATAAAAAGGATACCGACGGAAAGTATTACGTTGTGGTTGAGGCTTTTGTTCCCAATGAAATACTTTATGCGATAAGCGGACAGGACGGCGTTAAACCTCATGTTTATAACTGGATTTTCGGCACCAACAACGATGCTGCCTCTGACGCCGTAACCACTACCGAAAGCTTTAAGTTTGTCGAAGGCGGCAGCGGAGAAGTCGGTGCAAACGCAAGCAACTGGGGCGATAAGTGGATAGGCGGAGCTTACAGCTCCAACAACATCAAAACCTGGAGCGCAACGGCAGCCTAACGGTTGAATTTAACCGCCATTAAGTTAACGGAAAACGGTACTTTGGTTACAAAGTACCGTTTTTGTCTTGTTATGGTTTATTTGGTATTAAACTTGTTCGGGCTTATTTTATATAAAAAAAGATACCGAGTATCGGCAAAAAATTTATATATACAAAAATCCCCCGGTTGAATTACCAAAGGTCAAAATCCGCCGTCACTAATCTATCGGGAGATTTATAGTTTTACAAATAAATTATACGGCAAAGTACGACTTTCTTATTGTTTCTGTCGTTTTACGGTTTGACGGGTTTTACGTTTACGGTTTGCTGATGAGTGTAAATCACTTTGCCGGGAGGGGAGCCTGCAGGCTTTTTGACGTATTTAATCAAGGTGTAGTCCACGGGTACGTTTTCGGACATACTTGCCTTTGAGTAATGCGCCACAAATGCGGCAACGCGGTTTATCGTGTCCTGCGGCACGTTTTCGCCTTGTATTACCCCGTGCGAGCCGTGTATCTTCTGAGTATGCAGCCAAAGCCAGCCGCCGTTAGAAGATTTCACCAAAGCGTCGTTTTGTATGTTGTTTTTGCCGATAAGGACTTTGAATCCGTCCACGGTAAGACAAATCGGAGAAGAAGGCTTACGGCGTTTTTTGTCTTTGGACTTTTTTATAAGTCCCGCGTTTTCCATTTCCGCCGCAATTTCTTCCACGTCGGATTCGTTTTCGATGTTGGATAAGGAAGCAAGCAGAGATTCGTAGTATTCGTGTTTTTCCTCGGCCGCGGCTATTTGTTCCTCGGACTTTTCAATAGCCGTTTTTTTCTTGGAATAAGATTTATAGTACTTTTGCGCGTTTTTTTGCGGCGTCAGAAGGGGGTCAAGTTTTATAACGGTTTTTTCGCCCGTATAGTAATTGTCTACCTCAACCTTGTCCGTGCCCGATTTAAGGCGGTATAGGTTGGCGGTAAGCAGTTCTCCCTTTATCCTGTCGTCTTCGTAATCCAGACTTTTAAGCGTTTTTTCTTTGTATAAAGCAAGACTTTTTTCGTTTTTCTTCAAGGCGTTTTTAATGACTGACGTAAGATTTGCGGTTTTTCCGCTCACAAATCCCGTTTCGGTCCTCGATTTATAAAGCAAGTCTATAGCTTCGCTCAGCGAGCGGCAAGGCGTATATTCCGCATCGGTGTGGGTATAAGGCTTTATGAAGCATTCCTTAATTTTGCCGTCTGAATAAGTAACGCACGGTTCAAAAGCGTCGTTAATCGCTTTAAGCGCGCAGAAAAATTTTTCTTTGTCCTCTTTAACGACGGCGGAAGAGGGTTCGAGAGTGCCGAAAGCGTCATACACAATCTGTTTCAAGGTGACGGGCGCAAAGCCGTAAACATGCGCCATGATAAAATCGGCAAGCTTTCCTCCCGTAAAATTGTCAAGCAGTTTTTCTATTCCGCAACGGTCGTCGGGCGAAATTTTGTCTTTTTGCAGGGGCGGCAGGGAATACTTAAGCCCGGGAAGCACGGCGCGCGCGGAATATTCGTCAAATCCTATATGCTTAAGCGCGTCGGTGATTTTTCCGTCGCTGTCCGTAAGAATAGCGTTGGCGTATTTACCCAGAAGTTCGACGTAAAGGACATAATTTTTTTTATAGCCCAGTTCGTCGCTTGCGGTTACATGAAAGCAAACGATTCGTTCGTGTTTTACGGCGGTTACCGACGTAATCGTACCGCCGCCGATATGCTTTCTAAGATGCATCAGGAAAGAAAAAGCGGAAAGCGGATTTTCGGACGGCTTATCGGTGATGTAAACGCCCGGACGGGAAGGGTTTACTGATATGACAAGGCTGAGAGTTCCTTTTTTATCGGAGTTTTGCGGGCGCACAAGCAAAAAAACGTCGTCTTTTGCGGGCATGGCGACGCGTTCTATTTTTCCGCCGGAAAGCGTATTATTCAGCTCTTTTGCCAAAGCATTGTAAGTCAAAGCGTCGAAAGGCATAAATTTTCCTCGATTTTCGCAGTTTTTCCACAGTTTATTATACCTATATTTCAATTACCTTGTCAATAAAAATTGACAAACCCTTTTTTATTTGATATTATATTTAGGTATCAATTTTGGAGGATTAAAATGAACTACACTATCGAAGAATCCAAGGGCGAAGTAAAAATCAATTTCGCGCTTACAGCCGAGGAATGGGACGCAAGCCTTAACAAGGCGTATCTTAAAAACAAGTCCAAATTCAATATACCCGGTTTTCGCAAGGGCCACGCCACCAGAAAGATGATCGAGAAGATGTACGGCGAGGGAGTATTCTTCGACGACGCATTCAACGACGCTTTCTACGAAGCATACTCGAAAGCTTTGTCCGAGCACGAGGAAATTTTCCCTGTGGACGAGCCGAAAGTGGACATCGACGGCATTAACGCCGACGGAATCGCTTTCCATGCGGTTGTTACCGTCAAGCCCGAAGTCGCTTTAGGCGCATATAAGGGTATTAAAGTTGACAAAGTTGAGTATAATGTTACGGCGGACGACGTTCAGAAGGAGCTTGACAGGGCGCTTAAACAGGCTTCGAGAAAAGTAGAGGTGGAAGACCGCGCGGTCAAGAACGGCGACACGGTCAACCTCGATTACAGCGGCAGTATCGACGGCGTGAAATTCGACGGCGGTACCGCTTCGGGGCAGGAACTCGTTATCGGCTCCGGCTCTTTCATTCCCGGTTTCGAGGAGCAGATGATCGGCATGAACAAGGGTGAAACCAAGGACCTTAAAGTGCCTTTCCCCAAGGATTATCATGCCAAGGAGCTTGCCGGCAAGGACAGCGTGTTTACCGTCACCGTAAACAAAATTCTTACCGAAGAAATGCCCGAGCTTAACGACGAGTTCGCAAAGGACGTAAGCAAATTCGATACTCTTGCCGAATATAAAGCCGATATCGAAAAGCGCCTTCAGGAAGGCAACGACCGCAGGGCGGAGGCCGAAAACGAAAACGCGCTTATCGAGGCGGTTACGAAAGACGCCGTCGTAGATATTCCGCAGTGCATGATTGACAGCCAGATCGACTATCTCGTCCGCGATATGGAGTACAGACTTATGTACATGTATCAGGGCATGAAGCTTGAAGATTATCTCAAGTACACCGGCAGCAACATGGAAGAGCTGAGAAAAAGCAAAACGGAAGACGCCAAGCGCGACGTCAAAATCCGTCTTGTGCTTGAAGCGATAATCAAAGCGGAAAATCTGGACGTAACGGACGAAGAGTTTAACGCTGAGGTTTCCAAAGTTGCGGAAGCTGCAGGCAAAAACGCCGAAGAGTACCGTAAGACTATGGACGACCGCCAGGCTTCCTACATGAAAAACGATTTGCTCATGAAGAAGCTCATTGCGTTCCTGAAAGAAAACAACACGTTCGAGCTTAAAAAGGCGGAGAAAAAGACCGCCGCAAAGAAAACCGCTAAGACTGCGGGCGCGGACAAAGAAGACAAACCTGCCGCAAAAAAGACTGCGGCAAAGAAAACCACCGAAGATAAGGAATAACTTTATACTCAAAACAGGGAGGTTTTTAAATGATTAAAAACAATCTCGTCCCCATGGTAATCGAGCAGACAAACAGGGGTGAAAGGTCTTACGATATTTACTCTCGTTTGCTTGAGGACCGAATAGTCTTTCTTACGGGCGAAGTAAACGACATCAGCGCGGATATAGTAATTGCTCAGCTTATCTATCTCGAGGGTAAGGACCCCGAAAAAGATATCAGCCTTTACATCAACAGTCCGGGCGGAAGCGTTACGGCAGGAATGGGTATTTACGACACCATGAACTACATTAAGTGCGACGTAAGTACTATTTGCGTGGGCATGGCGGCGTCGATGGGTGCATTTTTGCTGTCATCGGGCGCAAAAGGCAAGCGTTATACCCTGCCCAACAGCGAGATTATGATTCACCAGCCTCTCGGCGGCGCACAGGGTCAGGCCAGCGACATTGCCATTCAGGCGGAGCATATTCTGAAAATCAAACAGCGCATGAACAGGATTCTTGCAAACAACACGTCTCAGCCTTTGGAAAAAATCGAAAAAGACGTGGACCGCGATTTCTACATGAGTGCGGAAGAGGCGCTTGCATACGGGCTTGTGGACAAAATTTTCGATAAAAGACAATAGGGAGCGACAAATTAATTGATAACGAAAAGCTTAGAACCCAGATGTTCGTTTTGCGACAAACCCCAAACCCAGGTAAAACAACTTGTTACGGGGCCTAACGGCGTCAATATCTGCGACGAATGTATAGAGCTTTGCGCGCACATGATTGCCAAAGAGGAGGAAATCGCTCAACCTGATTCGGTTAAGCTTCCCACTCCTGCGGAAATCATGGAGCGGCTTAACGACTATATTATCGGGCAGGACGAAGCTAAAAGAGTGCTTTGCGTCGCCGTATACAATCATTATAAAAGAATAGAATACAACAAGCGTGCGGCGGCAAAGGGTATTAAAAAAGACGATATAGAGCTTAAAAAGAGCAATATTCTCATGTTGGGACCTACGGGTTGCGGCAAGACTTTGCTTGCGCAAACTCTGTCGAAAATTCTTAACGTGCCTTTCGCAGTAGCCGATGCCACAACTCTTACCGAGGCAGGCTACGTCGGCGAGGACGTCGAAAACGTGCTGTTGAAGCTTATTCAGAATGCCGATTACGATATTGCCAAGGCGGAAAAAGGCATAATTTATATCGACGAAATCGATAAAATAGCAAGAAAGTCGGAAAACGTCAGCATTACCCGCGACGTTTCGGGCGAGGGCGTGCAGCAGGCGCTTTTGAAAATCGTAGAAAGCACCGTTGCTTCCGTACCTCCTCAGGGCGGCAGAAAGCATCCTCAACAGGAATGCCTGCAGATAGACACCACCAATATACTGTTTATTTTCGGCGGAGCTTTCGTAGGACTCGACAAAATTATCGAAAAGCGGCTCAACTCGTCGTCACTCGGGTTCGGGGGCGAGCTTAAGGTTAAAAAAGAGGATACCGACGCCGCGCTTAAAAATCTGCAGCCTCAGGACCTTATAAAATTCGGACTTATACCCGAATTTATCGGAAGAGTCCCCGTTACCGTCAGCCTTTCTGCGCTTGACGAAAACGCTTTGGTTAAAATTTTAACCGAGCCCAAGGACGCTTTGGTAAAGCAATATATAAAGCTGCTTGAAATGGACGGAGTGGAACTTTCCTTCGACGACGAGGCGGTACGCGCAATCGCACACAGGGCAATAGAGCTTAATACGGGCGCGCGCGGACTCAGGTCGATAATGGAAGACTGCATGCTTGAAACCATGTACGAAACTCCGGAAAACAAAAACATTAAAAAGATAGTAGTTACTAAAGACGTAATACTGAAAAAAGCCAAACCGCTTATTATCGGGGCGGAAAACGGCAAGACTGCGTAAGAAACTGTGAGAGGTTGTTATCCGTAAAACGGCGGAGGGCAACCTCTTGATTTAAACATCGGTTTTAAATAAGTTAAATCCGATTGTTTAAGTGGAATTTTAAACGGTTGTAATTTTCGTCTTTTTGTGTTATACTGTTTTTTTGAAAGGAATTTTTAACAATACCTGCATCTGACTGCCGTCTGTTGCTGTCAAACTATGTGGAGGCATAAATTTATGGATGAACTTAATCTTGACAATATTCTTGAAGGAGAAAAGGCGGTTATGCCCAAAATCTCCGCTTATAAAATGGTAGCTTTGCGAGGAGTGGTGGTTTTTCCCACGCAGACTCTTCATTTCGACGTGGGCAGGGACAAATCCATGCTTGCTTTGGAACGCGCGAAAGCTGATAACGAAAATATTTTCCTGGTGGCGCAGAAGGAAGCCTCCGTGTCCAATCCTTCGGAAAAGGACATTTACCGCGTGGGCGTTATCGCGCGCATTCAGCAGATTATAAAACTTCCCAATGAAACCGCGAGGGTGATGGTCACGGGGCTGGAGCGTATGGTTATCGACAATTACGTTTCGACTTTTCCGTGTTTCGAGGTGGCTTTGTCGCCTTTTGCGACGGTGGATTCAAACGAAGACGACGTTAAAGCGGTAAAACACGCGATAAGCGATCAGCTTGAAAGCTTTTTAAAACTCGACCACAAAATTCCCAAGGAAAATCTTCCGCTTCTTAAGACCGACGACACCGAAAAATTCATTGCCGCGGCTTCTGCGTTTGTATTCGAAAAGGACGCGGACCGTCAGGATTTATTGGAAACAAACAACGTTTACGAACAGCTTGAAAAAATATACACGCGGCTTGTCGCGCTTTGCGAAATACTGGCGGCGGAAAAACGCATTGCGCTTAAAGTGCGCGAAAGCGTGGATAAAAATCAGAAAGAATATTATTTGCGCGAGCAGATAAAAGCAATTCACTCCGAGCTTGGCGACGACGAGGAGGAGATAGAGCAGTTCCGCAAAAAAGCGGCGGAGAAAAATCTTCCCGATTACGCCGTGGAAAAATTGGAAAAAGAGCTGGGAAGAATGGATAAAATGTCGCCCACTTCTCCCGAGGCGGGAGTAATTCGCACCTATGTCGAATGGATGCTGGATTTACCGTGGAACGAGTCCACGACCGACCCCATCGACCTTGTCAAAGCCGAGGAAGTGTTAAACGAAGACCATTACGGACTGAATAAGGTCAAGGAACGCATTATCGAATATCTTGCCGTCCACAGTCTTAGCGGAAACCTGAAAGGCGCGATACTGTGCTTTGTCGGCCCTCCCGGAGTGGGCAAAACTTCCATCGTGTCCTCCATTGCGCGTGCGGCGGGCAGAAAACTCGTGCAGATGTCTTTGGGCGGCGTGCGTGACGAGGCGGAAATCCGCGGACACAGGCGTACCTATATCGGAGCCATGCCCGGCAGAATTTTAAGCGGCATGAAGACGGCAGGGGTAAACAATCCCGTGTTCTTACTGGACGAAATCGATAAAATGTCCAGCGACTTCCGCGGCGACCCGGCAAGCGCGATGCTGGAAGTGCTTGACCCCAATCAGAATTCTCAGTTTAAAGATCATTATCTGGAAATTCCGTATGATTTGTCCAAAACCATGTTCGTTTGCACGGCTAACACGCTGGATACTATTCCCGCGCCTCTTCTCGACAGAATGGAAGTAATAGAACTCAGCGGATATACCTATGCGGAAAAACTGCAGATAGCAAAACGCTATCTTTTCCCCAAACAGCTTAAGGCAAACGGAATGAAAGAGGGCAGCGTAACCGTCCCCGATTCGGTCATGAACGAAATAATTTCAGGCTACACGCGCGAAAGCGGAGTCAGAAATCTGGAGCGCGAAATCGCAACCGTTATAAGAAAGATTGCCGTAAAGGTCGTAAAAGAGAACAAAAAAGATAAGGTGTTCAAAGTCAGGACCTCCGATCTTGCGACATATCTGGGACCTGCAAAATATAAGGATAATCTTAAAAACGAAGACGACGCCGTGGGACTTGTCACCGGCCTTGCCTGGACCAGCGTCGGCGGCGTAACGCTGAATATAGAAGTGGCGCTTATACCCGACGGCAAAGGCGAAATTACGCTTACGGGCAACATGGGCGACGTCATGAAGGAGTCGGCGCGTACCGCTTTATCGCTGGTTCGAAGCCGCAGTAAAAGGTATAACATCGATAAAGAAATGTTTACCTCTTACGATATTCACATTCACATTCCCGAAGGCGCGACTCCGAAAGACGGTCCCAGCGCGGGTATAACGCTTGCAACAGCCATTCTTTCCGCGCTTACGGGTAAAAAGGTCAGCCGCGATATTGCCATGACGGGCGAAATAACGCTTTTGGGGAAAGTTCTTGCCATCGGCGGATTAAAGGAAAAATCTCTTGCGGCGTACCGCAGCGGAGTTAAAACGCTTATTATTCCCAAGGAAAACGAGAAAGACATTTCCGAAATTCCCGAAGAGGTCAAAAAAAGCGTTGAAATCCTGCTTGTTTCAAAAATCGACGAGGTTTTCGACGCGGCAATAATAAAATAACCGAGGATAAAAATGATTATAAAAAACGCGCGGTTTGTAACGGGATTTGCGGCTGTGGATAAATATACGGAATACGCTTCCGATTGTTCATTGCCCGAAATCTGCGTCGCAGGAAGGTCTAACGTCGGAAAATCCACGTTTATAAATATGCTTGCGGGGCAAAGCAAACTGGCAAGGACTTCTTCAACGCCCGGAAGAACCAGACTTATCAATATTTTCGACTTTAACAACGGTATGTTCAGACTGGCGGATTTGCCGGGTTACGGCTACGCGCTTGCGTCAAAGTCCGACAGGGAAGATTGGGGTGCGCTTATGGAGGGGTACCTTCAGTATTCGCCTAATCTTCGGCATACGCTTTTGCTTGTGGACAGCCGCCATCTTCCCACGCGTCAGGACGAAGAGATGACCGAATATCTTTATTACTATCGTATGCCGTTTACGGTTATAGCCACCAAATGCGACAAACTGAAAAAAAGCGCGCTTTCACGCAATATTTCCGACATTGCTTCCGCGCTGAAGATAGGCCGCGATAACATAATTGCGGTTGACGCTTCAGGGACGGGCAGAGATTCGGTTCTTAATAAAATCGAAAGTATACTGTCCTATTGAATAAGCGTTTACCTTAAAACGAACAAGTAACAACACAATACTTCCCGAAATAGAATGTATAAGAAACGTCTGTTTTACGGGAGGTATTTTTTTATGACCAATACAAAAGCAGCGGGCAGGATTTACGGAAATCCTCTCTGCGGTCTGTGCGAAAGAGTTTGCATAGAGGTTAAAAAGGTTTTCGACGGATGTATTACCAGAATAGGAAACATTCCTTATACGATAGCGCTCAGTAATTTTACGCCGGGAACGGTTCAGCCTTATACATATGTGACCAGCCGCAGCAGCGGCGCTTCGGTGGTCAGCGATCTTGTCGTGATTTCTTTGCAGGGAAGGCGGGCACGTCTTCGTTTTAACGTAACTACGCCCGTAACCGTTTATTATACCGATTCGTTGGGTGCAAGCGGCTCGGCAACGGGTAATCTTGTGATAAAAAGGAATATTGTGCTTTCCGTGCCCGAAGATTCCGTGGTACCTTATTATATCGAAGCGGCTACAAGCGTTACGGGCAATATCGGCACATTTAACGCCGACGGAACGAGTGTTACCGTGACGCCGTGCATTGTGCAGATAGTACGTGTAGTTGCAAACGTGGAAATCCTTGTGCCTTCCTACGGATATTGCGAATATCCCGAAGTGGAGGAGTTTAATGAAGAAAGTTGCGAAGGCGTTTTCGGCTTACCCGTTTTTCCGCCGTCGTTTGCGTAGTTCGGAATTCTGTTTTAGCTAACGGACACACTAATTTAAGTAAATTGAAGCAAACGATTGCAAAAAAACTTTGCGTTTGATATAATACAGGAATGAAAGTTTACGCAATAAGCGATTTGCATCTAAGTATATTCAATCCCAAACCCATGGATATTTTCGGCGAGGTATGGAGCAATTATCTCGACGAAATTTCCGCATATTGGGAGGAAAACATTGCCGACGAAGACCTTGTGCTTATTGCGGGCGATATAAGCTGGGCAATGACGCTGGACGCGGTCAAGCCCGATTTGAATTACATTTCGGGTTTTAAAGGCAAAAAGGTATTGCTTCGCGGAAATCACGATTATTGGTGGCATTCCATAAGCGCGCTTCGCGGGATACTTCCTTACGGCGTCTATGCGGTTCAGAACGATTGCCTGCGTTTCGGCGACGTTCTTGTCTGCGGCTCTCGCGGCTGGACAACCCCCGAAAACGGAATTTTTACCGATCAGGACAAAAAAATTTACGACCGCGAGATTATAAGGCTCAGACTGTCGCTTCAAGATATGGCAAAAAAGCGCACCGATGCCGATAAAATAGTAGTAATGATGCATTTCCCGCCCTTTAATTCCCGCTTCGAGGATTCTCCTTTTACCGATTTGTGCAAAGAATACAAAGTTGACGCGGTTGTTTACGGACATCTTCACGGAAAAAATTCCAGGGTGAAACGCAGTTTGAACAAAGACGGCATAGAGTATCTGCTTACTTCCTGCGATATGATAGCAAACAAACCCGTAAAGGTTTTTTGACGATATTTTGTTATAGGCGGCTTATTATGTACAAACAAAAATTATGCTTGGGATTAAACCCTAATTTCGGTCTTGACCTCTTTGAACAACTCGAAGCGTTTAAAGCGGTAGGATTCGACGCATTTTTTTCGGGATTCGAAAATCGTGAAAATGTGCTTGCGCTTGCGGACGCCGCGGCGCAGAAAGGCTTGATTTATCAGTCCGTGCACGCGCCGTTCCATAAAACAAGAGTTTTATGGCGTGACGGCGAAGAGGGAGAAGCAGCCGTTAAAGAGCTTATCGACTGCGTAAACGCGGCTGCCGACGCAGGCGTGAAAATTGTGGTAAGCCACGTTTTTATCGGTTTTGACCAACCCGATAAACCTAATGAAATCGGGCTTGAACGTCTTTCGCGCGTTGTGGAAAAAGCAGAACAAAAGGGCGTGAAAATAGCTTTCGAAAACACGGAGGGGGAAGAGTTTCTTTCCGCGGTAATGGAAAGGTTCAAACATAGCGCAAACGTCGGGTTCTGTTGGGATTCGGGGCATGAGCAATGCTACAATTACGGTAAGGACATGATTGCATTATACGGCGACCGACTGTTGTGTACGCATTTAAACGATAACCTGGGGATAAGCGATTTCGGCGGACATATTTTCTGGACGGACGACCTGCATCTTTTGCCTTTTGACGGCATCATCGACTGGAAAGAGGCAGCTGCCAGGCTTAACCGCGCGGGTTACGACGATATCCTGACTTTTGAACTTAACCGCACAAGCAAACCCGACAGACACGACAACGACAAATACGCAAATATGTCGCCGATTATGTATCTTACCGAAGTTTATGCCCGCGCTTGCCGTTTTGCCGCGTTGAAATCAGCTTCAAAATAAGTTATGTTTTAATTATAAAATATTATCCGTATCGACGGTTTTGCCGATGCGGTTTTTTCTTTTTAAACATCCGAGTGGTCAAGAAATTCATTTAAGTGGTTTTAATAAACAAAAAAAATTAAAAAAGTGTGTAAAAGTGGTCAAAAGTGGTTGCAATTTCAAAATTACTATGATATACTTTAGGTAAATCAAAAAGGGAGGTGCCTGAAGTGGATATGCTTACCGGTGAATATCATCATCAGATAGACGAAAAAGGCAGGATTCGCATACCCGCAAAGCTGAAAGAAGCGTTAGGCGTTTCCCCGATGATTACAAGGGGCTCAAACGGATGTTTATTCGTCTTTTCCAAGGAACAGGCGAAAAAAATGTTCGAGGGCAGCTTTGACGGCGACGATTTTGCCGACACGCCCCGTACCAGAGCTTTAAGACTTATATCTTCCAGTGCGGTTTTTGCAGAGGAGGATAAGCAGGGAAGGATTCTTCTTCCGCAAAGTCTTATAAAAAAAGCGGGGATTGTCAAGAATATCGTTACCATCGGCGCATACGACCGCGTTGAAATCTGGAGTGAGGAGCGTTGGGCGGCATACGTGGAAGACGACAACATGGACTTCGACGAGTGTCTTAAAAGCCTTAAGAAAGAATCATGAGCGAGTATCACGTTCCCGTTATGTTCGAAGAGTGTATGAATGCGCTTGAAGTAAAGAAAGGCGGCATTTACCTCGACGGAACTTTGGGGGGAGGCGGACACTCCGAGGGCATACTTTTAAGAGGGGGCATGCTTGTCGCGATTGACCGCGACCAAGACGCGCTGGCGGAATCCGAAAAAAGGTTTCGCGACAAATCGCTTAGCGGTTACACTTTGATAAAAAGTAATTTTCACGACGCGGCAAAAGTACTCGACAATCTGAATATCGACTTTATCGACGGAGCTCTTCTGGACCTGGGCATCTCGTCGCATCAGATAGACGTTCCGCAGCGCGGATTTTCCTATCGTTTCGACGGAAAGCTGGACATGCGAATGGATAAAGATTCCGCTTTAACGGCTTACGATGTCGTCAACGGCTACGGCGAAGAAGAACTTACCGACATACTTTTCAAGTACGGCGAAGAAAAGTTCGCAAAAAAAATTGCGGCCTGTATCGTGAGAGAGAGAAAGGTTAAACCCATAAGCACCACTCTCGAACTCAGCGAGTTGATAAAGAAAAGCACTCCTCAGTTTTACCACAGACAGGGCCATCCCGCCAAAAAGACTTTCCAGGCTTTGCGTATCGAAGTCAACGGGGAACTTGACGGACTAAGTAAAGCGATAGAGGATATCGCGGCAAGACTTAAGAGTAAGGCGAGATTCGCGGTAATTACGTTTCACTCGCTGGAGGACAGAATCGTAAAACAGGCTTTCAGGTTGCTTTGTACGGACTGTATATGCGATAAAAGTTTGCCGGTTTGCGTATGTAATCACAAAGCTTCGGCTAAACTCATAGGAAAATATAAGCCCACAAAAGAGGAAAACATATCAAATTCACGGGCAGCAAGCGCGACGTTAAGGGTAATCGAAAAATTATAAAATTTATTTTTATAATCGGTTTAGTAATAAAGGAAACGGGAGGGTCATAAAATGATAACGACCAGAAGAGAAGTTAATATTGAAAACGGCAGTACCGCGCTTAAAAGCCGTACCGTAAAACGTATTGCGCCCGAAGAAAAATATATTTCGATTTCGCCTGAAGTGGAAGTAAAGCCCTTTAAGGAAACGGCTTCTCAGACGGGGGGAGCGTCTTTTGCCGCTGAAAAAGCGCAGGAGATGAGAATTACTCCCAAGATGGACTTAAGCGACCTTATGCCCGTCATAAAAAGCGACGAGACTGCCGAGGAAAGCGAGCAGAAGGATACACAAAAGCTTTCAAGCAAAGCGAAGATAATGCTGTGCGTATATCTTGCCACGGCGTTGATACTTGCGCTTATAGTGCTTGCAACGGGGCTTGCCATTACCGGCACGTCCAAAGAAGTTGCGGCGCTTGAAAACGAGGTTAAAACTCAAAGCGCGTTGCTTGCCGATTCGGAAGCCATGCTTTCTCATTTAAGCGACGACCTTACCATAACCGGTTCCGCGACGGAAATGGGCATGGTTAAAACGGAAGACGCTACGAAGATTGAGCTTATAAAGATTTCCGATAAGACGAGCTACGAGGAAAGAACAAATGCCTTTGACAGGTTTTGCGATTTCATTTCGGGGATTATCGGAGGTTAAAAATTAAATTTGAAAACTAACGGTTTGGTTACGACACGAAAGAGGTTATTGATTGCTGTAATATCAATAACCTTTTTATTTTGCGCTCTTTTGGGCAGATTGTGCTATTTACAGTTGTTTGCTTCGGATATGCTTACCGCCCGCGCGGCAGAGCAGTGGTATCGCGACCTTCCGCTGAAGGCAAAGCGCGGCACGATTTACGATTGTAACGGCAACGTTATCGTGGACAGTAAAGACGTTTTTACGGTTTACGTCCGTCCTCGTGCCGTCACTGACCGCGCAGCAGTCGCAAAGGCGCTTTCTTCCGCGCTTAATCTTGACGAAACCAAACTCGTGGAAAAATTATCAAAATCTACCGTCAGTGAAATAACCGTTAAAAAAGGAGTCGATTTCGAAACGGGAAGTTACTTGCGCGACCTTGGATTGGACGGAGTCTACTTTTCGGTGGATTCGGCGCGTAATTATCCTTACGGCAAGTATTTAACGCAGGTGCTGGGCTATACTAACGCGGACAACGAAGGTCAGAACGGACTTGAGGGATATTACGATAAATTTCTGAAAGGCGTTGACGGGTTTTCTCTTACTGCCACGGACAACAGCGGAGTAGAACTCGTAAACAACACGACAAAGTACGTCCCCGCCGTTGCGGGCGCGGACTTAAACTGCGGTATAGATGTGAATATTCAGGGCTTTGCCGAAGCCGCCGTGGACGCGGCTAAACTCGAGTGGAACGCTTTAAGCGCAAGCATGATCGTGCTAGACGTAAAAACGGGTGCGATTTCGGCAATGGCTAAAACTCCATCTTACGACCTTGCGGATATTCCGCGCGACGACGTCGATATGCTTAACGCTTACAGCAAAAACACCATGATAGTGGACGTATACGAGCCCGGTTCGACTTTTAAAATTTTCACTACTGCCGCGGCGATAGAATCGGGTGCGGTAAGCGATGAAAATACGTTTTTCTGTCCCGGGTACCGCATGGTGGACGGGCAGAGAATAAAGTGCTGGAGGACTATTGGCCACGGTTCGCAGCATCTTTCGGAGGGAGTAAAAAACAGCTGTAACTGTGTTTTTATGGACCTTGCTCTCAGAATGGGTACCGAAAAGTTTTACGATTACCTCGAAAAATTCGGATTCGGCTCCAAAACGGGCGTGGATTTCTTTTCCGAAAGTTCGGGACTTTTAATGAACGAAAAAAACGTAAAAACCGTTGACCTTGCGCGTATCGGGTTTGGTCAGGCGGTTGCCGTTACGCCCTTGCAGCTTGTCAGCGGTGTTGCGGCGGTCGTTAACGGCGGAATATACCACACTCCGCACTTTGTAAACAACATCACCGACGGAATGGGCAATGTACTCTATACTTTTTCAGACGAAAACCGCAGGGTATTAAGCGAAAGTTCAAGCGAAAAAATGCGCGCCTTGCTTGAGGCGGTTGTATCGGAAGGCAGCGGCAAAAAAGCGGCGGTGGACGGCTACCGTATAGGCGGCAAGACGGGAACCGCGCAAAAATACGAAAACGGCGCGATTGCGCAGGGGAAATACGTTTCTTCTTTCGTGGGGTTTGCTCCCGCCTCCGACCCTCAATACGCAATACTCATGGTCGTAGACGAGCCGTCTTCCTATGTTTACTACGGCAGTATAGTTGCCGCTCCTTACGTAGGGCAGGTATTCAAAAAAATATTCGATTATAAAGGGATTGCTCCTACCGAAGAGATAAAAGAAAAAGAATACGTAGAAATGCCCTTTCTCGACGGAAAAGGTCTTAACGAATGCGTCAACGCGCTTGAAGCATTGGGTCTTAACTATGAGATTGCGGGCGAAGGCGAAAAAGTAGTTTCCACTCTTCCGCTTGTGGGCGAAAAAGTGGAGAAGGGCGACATTGTTTTATTAAGAACCGAATAAAATCCGTTAAACCGTCATATCGGCGGCAAAACCGTAAATATAATAAATCAGTACATTATTTTACGGCGGTGAAAAATGAAACTGTCAAAACTGCTTGACGAATGTGAAAATTACGGCGATACGGAAATAAAAAATATAGTTTTCGATACGGCGCGCGTTGAGAAAGGAAGTCTGTTTTTCTGCCTTAAAGGCGTAAAAAACGACGGCCACGATTATGCCGCTCAGGCTTGTGAAAAGGGAGCCGCGGCGGTGGTCGCGCAAAGACGCGTTGAAGCAGACGTTCCTCAGATAATTTGCGAAGATACAAGGCACGCGCTCAGCGTCGCAGCTAAGAGGTATTACGGAAGCTGTCTCTTATACACATCTGACGCTGCCGACGAACTCTAGGGTGTAGAT
>OWKP01000654.1_pt1 | contig 25155 bp, 19 predicted proteins | sample 1732991 | NCBI WGS metagenome assembly OWKP01 (sample SAMN05065777, study PRJEB22554) | human gut metagenome | biome: ENVO:2100002; feature: ENVO:00000062; material: ENVO:00002003 | host: Homo sapiens | place: USA
GCATGCGCTATAAATAAAAAAGCGGCGCGTTGTTCGTGCCGTTTTTTGTGGTAGGTTTGGCGGGACTTGAACCACCGACGTATGCCTTATACTCGCTTACGCTCGTGGCGTTCGCTCGTACCTCGCTCGGCTGGCAGGGTGGTGGGCGGCCGAGCTATATTCCTATAAATAACAAATATTAACTTGTACCACCTTATACTCGCATGCGCTATAAATAAAAAAGCGGCGCGTTGTTCGTGCCGTTTTTTGTGGTAGGAATGAGTGGACTCGAACCACCGACCCCCACCTTATCAGGGTGGTGCTCTAACCGGCTGAGCTACATTCCTATAAAAAAATGGAAAATATCGTCATTCAAACGTTTTTGTCGATTATAAATAACGCAAAACGAAAGATGAAGAACAAAAAACAATTGTGGTGGAGGTTAGCGGGATCGAACCGCTGACCCCCTGCTTGCAGGGCAGGTGCTCTACCAGCTGAGCTAAACCCCCACAAAAGCCGCCGAAACGCGACAGCTTTATAATGATATCAAATCGACAAGTTTTTGTCAAACAAAATCCGTACAGTTTTGAAAAAAATTTATACCCCTGTGCTGTCGGACAAAGAAAACGGCATAATAAAATAAATATTAACGTTTTTTGCCTGCGGAAAGAGGGTTGACGCTTTTTCTCCAATCAAGTTCGCCCCTTCCTACGGCGTTGAGCATTACGGTAGAGGAGGCAAGATTGGTTGCAAGCGGAATGTTTTGCACATCGCAAAGTCTTAAAAGCGCCGAAACGTCGGGCTCGTGAGGTTGGGCGGTAAGAGGGTCGCGCAAAAAGATGACTAAATCCAGTTCGTTTGCGGCAATCATGGCGCCGATTTGCTGGTCGCCGCCCAAAGGTCCGCTTTTCATGCGTATAATGTTAAGACCCGTTTCGCCCATGACCAGCGTTCCCGTAGTTCCCGTGGCGAACAGAGTGTGTTTTGCCAAAGTGTCCTTATATTTTATGGCAAGCTCAATCATGTCGTTTTTCTTTTTGTCGTGTGCAATAAGCGCGATATTCATAAATTACTCCTGTTATAACGGGTATAGACAGAATCGGTAAAGTTGTTTTTCGGGAAATTTTATGACGCAATAAAAAAATCTTAGCAAATAACAGCGCAATGTCCTGCGTCATCTGTATACATTTTACCACAGTATGGACTTATCCGTCAACGATTGAAAGCTTATGAACGAAAGGATAACGGAAAAAAGTTCAATTCAATTAAGCGCGTTATTTTATTTTTTTACCGAAGCGGGATTTAAAGAAACCTGCGGTAAAAAGTCATCGCACAAAGTAAACTCCTGTAAGGCGGGCAACTGAATAGGTCCATCTTTTAAAACAATTTCGCTTTTTTTGAGATTGCGGAAGCGGAAAAACGGCATATCGTTAGCCGGTTCCTGATTTTTAAGTCTGGTAAAATTAGAAAAGACAACATTGTCGCCGTTTGTTTCGGCACAGACAAGCGCCGTTTTGCGGTCGGTAGTCTTATAAAGCGTTATGTTTTCGAAAAGAATGTTTTTCAGGTTTCCGACCCCGTCGGGAAATTCGTCGGGGTTGAATATGATATCGCCCGCATATCTTGTCGCGTCAAGATTTATACCCATTTCACGCACGCCGCAGGTAAGGTTTCGCACGGTAACGTTGCTTATCTCGCTTACGACGCTTAAAAGTCTGACCGCAGTCCAGCAGTCTTCGGCTTTGACGTTTTCCACCAGCATGTTTTTTATGGGAGCGTCCTTCATGCCGCGGTTATGGCAGTACCAATTTGCGTCGTCGGCGTTAAAAGCGATGAGGTCGTCGTTGGTGCTGCCTCTGGTGGCGATAATGTTTTTTATGACTCCGTTTGCGCTGCCGCCGCCCACATGAATACCGTCCTGACAGGGCGTAAACAAATCGTCCGACATTATAATATCCGAAATTATGAAATCTACGGCTTTACCCAGTCTGAAGTGATACGATTCCGAATTTTTAACCGTCATGTTTTTAAGCGTAAGATTTTTTACGTTGAAAAAACTGAACAAAAGGCCCTGACACGGTCCCGATCTCCAACCGTCTTTGCGCGGATTGCGGGCATTGTTTCCGTCCCAAACGCCGCCCTCGACGGTAATATCCTCGTTGCCGTTTTCGTAGTCGGAGTTGGTGACGGCGGCGCGCATATTCTGTCCCGTAAATCTGTCGTCCATGCAAAAAATAACGGCTTTTTCGTCCGCTTTTATTTTTCTGTGGGAGGGGATAAGAATTTCGTTTCCGATAAGCCAACGTCCTTGGGGAATAAAAATTACGGATTCCTCTTTAAGCGCGGCGTTGATTGCGGGCGCGCAATCGGTAAGCCCGTCGCATTTTGCGCCGTAGTTAACAATACTAACCATAAAAACCTATAATCCTCCTTAATTGCGGCAAAACGTGCGGAAAAAAACAATACCGCGCACGATACTATTTATGATATAGCGTCATGCGCGGCATTACAAGAAATTTTTTTAATAAAACAAGCCAAAATTTTACTTAAGCCGAAAATCAGTACGCGCGGCCGAAGTAAATTTTCTTTTTAGCGGGCTTACCGCATACGACGCATTTGTCGCCCACGGGAGTCTGGTCGAAAGGCATATTACGCGTGGTTACCTGCATTTCCGCTTTGAGTTTGTCCTCGCACTCGCGGCAGCCGCACCACATACCGAGAGCAAAGTTGCCCGTATCCACGGCTTCTTTAAGCTGACTGAGGTTTTCCACGGTTTTTATATGAGCGTTTGTGAAAGCAAGCGCTTTGTTGTACATATTTTCATGTATGTCTTTTAAAAGTGCGGACATTGCGTCTTTAAGGCCTTCAATGGGCAATGTAAACTTTTCGCCCGTTTTATCGCGGCGGGAGCAGGTCACCACGCCGTTCTCGATGTCGCGGGGACCTATTTCGATGCGCACGGGTACGCCTTTCATTTCGTATTCGTTGAATTTCCATCCCGCGCTTGCGTCGCTGTCGTCAAGCTTTACGCGAATTCCCGCATTTTTAAGCGAAGCAAAAATCTCCTGCGCTTTTTCCGTTACGCCGCCTTTGAATGCCGCAATGGGAATGATGACCGCCTGAACGGGCGCGACATAGGGGGGAAGACACAGCCCGCGCCTGTCGCCGTGCGCCATGATGAGCGCGCCGATAAGTCGAGTGGATACGCCCCAGGAAGTCTGGTACGGATTTTTATGCGTGCCGTCTTTGTCGAGAAACTTGATATCGAACGCCGCGGAAAAATTGGTGCCAAAGAAGTGAGTGGTGCCCGCCTGCAAACTTTTACCGTCCTGCATCATGGCTTCCATGGAATAAGTTTCCTGTGCGCCCGCAAACTTTTCCTTTTCGGATTTTTGTCCGATAAGCACGGGCATGGCAAGCACGTTTTTGGCAAACTCCTCGTATACTTTCAGCATTTTGATGGTTTCTTCTTTCGCTTCCTCTTCGGTGGCGTGCAACGTGTGACCTTCCTGCCACAAAAATTCGGAGGTGCGTAAAAACGGACGGGTGGTTTTTTCCCAGCGCACTACGTTTGCCCACTGATTGATAAGCATGGGAAGGTCGCGGTAGGATTGCACCCATTTAGAGTACATTTCGCAAATAATGGTTTCGCTGGTGGGGCGGACGACAAGTTTTTCGGCAAGTTCTTCGCCGCCGGCATGAGTAACAACCGCCACTTCGGGGGCAAAACCTTCCACATGGTCCGCTTCTTTCAAAAGATAGCTGTAAGGAATGAACAGCGGAAAATATGCGTTTTCGTGCCCCGTAGCTTTAAAACGCGCGTCAAGTTCGCGCTGAATGTTTTCCCATATCGCGTAACCGTAAGGGCGGATTACCATTGTGCCTTTTACGGGGCCGTAATCCACAAGCTGAGTTTTGACGACAACGTCGGTGTACCATTGCGCAAAATTTGTGTCGATATCCGCTATTTCTTTGACAAATTCTCTTTCTTTAGCCATTTAATAAACGCTCCAAACGATTTATGCGTTTATTATAACCTTTTTTAAACCCGCGTGTCAAACGGACCGGGGTGTATTTCACAGAAAAACAACGATAAGCCATACCGCTATAAGGCCGGGAACGCCAAGCAAGCCCACAATAAGCGCGCTTACGGGATTTACGGGAAGTACCGCAACTTTAAACAGCGACAGTAACGAGAGCGCAACCGCGCCGCCCAGAGAATTGAGGGCCAGTCGGAAAAGCCCTTTCGTTTTAAGCGAAAATAAAGTGCCGATTAAAGACACAGTTAAAAAACCTATAAGAAAAGACAGTATAAGTTCGAATATTTCCATGGGTTTGTCCTCGTAATATTTTTATTCGCCGCTTGTGCGTTATATGCTTTTAACGGCGTTAATCAGCGGACAAAGGCACAGGCTTTCTTTGTTATGCGCCTGAAAGAGTCATAAAAGCGCTTCAGGGCTTAACGCCGTATGTAAACGGATTGACAAAAGTGCGCAATGCGTGTTACAATATCTCGGTATGAGCAAACGGCTCTTATAGACAAAAGATATTTAAAGAAGAAGGAATAGTTATGGATAAAAACCGTTTTTTGTTTTCCAGTGAATCCGTTACCGAAGGACATCCCGACAAAATCTGCGACCACATCGCGGACAAGGTGCTGGACGCGGCGCTTGCAGCCGACCCCGAAAGCCGCATAGCCTGCGAAGTCTGCTGCACCACGGGTCTTGTGCTTGTAATGGGCGAGTTCACTACGGAAAGTTATATAGATATTCCCAAAATCGTGCGCGAGACCGTAAAGGATATCGGTTACACCGACGCCGCTTACGGGTTCGATTACAAGACCTGCGCGGTCATCACCAGTATTGACGAGCAGTCTCCCGATATTGCGATGGGCGTTAATAAGGCGCTTGAAGCACGCGAGGGAAATAACGATGCTCAGTTCGATACGGGAGCGGGCGACCAGGGCATGATGTTCGGTTACGCGTGCCGCGAAACGGAGGAGCTTATGCCCCTGCCCATTATGCTTGCCCATAAACTCACCAGAAAATTGAGCGAAGTCAGAAAGTCGGGTGAAATCGGTTACCTCCGTCCCGACGGAAAGGCTCAGGTTACCGTGGTTTACGAGGACGGCAAGCCCGTTTCGGTGGACACGGTTGTCGTGTCTACTCAGCATGACCCCGGAGTGAACCGCGAAAAACTCGTGTCCGATATCATAGAGAAAGTCGTAAAACCCGTCGTAACGGACAGCTGGCTTACGCCGGACACCAAATATTACGTAAACCCCACGGGCAATTTCGTCATAGGCGGACCTCAGGGCGACAGCGGCCTTACGGGCAGAAAACTCATTGTAGACACTTACGGCGGAATGTGTCCGCATGGCGGCGGCTCCTTCAGCGGTAAAGACCCCACGAAAGTGGACCGCTCAGCGTGCTATTACGCGCGTTACGTATGCAAAAACATTGTTGCCGCGGGACTTGCCGAGCGTTGCCAGCTTCAGGTTGCTTACGCGATAGGCAAAGCCAAGCCCGTTTCTTTAAACATCGAAACTTTCGGCACTTCCGCATATTCTTCGGACAAGCTTATCGACGCCGTCAATAAAGTGTTCGATTTCCGTCCCCGCGCGATAATTGAAAGTCTGGGACTGAGAAAGCCCGTTTACGCCGCCACATCCAATTACGGACATTTCGGCAATCCCGCGTTTGCTTGGGAAAAAACCGATAAAGCCGCCGCGCTTAAAAAGGCAATACAAGATTGACGCTTAAGGGTGACATAGAAGAAATACGTTTCCGCAACGAGGAAAACGGCTATACCATAGCCGTCATCGATGCGGAAGGAGAGCCTGTCATCGCGACGGGCGTTTTTCCGCCCGTGGTCGAAGGACAAACGGTTGTTTTAAGCGGCGATTACGTCGTGCACAAAAAGTACGGCCGCCAGTTCAAAGCCGACAGGTGCGAGATAGAAAAGCCTACGGGCGTGGACGGTATAGTACGATACCTCGGCAGCGGACTCATTAAAGGAATAGGTCCCGCGCTTGCTTTGAGGATAGTTTCGGTTTTCGGCGAAAAAACTTTTTCGGTTATCGAAAACAATCCGTCTTTGCTTTCTTCCGTCAGGGGCATATCCAAAGAAAAGGCAAAGGATATAGCCAAAGCTTACGGCGAAATCAAGGAAATGCAGGACGCCGTGATGACGCTTCAGACTTACGACATACCTCTCGGCACGGCGCTCAGAATTTATAAGGTTTACGGCAAAAACACCGCACAAGTCGTGACCGACAATCCGTATCGGCTTATAGAAGACGTTGACGGAATAGGCTTTCTTACCGCGGACAAAATCGCCGTTAAAACGGGAATAGAACACGACAGCGAATTTCGCGTAGGGGCGGGACTTATCCACGTGCTTAAGGAAAGCGTGCAGAAAGGCGGCAACACCTGTTATCCTCGTGAGGCCGCAGCCGAAGAAGCAAGCTTGCTTTTAGGCGTGGACGTATCGCTTGTGTATTCCGCCATAGAATCGCTTGTGCTTGAGCGCCGCGTGCGCCTTCTCGAAATAAACGGCGAAGAAGTGCTCGCCTTGCCGGGCGTTTACCGTACCGAAAAAAACGCCGCCGTGCTTGTGACTCGGCTTTTGGAGGGCGCGGATTCCACCGTATACGACGTTACTGCGGATATATCGGAATACGAGAAAATCAACGGCATAATTCTGCACGAAAGACAGAAGGAAGCGGTTACCGCGGCAATAAGCAACGGCGCAACGCTTATTACGGGCGGACCGGGTACGGGCAAAACCACCATAATCAAATGCATTATAGAAATTTTCGATAAACTTAATAAGACCGTTCTTTTGATGGCGCCTACGGGAAGAGCCGCCAAAAGAATGAGCGAGGCTACGGGAAGAGAGGCAAGTACGATTCACAGGGCGTGCAGGTTCGGTTCGGATATGGCAAGCGGTGAAAATCTTGCCTGCGACGTCGTTATCGTGGACGAGTTTTCCATGGTTGACGTATTTTTGTTCGAGGCTCTTCTCAAGAAAATAACCGCAGGCACAAGACTGGTGCTTGTGGGCGACAAAGACCAGCTGCCCAGCGTGGGCGCTGGAAACGTTTTGGCGGACATCATGCGGTCGGGTGCGGTCAGATCGGTTCAGCTCGATCAGATTTACCGCCAGGCGGAGGAAAGTCTTATCGTGACAAACGCGCATGCGGTCAATCGCGGAGAAATGCCTGTTCTCGACGACAAAACCCGCGATTTCTTCTACGTTTCCGCATCCGACCCCGAACTGATTGCCAATAAAACCGCCGATATGGTGGAGCGTGCCGCAAAATTCATCGGCAGTACTCCCGACCGCGTTCAGGTGCTTTGTCCGCTTAAAAACGGCGCCGCCGGCGCGATAAAGATAAACAGGCTTTTGCAGAAAAGGCTTAACCCGTACTCGGGCGGAGGCGCGGTGGAGGATGAGGACTACGTTTATCACGAGGGCGACAAGGTAATGCACGTCGTCAACAATTACGACCTGTCGTGGACGATTGCTTCGGGGTACTCCTACCGCGAGGGTACGGGGGTATACAACGGCGATATCGGCGTAATCCGCGAAATAAACTCTTCCCGCGGCGAAATGACAGTCGAGTTCGAGGACGGAAGAGTCGCAGTTTACACTCCCGACATTTATAATCAGCTGGTGCTTGCTTACGCCATAACCGTGCATAAAAGCCAGGGCAGCGAGTTTGACGCCGTAATCCTGCCCGTAACCGCGGGCGGTCCCATGATTATGACGCGCAATCTGCTGTACACCGCGATAACGCGAGCCAAAAAAATGGTTGTCATGATAGGCGAAAGGTCGCGGATTAAGTTTATGGTGGACAACAATTACGTTGCGGCAAGATATTCGCTTTTAAGCGATTTTATTATCGAGGCGCAAAAAGACAGCGCTTTGCTTTTCGGTAAAGGAGATTACGATGAAAGAACCTGACAAAAGAATCGTTTTTGCCGTAAGGCTTATTATGATTGCGTGGGGGCTTATTATCGGGTGGACGTTTGCGCAGTTTATTTTCAGACTGTATCCCGATTATCTGTCCGCCGGATACGAACTTATCGTCCAGATGGTGAACGCTGTCGTTTTCGCCGTTATTCTGTCAACGTTGGCGCGCCCCTTTTCGGCCTTTGCGCTGTTTATCGGAAGATTATTGAGAAAAACGTTTCTCGAAAAACCTCTTTACGTCACCGTCGGCGCAGTTCTCGGCGCGGTAATAGGAGTCATGACGGGCGTGCTTGCAAACGCAATTGTGGAAGTTTTTACGTCGCTTTTCGCCGCGCGGTTTATCGTCGCATTTTCTGCGGCGGTTCTCGGCGCGTATACGGGTTACCTCGGCTGCCGCAGATGGCTTTCTTCCACGTTTACCGACGACGAAAACGTGGTCATAGAGTACAGCGGTTATATACTCACTTACAGCGCGTTTTTCTCCGATAAAGTTGTTTACGTCGCTCAGCTCATAAACGGAAAAATTTACATCCTCGGCAAAACTTTACGTCGGCTTATCGAGCTTGCCGATACCGATGCCGCGGCTAAAAAAGCGCTGGAAAACTATCTTAAGCTTTCCGAGTACAGCGCCGTCAAGATAGTAAATACCGATACGGGCAAAGAGGAAAACGAGGACATAGTCGCGCTTGCCGAAAGTAAGCTTTTAAAAATAATCGCGGGAGAAACCGACGAGATAAAAGAAACCGATTCCGTCAAAGTTTTGTCGCTTGCGGAATTATAAACCGTTGACAAAAAGCGCGCATGGGACTAAAATATTATTTGACGGTAAAAAATAAATTTATTTACAAACAATTACGGAAAAACAAAGTGGTTAAATTCAGTTGCGAACAATCGGATAAAAACAACGCGCGTTACGCCCTTACGGAGGACGGCGCGACTTTGGCAACCGTCGAAACGGAGGGCGACACGATAAAAAGCGTGTCTTTTTGCAATAAATCCGCGGAGAACATGTACCGCGATTTTACGTTAAGGTCGGCTGTCTTTTTGCTTCGGGAAAAGTTTCCGCAGGTCAAAGCCGCTTTTACCGATCCGCTGCTTGAAGTGCTGGGATTTGTCCCGTATGAAAACGGAATGAAAGCGGACTCGATTAAAATAAGATTCGACAATTGTTGTCACGGAGGTTGCAATAAATGAAAACGGATATCGAAATCGCGGACGCCGCGGTGCTTAAACCCATTACCGAAATCGCCGCTGACCTCGGTATAGCCGCGGACGATTTGGAATGTTACGGAAAATACAAGGCGAAAGTCACTCAGCGCGGCAACAAAAACGGTAAGCTGATTTTAGTCACCGCCATAAATCCCACGCCCGCGGGCGAGGGCAAAACCACCGTGTCGATAGGACTTGCCGACGGACTGAAAAAAACGGGCAGGAGCGTTTGTCTTGCTTTAAGAGAACCCTCTTTGGGACCCGTTTTCGGCATTAAAGGCGGCGCGGCCGGCGGAGGATACGCCCAGATTGCACCCATGGAGGACATTAACCTTCATTTTACGGGCGACATTCACGCGATAACCGCGGCAAACAATCTTCTTGCCGCGATGATAGACAACCATATTTACTGGGGCAATTCTTTGAAAATAAAAGAGGTTACCTGGCATCGCTGTCAGGACGTTAACGATCGCGCTTTGCGTTTTGTCCGCACGGGCAAAGGCTTTAACTGCGAGCGCGACGACCGTTTCGACATCACCGCCGCAAGCGAAGTCATGGCGATATTCTGCCTTGCAAAGGATATCGACGACCTTAAAACCCGCCTGGGAAATATAGTCGTAGGACTGGACGAGGACGGAAAAGAGGTTACCGCCCGCGACCTTAAGGCGGAAGAAGCAATGACCATTCTGCTTAAAGACGCCATAAAGCCCAATCTCGTGCAGACTCTCGAAGGAGTGCCGGCATTTGTGCACGGCGGTCCTTTCGCCAACATCGCGCACGGCTGCAACAGTATTCAGGCGACTAGAACGGCAATGTCTTACGCGGATTACGCCGTGACTGAAGCGGGCTTCGGCGCGGACCTCGGCGCGGAAAAATTCCTGGACATCAAGTGCCGTCTTAACGGGCTTACTCCAGACGCAGTAGTGGTGGTCGCAACGCTTCGCGCCCTTAAATGCGCGGGCGGCAAAACCGATAATCTTTCGGAGCGCGACGACGTTTCGCTTAAAAAGGGAATAGGCAATCTTTTAAAACACGTGGAAAACATTACGGGCGTTTACAAGCTTCCCTGCGTGGTTGCGATAAACCGTTTCGCCACCGACGGCGATGAGGAAATAAAGTTACTGCAAAATGAGCTTTCAGTCCTAGGCGTAAACGCAGTATGCACGGAGTGCTGGGCAAAGGGCGGCGCGGGAGCGACGGAGCTTGCCGACGCGGTTGCCAAGCTTTGCGAGGGCGAAAAGCCTAAGATGGAGTTTTCTTACAGCCTTGACGAAAGCACCGAGCAGAAGATAAACGACATTGCAAAAAAGATTTACGGCGCAAAAGGCGTCGTCTTTACGGACAAGGCAAAGGAAGATATGGCGAAATATCCGCAAAACCTTCCCGTTTGTATTGCCAAAACGCAGTATTCGCTGTCGGATAATCCCAAACTTATCGGACGGCCCGAGGGATTCGACGTCACTGTCAGGGAAGTAATGTACAAAGCTGGCGCGGGATTTCTGGTGGCGGTTGCGGGTGATATCATGCTGATGCCCGGGCTTTCGCGCTCACCCAACGCCGAGCGTATGTCCATTAAAGACGGCGTTGTGAAAGGACTGTTCTAGTACGGAGTTTATATGGGTAATTTTATCGAAGAAATAATCGAAAAGGATTTAAGCGAAGGCAGGGTAAAGGAAATCGTCACTCGGTTTCCGCCCGAGCCTAACGGCTATCTTCACATAGGGCACGCAAAGGCGATATGCCTTAATTATTACGGTACGGCGGTAAAATACGGCGGCAAGTGCAATCTCAGATTTGACGACACCAATCCCGTCAAGGAAGACGACGAGTTCGTGCAGTCGATTATCAACGACGTAAAGTGGCTGGGCTGGCAGGGCGACGTCTATTTCGCGTCGGACTACTTTGACGTAATGTACGAAACGGCGGTAAAGCTTATAAAGAAAGATAAAGCTTACGTCGATGACATAACTCCCGAAGAGATGCGCGCGTTAAGAGGCACTCTTACCACGCCCGGTACTGAAACCAAAAACCGCAACCGTCCCGTGGAAGAAAGCTTAAGGCTTTTCGAGGACATGAAAAACGGCAAAGTAGAAGACGGCGCGCTTGTACTGAGGGCTAAAATAGACATGGCGTCCCCTAACATTAATATGCGCGACCCCATTATTTACCGTGTGCTTAAAGCGACGCATCACCGCCAGGGCAATAAATGGTGCGTATATCCCATGTATGATTTCGCGCACCCCATCGAGGACGCGGTGGAAGGCGTAACTCATTCCATCTGCACCCTGGAATTCGAAGATCACCGTCCGCTGTATGACTGGGTGCTTAGAGAAGGCGAGTTCGAAAATCCTCCGCACCAGTACGAGTTTGCGCGCCTTAATATCGAGCGCACTATAATGAGCAAGCGTTACCTTAAAAAACTGGTAGACGAAAAATTCGTGGACGGCTGGGACGACCCCCGTATGCCCACAATCGCGGGACTGAGAAGAAGAGGTTACACGCCTTCGTCGCTGCGTGAATTCTGCGAGCGCATAGGCGTAGCCAAGGCTAACAGCGAAGTGGAGCTTGCTCAGCTTGAAAGCTGTATCCGCGACGAGCTTAACGTAACGGCGGACAGGGCCATGGCGGTGCTTAAACCCTTAGAACTCGTAATAACCAACCGACCCGACGGATACAGTGAAGAAGTTTCCGTGGAGGTAAACCCCAATTCTCCCGAAAAAGGCGAGAGAAAAGTCGCGTTTTCCAATCGGCTTTACATCGAAAGCGACGACTTCAGCCTTAACCCTCCGCCCAAATACAAGCGGCTTACAAAAGGCGGCGCTGTAAGGCTTAAGGGTGCGTATATCATACGTTGTACGGGCTGCGACGAGGAAAACGGCGAGGTTAAACGCGTTTATGCCGAGATTGTCGAGGGCTCTAAGTCGGGCGAAGACAACAGCGGAGTAAAGGCAAAAGGCGTCATTCACTGGGTGGACGCACACACCGCCGTAGATATGACGGTAAATCTTTACGACAGTCTTTTGCTTCCTTACGACGGCGTGCACGAAGATTTTTCCGAGCGTCTTAACCCCGAGTCGCGCATAACGCTTAACGCGAAAGGCGAAGCGGAGCTTAGTAAAGCGCGTCCGCTTACGTCGTTCCAGTTTATTCGTCAAGGTTATTTTTGCCGCGACTGCAAAAGCAAGGAGCTTGTTTTTAACCGCATAGTTTCGCTTAAGGACGGATATAAAAAGTGAAAAAATGCGGCGTTATTTTTGATTTTGACGGTACGCTTGCAGACACAAGCAAAGGCGTACTCGATTCCGTGGAATATGCGCTGGAAAAAATGGGCGCCCCTTCTTTCGACCGCCGTGTGCTTCGGGGATTCATAGGTCCGTCGCTGTATGAGTCGTTTCAAACGATAACGGGACTTTCGCCCGAAGACTCCGTGCGCGCGATAGAATATTACCGCTCTTATTATCAGCCCAAAGGAATTTACGAATGTAACCTTTATCCCGAAATGAAGGAGCTTCTTAAAGAGCTTTCCGATAAAGGAGTTTGTCTTTCGGTGGCAAGCAGCAAGCCTCAGGTAAGTCTTGACGTGGTGACGAAACATCTCGGAATAGACGGCTTTTTCGACAAGATAGTGGGGGCGGAGCTTTCCGTAAAAACAAGCGATAAACTCACTTTGGTCAAGCGCGCCGCTTTAAACGAAAACAACGTTATGGTGGGCGACGCGGTGTTCGACGTCCGTGCGGCGCATGCGGCAGGGTTTACGTCCGTTGCCGTAACTTACGGCTTTTACGACAGAGAAACGCTTGAAAAGGAAAAACCCGATTTTATCGCGGACAGCGTTTCGGAGCTTCGGGAAGTTATAAACAAAATCTGTTTTTAGTCCTGAGCAAAACCCGTACTGCCTTTAAAAGGCATTAAATTTTAATTAACACACGCACAAATTACGGTTTAGGCACAACGGTTCGGGCATTGCGCGTAAAAAATCTGTTATAATTACAAACAGTCAATATTTATTTGGAGTCAATATGAAAAACGTTACGGCAAAAGAATTGAGAAAAATGTGGTTCGACTTTTTTTCGGCGCGCGGTCACGCCATAATAAGTTCCGCTTCGCTGATTCCCGAAAACGACCCCACCGTGCTTTTTACGACGGCGGGCATGCATCCGTTGGTTCCGTATCTTCTTGGCGAAAAGCATCCCGCGGGCACGCGGCTTGCAGACGTACAGAAATGCGTGCGCACGGGCGACATAGACGAAGTGGGCGACAGCAGTCACTGCACGTTTTTCGAGATGCTGGGAAACTGGTCTTTGGGCGACTACTTCAAAGACGAGATGATACCCTGGTCTTATGAATTTCTTACCTCTCCCGATTACCTCGGGATTGACCCCGAAAGACTGGCGGTTTCGGTTTTCGCGGGGGACGAGGATTGCCCGCGCGACGAAAAAGGCGCGGCTTTGTGGGAAAAACAGGGCATCAGAAAAGACAGGATTTTCTATCTTCCCAAGGAGAACAACTGGTGGGGGCCTGCCGGCATAACGGGACCCTGCGGACCCGATACCGAGATGTTTATCGACAACGGCGCGCCCAAGTGCAGCGAAAACTGCTCGCCCGCGTGCGACTGCGGAAAATACCTCGAAATCTGGAACGACGTCTTTATGGAATACAATAAGACCGCCGACGGAAAATACGAGCCTTTAAAGCAGAAAAACGTGGACACGGGCATGGGGCTGGAGCGTACTTTGTGTATCCTTCAGGGCAAAAAATCGGTTTACGAAACGGACGTTTTTGCACCCATAATCGCGGCAATAGAACAGATAGGCGACAAAAAATACGGCGAAAGCGAGGAGGCGACCAAAGCCATCAGGATAGTTGCGGACCATGTGCGCACTTCCGTATTCATGATAGGTGACGAAAAGGGCGTGGTTTGCTCTAACGTCGACCAGGGATATATTCTGAGAAGGTTACTGCGTCGCGCCGTAAGGTTTGCAAAAACGCTTAACATCGGTACGGGTAAGCTTTCCGTCGTTGCCGAGGCTGTTATCGGCGAATACTGTGACGTTTATCCCGAGCTTAAGACGAATCATGACCGAATCATAGGCGAAATCAATCTGGAAGAAGAGCGGTTTGAAAAGACGCTTCAAAGCGGAATAAAGGAATTTGAAAAGCTTTGTCATTATCTCGTGGGCGATACCATAAGCGGTAAAGCAAGCTTCAAGCTTTACGACACCTACGGGTTCCCCATCGAGATGACCGTGGAGCTTGCTGCCGAGCGCGGACTTAAGGTCAACGTCGACGATTTCAAAAAGGCGTTCGAGGAACATCAGAAGAAGAGTCACGAGGGCGCGGAACAAAAGTTCAAGGGCGGACTTGCCGACCACAGCGAGCAGACAACGCGTCTGCATACGGCGACACACCTGATGCATCGCGCGCTTAAAGAAGTTCTGCACGACGAAAACGCCAATCAGAAGGGCAGTAACATAACCGAGGAAAGACTGAGGTTCGACTTTACTTTCCCGCGTGCGCTTACGGCGGAAGAAATCGCCGAAGTAGAAAAAAAGGTAAACGAGGCTATTGCTGCGGACGTTGAAATTACTTGCGAGGAAATGACCGTGGACGAGGCTAAAAAAGCGGGAGCCGTGGGGCTTTTTACCGCGAAATACGGCGAAAAAGTTAAAGTTTACACCATGGGCAAATATTCCAAGGAAATCTGCGGCGGTCCGCACGCCGCCCGCACTGGAGAACTCGGTCACTTCCGCATCGTAAAGGAACAGTCTTCTTCCGCAGGCGTAAGAAGAATAAAAGCGGTTCTCGAATAAATCAGGGTTGTTTAACATAATATTCGTAAAAAGCGGTTAAGTTTTCTTAGCCGTTTTTTTACGGGGTACGGGGAGTATAACGGATAAAAGACAAACGGCGGACAATCCGCAAAAACAAAAACCTTTGCAGACTTAAGCAAAGGTTTTTTTGTGAGGTTTTTATAAGTTAAAGGTTATATTTTGCAAAACTACGTTAAAAAGATTTAAGACAAAGCCGTGTTTTACGGTTATTTTGCTTTTTCGGAGTCCGATTTTGTATTCGTGGTTTTTTACTTATAAAACCTTAATCAGACTACAAGGTTTATAAGTCTGCCTTTTATGACTATTACCTTTTTGACCGCGGCGCCCGCAAGAGCCTCTATGACTTTGGGGTCGGATAAAGCGATTTTTTCGATTTCGGCGTTATCGGCGGAGGAGGGTACGTTGATTTTTGCTTTCACGCGGCTGTTAATCTGTACCGCCAGCTCGATTTCGTCTTTTACAAGCTTGCTTTCATCGCATACGGGGTAAGAAGCGTTGAATACCGAATCCTTGTTTCCTTTAAGCGAATAAAGCTCCTCGGCGATATGCGGAACTATGGGCGCAAGAATTTTTATAAGTGCTTCCGAAGTTTCTTCCATAAGCCGGGGCGAAACTTTTCCGTCCGTCTTATACATCGTGTTGACAAGCTCCATGATTCTTGCAATGGCGGTGTTAAACGAAAAAGCCTCCATGTCCGCGGTTACGCATTTAATGCAGTAATTAAGCGCGTAAGCAAGCTCCTTTTCTGCGGCTTTATCGATGTTTTCGGCGGGGTGGTCTTTTAAAACCATACGCTCCACGCGGTCGAGGAATTTGGAAACGGATTTGATGCCGTCGTCGCTCCAGGGGCCGCCTTCCATATATGAAAAGCCGAACATAAGATACATTCTGAACGTGTCCGAGCCGTATTCGTCCACGTATTTGTCGGGATTGATGATGTTTCCTTTACTCTTGCTCATGCGCGTGCCGTCGGGACCGAGAATTACGCCCTGATGCACAAGCGATTTGAACGGCTCGTCAAAATGAATATAACCCATATCGCGCAAAGCCTTGGTTATAAAGCGGGAGTAAAGAAGATGCATACACGCGTGTTCGGCGCCGCCGACGTACTTGTCCACGGGCAGCATCTTGTCGATTAACTGTCCGTCAAAGGGCTTGTCGGCGTTCTTTGCGTCGGGGTAGCGCAGGTAGTACCAGCTGGAGCATACAAACGTGTCCAAAGTATCCGCGTCGCGTCTTGCGGGTGCGCCGCAAACGGGGCAGGTCACGTTCATGAATTCTTCGCATTTGCCTAACGGAGATTTTCCGTCGGGCGTGAAGTTGACGTTGTAGGGAAGTTCCACCGGCAAATCCTTTTCGGGGACGGGAACGGCGCCGCAGTGCGGGCAGTGTATAACGGGTATGGGTGCGCCCCAGTAACGCTGGCGCGATACCGACCAGTCGCGTAAACGGTAGTTGACTTTAATGCCGCCTTTGCCCGCCTTTTCCAGCTTTTTCAGAATCGCGCGTTTTGCGTCCGCGGTTTTCATGCCGTCGAATTCCGCGCTGTTTACGTTTACGCCGTATTCGACGTAAGGAAGAGCGTCGTCTGAGCCGTCTGCGGATTTAACCACGCGCTTTACGGGAAGACCGAACTTTTCGGCAAATTCGAAGTCGCGCGTGTCGTGCGCGGGCACGCCCATTACCGCGCCCGTACCGTAAGTGGCAAGGCAGTAGTCGGCAATCCATACGGGAACCTTTTCTCCGTTTACCGGGTTAATGCAATATGCACCCGTAAAGCAGCCGGTTTTTTCCTTTGCGGTGGACAGACGGTCAATGTCGCTTGCTTTGGCGGTTTCGGCTTTATAAGCGGCGACGGCTTCTTTTTGCTCGGGGGTGGTGATTTTATCTACAAGAGGATGCTCAGGCGCGAGCACCACATAGCTTACGCCGTACAAAGTGTCGGCGCGGGTGGTGAATACGCGGAATACGTCGCCGTTTTCAAGCGTGAATTCCACTTCGCCGCCTTCTGACCTTCCGATCCAGTTTCTTTGCATCAGTTTAGTCTTTTCGGGCCAGTCTATTTTATCGAGGTCGCGCAAAAGCTCCTCGGCGTAATCGGTGATTTTAAAGAACCATTGGGTCATTTCCTTTCTTACGATTTCCGTGCCGCAGCGCTCGCATTTGCCATCCACGACCTGTTCGTTGGCGATGACCGTGTTGCAGGAAGAGCACCAGTTGACGGGGGAAAGTTTCTGGTAAGCAAGGCCTTTTTTGTAAAGCTGTAAAAACAGCCACTGCGTCCACTTGTAATACTCGGGCGAGCAGGTATAAAGCTCGGCGTTCCAGTCGAACATCGCGCCCATGTTTTTCAGCTGTTTTTCCATGGTGGCGATGTTTTTCATCGTGCTGTCTTTGGGATGAATACCCGTTTTTATAGCGTAGTTTTCCGCGGGCAGTCCGAAAGCGTCGAAGCCCATGGGTTGGAACACTTCGTATCCCTGCATGCGCTTAAAGCGCGCAAACGAGTCTGTGGGGCCGTAGTTATACCAATGCCCGAGGTGAAGATTTGCGCCCGAAGGGTAGGAAAACATTTCAAGTACGTAATATTTTTTGTCCGCTTTGCTTTTGTCGAAAGCGTCCAGATTGTTTTCCTGCCAGATTTTATTCCACTTTTGTTCAATCGCTTTATAGTCCATTTCGTTCGCTCCGTAAAAACTTTTTCAATTATAAACTTTTATTGCGCTTTAAGTCAAGAAAAAACGCGCAAACAAAGGAAAAATGCGCGTAAAATATCGATAAAACGCTAATATGCCGCTTACGCTGTCAAAGCACGTTGTCCACTTTAATGGAGCGCGCGTACTCCGTCAGCGTCATGTTGGTGATTTTTTTGAACTGTCTTGAAAAATAGTGCAGGGACGAGTATCCCAGCTTGTAAGCTATCTCGGTAAAAGTGTATTTGTCGCAGCTGATAAGTTTCTTGGCTTCGTCCGTTTTAAGAGAAGTAAAATACTGCATTACGGTCATGCCCGTGTTTTTTTTGAAAACCGTCTTTATGTAAGTTTTGGAAAAGAAAAGCTGGGCGGAAATGTCGCTTAAAGAAACGGAGGAATATACGTTTTCTTCCAGAATTTCTTTTATTCGGTCGGTAAGTTCGCCCGCGTTTTTGGGATTAAGTCTTGTGTTGTCCGCTATGGCGGTGTGATTGCGGTAGATGGATATCAAAAGCTGTTCGATATACATTTTGATAAGCTGTTCGCCGCCGAAAGGACTGTTTTTCGCCTTGTGCATTTTGGTCAGATATACGTCGTTAAGTTTATCGGTAAAGCATACGCTGCTTTCACGCACTATCTTGCTTAATATATCTTTTTCCGCGTCGCTCAGTGCCGTGCGCATGTTTTCGAAAAAACGCATGGCGGGACTGTGACACTCGAAAGACAAAATAACCGAATTCGCAAAACGGTTGTCCGTGCGGATTGAATGGTATTCGTTCGGCTTGTGAAAATATGCTTCCCCCTGTGTAAGCTCGAATTCCGTCTCGTTTGCGGTAATGTGCGCTTTTCCCGAGTCGAGATAAACAAATTCCCAGAAGTCGTGTTTTTCACCTTCGAAATCAAACTTCTGACCGTATTTAAAGTAATGCACCGTGTAAACCGCTTTTACGTTTATCACAGCGGAAAGCGGAGTTTTGACGTATGTGGTTTCTTTATATTTATCCATAAGCTCATTATATATCAATATGCGTTTTTATGCAAGTACTTGTGTCTTTTAGTGCAAATTTTGTTTTCTTTTTGAAATGCCGATTCAAATTAAAAGGTATATAATTATATCGTAACGAGACGAAGAAAAAAACATTTCGATTGTTACTCAACCAAGGCGACAAAACAAAGGAGAATCGCGATGAAAAGATTGATAGACAAGAATTTCATGCCGATGGCAATAGTGTTAAGGGACTTTAAACATGAAGTTGCCGCCGCCCCGCACAAGACGCTTACCGTGTGCGTGGAAAGGGAAAAAGGGTATAACTACAGCTACAAGCTGGATATTTTTAAAGATAACGACGAAAAAAATTACGCCGTCGCGGAAAGAATAGTAAAAACGCTTATCTGGCTTGTTGGCGGATATAAAGTTTACGTTGCAGGCGACTCTTACATAGCAAAACGCCTTAAAGAAGATTACCGTAAGGGCGGCGCGCGTGAATTCGACGCCGATTTCATGTCAGGCGTTTACGAGGCGCCGTTCGAGATTATCGAGTGCGCAGAAAAGGACATTCCGCCTCTTAAGGAAAGTTCGTTTAATATCGGCGGACATTTCGAAGGCTGCCGCATAGGCTTCGACGCGGGCGGCTCCGACCGTAAGGTAAGCGCAGTCAAGGACGGCGAGGTGCTTTACAGCGAGGAGGTTTTATGGCTTCCCAAAGTAAACGAGGACCCGTCTTACCACTACAACGAAATTTATACGGCTTTCAAAACCGCCGCTGACAAATTGCCCAAGGTGGACGCTATCGGCGTTTCCAGCGCAGGCATTTACGTTGACAATAAAATCATGGCGGCATCGCTGTTCGTTAAAGTTCCCAAGGACAAGTTCGACAAACAGGTCAAAAATATGTATATCGACATCGCTTCCAAGTTCGGGGACGTGCCGCTTTTCGTCGCAAACGACGGCGACGTTACCGCGCTTGCCGGCGCCATGGAGCTTAACGATAATAAAGTTCTGGGCATCGCCATGGGGACAAGCGAGGCGGCAGGTTACATAAACAAGGACGGCGGAATAAACGGCTGGCTTAACGAGCTGGGCTTTGTGCCGATATGCTTCAACCGCGAGTGCGTGGACGACTGGAGCGGCGACGGCGGAGTCGGTTCGAGATATCTGTGCCAGGAAGGCGTAATTCACCTTGCCGAGCTTTTAGGCCATAAGTTTACCGAAGATACGCCCGCCAAAAAGCTTAAAAAAGTTCAGGAGATGATGGAAAGCGGCGACGAGCGCATCAAGGATATCTACCTCAACATGGGCGAATATCTCGGTTACGCGATTGCGTATTACACCGAGTTTTACGACATAAAACACATTTTGCTTCTGGGACGCGTCACCAGCGGAGAGGGCGGCAACATTCTTATGGACGAGGCAAAGAGAATCGTCCGCGAAGAGTTCGGACTGGACATAAACATTACCATGCCCGACGAAAGCAACCGCAGATTGGGTCAAAGCATAGTGGCGGCTTCGCTTCCCGAACTTAATTAAGGATTAAATTCCAAGGAGAACATATCGATGAAACTCTACAACAAAAACTCGGAAGTGTTTTTCCCCGACGGGAAAGAAGACCTTAAGCGCACCACTCATCTTGCGATTTCCGCACACCACGACGATATCGAGCTTATGGCTATGCACGGCGTGCTCGAGTGCTTCGGAAAAGACGACAGGTGGTTTACGGGCGTTGTCACAACCGACGGCGCCGGAAGCCCCCGCGACGACCTTTACGCCGATTACACCGACGAACAGATGAAACAGGTCCGCATAGTGGAGCAGAAGAAAGCCGCATACGTGGGCGAATACGCCGCTCAGCTTTTGCTCGGTTATACTTCCAAAGAGGTTAAGGACGGCAAAAACGAAAAGGTTATCGAAGATTATATGCGTATAATCGAGGAAGCCGCGCCCGAGGTTATTTATACCCATAACCCCGCCGACAAACACGACACTCATTGCGCCGTTGTCTTAAGAGTAGTTGAAGCTCTGCGCCGTCTGCCTGCCGAAAAACGTCCAAAAAAGCTTTACGGGTGCGAAGTCTGGCGTGACCTCGACTGGATCAACGACGAGGAAAAAACAGTTTTCGACGTAAGCGCTCATCCCAACATCAGCGCGGCGGTCATCAGCGTTTTCGACTCACAGATCTGCGGAGGAAAACGTTACGATTTGGCTGCGCAGTGCCGTCGTACCGCGAATGCTACTTACTTTGCCAGCCACGGCGTGGACCAGTCAAACGCGCTTAATTACGGCGTGGACATGACTCCGCTTATCACAACCGATTTAAACGTATCTCCTTTTGAGTTTATAGAAGGATATATAGACAGCTTTAAACGCGACGTACGCGAAAGAATAGACAGGCTTACGAAATAAAGCCTGCAAAGAGGTAATTATGGAATATAAAAAGACTCTTATGTGGAAAGAAATTTCGGAAGCCGGAGAAGCGCTTGAAAATTTCCTTTCCGTTAATGCCGATACGATAAACGGATTAACTGCCGCCGTGGAGAAAAAAGGCGTAAAAAATATATGCCTTGCGGGAAGAGGCACTTCCGACCATGCGCTTATTTATTTTAAGTACATAGTGGAAATTTTGTCCAAGTATACTGCGGGTTATGTTGCGCCGTCGGTGGTAACCATGTACGACGGTAACGTCGATTTCGGCGGCAATCTCGTGATAGGTTGTTCGCAAAGCGGTTATGCTGCCGACGTAATTGCCGTCATAGAAAAGGCAAAAGCTCAGGGTGCGGTTACGCTTGCCGTTACAAACGATACTCAAAGCCCGCTTGCCGCTTGCGCCGATTTCCACCTTTATTTAAATGCCGGCAAGGAAGTCAGCGTTGCCGCAACCAAAACTTTTACGACTCAGCTTTACGCTTTCCTTATTCTTGCCTGCGCACTCGGTAAACGCGGAGATCTTATCGAAAAATATTCCTCGCTTTACAAACGTATTCCCGCTTACGCAAAACAGGCGGATGAGCTTACCGACGTTGCCGCTCTTAAGCTTAAGGACATGAAGGACGGATTTTCTCTTGCGCGCGGCATAACTTATTCCATAGCATTTGAAAGCGCGCTTAAACTCCAGGAAACCTGTTACATAAGAATGCGCGGCTATGCCATGAGCGATTTCTATCACGGACCCATGGCGATGGTGGGGGAAGGAACCTATCTTCTGATATATGCGCCTGCGTTTTCGGGTTCCGACGCCGCATTGAGAGAAAACCATTTCGCCGACCAGAAAAAATGCATTGAAAAAATGTTGTCTTTGGGCGCCGATATCACGCTTATCACCGATAACGCAAAATTCGACGAGTATAAGGATAAAGCCAATGTTTATACCTTTGCTCCCGTAGGAGACGAATTCGAGTGTATGTTTGCTTTCGCGCTTTTCGCGCAAATGCTTGCGTGCAAAATATCCTGCGCTTCGGGCAATAATCCCGATAATCCCAAAGCTCTTAAAAAAGTGACGATAACCAAATAGTTTTCCTCGTTCTTCTGCCGCTAAACGCGGTGAGGAAATTCATACTCCTTAAGAAAAGATTCCTCCTTTTCGTCTTCGGTTTCGGTTTACCTGAGGACGGGTTAGCAACGGGGGAATCTTTTCAATTGAAATTTTTAACTAAAAATAACACTTAAATTTTCGGGTAAAATTCGGGCGCATGCCGTGCAAAGTTTTTTGTGATAAAAAATCAGTATGAATCAAAAGTTTAACCGATCAATATCGCAATGCAAAACGGCTGAAACCGATCAACGCTTAAAATTCTTGAAAATATAGATATTTTATACCGTAAAACCCGGAAAAAACGGTTGCTTTTACATTAGACGTAGGTTTATAATATTCACGTTATGCAAGTTGATTTTTTAACATCTGTAATAAGCGTCGGCATCATGATTGCTTTGGCGGTGCCGGGATTTATTTTAAAGCGAAAAAACATGTTGCCGGACAAAGCCGTCGCCGCGCTTGTGGCGGTGCTTATTTATGTTTCTCAGCCGTTTATGACGATAGACTCCTTTCTGGAAAAGGACTATCAGCCGCAGCTTTTGGGCGGAATGGGTATATCTTTCGTTTTGTCGCTGGCATTTCACGTGCTGGTTTATTTTATGGCAAAAGCGGTGTTTGCGTTGTTTCCCGATAAACCGCGCATTAAAGTTACCCCCGATGAAACTGTTTTGTCGGGCGGCGGAGAAAGCTTAAGAAACGACGAAGAAAACAAATTAAACGATGAAGACTTTGCCGGCGGTGAAAGTTCCGCGCTTTCATCCAATCGCGATATAGCCGCCGAAAAGCGCATTTGCGTAATCACTTCTTTTATGGGAAACGTCGGTTTCATGGGTATTCCCGTCATGAAAGCCTTGTTTCCCCAAAGCCCCGAAATGCTTATTTATACCGCGGTATTCATACTCGGGTTCAATATCGCAAGCTGGACGCTGGGCGTTTATACCATTACGGGCGATAAAAAACACATAAGCTTGCGTAAAGCGCTTCTTAATCCGCCTACTGCCGCGCTTGTAGTGGCTTTGCCGCTGTTTTTCTTCAAAAGTTATATTCCGTCCGACGTGCTTACGCCGTTGTCGAGCGGTATAGGTTATCTTTCGGATATGACTCTGCCGCTTTCCATGATTATTTTGGGAATACGTCTTGCGGACATAAAGTTCAAAGTGCTGTTTACGGACGTGAAAGTATACGTCGTGTGTCTTATAAAGCTTGTCGCCGCGCCGCTTATATGTTTCGGTATAATGTACCTTCTTAAGCTTGTCTTTCCCGCACTTGACAAGTCGATCATCGTCACCGCTTACATAGTCATAGCAATGCCTTCCGCGTCGCTTACTTTGACGTTTGCGGAGATGTTTGACGGCGACAGAGCCACTGCGGTCAAAACGACTATTCTAACCACTCTTTTAAGCGTAATAACAATTCCGCTTTTAATGCTGCTGTGTAACTTCATATAATTGATATTTAATTGGTAACAAACGATTTTATTATATTTGAAAGGGTGGAAACGATGAAAAAGTTTGATAATTTACCCGATATATTTACGTTTTTCAACGGGGAAAAGGTGTTGACCGCCTTAGATTGGGAAAAGCGCCGCCGTGAACTTAAGGAGTGGTTTACCGAATACGTTTTCGGTAAATATCCTATCGGTGCGGAAAAAGGTTTTTCTTTCAGCGTGGACGCCGTGGAAAACAGCGATCGCGCCATAATCAAACGGATATCTATGCATAAAGGCGATTATGAAGGAAAATTCTCTCTGTTTTTGCCGCTGCATGTTCAGAATCCGCCCGTTCTGGTTTATGCCGTACTTAAAAATTACGAAGATAAATTCGATTTAAAAAACGTCGATAATTACGAAAAAACTCCGTCCGTGACAAGTTTACCGCTGGGCGTTATTCTCGATCGCGGCTATGCCGTAGCCGCTTATTTTGTGTCCGCCGCGGCGCCCGACGAGCCCGAAGGGGAAAAGAAGGGAATAAACTCCGTGCTTATTAAAAAGCAGACTCCCGTATCTGCGCGCGCCATTGCCGCATGGAACTTTTTTGCAAAACGCATCGCCGATTTTCTGGAAAAAGATAAGTCGGTCGACGTAAGCAGAATGGGTATTCTGGGACACTCTCGCGGCGGAAAGACTGCACTTTATACCGCCGCTACCGACGAGCGTTTTTCTTTTGCGTTCGTAAGTAATTCCGGCTGCACGGGCGCGGCGATTGCCCGCAACAACACGGGCGAAAAACTTAAAGACATAAACCGTAATTTTCCGCACTGGTTTACGGAAATTTATAAGTCATATTCGGGCAGGGAGGAACAGCTTCCCGTGGACTTCCATATGCTTGTGTCGCTGGTCGCGCCGCGGCTTTTGTACGTCACAAGCTCTACGGAAGACGCATGGGCTTGCCCCGAAAACGAGTTTGCTTCCTGTTGTTATGCGTCGGAAGTTTATTCGCGCATATACGGAATAAAAGGCCTTGTCGCGGATGAAACGCCCGTTACGGATAAGGCTTATCATGACGGAAACCTTGCCTATCACATCAAGACGGGCAAACACTCTTTCGATTATTACGATTGGCTGAAGTGTCTGGATTTTCTCGATAAAAAGTGGAAGTGAAAAACTATTTGATAACTTTTTCCGCGCTTAAAAAAACCCGAGTTGTGATATTGTTAAATTATTTGACTGAAGCCGTTTGCATTGACTGTTGCAGACGGTTTTTTTTGTTCTCTTATCAGTAAAATTTTTCCGCTCAATTCCCGATAGGATTATTTCACTGCATTATGTCGCATTTACGTCTTAAGCACAAAAACTTCTTCACGTCAGAAATCGTGCATGAAAACTCGTTAAAAAAAATTTTGCGTGCTTAATGCGCGCAAAAAATATGTTTTGTCGATTTTACTTATCCTGTCTCTTATACACATCTGACGCTGCCGACGAACTCTAGGGGGTAGATCTCG
>OWKP01000665.1_pt1 | contig 24878 bp, 25 predicted proteins | sample 1732991 | NCBI WGS metagenome assembly OWKP01 (sample SAMN05065777, study PRJEB22554) | human gut metagenome | biome: ENVO:2100002; feature: ENVO:00000062; material: ENVO:00002003 | host: Homo sapiens | place: USA
TCTACACCCTAGAGTTCGTCGGCAGCGTCAGATGTGTATAAGAGACAGTTTGTATTCAACAAGTTAATATATTGTTCAACTTATGAAATGGCAACTCTGTATATAGCTTAAATGCTTCAGGGTGGTCGGAGAACTAACAAATCTTCGACCTATATTTTTATACCCTATTCTAAACACAGAGTTTTCTCAATTACATTTTTGATTATGATTTATAGCACTACAAAAATTAGTGCTTAATGGTCATGTTATATTAAGTTGAATAATGAATTATGCATATAAACAAATATGGCTCATCAACTCGCCTATAATGGTGAGCCTACTCATGGAACAATTGATTAATTTCACAGATTCCATTTTTCTTGGTCATGTCAGTCAGATAGATTTAGGAGCATCGGCACTGGCTACAATGTATTACACAGCCATTTACATGCTCGGTTTTGGGTTCAGCCTTGGAACACAAGTTGTTATCGCAAGGCGAAACGGTGAAGGGAGATATATGGATGTCGGCAAGGTCTTTTATCAGGGATTGATTTTCTTATCTGTTTTTGCCGTTATCATTTTCATATTATCCAAACTGTTTTCTCCGGTATTACTTCGCATGACGATTTCGTCAGATAATGTCTATCAAGCCACCATAAAATATATGGAATGGCGAGATTACAGTTATCTGTTTGCATTTCCTTTATTGGCAATTCGGGCTTTCTTCGTTGGAACAACCAACACCAAAATTCTTACAGCTAACTCTATTATTATGGTAATCTGCAATGTTTTATTTAACTACTTGCTAATATTCGGGAATGCAGGTTTTCCTAAATTGGGTATTAGTGGGGCTGCTATCGGTTCATCACTGGCAGAGTTCGTAGGATTGCTATTCTTGATTCTATATATGTGGAAGCGAGTAGACAGGAAACGGTATGGATTACGTGCAAGTTTTGACTTAGGGCTGTCACTTCGCCTCTTAAATATTTCTGTTTGGACGATGGTACGTTCGTTTTTTTGCATCGCTCCTTGGTTTTTATTCTTTGTGGCAATTGAACATTTAGGAGAATGCGAACTTGCAGCAGCAAACGTAGTAAGAAGTATCTCAATGCTCTTTTTTGTGATTGTCAATTCATTTGCGACTACCGCTATTTCGTTAGTTAGTAACCTTATCGGAGCAAATAAAATTCCAGAAGTTATGCCACTTTCCCGCCGTATCATATTGCTAACTTATACAATGGGTATTCCATTGATCCTGTTATCTTTTGTTTTATCGAGAACTCTTTTAGGGCTATTCACTAATGATGAAATAGTTGTTCAGAAAGCATTTTACCCATTCTGTGTAATGCTTTCTACATTTATCATCTCTGTACCAGCTTATACATATTGCAATACAGTAATAGGCACAGGTAATACGAAAGTAGTTTTTGTGTTCCAAACGATTAATATTATTATCTATCTGTCATACCTATTTGCTTTGTCCCAATTTCCGAATATTCCGCTTGCAGCATATTGGACTTCCGAACAAATATACGTCTTAATGTTATTATTGATGTCGTATGTATATATGAAAAAAGGCAGATGGTTTAATAAGAGTGTCTAATCCTAACAATGATTTATCTATGTGAGATATTCTGGAAACAAGGCTTTTCAAGTTCTTTTATCAACTTCCGATACAGAAATTGACTTTGAACCGCAAATCAAAGAGGCATATAGAGAGTTTGTGGAAAGATTAATCTTCTATTTAGATTCTGAGACAGATAATATGAAGCGTATTCGCACCCTCAATTTGATTCACGTAGAAATTGAAACGGTTAAATCTTTGGAAGTTTCTTATGGAGCAAAAAAGGACGTGTTGAAAATCGTTTACTCAGATAAGGTATTATCTTTTGTTCAAAAAAACTGGAGTTAATCCATAAACAAATGGAGTTCCCACGATATTTCATTAAGATAGAAACCTCATGGCAATCACCGCTCTATCTTACAGACGAAACCTATCCTTATTGAAATTATGGAGATGGTGAGCGGACTGTTCTTATCTAAAAGAGTAGTTACTCACAACGGAGCAGAATCACCACTTACAGAAATCGGAAGAGCGTTTGAACACCTCTTTAATATCAAACTGGGGGATATTCACAAGAAGCATGAGAGTGTTATTAAGCGTAAGTCATCCAAAGTTACCGGATTTTTAGATACACTTCGCGAAGCCCATTACCGAAGAAAGTAAGAACAAAGGATATTTGTAAATCAACAACTTACCAACTATTTATAGGGGTGTACCAGTGGTACACCCCTAACTTATTTGCACTCATTTGCCAAACTTTGCTTCATCAATCGATTGGTAAACTTAATGTTTAATTTACAAATGAAGCAAAATGTATATAGACAATGAACACTTCGATAAGTGGATGGAACGACTGTCGAAAAAACTCTCTGAAATCGGGCAAGACCTGAAATCCCTAATCAATACCGACAACGTATTAGATCCTAACGACAAGTTGTTGGCTAATCAGGACTTGGAGTTTCTGCTGAAAGTATCTTTCCACACCTTGCAACAGCATCGGGCAAGTGGCAAACTCTCTTACTTTACAATAAGCCATAAGCCCTATTACCGTGCCCCTGATATTCGGGCATTTGTACAGGAGAATGCCAATTGTAAGACCTATGAACGGTTCAAAAAGGAAAATCAACTTGATACGCAAACCAATGCAAAACAAGGTGGATAATGTTACCGCCTGATGAAGTGCCACCACTCCCCATTTAGCAGAAACCACCTCACCCTGTGGCTCGGCTCATTTCGCTAAATGAAGCAAGAGGGAACTGGACAAGTCCTGTTCTTCCCTCTTGCCCTGCGAGGCAAAGCTTTTGACTTTAATGGGTTACATTCGTAACCATTTATAACAGTGATTATAAGTCGAAAATGTATTCCGCTTATAATCAACTGAATGAATCTCGTTTTCTTTATAAAAAAGTTATAATCATAGATAAGACCAGTAATATAGCTACGCTTACCACCATCGGGCGGAACATATAACAATGCAGGAAGTAGCCACCAACTAACCTCATACATGAAGCATGAGGATTTGGAACGCATGGAAAAGGGTGTCTATACCGAAGGTTTCTTCAATCTGACAGAGGATAATATCTACAAATCAAAGATTATAAAGGATATAGACAGTAATATCGGGTAACTCTTTAAAACGGATGCTAAGTTTTTGCTATCCATGTCAACCCATCGGAAAGCGAACTTCGGGCAATGGGGAATACCGAACAGGAGAAAACCGAAGCCATGAAACGGTATATTCGGGAAATATTCATTCCTGAATATGCTAAGAACTTCAACAAAGGACTATCTGAAGCGGATATAAAGTTTTACGGCAAAATTCATTTTGACCGTAGCCGTTCCGACAACAAACTGAATATGCACTGCCATTTGATTGTGAGCCGTAAAGACCAATCAAATAGAAAGAAACTATCACTGCTTACCAACCATAAGAACACCAAAAACGGAGTAATAACAGGTGGGGTTGACCGTGTGAATATGTTCCAAGCAGAGCAGGGATTTGATAAACCGTTCGGCTATAACCGCCAGCTATCGGAATCCTTTGAGTATTCCAACACGATGAAGCACGGTAGCATTGACGATAAACAGAAAATGCAGGAGTAGGAATTGAAAGAGCCAAAACAATATTTTACTGGCGAAAATAAAAAAAGAGGTTCAACAATCCGGTGAAAAAGAAAACAAGATTTCTTGCAATCTTGACAGCAAACAAGAGGTCAAAAATGCTTACAATTAAAAAATAACGATAGTGGTGATTCTCTATTATCTATCTTATCCGTAAAAAGAAAAAGAAGAAAGGGATTAGACGATGATTGAATATGAAGAACTAAGAGCCGATATAGACCGCTACCTGATGAAACGTTTCAAGTACCGCAGGTCACTCGTATATTTGACAGTAGACAATGTTATCGCCACCCGAAGAAACAGCCGTATAGACCTGTATTTGCGTATCAGATAGATTGAAAGCCTATTTCTACCTGATTGTCTAATCATTGCCCGATTGGGATTCAGTAAAGAACGAATAGGACACGGTACGCACTTTCTCCGATTTCTGACAGAAGTAGCCCGAAAATATAGTTTTAATCATATTGGTATTGAGTGTGCCAATACTAAAAGCTATACATTTGCCAAGAAGTTAGGCTTCGATTCAATAGACGGAGAGAACTATGCCACAACAGTAGATAGTCTAACATCTTATTTTTTTAATGGAATGAATGTAATCCTTTCTTTCTCTGAATACAAAGGTATATTTCGAAAATAAAAAGGAAAAAATATGTTATTGGGGTATACGGTGAAGCCAACAGCAACCAGTTCAGTCCACTGCGTACACGATTTCCGAAACCAGTGTTTTTTATCTCTTTCTTTGCAGCGAATCATTGCAATGACAGGAGCTTATAGCAATCTAAAACAACACCAATATGGAAATTGTAGCCATCGAAAAAAAGAATCTTTGAACAGATGATGCAGAGGTTTGAGTATTTTGCTAAACAAGTGAACGCACTTTGCGGACAGAAGCGAAGTAATGAAAACTGGTTAGATAACAAGCAGGTATGTGACCTGCTTAAAATTTCATCCCGCACCTTGCAAACCTACCTAGATACCGGAGTTTTACCCTATTCTCAAATCGGGCGTAAGTGCTATTACAAAGCTACCGACATAGAACAGTTTATCAATCAGCAACAAATCAAGAAATAACGATTATGGAAAGAGAACTTTTTGATTTAGATAGATTGGTCGGAAACTGGGAGAGTATTAACCTGAATCCCACTGTGATGATTCATCGGAACGGTGAGAACCACCAGTTAAGTATCATCTATATGAATGAAGTTACCAAACAGGCAAGTCTGGCAACTTATGAGATTCAGGAAGATGAACAAGGTTATTTGGTGTACCTCAATGGAAAACGGACTTCGATAACCTATTCCCAAAGGTTGGATATGCTAACCATCGCCACACTGGGCGATTATATGAGAAACTAATAATCAATGAATCAGGGATATACTTGAATAAATCTACGCAAACAGTTTCGTTCTTTACGGCTTTGGATGAACTATTGGCTACCATTCAACAAGCCTTGTAAAATCGTACACCGCACCTCAATGGCGAAAAGTACCTCACAAACCGAGAGGTCTGCCAACTCTTGCATATCTCCTTCCGCACCCTCCAAAATTGGAGGAACACGGGGAAAATACAGCTTATTAGGCTGAAAGGAAAGATTTTGTATAAAGAGTCGGAGATTGTAAAGTCCTCATTGTTATAAAACACTTTCATTCCTGATTCTCTTTAATACATCAGCTAAATTATGATCAGGAGGTAATGGTTTAAATTCCTTGTTATTCATAGTTAATGCATAAGTTTTCCTTTGGAATTCCCTCAATTTTGGTATATCAATTTGAGCCACTAAAATAGTGTCATTTATTCCTCCTTTTAATCTTAATATATCTTTATTTGCATACTCTGATGGTTGAGTTAGTCTTGAATCTCCATATTGACTGGTATTTGCTTGGGCAACATACACATGTAAGTCACGAGAACTAGCTTCCACAATATTCGAAAAATAGTGAGTATCTTTATTGTATTCAATTGCAACCATTAAGTCTATCTTACTTTTGAATAAACTTCTGTGAGTAACATTTGCCAATTCAAAGCAATAATAGGAGGATAAATATATATTATTCCATACTATAATATCATATCTATACGGAGATGGTATTGGCACGCCTATATGATTTCCATGCAACACAAGTTCTTCATGTGGAGAATAATGATTCTTCAATCTAAATAAAACAATAGAATCCATAACTCCATTAGTTTCAACAGGAATAACTGTGACAATAAAATTAAAAGCCAAATTGTTTATTTTGACATGCTCCAATCCTGTAATTATCATGGTTCTATTTTTCTCAGCGTATCGAGATAAACTGGATAATAGATTTATTGGAATAAATGATTCTGGAAATAATAAAACATCGACATCCTCCTCTCTAGCCCGGTTTAGTATTGTTGCTATTTTGTTATATCTATCACTACTAATATTTGGCTCACCACGAAGACTCGATATGATATTTTGTTCTTTTACCTCAGTATTTCCAAAACCTATTTTAGGTTTTTTTATGATTTTACTACAATTTACAAATAACTCGGTTCTACACAAGTGATCATCATATCTGACCTTTGACTTGTAAAAATTATGTTTATAATCATCGCCTGAAAGGATATAATCAGCAATATGGTTACGATTCGCTTTTTTGTATGTTTCAAGAACAGTATCGAGATAAATTTGATACTCTTTTGGAGTTTCCTCCTTTCTATTATTGGGTATATCTTCACCTTTTACTTTTTCAAAAATGCTTAGAATCCCCTTACCTGTTTCTGAGTTTGCAAGTTCCCTATAGGAATATGCAATACAACACTCCCAAAACTTAACGGGTCTTGGAGAGTTTTTCAATAAATCATCATCCAGCTCATACTTAGAGTGATCGATTGACAATCTAATAAGACTGGTATTATTCTTCGCTTCTTTTGTGTAGTTTAATAGAGGCTGACTAACATATTGATGCCGTATGAAATTAGCTTCTCTAAATCGGGTTATCCAAAAAGATTGAGGATTTGTTGGTTCAAAATTAGAGAAAAATAGCGTTCTAGATGACAATTTGAGTTCATTGGCTTTAAATTCAAAATGTCGAGAAACACCTCTTGTTTTTGAGATAAATTGTGGATTTAAAGCCAAAGATAATTCATGTGCACAATCAAGGTATTCGATTAATGTATCTCGAATGCTTGCATATTCAACATTTGTGTTTTCTACTGTTTTGGAAGAATCTATAGATTCTATTTTGTCAATCTGATCAATGCAATGAAAATAAAATTCAACATATTCTTTTGCATTATTATTAATCAAAAACAGAGTGAATATTTTCTCCCACATACGATAATATTCAATACAATTTAAGCCTTTGAAAAGAGTAAGTATTTTAAACGCATCTTCTTTAGAAAGCTTATCTTTTTGCCTTAAACTGGAAAATATTTTATTTGTAAGATAAAGAGTTAATCCATATCTATTCTCTTTGTAATCTTTTAGGGTTTTGATTTTACCTTCGCTTCCATCATACAATAAATGATATGCACAAGTCTCAAAGCTGCTATCTTCGTCAGCACTTAATGGAATATCCCGAAACTCGCTTGTGCGTTCATCTAACTCTTTCTTAAGCTTATCAATAACCAATGTCGATTCATCGTGTTTAAAGAAGTAAAATAGTGACTTGTCTGCTTGACAAAATAGTGAATCAAAATTTTTCAATCTCAATTTACCATCCGCAAAATTTGCACTTTTACTATCTTCTACATCTGATTGTATAACCGGGGATAACAGTTCTGCAATAATATTATCACTACTTGTTTTATCTAAAATCCCTTTTTTATAAATTGGCACAACCATTATTATATCATCAACATATCTTCCATAGTAAGTCGGTTTGACTTTACTCATCACGTCTTCATCAAATGCTTTTAAATAATTATTTGCAAGAACATATGATGATAACAAACCTATTGGAAGAATAAACTCGTCTAATTCCCCATTGTCCTTTTTCTTTAATTGTTCATAAAAATTATTTGGAGACTGATACTCTTTAGCTACTAATTCTGTGTAATTTAAATGTAATTTTAATAATAATCTGTTTAGGTTATAATATGCGTCAAGTTCTTTGGGGTATCTCTTATTTTCATCATATAAAACCTTTGAATCAATCCGAGCTGAGTGGAAGTAATCTTTTACATCCAAGTTAATAAAGAGTACATCTCTTTTGTCTTCAAGCATTTCTTTAGCGACTTTAACAGAAGTGTCTCTCCATCTTTGATACTGTTTATAGTATGGTTTAAACAGCCCCGAACCTTGTACTATGCTTGTGTTTTCTTGATTTAGCAACAATCTATTTCCTAAACAATTACTACCTAAAGCCGAATCAATAGATACGCCTTTTTTGATAATCCATAAAACACTTAAAATATGAAATTCTATCGGTGCATGAATAAATGCTGTTATCCGACTAACAGCGTACTGCTTCAAAACACGTTCATTGGAAATAAAGTGATCAGGGAGATCTGTTTTGGAATTTATCTTTTTAGGATAAAATCGAATGCTAATCTTTTTAAACAAATAATTGAAAAAATCTTTAGATTCGGTAGAATTATGATATGTATTAAGCATATCAGTCAATACTTTCAATTTTTCAGTTATAGGGATTTTCTTTCCTACAGTAAAAATGTCTCTCAATTTATATGGTTCAGGACTAAATCCAAACATACTATTAATATCTTTAGTCCTATTAGTTTCAAATTCGACAATTTGTTTTCTTAATAATAAATCTGTATTATCATAAAAAACATATGTTCTTAATCGATTATATGCGTCTTGCAATTCTTCTATTGTATATGCCATTTTCTTAAGTATATCTGTGTGAATTACAAAGATACATCTTTTTTATCTATTTGTAGTATTGATTTCTACCAAAATCCTCTGGTACATCATTTTTAGTTAACTCATAGCGGTTTTCAATACGACTGGATAAAATTTTCATATCCTCATTCACCTTTTGATTGGTGATTTTAGCGTAAATCTGAGTAGTCTGCACAGAACAGTGTCCCATCATTTTACAGAGTATTTCAATCGGAACACCCTGTGATATAAACACTTGGGTGGCATATGTATGTTTCCCCATATGATAGTCAAGACGGCTTTCAATACCGCATTTTTGAGCAATGATTTTCAGGTTTTCATCGATAGTTTTCAACGTCTTTAATTTAAAAATTTTATCATCCGTCCGTTCATGCTTGTACTTCTTTATTATCTGGATGGGAACGCTTAATAGCCTTATTCCACACTCACTCTTAGTTTTCTGCCATTCAATCTTTATCCACATTATCCCGTTATCGTCCTGTGTGATATGTTTTTCGGATAGGTTACACACATCGGTATACGCCATCCCACTGAAACAAGCAAACAGAAACATATCCCGACACCTTTCAAGATGTTTTTCAGTTATAGAAGTGGTGAGTAACTTTTGAAACTCGTCCATCGTCAAGTGTCTACGCTGTTTCAGTGGCTTTTCAGCGACATAGTTGATAAACGGGGCACGCTTGATAATATCTTAACTAATGGCTCTACGAACCATTTTCCGAAGTGGGATAGTATGATTCAAGACAGTATTACCGTTCATGCGCTTATCTACCCTCAAGTGAAAATCGTAAGCATCAATAAAGCGATGGGTAAGCTGGTTTAGGGCAATATCTTTTATTTGGAATCTTACCCATAAGAAATTTTCCAGTACCCTGTAAGAGTACAGATAATGTTCGTAGGTGTCCTTTACATGGTTTACACCCACCCGAAATTTAAATTCCTTGTTGTGTTCCCTGAATAGCTCCAGTAATCCCATTGTCTTTCGCCCAATACCATTCAACGCGTTTTTAACCGCTTCGGCAGTAACATAGCCATATTCCAAAACCCAACGATCATAATGGCTCTGTATCTCCAGTTCCAAATTGTCAAGAGTGCGATTTATTTTGGAGACTTCTTTACCTTTGCCAATAGCTCGCCCAGTTTTGAGCATCCCACATTTCAGGATTTACATCCATCTTCGTACTAAAACGGGCTATTTGCCTATCTATGGTGATACGCCCAGTAATGATACATAGTCCTTTACTTTTTTTCTTTGCTTTTGATTTGTCAATATAGAACAGCACGGCAAACGTACTTCTTATTTTTATCTTCAATACGAGATTCAGCCCTTTGCATATCTTCGGCTATCTTATGTTCTATAATTTTGGCGTATATCTGCGTGGAACGCAAATCACGATGTTCCAACATTCGGCTAACGCTCTCAATTGGAACACCTTGCGACAGGCAGATTTCGGTGGCATAGGTATGTCTCCCGGCATGATAGATGAACTTATGGTCTATAATACCCTCTGCAATCGCTAACTTAATCATTTTCTGAATGTGGCGAACGATACCGAGAATTGTATTTGATTTTAGTTTGAGTTCGACACGTAGATAAAAATCATAGGCTTCGATAAAGGTTAAATCCAGTTTAGAAAATGGAACATCTGACACATTGTATTTCTTGCGGAGAAAGCGGATAAAATGGTTTAGTGATATTTCATATTGTAGAGCGGTATTTTTCTCCCGATTAATCCCCACACGCTTGAAAAATTCTTGATTGTGGTTCTGATAATACTTAACTAAAGTGTGTTGAACAGAAGCCACACCCTGAAAGGCGTTCTTTACATCGTTAGCAGTAGTTGAAGCATTCAGCTGAATCAACTTTTGATAGTATGAGTTTATCGAAACCGTCAGTTTATCCAAAGCTCGATTAACGATTACTGCCGTTGTGCTTTTACCTGACATGCGGTTTGCCCGTGTATCCCAAAGGGATACACGGGCAGTCTGCTTGGTACTGAATTGCACCATCGTTTTTCCGATGGAGATACGTCCCATAATCGGGCAAGTACCATCGGCTTTTACTTCTGTTTTCTTGATGTAGAAGAACAGTTTGAAATCTGTTGCCATACTCTGTTGTTTTTAAGTGATAAAATTACTTCTAACAGAACTATTTAAAGGAATGGAAAGGGCAGACTAACAATGCCTTTATCGGCTAACGAACGACACCGATCCCCAAAAGCAACACATATAATCAAACCCGTCTAAAATTCAGTGTTTTACCTCATTTTTCTATTTCAAAACAGGGAACGGATAAGTAACTGAACGTTTTCCTAAATCTGCTTTTTACTGCATATCGGTGGTTAGACAGCTTACGTCAACAAACAACACAAGTAATTGTATTAGTATGAATTATGCTAAATTTCTAATTTCCGCTTTTTAGGTTTACAGTTTCCGGACGATGCCCACAGATTATGCGGCATTGATACTGATAGGCGGCATGCAATGGAATTCTCCCGAAGCGGCACAAGTGATTCCTTTGGTGAAGGATGCTCTACAACGTGGAAAAATCATTGGCGCCATCTGCAATGCCGCCTCTTTCATGGCAAAGCACGGTTTCCTTAATAACATAAAACATACGGGAAATACCATACAACAGTTGAAGCTTTGGGGTGAACAGAACTATACCAACGAAACCGGTTATGAAGAGAAGCAGGCCGTCAGCGACCAAAATATCGTCACAGCCAACGGCACCGGACAGCTGGAATTCTGTCGCGAGCTTCTTTTGTTGTTAAAAGCCGATACGCCGGAAAGAATTCATGAATCCTATGATTTCTATAAAAACGGATTTGTAAGATAAAGAAAGGAGGCCTATGGACTGAGCCTAAGACAGCCTTAGTTCAAGCTCAGTCCATACGTACCTAAGGTCTCCATCTCGTCTGCCGTATAACTTCCCTGGGACTTGATATGCTGTACTTCCTTCATGAATGCCTCGGCATGAACCAGAAAGTCCCGGAAACTCTTCATCTCTCGAGGATGTCCTTCCACCGTCGGCAAACGTTCGGCAATGTCCAACTGAATAACCAACTTCATCATTTTCATATCCAGCCGGGCCATATCGGGAGAGGGTTTGCGCATACACAATTGCAGAATACTCTGCATCGTGGCAGACATCCTGTTCATGGCAAGTATCTGTTCCTTCATCGGGTTATCATTCAGCAATACCTTCTGCGCTTCTTCGGTAAAAGGAGACAGCATATCAAGAATATTCTCTTTATACTCCGCCATCTCGACGCTCAGCCGGTAATTAACAGGTAGCAGTTTATCGGCAGCAGACTTATCTTTTGCTTTCAGCGAGGAAAGATACCGATTGAAATTAGCATAAAATTGCTTTCTAACCTGAAACAACTGCATAAAGCTCTGTTTCAGATTGCGCCGGGTTTCTTCATTAAAATACGTACCGGGGTTGACGACCGATGCAGAATCTTTCTGAGAGAAAGCCGGCGGAACAACAGCCGTCAGTATCGGCGCATCCTCATTCTGTTCCATATATCCCAATACGGAATTCACATCCTTCTCCACCACCAGATTCTTCAACAGGGCGAGCGAGGCATTGTAGTACTTCATCACCTTATCCGCCTGTTCCACTTCCGCTGCAGAATATTTTTCGGAAGTTTTCCGCTGAACACCGCTACCGCAAGCAGTCAACATAAGAGTAACCGCAAACGCTCCCGCAAACATTAAATTCTTTCTCATAAGGTTTCCTTTCATTTTTTAATATGCACGTACCATTCGCATGTACGCTTTTATTCACTAATTTTGCAAATCATTATGCGGAACAAACAAACGATGAAAGAGATAGGTTCCGGTATATCGTTTAATTTTCAAGAAAAAGATGCAAAACACTACTATAAAAGGTTTTCTATATGCGGCACTCTCCTCGTCCACATTCGGACTGGCGCCTTTCTTCAGCATATCATTGTTGGTAGCGGGATTCTCATCCTTTGAAGTGCTGACATACCGCTGGGGAATCGCTTCACTCATTTTGGCAATTGCCGGCATCATATTGGGAGAGCGGTTCCGAATCACCGGGAAAGACTGGCAGACCGTATTCATACTAAGCCTGTTCAGAGCCACCACCTCATTCAGCCTCGTGATAGCCTACCAAAATATTGCCAGCGGCGTAGCATCCACCATTCACTTCATGTACCCTCTGGCGGTAGCGCTCACCATGATGCTGTTTTTCAAGGAAAAGAAGTCTTTCTCCATCCTGTTTGCAGTGTTCATTTCATTGATAGGCGCGGCGTTACTGTCATCGGGCGAGATAGATTTCAAAGGCGGAGATACTGCAACAGGACTGATCGCCGCCGCCATTTCCATATTCTCGTACGGCGGATATATTATAGGTGTACGGAAAAGCCGCGCTGCCAGCATCCCGTCTACGGCACTGACCTGCTATGTCATGGGATTCGGAACCCTATTCTATATTATAGGCGGCTGTCTGACAGACGGCATCCGACCGGCAACAGACGGCCATGCATGGCTGAACATCCTCGGACTGGCAATACCGGCAACGGCCGTTTCCAATATCAGTCTGGTAAAGGCAATCAAACATGTAGGCCCCACGCTTACATCCATCTTCGGAGCATTGGAACCTCTGACCGCCATAGTCATCGGATGTTGCGTATTCAAAGAAAGCTTCACATGGAACAGCGCTATCGGAATCGCCCTGATTGTGACGGCAGTGACAGTAGTCATCCTGCACGAAAACGGCACGGGCAAAGTGCGCAAGTAATCCTACTTCGTCCGCTTATAATCCGCGATAAATCCTTCCATCATCCACTTTGCCAAAGCCTGGCGGTTGGAGCTGATAACGAAACGACGTTGGTCGAACGTATTCTGGATATTGCCCAATTCCACAAAAACGGAAGTCGGCGCGGCTTTCAGCAATACATAAAGGTTGCGTGAGCTGACAGTCCCCTCAAACCCGCGGTTCGGCTGGTGTTTGTCGTACTTCGACTCGAAAGTTTCTTTCATGGTAACCGCCAGCTTCTTTCCCAACACGCTTTTCGGCGCATGGTAAAAGAAGACATCCGTCTGCGCGCTCTTGCTACGGCTGTCTACGTGCAGAAAGATGGCCCGGCAATACTTATATTTCTGACGGTCTTTCCGATAGAGTTCATTGATTTTGGCACAACGCTGTTGCAGACGGGCTACCTGGCTCAGCGGAATAGCCTCTCCCATACAAGTTTCCCGCTTACTGTTGGAAAGATAGCGATCGTCACGAATCCCGTCTTTGGCATCCTGAATGATGATACGTACTTCCGCCCCTTCCTGCATCAGGTTACGGGCAAGGCGCAAGGCAACATCATAGGCATATTCATCCTCATGCAACTCCACCTTTCCTATTTTTCCGATAGCTCCCGGGTCGGGACCGCCATGCCCGCTGACTACATAGAAGCAAGCGCCCTGTAAGCGGTTGGAAGTCACTTTCACATCAGCCAGTTTCTTCCCGAACAACCGTTCCCGAACCGCTCCCTTTTTGCCGGCGGCAGATTTGGATGAAGCGGCGGCAGAAGTCCCCTTCTTCAAGGGAGGCAATATATACTTCACTCCCAATCGCAATTCCTCTTTTCCACGCAGACGTTTCTCGTTCAGCTTCATAAACTCGTTATAGCAGGCTTTTCCGGGACGCTTGTTCCGCTCCAGAAAAGCGGAAATACCCTCACCCGCCTTGGGTGTGGCATATTCTCCCTGAGCAGAGACCTCAAAAACAAGAAAAGTACAAAAGAAGATAGCCAGCAAGCAAAATATACGTTTCATATTCCCGTTATTCGTCATTTATTCGTATCGGCAGTAAATTTTCAACCGCTAAATTATTGCATTTTACCATTCACGCGTACAAATTTATATTTTTTTCCCTACTTTTGCGACAACTTACGCGTTTTAAAGAAAAGAAACTCTAAAAACAGATAGCATTATGGCAAAGCAATTCAAGCCGGAGACACTGTGCGTACAGGCAGGGTGGACTCCTAAAAAGGGTGAACCCCGTGTACTCCCCATTTATCAAAGTACAACTTTCAAATATGACACCAGCGAACAAATGGCTCGTCTGTTCGACCTCGAAGACAGCGGTTACTTCTACACCCGTCTGCAGAATCCTACGAACGATGCCGTTGCCGCCAAGATAGCCGCTCTTGAAGGCGGTGTAGCCGCTATGCTGACATCGAGCGGACAGGCTGCGAATTTCTATGCTATCTTCAACATCTGTCAGGCAGGCGACCACTTCGTATGCTCATCCACTATCTATGGCGGAACATTCAACCTGTTTGGCGTAACAATGAAAAAACTGGGCGTCGACGTGACTTTTGTCAACCCGGATGCGCCCGAAGAGGAAATCTCCGCAGCTTTCCGTCCGAATACCAAAGCCTTGTTCGGCGAAACGATCTCCAACCCCACGCTGGAGGTTCTTGATATTGAAAAATTTGCCCGCATCGCCCACAAGCATGGGGTGCCGTTGATTGTAGACAACACTTTCCCCACTCCTATCAACTGCCGCCCGTTTGAATGGGGAGCCGATATAGTAGTCCACTCCACCACCAAATACATGGACGGACACGCCACCAGCGTAGGCGGCGCAATTGTAGACAGCGGTAATTTCGATTGGGACGCGCATGCCGACAAATTCCCCGGCCTCTGCACTCCGGACGAATCGTATCACGGGCTCACTTATACAAAAGCTTTCGGCAAACTGGCTTACATCACAAAAGCTACGGCGCAGTTGATGCGCGACCTCGGCAGCATCCAGTCTCCACAGAATGCCTTCTTGCTGAACCTCGGTCTGGAAACGCTGCACCTGCGTATGCCTCAACATTGCGGCAATGCCCAGAAAGTCGCCGAATACCTGTCTAAGAATGACAAAGTGGCATGGGTAAACTATTGCGGTCTGCCCGACAATAAGTACTACGAGTTGGCACAGAAATACATGCCGGGCGGTTCGTGCGGCGTTATCTCCTTTGGGCTGAAAGGCGGTCGTGAGGTATCCATCAAATTTATGGATTCACTGAAGCTGGCTGCTATCGTAACCCACGTTGCCGATGCGCGTACCTGTGTGCTTCACCCTGCCAGCCATACGCATCGTCAGCTTTCTGACGAGCAACTGTTGGAAGCCGGTATCCGTCCCGACCTTATCCGCTTCTCGGTGGGTATTGAAAACGCGGATGATATTATCGCTGATATAGAGCAAGCGCTGAATGCGTAACCAAATAAATTTTGCACCACAGCGAAAAAGAAATATCGCTGTGGTGCAAAACCTTTTTCAGATGATTTCGGCCTGATAAGCCGGAAGTCTTATTCCACTTTCAACGTAATCGGCAAACTCGCCTTACCCTGATAGAATGTCCCTGCCTTAACGACCGAAGCATCGCACTTCACCGGCATTTCCCACAAAGCGGAATTTACAGTCGGTTCTGAACCATCCATTGTATAACGTATTTCAGCGCCTCGAATGGCTGTATTGGCGTAAAGTGTACCGTCTTTCACCAGCAATCCCGGATGCGGCAGGCGGAAATTGATACCGTTCTTCGCCCAATAAGGCATTTCCATATCACTGATTTTTTCATAATACAGCGCCAGCGCTTTGTCGAAAGCTTGTTGTTCCTGTGCGCCTCGCAGTTTTTCCCATGCCGGATAAGCATTCCAACCACGCTCTGCCAGTCCCATGATTTTCGGGAAAAGAAGATATTCCACACCGCTGAAGCTACGGATTGTTTCGGCAAACAGCTGACCTTGCACACCCAGAATATTCGTTCGGCCTTCTGCCGTCAGAACAGTTTTTCCTTTTTCCGCTTTATCCAAATCAACAGAATCTCCTGCTCCGTCCGTACGCAATGAACGATAGATGCTGAAAGGAAGCATGGAAAAAGAGATTGCCTCATCCACATAGCCGCCCCAGTCGAGTCCGCGCTCATCAGGATGCCCGTTGTAAGCCATATCCATATAGAAATTGCCCACATTGCAGAGAATCACCGGATAACCGTTGTTGGCAATCTGATAAACCACTTCATCGTAACCCGGAACCGTATTCCAGCAGTACACGCCTGCCGCCTGAGTCCGCAATTGCCGGTGAGCCTCTTCGGTATGCCCCAAAGCCACTTCCTGCCACCCGCTGAACTTCAGACCGTTCCTTTGCATGATGCCGGCCATTTGCGTGATGAAATACTCTGCCAAATCATGCGGTTTCGTCATACCTTCCTCTTTCATCAATGCCCGGCACTTGGGAGAACCCAGCCATACGCCACGCGCCACCTCATCACCGCCAAGATGCACCGTAGTCAGCGGTACGCCGGCTTCCTCATACATAGCCGCAAGTTCCTGAATCACTTTCTCCATAAAGCGGTAGGCGGAAGGCATGGCCACATTTATCACATTGTCCGTATAATACTGCACGGACGCATAGCGGGAAGTATCTTCCGGCTCACTCAACAGATATTCGGCGGCCTTTTCCATATCCGTATCCTTATACCTGTTGTAACGTGCTTTCATGGAAACGATAGCCGCACGGGCATGTCCGGGAGATTCTATTTCCGGTATGACGCGGATATGCCTTTCGGCGGCGTAACGTAGCAAACCGATAAAATCCTCGCGGGAGTAATGTCCGTTGCCTACTGTTGAGGCATCCGGGTCATAGCCGCCATCGTAACAGGGATAGAGGCATCGGCTCTCGTCAGTGGTATGTCCGCGACGGCTGCCTACGGCCGTCAGTTCTTCCAGTCCCGGAATTTCCAAACGCCATGCTTCGTCATCCGCAAAATGGAAATGAAGCACATTCATTTTGTAAGAAGCGAAAATATCCACCAGCTTTTTCAGATTGTCCGCGGTAGTGAAGTTACGGGCAATGTCTATCATCTGCCCGCGGTACAAAAGGTCGGGATAATCTTCCACGGACATGGCGTCCAGCCGGTACGGCGCTTTTTTATCTTTCAGCATCGCCAGCAAAGTCTGCGTACCGTTGAAAACTCCGTGCGGCGTGGCGGCGCTGATTTTTATCCGGTCGCTGCCTATAACCATATCATAGTATTCATCGTTCACAGCTTTCGCCTTGTCGGCCAAAGTTTCCAAAGCAATTGTGACGGGAGCTTGGCCAACTATCTCCAAACCATACAAGGCGGACAGTTTCTCTTTCAGCAGCTTCGCCTCGCCGGCGTACTCGTCCGGATAAACCAAAGCCACCTTACCGTCCAGCACAACACCACCCTCGGCAGGCGTTACTTTCTTTACCGACGGCAATATATCCGACTGCTTCAAAGCCGGCGCATGCGCCAAACGGAGGTTCGATTCGTATATCTTAACCGCATCCGGATAGCCGGGCAGTGATTCCGGCGAGGGCAGCCCAAGCGCATTCAGCGTTACGGGAAGCGGCTTGCCTTCCTTACCGTCTGTCGCAGCTACCCAATAAGTACCCTCGGGCACATGCGAGTTCCGGTCCAGCTTGTAAGAACACAGGAAAGTGATACGCATGGAATCGCCGGGTGCCAGCGAAGTGAAGCTTTCCGTCGGATACATCTTAAAGAAGTTTCCGTTCACCGACTCCACCTTAACGGCAGGATTCCCCGCCTGCTTCACATTGCGGGGAAGCTGTGAATAATAGATTGTCCAATCTTTGGGAAGAGGAGCATCGGAGATGTTTTTAAGAACAAAGGAGTTCTCATAATAGCCGGGAGCAATGTCGCTCGCCCCCATTTCCCAGGTCAGGGAAACCGGAGCTTCGGATTTGTCACTCGTTCCGCATCCCGTCCAAAACGGCACGGTGCAAAACAATAATCCTGCAAGAGGAAGTTTCAAAATTTTCATAAAATACTTGTGTTAAGTTAATAATCGGGGGTAATTACTTAAATCTACTGCCAAAAATAAGCATTTTTAGTTTATTTACTGATAAATCTAATAGAAATTATCAGTCACAAGCTACAATTTAGAACTTTTATCTCTAAATTTGCGACCAAATTATAACCATTTTAACTAATCTACCATGGCTAAGATAACCAAAGAAGCCGCCTTGCTTTATCACTCGCAAGGCAAACCGGGAAAAATTGAGGTAGTGCCGACCAAGCCCTACAGTACACAAACCGATCTTTCACTCGCTTATTCTCCGGGCGTTGCGGAACCTTGTCTCGAAATCGAGAAGAATCCGCAAGACGCGTACAAATATACAGCAAAAGGTAATCTGGTAGCTGTAATTTCCAACGGAACCGCCGTTCTCGGTTTGGGCGACATAGGCGCGCTCAGCGGCAAGCCCGTTATGGAAGGAAAAGGGCTGTTATTCAAAATTTATGCCGGTATCGATGTATTCGATATTGAAGTGAACGAAAAAGACCCCGATAAGTTTATCGAAGCGGTCAAAGCAATCGCCCCCACTTTCGGCGGTATCAATCTGGAAGATATCAAAGCTCCCGAATGTTTTGAAATAGAACGTCGTCTGAAAGAAGAGCTCGACATCCCCGTGATGCACGACGACCAGCATGGTACAGCCATCATCTCCAGCGCCGGACTGCTGAACGCCCTGGAAGTGGCAGGCAAGAAGATTGAAGATGTAAGAATCGTGGTGAACGGCGCAGGCGCTTCCGCCACCTCTTGCACCAAGCTATACGAGTCGCTCGGCGCGCGCCGTGAAAACATCCTGATGCTGGACAGCAAAGGCGTCATCACCAGCGACCGCGAAAACCTGACCGAACAGAAACGTTACTTTGCAACCGACCGTCGCGACGTGCATACCCTTGCCGAAGCCATCAAAGGCGCCGACGTATTCCTCGGCCTGTCCAAAGGCAATGTATTGACACAGGATATGGTGCGCAGCATGGCCGACCATCCCATTGTGTTCGCTCTTGCCAACCCTACTCCGGAAATATCTTACGAAGACGCCATGGCCGCACGCCCGGATGTATTGATGTCTACCGGGCGTTCCGACTATCCGAACCAGATAAACAACGTCATCGGCTTCCCCTACATCTTCCGCGGCGCGCTCGACACGCAAGCCAAAGCCATCAACGAGGAAATGAAGATTGCCGCGGTACACGCCATCGCCAACCTCGCCAAGCAACCCGTACCCGATGTAGTGAACGAGGCCTACCATGTAAACAACTTCACTTTCGGTCCTGAATACTTCATCCCGAAACCGGTAGACCCGCGCCTCATCACCGAAGTATCTTGCGCGGTAGCCAAAGCCGCCATGGACAGCGGCGTAGCCGGCAAGAGCATCGAAGATTGGGATGCCTACAAACTGCAACTGCGCGAACTGATGGGCTACGAAAGCAAACTCACCCGCCAGCTCTACGACACTGCCCGCCGCAACCCGCAGCGCGTAGTCTTTGCCGAAGGCATTCACCCGAATATGCTGAAGGCTGCCGTTGAAGCCAAAGCCGAAGGTATCTGCCACCCTATTATATTAGGTAATGACGAAGCAATCGAGAAGTTGGCGAAAGAACTCGACCTCAGCCTCGAAGGCATCGAAATCGTAAACCTGCGCCATCCTGACGAATCGGAACGCCGCGAGCGTTATGCACGTATCCTTTCCGAAAAGCGTGCCCGCGAAGGCGTTACCTACGAAGAAGCCAACGACAAGATGTTTGAGCGCAACTACTTCGGTATGATGATGGTGGAAACCGGCGAGGCCGACGCTTTCATCACCGGATTGTACACCAAATACAGCAATACCATCAAGGTAGCCAAAGAAGTAATCGGCATCCGTCCGGAATACAAGCATTTCGGTACCATGCACATCCTTAACTCCAAAAAAGGTACGTACTTCCTTGCCGACACGCTCATCAACCGCCATCCCAACGCGGAAACACTGATTGATATCGCCAAACTGTCGGAATATACCGTACGTTTCTTCAACCATACGCCCGTTATGGCCATGTTGAGCTACTCCAACTTCGGAACAGACAAAGAAGGAAGTCCGGTAAGCGTGCACGAAGCCGTGGACTATATGCAGCAAAACTATCCCGACCTTGCCATTGACGGTGAAATGCAAGTGAACTTTGCCATGAACCGCGAACTGCGCGATGCCAAATACCCCTTCACCCGTCTGAAAGGAAAGGATGTGAATACGCTTATCTTCCCGAACCTGAGCTCCGCCAACTCCGCATACAAATTGTTGCAGACAATGGATATGGATTCCGAGCTTATCGGCCCGATACAAATGGGGTTGAACAAGCCTATCCACTTCACCGACTTTGAAAGCTCCGTACGCGATATAGTAAACATCACTGCGGTGGCGGTTATCGACGCCATTGTAGATAAAAAGAAAGCCGGTAAATGAAAAGACGATTATCCAAATTCCAAATAGTTTGCATTACGCTTCTTTGGGCGGCACTTTGTTACATCGTCTTGACTTCCGCCGAACGAATTGACGGGCCAATCATTCTAACGCTTATCATTTCGGCGGCATTGGTATTCATTCCTGTAATAAAAGCTCTCAAAAGAGGATAAATAATATCTTTTTATTCCTTTTTGCGGGATAAAACAACATTTTTGCTGTTTTATCCCGCATTTTCTTTATAAATTGTTTGCTTGTGTCATTTTTATGTTTACTTTTGCAACCGCAACGAGAGATAAGGCGATAAGGTAATAAAGTGATGAGGCTTACACTTATGTTCATCGCACGATGATACAGAAGCAACGCCATCACCCTACCGCATCACCACTTTATAACACAAATATGTAACCAATTTAAAGAAATAGATTATGAATGCAGCTAAGGTATTAGAAGATTTGAAAAGACGGTTCCCCAACGAACCGGAGTATCATCAGGCAGTAGAAGAAGTTCTTTCTACCATTGAAGAAGAATACAACAAACATCCTGAATTCGACAAGGCCAATCTGATTGAACGTCTTTGCATTCCAGACAGAGTATACCAGTTCCGTGTAACTTGGGTAGACGATAAAGGCAACGTGCAGACCAACATGGGTTACCGTGTTCAGCACAACAACGCCATCGGCCCGTATAAGGGGGGTATCCGCTTCCATGCTTCTGTAAACCTTGGTATTCTGAAATTCCTTGCTTTCGAACAAACATTTAAAAACTCGCTGACCACATTGCCCATGGGTGGCGGTAAAGGTGGATCGGACTTCTCTCCACGCGGAAAGTCAAATGCCGAAGTAATGCGTTTCACTCAAGCCTTCATGCTCGAACTGTGGCGCCACATCGGTCCTGAAACCGACGTACCGGCCGGTGACATCGGTGTAGGTGGCCGCGAAGTAGGCTTCATGTTCGGTATGTACAAGAAGTTATCTCACGAATTTACCGGAACATTCACCGGTAAGGGACGCGAATTCGGCGGTTCACTGATCCGTCCGGAAGCTACAGGTTACGGTAACATCTACTTCCTGATGGAAATGCTGCAAACCAAAGGAACCGACCTGAAAGGTAAAGTATGCCTGATCTCCGGTTCGGGTAACGTGGCTCAGTACACTGCCGAAAAAGTATTGGAACTCGGTGGTAAAGTAGTTACCATGTCCGACTCCGATGGTTACATCTACGATCCGGACGGAATCGACCGCGCCAAACTGGATTACATCATGGAGTTGAAGAACCTCTATCGTGGACGTATCCGCGAATATGCCGAAACTTATGGTTGTAAATATGTTGAAGGAGCCCGCCCCTGGGGTGAAAAGGGTGATATCGCACTGCCTTCAGCCACTCAGAACGAACTTAACGGCGACGATGCACGCAAGTTGGTTGCCAACGGGGTGATAGCCGTATCGGAAGGTGCTAACATGCCTTCTACACCTGAAGCCATCAAAGTGTTCCAGGATGCTAAGATCCTGTACGCTCCGGGTAAAGCAGCCAATGCAGGCGGTGTATCTGTGTCAGGATTGGAAATGACTCAAAACTCTATCAAACTGAGCTGGAGTTCGGAAGAGGTGGACGAAAAACTGAAGAGCATCATGAAGAACATTCACGAAGCTTGCGTACAGTACGGTACCGAACCGGACGGATACGTAAACTATGTGAAGGGTGCTAACGTTGCCGGATTCATGAAAGTAGCCAAAGCAATGATGGCACAAGGAATCGTATAATCAGCAAAGAATCCAATAATGTCATAGTAAAAGAAAGCCCGTTTCTCCTAAAAGGAGGACGGGCTTTCTTTTTAAACAATCCACACTACTTCTTTACAATAACCTCCGGTTCGAAACTCTCCCTATCGAACAGCTTTCACACATATGTCCCCCCTTTCATACCTCCGCAACCAATCAGGCAGAGCCATCCGGCGTTGCGAGTACAACTATCCCTCATCTGGTTGCAACCATACGAAAATACGAATAGAAAACGGCTTGACAGGCATTACCAACTATATTGAAGAGCCAGTAGTGCTTTTTTAATTCCCTTCACGCGTCCACCATTTTACCGACCCCCGTCCGGTACTCCCAACGTCACCGGAATATGTCTCCCCATTCAGTTCCCACCGATATTCCGCCAACCGTTCAGTCACAAAAAATAATATTAACAGGCGGTTCAAACAGATGCCTTATCAGTTTGCTATAAAAGAAGTTGCCGGCATCACAAAAATAAAAACAATCGTTTCAATCTTTCATAAAACTAAAAAGAGGTCTCTTTTTTTAATCTATTAAAAATTTGCTTGTTTGTTTTAAACCATTTACTTTTGGAATTTTAAAAACCAAAGCCTTATTTTTGAAAAAAATCACAATCAGCCTTATATTCTACTAAATGATTTTAAATAACGAGTCTAATAAGAAGAAGAAATTTGAGCAGTTTTTCATTATGACTTATCCCAAAGTCAAAGCGTTTGCATGGAAATTGTTGAAGTCAGAAGAAGATGCAGAAGATATAGCCCAGGATATATTCGCAAAACTATGGACTAATCCTGAGATTTGGGAAAATCAGGAAACTTGGAACAGCTACATATATGCTATGGTCCGCAACCATATCTATAACTTTCTAAAACATAAATCAATCCGGCAGACCTATCAGGAGCAATGCACAAAAGAGGAGCCGGCTATATCCGAAACTGACATTCACGATCAACTTTATGCCAAGGAAAGTGAACTTCTGATAAAACTTACGATTGCCAATATGCCCGAACAGAGGAGGAAAATCTTCCGGATGAGCCGGACACAGGAAAAAAGTAATCAGGAAATCGCCGACGAGCTGGATATTTCGATCCGCACTGTAGAGCGCCACATCTATTTGGCACTAATCGATTTAAAAAAAGTACTCCTCACCCTATTTTTTTTCTATCTCGGTTGAGTAATCAGTCACACCTAATTGTCTTATCTATATAAAGGCTATAAAAATGAAGAATTATATTCAGAGAATCATCCGTTTGTTTGCCACCTCCGACCCCGACCCAAAGCTTACCGGAGAGATCCACCGATGGCTGCTCGATCAGGAGCATGCCGGGGAAAAGGAGACGGCACTGCACGATTTATGGAACGAAACGGAAGGAAAGGTGGACAGGACTACCTGGGATTCTCTTGCATCGGTATATACCAAAGTCGGAGCCAACTCCGGGGACAGACATCAGCCACGTATCCGTTTCGCACATTATGCGGCTGCCATAGCGTTGCTGATCGTATCAGTTTCGGTCACTTTTCAAATGACCAAACAGCACTTTGCCGAAGCTCCCCTTATTGAAAACATAACACCGGACGGACGACTGAGCAGCCTTCGTCTTCCGGACGGCAGCATAGTACAAACCAACTCGGGCAGTATCTTGCTCTACCCCGAAAAGTTTAAAGGTGAAACCCGCACAGTTTACCTAATCGGTGAGGCCAACTTCAAAGTAAAGAAAAACTCCGGTCAGCCATTCATTGTCAGATCGGGTACCATGTCGGTGACAGCCTTGGGCACTGAGTTCAATGTCGCTGCTTATCCGGAAGAGAACGAAATGATTGCAACTTTGATCCATGGAAAAATAAAAGTGGAATGCGACAATGGGAAAGAGAGTTATATCGTCACTCCCGGACAACAGGTCACTTATCGTAAAAGTACGGGAGAAAGCCGGCTCGCCGAAGCAAACATCGAAGACGTAACAGCCTGGCAAAAAGGAATGTACGTATTCAGAGGCGTCACCATGTCAGAAATCCTGAACGAGCTGGAAAGACGCTATGCAGTCACCTTCCAGTATAACGCCAATTTATTTAATGATGATAAATTCAACTTCCGTTTTCGTGAAAAATCCACTTTGGAAGATATCCTGAACATTATGCAGGAAGTTGTGGGAGGATTCAGTCATGAACTGAAGGGAAATATATGTTATATAAAACCGGAGACAAAAAAATAAAATGATTTAATATATTGATTTGTTTAACCTTAAAAACAACTGTTTAGTATGTAAACTGTCTCTTATACACATCTCCGAGCCCACGAGACATGCGCAGATC
>OWKP01000674.1_pt1 | contig 24625 bp, 20 predicted proteins | sample 1732991 | NCBI WGS metagenome assembly OWKP01 (sample SAMN05065777, study PRJEB22554) | human gut metagenome | biome: ENVO:2100002; feature: ENVO:00000062; material: ENVO:00002003 | host: Homo sapiens | place: USA
GCTCCCGTAAAAAGGAGCAGGCTTTATGTTTGTCCGTTTTTCATGGATGCCCCAAACGGCGAAATACCCGTAGCCTTCCAAATTTTCGACTTTTACGACTTATCGAAAATTTGGAGGTTTATATGAACTACAATAGCGGAAATGCCCGCCGTAACTTCTATGCTAAATGGGACAAGATCCGGGAAGAATACCGGGCTGCTGGCATGAATGAGGACGCTATCCAGAAGATGTATGAGTACGATCTGGCGGTATTCAATGATGATCGTGCCCACCATCGTTACGACGTTGAGATTCCAAGTGCGGATGATTCCGAAAATCGGAACAATTATGCTGACTTTGTGCGAGCCACTACCGTGACGGACACCTATCACGAAACGAAAACGTGCTTTGCGTGGGTAGGCGAAGTCCAAAACGAACGTCTGCAAGCCGGATTAGAGAAGTTGTCTGTTGATGACCTTAAACTTTTGACGCTTTACGCCTATGAGGGATACACCGTCACTGAAATTTCTAAAGTTTTAGGCGTTTCACAACCTACTATTAGCATCAAAATCAAGAGAATTACTAATTTTTTGAAAAACTTTAATTTCAATGCTATGGATTGACCTTTCAACTGGGTTCGTAAGTGAAGGGACAATTTCCCAAGCGGCATTTGCCGCAGGGTAAAGCGTCCGACTTCATGGTCCTTGAAAATTGAATAGTTCCGTCATCTGGTACTCCGATAATGATACTTCCGTAATTCGCGGCCCGGTCACAAAGCAGACGGGGTGGCTGAAATGCCAATGAAGCGGTACAAGTCCGCTGCCAGATGTTTATGCCCCACTCGCAGGGGGCCGAGGGCGAATATGCGAGACCTGAACATATTTTATCAGGAGCGACCGGATGCTGTTTTCGGTCTCCGGTCACTCCTGTTCTTTTACATATTTATCCGCTAATCACTTTTACTAACACGGAGGACTACTCAAATGGACGAGTTGAATCCTACGGTGCGCGAACAGGAGATTTACGAGGAGATGGAACTGACCCCGGAAATGATCAAGTCCATCCGAACCCTCTGTGCGACCTGTCTGCGACATTTCGTAGAGGCCAAGGCTTTCAAAATTGCTATCGTACCGAGTGCAGACAACAGCATGGACGTTTGCACTGTCTGTCAGACCCGGCGCGGTTACGATTATGTTGTAATGCACCGCTGATGCCGGTGCTTCATTTCAATCATCGGAGGAGATGATGTGTATCGTATAAAAAGAATTGCTCTCATACTTCAACAGAAACCCGCTGCCTAGGAGGTGCAGCGGGTTTCTTACATATCCAAACGGAGGTCTCGCAATTTGGAATCTACTTTGAAATTCCAACGCGGAGACATCTATTTCGTTCGACTCGACAACCGCACGGGTTCCGAACAAAGCGGAACCCGTCCAGCGGTCATCCTGCAAAACGATGTGGGAAACTCCTGCTCACCGACATTGATCGTTGCGACTTTGACAAGTAAGACAGAAAAGAAAGCTACGCAACCAACGCATTGTCTGGTGGAACCGGAAGGGCTGGAGCCGTCCATCGTTCAGGCTGAACAGATTTTCACCATCGACAAAAGCCGGGTCAAAAGATTTGTCGGACACCTCACCCCAGAAGAGATGGGGCGGGTCGATGATGCTGTAAAAATCAGTCTTGCACTGAACCCGATGGGGAGTATCCAAAAGCTCAAACCGATCATCCGCTCTACGGCGGCTTACGCACCGCCAGAAGTAGTTGACGGTAAGCCGCCTATCTATCCCTACACTCCTATCAAATCCGATTTTGAGGATGCAGGAACAGTCGAAGAGATGATGTTATACACCGAACTGCAATCCGCTGTTCACGCAATGATCCAGCGACTTGAATACAGCTTTACCTTTAATCCCAGCTTGCTCACCAGCCCGAAGCGTAAGAAGCAAGTGACTGAGATTTTGACCGAAGCTGAAAAATACATTTGGCGAATTAAGGAGGAAATCAGATGCGCCTGAAGAATGACACTGAAAATTTTGCAGCTTCTTTCAATATCACCCCGCCTTACCAAATGAGGGTGATTCACAGCAGTAAGCTGATCTACCCCCGTGAACTCTACCAGCGGGGTGTGCAGCGCAAGCGGGTGGAACTGATTGCTGCTGACTTCAACGAATACGTTGCGAATGAGCCGAAGATCAGTTTTCGCAACGGCAAGTATTATGTGGTAGATGGCCAGCACACCATCGAAGCGCGCATCCTCCGTAACGGCGGTGAGGATTTGCCGATTCTCTGCAAGGTCTACACCGGACTGACGATGGAGCAGGAAGCTCTGCTCTTTGCAGAGCAGAACGGGCACTCTGCTCCTCTGACGGCGGGCATCAAGCTGCGTGCCAAGGTCGTGGGCGGTGATGCTCCTTCCAAGGCATTTCTCGCTGCTACCAACCGGGTGGGGCTGGCATTCAACTATGACGGCTTGCAGTTGAGCGACTACCGCATCAGTTGCGTGGGCACCGCACTCAAGCTGTACAACCAGATGGGCGAGAAAATCTACTGCGAATCCCTGCGGATAATCGTGGCTGCGTGGGATGGCAAGCCCGATTCGTTCCGTGCATCTGTCCTGCGTGGCATGATGCACTTTGTGGAGTTGTATCACGGCGAGTTCAGCGAGGAACGGCTGGTTCGTGCGCTTGGCAGCGTCCATCCCATGGAGATTTACCGTGTTGGCAGGGATAACCCTGCAAAGCTGCCCGGATGGAAGAAATACGTTTTTCCCATCTACATGGTTTACAACGGCAAAGGCCGCAAGGACACTCTGCCGATGAAGTTCTAAAACATATTTCCTATGCCAAGGGGCATCTGCAAGCCGCGGGTGCCCCTCGTTACATAATTATATCGTATTATCGCTACTTTTGAAAGAGGAACTAGATATGACCAATATGAATGTGATTCCTGTGTCGCAGGATTCGTATATCGTTAATGGCTGCAAAGTGAAAATCACTTATGCAGAAGATGGTGACAGTATGGAGGTTCTTCAGAAACTGATTCATGATACCCTCTGCGAAGAAGCCAAGAATTATAGTTGAATCGACATCCTTGCAACAAGGATAGCCCAGCACTAAAATAATGGTACAGTTGATGCAGCAACCAATTCAACCAAACGAGTGTGCGCACAGTATCGTTGTTTTAGTTTATATAGGAGTGACAACGATGAAAAAACGTGTATATACCTTATACCGTGTTTCGACCATTGGACAGGTCGAAAAGGATGACATACCCATGCAAAAAGAAGCCTGCCACGAATTTGCAGAACGGCAGGGCTGGGAAATCGTCAAGGAATTTTCAGAAAAAGGCGTTTCTGGTTTTAAGAAATCTGCAAAAGACCGCGATCAGCTCCAACTGCTTCAGCAGGCTGCTGCTGCCGGAGAGTTTGATGTTCTGCTGGTGTTTATGTTTGACCGTCTGGGTCGGCGTGACGACGAAACGCCCTTTATCGTGGAATGGTTCACGAAGCAAGGGGTCGAGGTCTGGAGCGTAAACGAAGGTCAGCAGCGATTTGATTCTCATGTCGATAAGCTGATGAACTACATCCGCTACTGGCAGGCATCCGGCGAAAGTATCAAAACTTCTATCCGTACTCGTACCCGTATAGAACAGCTTACGGAGGAAGGCCACTACACTGGCGGTACGGTGGCATTTGGTTACAAGCGTGTCCAGAAAGGTCGCTTGAACAAAAAGAATCAAGCTGTCTGTGATTTGGAGATTGACGAGGAAGAAGCGGCAATCGTGCGCCTGATCTTTCAGAAGTATGTTTATGAAGGATACGGCGTGAAACGAATCTGCAACTACCTTGTGGAAAATCATATAATGGGGAGAAATGGGAAAAACATCCCCACTACAACTCTTGTTCGGATGGTTCGGAATAAGTGCTATACCGGTTATCTTATCAACGGAAAAGTTGAGAAGGAATGCCCGGAACTGAGGATCATTGAACAGGAAGTGTTCGACCGTGCACAGGAATTGCGTGATACCCGCCGCAGAGAGAAGGGCGAAGACTCTGATAGTTACAGTCCCCATGCTCTGCTTTGTGGGAAGGTGTTCTGTGCACACTGCGGAAATCGCCTGAACATCACGAGCAGCGGACGCACCAGATTGCGTGCGGATGGCTCCACGGTGAAGGAAAAGCGGTTCCGTTATAGCTGCCATTATAATGTACGGCATCCGGGTCAATGCGATGGACAGTCCGGCTACGGTGTAACAAAACTGGACGCAATCGTAGAGAGTATCGTATGCACCAAGTTTTCGGAGATTTTAGAGTGTTCCAAAAGCAAGCTGCTTCAGGATATGCTTCGCAAGGACATGGAAGTAGCGCAGAAAGAAGTATCACGCGCAAAGAGTGAACTCGACCTCAAGGACGACGAACGGAATGCATTGAAGGATGAAATGATTCGCGTCATCCGGGGAAAGAGCAGCATTGACCGTGATATGATCCAGCAGCTTCTGGATGAAAATCAAGCTGCGATCCAAGCAGCACAGGACGCCCTGACCGCTGCACAGAACAAGCTGGAGGAGATTGAGCAGGAAAACAAGAAAGCTGAAAATGATTGCAGCAATCTGTTCACTTGGGCAAGCACCTATCAGAACGCATCCTTTCAGCAGCGGCAGGCAATCCTCAACCAGTTCATCAAGGAAGTCCGTGTTGGACGGGATTATGATATTGAGATCATCCTCAATGTTCCGCTGGAGGAGTTTGAAGAATTTAAGAGTCATTCGCTCTCGGTGCGTACTCCGAGTGGGCGGAAGATGGACCTTAAACAAGCACCCGTTAGGGGGCTGGGTACTCCGAATGGGGGAATTGTCGTTTTTGACAAAACTTCTGGTGAAGCTATGAACATTATGCCGAAAAGTTCGGCACACGTCACTTTGCGCTGTCAAGACGAATGATGCACGATTTTGCAAAGAATGGCAAAAAGAAGCGCCGTATCGTTTAACACGATACGGCGCTTTATGGACTCGAAGGGAGTCGAACCCTCGACCTTTCGGATGCGAACCGAACGCTCTCCCAACTGAGCTACGAGCCCATATTTAAGCCCCCAAAAACCGCTTGGGGGCGCGTGGTATATAACTCCAGATTGTTTAAGGACCGCATGGGCTCCCAGCTGAGCTATAGGCCCATATTTAGGGGCGTGACGCGGTTGGGCGACCAACCGACATACTCCCCATTTGAATGCCCACAACTCTGTGGGGCACAAAAGCGATACGCTTGCACTCCCAGCTGAGCTATAGGCCCATGATGATGACGCTGATAGTGTACCGCGTTTTGGGGCGTTTGTCAAGCAATTTCGGAGAGCGTGAGCAGGGGACTTATAAGCGGCCAAGCTGCCAGAAAGCTACGGCGCTGGCGGCGGCTACGTTGAGGGAATCTACCCCGTGGGACATAGGAATCTTTACGGTGTAATCGCAGGCGGCGATGGTACTATTGGCAAGCCCATCGCCCTCGGTGCCCAGCACGATGGCAAGTTTCGGCTCAGCGGCAAGGGCGGGGTCGTCGATGCTGACCGAGCGGTCGCTCAGTGCCATGGCAGCGGTCTTGAAGCCCAGCGCGTGGAGCTGGGCACTGCCGTTTTCCGGCCAGTCGGCAGGGCAGGTGCCGATCTGCGCCCACGGCACCTGAAACACGGTGCCCATGCTTACCCGCACCGCGCGGCGGCATAGCGGGTCACAGCAGGAGGGGGTGACGAGCACTGCGTCCATGTTCAGCGCGGCAGCGCTGCGGAAGATGGCGCCCACGTTGGTGGAATCTACGATGCTTTCCAGCACAGCCACCCGGCGGGCATGGGCGCAAACCTGCTCCACCGTGCGGGGCGCAGGACGGCGGAAGGCGCACAGCACGCCCCGGGTCAGCGCAAAGCCGGTAAGCTGTGCCAGCAGCTCCCGGTCAGCGGTATACACCGGCACATCGCCGCAGCGGGTCAAAATCTCCTGTGCCTGGCCGGTGATCTGCTTGCGCTCCATCAGCAGGGAAAGAGGCTGGTAACCGGCGTCCAGCGCCCGGGCAATCACCTTGGGGCTTTCGGCGATAAAGATGCCCTTTTCCGGCTCCAGCCGGTTACGCAGCTGCGCCTGCGTGAGCCGAGCGTAGATGTCCAGCTCCGGGGCGGTAAGGTCGGTGATCTCATGAATGACAGGCATGGAAAGACTCCTTTGAAATGAAGTTTTTTCTATTGTAGCACAAGCCGGGCCGGAATGCAAAATCCCTGCTGCACACAGAGCACAGCAGGGATTTGGATGTGGAATGCGTTACTCAGAGCGCAGCGCTTTGACAGGGTTGCTCTTTGCGGCGCTGCGGGCGGGGATCAGGCCGCCCAGCATGGTAAGCAGGGTGGCCAGAACGATCAGGATCAGCGCAGCCTGCGGCGGCAGCGAGGCTACCACGTTCACATCGCCCGCGATGTGGTGGATGAGCATATTGCCGGGGATGAGCAGCAGCAGGCAGAGCACCACGCCCATCACGCCGGAACACAGGCCGATGATAAAGGTCTCGGCGTTGAACACCTGCGAGACGTTGTGCTTGGAGGCACCGATGGCGCGCAGAATGCCGATCTCCTTGCGGCGCTCCAGCACGCTGATATAGGTGATGACGCCGATCATGATGGAGGACACCACCAGCGAGATCGCCACAAAGGCCACCAGCACATTGCTGACCATGCCCACGATTTCGGTGACCGAGTTCATCAGAGTGCCCACCATATCGGTATAGTGGATCACCTTACCCTCTTCGCCCTGCTGCCGCATGGAGGCGTTGTAGGCGTCCAGCTCGTTCACCACCTGCGCCTTGGTATCAAAGCTGTTGGGGTAGATATAGATGGCATCGGGCTTTGCGTAGTCCACATAGCCGAGGTCGTCCAAAATCTTTTCGTAGCTGGAAGCGGAGGAAAGCAGGGTGCTTTTGATCATTTCGGTCAGGTCGGAGCCGGTCATGTTGATCTGAATGGCCTGCTGGAACACAGTGGGGTCGATCTTGAGTGCGCTTTCCACCTGCGTGCTCAGCTGCGCAATATTGCTCTGGATGGCCTGCGCGATCTTCTGCTCCAGCTGCCCGGCCAGCTTCTGAATGGCGGGACCCATCTGCTCCTGCAAAGCGGCGGTGAGCTGGGTCTGCAGCGCCTCGCCCAGCTGGACGGAGTAGGTCTCCATCACGGTCTGCAGATTTTGCTGGAGGGTACCGGCAAACTGCTCCTCCAGCCCGGAGGTGTCCAGCAGATCACCCATGGATTCGGCAAGCAGCGTCTGGAAGGCTTCGGTCTGCATATAGGAGGAAAAACCGATCTTATCCAGATTCAGCAGGCCGTTGCTGATGAGATAGCGCTTGTAGCCGTTCATGATCTTTTTCATCAGCGTCTGTAAACCGTCCTGAGAGATATTCAGCTCTACGCCGTCGAACAGCTCGCTCATGTCCATCTCCATGTCCGGCAGCGGCAGCCCGCTGAGGTCCAGCTTGAAGCTGGAAGGGTCGATGAGGGTGGCAAGATCGAAGGAATCGTCGGTCAGGTCGAATGCGCCGTCCAGATCAAAGTGCAGGGCGCTGGTGTCGAACTGGAAAGCGTCCTTGAGGGCGTCCGTGTCCACCGAGAACAGAGAGGCGATATCCAGCATGCTGTTGCCGGCAGCATCGAAGGGCTCGCCGGTCAGCACGTTGATGTCCGGGTCTGCCAGCTGCTGGCGCACGATTTCGCTGTTGGCCGCCTGATCAATGACGTAATAAGTCAGGTCGTGCAGGTAGTCCAGACCGCTGTGCAGGATAGTGGAGGTGGCGTCTGCCTTGGGCTGCACGATGCCGACAATGGTCAGCTCCTCGCTGTCGGCCACCAGCTGCTGCATGTAGGCTTCATCGTTCAGCTTGCTCAGCCAGACCTTGTGCTCGGTGTCGTAGACATAGCAGTCGGCCTTGTTGACAAGCTTGAAGGTCATGCCCAGAAAATCGTCATAGGTATAGGTGCCGTAGTCCGTGGGCAGATCGATCTTCTGGTTCTGCGCATACTGCTGTAAGATCTTGTCCAGCTCGGCCTGATCCCGCAGACCCATGGCGTACAGCGCATAGTCCGAAACGCTACCGTCCGCGTTCAGGGTCAGCACCAGCTCGTTGTACTTTTCCGGCCAGCGGCCAGCCTTGACATCGTACTGATCCTCGTACAGGGCGGGGGTCTCGGCCATTTCGCAGAACACATAGGGGCTGGCCATGGAGGTCATAAGGCTGGTCACCGAGGTGTTCTCACTGGCGATATCGGAAAAGGTGGTGTCCGGGTTCAGCTTCTGCACGGTGCCGTCCGGGTTCTGGCGGTAGATCAGCGGAGAAGCAGAATAGGTGTATTCCACCGTGGCGTTGTCCCGGATGGTACAGGCGTCACTGTCCAGATATGCCTTCAGCGAGCGCAGATCGTTGCTGGCAGCGCCGATGTTCAGTTGAGACAGCAGCTGTCTCACCGTGACCATGCCCTCCGGCGCGGAGGAGGAGCCGGACGAGACGCTGGTGTAGGTGTCCGGGTCCATCATGCTGGCCAGATCTACGCCGGTGCTGCTGATCTGCAGCGGGTAGGCGGCCAGCGTGGATTTTTCCATGTTGCTGATATAGCGGCTCACACCGTTGGAAAGGGAAAGGATCAACGCAATGCCGATGATACCGATGGAACCGGCAAAGGCGGTGAGCAGGGTGCGTGCCTTTTTGGTGAGCAGATTGTTGAAGCTGAGGGAAAGGGAGGTGAGCAGGGACATGGAGGAGTGCCCCATGTTCCGGTGCACGGGGGCTGCGGCAGCAGCCTCGTCCTCGGGTTCGTAGGGCATGGTGTCGGAGCGGATCACGCCGTCCTTCAGCTTTACGATGCGGGTGGCGTAGCGCTCGGCCAGCTCCGGGTTGTGGGTGACCATGACCACCAGACGGTCCCGCGCCACTTCCTTGAGCAGTTCCATGACCTGAATGCTGGTCTCGCTGTCCAGTGCGCCGGTGGGCTCATCGGCCAGCAGGATGTCGGGGTTGTTCACCAGTGCGCGGGCAATGGCCACGCGCTGCATCTGCCCGCCGGACATCTCGCCGGGGTGCTTGTGCAACTGGTTGCCCAGCCCCACCTGCTCCAGCGCAGCGGCGGCACGGCGGCGGCGCTCGGCCTTGGAAACGCCCGAGATGGTCAGTGCCAGCTCTACGTTGCCCAGCACGGTCTGGTGGGGGATCAGGTTATAGCTCTGGAACACAAAGCCGATGGTGTGGTTCCGGTAGGAGTCCCAGTCGCGGTCTGTGTATTTTTTTGTGGAGATGCCGTTGATGACCAGATCGCCGCTGTCGTAGCGATCCAGACCGCCGATGATGTTCAGCAGGGTGGTCTTGCCGGAGCCGCTGGGGCCAAGAATGGCCACAAATTCGTTGTCCCGCAGGTTCAGACTGACGTTGTTCAGTGCGTGCTGCACCAGCTCGCCGGTCTTGTATTCTTTGTTGATCTGTTTAAGTTTGAGCATAGAAGTGCCTTTCCGGTACTGCGCCGCCGGGCGCTGCTGCCTGGGATTTAAAAGTAGGAAACATTTGCAAACAATATCTAATTTAGTTTAGCAAATAAAAATGAAGAAACCGTGAAATTAACTGCGGAACGGATGAAGCTGCGGAGCTTTTGCGTCTGGGCAGCGGTCTGACCGGAAGGATGGGGCAAAAAAGAAAAGCGGAAAAAGATACCGGTTGAATTTACAAGCTGAACGTGATATTCTAAAGCTGGCAGACAGGCTGCGCCGGAAAAAACGGCGTTATATTACCTGAAAGGCTGTCGGAACAACACTTCTTTAGGATTGTAACAGTTTCTCCTGCTTTATACAATTATACAATAATAAAAGGATAAACAAGGCAGAAAAAATTTGGCCCTTGTAGTAAGGAGGAACTGAAATGGAACGTACATTTTCACCTATGATCCGGCAGTATTCTGCCATTGATGGTTTGCAGCAGGCGTATACGCTGGTGTATGCCATGGAGGTAGAGGGCACACAAGGCTGTCGGCTGACCCTGTGCCAGATCGGCAGCCGACAGCAGATCGTCAGTCAGCATGTTGCGGCAGCGCCGGAGTTCTGTTACCGGCTCCTGCGCTACTTGTGTGAAAATGGAGTTCAGCCGGAGCTCTGGCGGGATGCGGTCACAGACCTGACAGCTGCCGGGCTGGTAGGCGAGAAAGGCGGCGCATGGCGTGAACAGTGAGCGAACAGCCCAACTGCAAGTCGCCCTTGCAAGCTATGATCTGAAAGAACTGCGTGTCCAGAAGCGTTATTTGCAGGAGCAGGGAACCGCCATTGACTGCACCTGCTTTTGCAGCGGCGAAAAGCTGCTGGCACAGCTGCGGCAGGGTGTCCGTTATGATGCCGTGGTGCTTTGCAGCGAGCTGACGGATCTGCCTGCGGAGCAATTTGTCCGGCAGTTTTATCAGCTGAAGGAGCGGCCGATGCTTCTGATACAGAGCCATGGCCGCAGCAGCGGCACGGCGTTGCAAAAGCTCCGCGAGGGGTGCTACTGCGTAGAGGGCACCGAGCTGAAAAGGCTGCTGTGGCAGCTTTACCGGATGCCCGGGCGGCAGAACCGGCAGCTGGAGCAGCGGTGCAGCCAGCTGTATGCGGCGTGGGGCATCCCGCAGGGGGATGTCAACGCCGGATATCTATCCTGCGCGGTCGGCATCGCATGCAGCACCAGCCAGAAGCTGGCGATCCGCAAGGAGATCTTGCAGGCGGTGAGCGAGCAGTTTGATACATCGGTCGCTGCTGTGGAAAGCGGCATCCGCCGGATGGTGGATCAGCTGGAGGAAAAGCCGCCTCTTGCGTGGCTGGCGTTTAAGGCCGATACAAGGCTGGGCAGCGGCAAACCTACCACTGGCAAGCTGATCTACGCGGTCAGGGACGTTGTGTTGCGGCAAAAAGTGCCATCCACCCGCCTGTAAGGCTTGCACACGGCTTTGGAATACGGCGGCGTTCCTTTAGAAAAATGGCATCGCCCGGGGAGGCAGAGCAATGGAGCAGCAAAAGACAGAAACGCGGTCTATCACCGCAGAGCAGCGCAAGCGGGTCGAGGAGGTCTGCTTCCGTTCGCTGGCGCTGATCGGACGCAACTGTGAATATCTGGAGCAGCATTTTGACCGCACCGGTGCAGACGCGTCTACCCGGCAGGCGGTGGCAGATATCGACACCGCTGCCATGCAGCTGGACCGCACCCTCAGCGAGGCAATCACCCTGCTGGAGTTTCTGCACGAGGACACAAAGCCGCAGCTGTACCCCATTGACCTGTGTGAGCTTTTGCAGCAGGTGGCGGCGCAGTCTGATATGATCCGGGCGCAGCTTGGGGTGGATATCCGTCTGGATTACGGCGGGTGTACTGCCTGCTGCGTAATGGCAGACCGCAGAGATGCGGAGCTGCTGTGCCTGCATCTGCTCTCCAATGCCCTGCGCGCCAGCCGGGAGGGCGGCAGCGTCTGTATCGCGCTGCGCCGCACCGAGAGCGACTGGCAGCTGACAGTCACCGACGATGGCTGCGGTCTGCCCGGTGAGGATGTACAGGCAGCGCTGGAAAACCGCCGCAGCTTTCTGGGCGGGGCGCAGCTGGGACTGCTGCTCTGCCGGGAGTGCTGCCGCCGGATGGACTGGAGCTTACAGCTGGAGCCTGCGCCCGAAAAGGGCACACAGGCTGTTGTGAGCATTCCGCTGTACACGGGCGAAAGCCGCCCCGATGGCACGGTGGAGCTGCGCACCAGTTCGGAGACCGAGCGGGAGCAGCGCAAGTATCATCTGCGTGCCATGCTGGTGCGGGAGATGCGCACCATGCCGGAGCGCGGCGACCCGGACGAGGAGCTTTAATAAGGTGGCAAGGCCGCTGCACAGCGTTTTGTGCGGCGGCCTTGTTATTTTGCGCCCGGTGCTTTCCTGCAAGCGCAAAGCATGGTATACTGAATGCTGAAAACAAAAGCTTGGAGGAGCAACAATGACAAACAAGAAGCTGAACTACCCTGCAATTGCCAAGGAGATGGCCATCCTGACCGGGGCCGTTGCCATTATTGCAGCGGCGGTCTATTTTTTTCTGGTGCCCAGTCACACATCCGTCAGCAGTATTTCCGGCCTTGGCATCGTGCTTTCTAATTTTGTACCGCTGCCGCTTTCGGCCATTACTATGGTGCTGAATATCGTGCTGCTCATCATCGGGTTTTTTACCTGCGGCAGGGAGTTTGGCGCAAAAACCGTGTATACCAGCGTGATGCTGCCGGTGTTTCTGGGGCTTTTCGAGCGGCTGTTCCCGGATTTCGGCTCCATGACCGATAGTCAGGAACTGGATGTGCTGTGCTATATTCTGGTGGTCAGCGTGGGTCTGAGCATCTTGTTCAACCGCAACGCATCCTCCGGCGGGCTGGATATCGTGGCAAAGATCATGAACAAGTACCTGCACATGGAGCTGGGCAAGGCAATGTCCCTTTCGGGCATGTGTGTGGCACTCTCTGCCGCTCTTGTCTACGATAAAAAGACCGTTGTTCTGAGCATTCTTGGCACCTATTTCAACGGCATCGTGCTGGACCATTTCATCTTCGATAACAGCATCAAGCGCCGGGTGTGTATTATTACCGAGAAGGAAGAGGCATTGCGGCAGTTCATCATCAACGACCTGCACAGCGGTGCCACCATGTACGAGGCCATCGGTGCATATAACTTTGAAAAGCACAACGAGATCATTACCATCGTGGACAAAAACGAGTATCAGAAGTTGATGAACTTTATCAACCGCGAGGACCCAAAGGCCTTTGTTACGATTTATAATGTGTCCAGTATGCACTACCAGCCCAAGCGCTGAGCGCGGTACAGGGGAAGAACACAAAAGCCGTGCCGGGGCTTTTCCGCAGCGGAAAACCGTGGTAAAATAAGAAAAAACGGAAAGGGAATAACAGCCATGGACATCAGACTGGTTTGCAGCGATATTGACGGTACGCTGCTGCAATACGGCAAAAAGGAGCTGGAGGGCGAGATATTCGACCAGATCCGGGCGCTGCATCAGCGGGGCATCTGGTTCTGCCCGGCCTCCGGGCGGCAGTATACCAGCCTGCGCAAGCTTTTTGCACCGGTGGCGGACTGCTGCGTGTTTATCTGCGAAAACGGCGGCACCATCTTTAAAGAAGAACAGTGCATCGCCAAAAATCCCATGCCGCGGGCGCTGGCAGAGGAAATTGCCAACGATATGTGGACCCGCAGCGAGGGGCAGGGCGAGGTGATGCTCTCCGGCCAGAACACCGCCTACCTGATGGAGCGCGGTCTTGGCATGCTGCAGCGGGTGCAGTTCGTGGGCAACCACTACCAGATCATCCACAGCCCCGCCGAGGTGCCGGAGGACATCACCAAGGTGTCGGTGTACCTGCACGAGGGCGTGGAAAACTATGTGGAGCGCTTTGTGCCCCGCTGGAAGCAGGCCAACTGCGCCGTGGCGGGGCCGTTCTGGATCGATACCACCTTTGCCAACAAGGGCATCGGGGTGCAGTGCGTGTGCCGCACCCTTGGCATCGACCTCGCACAGGTCATGGCTTTTGGCGATAACTACAACGACGAGACCATGCTGGACGTGGTGGGTGTGCCCTACATTATGGACAACGCCGCCGCCCCGCTGCGGGCAAAATACCAAAACCACACCCCCCGCCCGGAGGATGTGCTGGCGCAGCTGTTGGCACAGCAGCCGTAAAGGGGGCGAGCCCATGGACCGCAAGGGCTTGGAACAGCTCATTTTTGATACTTACAGCGTAGAGCCGGATTATCCGTGGATGGACACCCCGGAGTCGGCGGTGTTCCGCCATGAGGCAAACCGCAAATGGTTTGCGCTGGTCACCACTGTGCCCAAAAGCAAGCTGGGCCTGCCCGGGCAGCAGCCGGTGGATATCGTAAACCTGAAATGTGACCCCATCCTTATCGGTTCTCTGCGGGCAGAACCGGGCTTTTACCCTGCCTATCACATGAACAAGGAAAACTGGATCACCGCCGCGCTGGACGGCAGCGCCCCGGAGGATAAACTCCGGCTGGTGCTGGATATGAGCTACACCGCCACCGCACCCAAGTTGCGAAAAAAGAAAGCTTGACTGCAGCAAAATAAGGGCGGGCGCTGCAATTGCTGCCCGCTCTCATTCGTATTCAGAGTAAAGGGACTGCATTTTGCAAAAGGAGGAAGCTATGGCTATTTTTGAAAAGACCATCCGCAACCAGAACTTCGATACCCTGCTCCGCAAGCTGGAACACGCCATCCCGGACAGCAGCTGGTCGGCAGAGCTGGAAGCCGGCAGCGATTTCAAGGAGGGCAGCGCCCGGTGCAGCGTGCGGGTGTTTGAGCGGTACAGCATGGTGGGCGGCAACCGCCTTAGCCTGACGCTGACCCTGTTCCAGAACGGGGACGAGCCTATCCGACTGTCGGCCATTGCGGCGGGCGGCAGTCAGGCGGTGTTCTTTAAAATGAACACCCTCGGCGAGGACGCCTTTCTGGAGGACGTAAAGCAGCTGCTGGAAGAAATTTTGGAGGGGTAATATGTTTTATACTGGGTTTGACGCATTTTTCAGCATCCTGTTCCCGCTGGTGTTTCTGGTGGTGCTGGGCATGATCCTGTTTACCGTGGTGAGCAACCTGCGCACATGGGGCAAAAATAATGCGTCCCCGCGCCTTACCGTCCCGGCTACTGTGGTGGCCAAGCGGATGAATGTTTCCCGCCATCATACGGACAATACGATGGCGCATACGTTCACGACCTATTATGTGACCTTTCAGGTGGAAAGCGGTGACCGCATGGAACTTGAAGTAGATGGTTCGGACTACGGAATGCTTGTAGAAGGCGACACCGGAAAGCTGAGCTTTCAGGGCACGCGGTATCTGGGGTTTGAACGGAAAGACGGGTGACCGATATGCAGCAAAAGCATTCAAGTGTGCCGGAAATCGTGGGCAGAAGCCTGTTTTATACACTGACGAACTATCTGCTTATCAGCATGGAACTGTCCTTCCGTGCGCAGTGGTTCTCGGTCTTGTTCTCGGCGGCGCTTGTATGGTGCAACATGGAGTATTGGAACGCCGTTTACAGGCTGACCGGCAAAAAGCTTGCCGCATGGGCCTTGTGGGGCGTCTGCATTGCTGCAAGCACAGGTGTTGCGTATTTTGCGGGGTATATCCAAGGAACGCTTGTTCCACTTGCGGTATGATAAACGCGCTGCTGCGCAGTATTTTTGATAAAATCGCAGAAGCTGTGACAAAAGTATTATTCTTTTATGAATTTTAGCACTCTACACTTGACAGTGCTAAAAAATCGTGTTATAACAGTGGCGTGCTCAGGAGGAAGGGCAAAAGGAGAGCCGCAAGGCTCCCCGGAAAGCCCTTTGCGAGGAGCTTCAAAATGTAATTTTATACCCGACCCGAACGCCGGGATTGGAGGTATGTTTTATGTTTATGCCGACTGTTTTTCATGAGAACCTGTTCGATGATCTCTTTGATCCGTTCTGGAACGAGGGTGCACTGGAGCGTGCGATGAACCGCGAAGCCCGCGACACCTTTGGCAAGCGCGGCGCAAACATGATGAAGACCGATGTCAAGCAGACGGACAACGGCTACGAAGTAGACGTTGATTTGCCGGGCTGCAAGAAGGAAGACGTTCAGATGGATCTGAGCGACGGCTACCTGACCATTCAGGCAGTGCGCAGCCACAGCAATGACGAAAAGGACAACAAGGGCCGCTATGTGCGGCGCGAGACCTTCTCCGGCAGCTGCGCCCGCAGCTTCTATGTGGGCGAGGTGAAGAAGGAGGACATCCACGCAAAGTTCGAGGATGGTGTCCTGCACATCCAGCTGCCCGCTCCTCAGCAGACAAAGGCTCTGCCTGAGAACCCGAATTTGATCGAGATCGAGTAAATGCTGACCGTGTGCGTCAAGGCATAACGTATATAGGATGCCCCCGGAGAGCTGCAATAAGCCCTCCGGGGGCATTTTTTGTGTTCAGGCTTTCGACGACGGAGAGGGGAGAAAGTACCTGTTTTTGCCAGAAAACTTTATTTTTCTACCATTTCGTGGTATCCTTATAAGGCGCACGCAATACAGGCCTGCGGCTGCACTGGCAGCGGCTGCGGACTGCGTGCGGCAAAAAAAGAACGTATAGAAGAAAAAAGGGGGATAAAAGTCATGGGCGAATTTGCCTTTCAGACTTTACGGGAAAGTATCACCTCTGCCATCAGGAGCAAGATCCTTACCGGGGAGCTGCAGCCGGGCGTAAAGCTGGCCGAGCAGAAACTGGCCGAGGAGTTTGGCTCCAGCCGGGCACCCATCCGGGAGGCGCTGCGGCAGCTGGAACAGGAGGGCATGGTCGAGTATTCGCGCAATGTGGGCTGCTCGGTGCGCCGGGTAAAGCCGGAGGACGCCTACGAGATCTACCTGCTGCGGGCAAATCTGGAAATGACGGCACTGCGCTATTTTGATTGCAAATTCCCGGAGGAGGATCTGCGCACCCTGCGCGGCATCTTAGAGGAGATGCGCAATGTCCGGCCGGGGGATCTTTCGCAGATCGTGGAGAACGACAACCGCTTCCATGCGGTCATCGTGCAGCGGGCGGGGCTGCCCAGACTGCTGAAATTCTGGGACGACTTGAACTACGGCAACCTGCTTGTTGGGGCGAACAGCGGCTCCAACCACGAGACGCTGGCGCAGCGGCAGAACGGCATTCACACCAAGCTGTACGAGGCGCTGGCAAGCGGCGACACCGAGGTTGCCTGCCGCGCCGTCTACGCCCACTACATGGAGCCCATGGAGCGGATGCGCAGCGCAAACAGCGCCGCACAGGCAGCGGACGAAGCAGCAAAATAAGGGGAATTTGGCTGACCGTCTAAATTTTGACCAATCATTTTATGGAAATTGCAGATTGTCTACAATCTGCAATTATGCTATACTATCAAAGTGATCGGTCGAGTACTGCTGTATTTTTGGTAAAAATTGCGAAATGTATGCGGAACATCGGCCTTCTTACAGGAACTTCCGCCCTGTGTGGAAAAGAAAGAGAGGAATTGTCCGCATGTCTAACAAAGAAAAAGCCACAAAGATCTCGTGGCTTACCCTTGCCTTCATGGCCTTTTCTACGGTCTGGGGCTTCGGCAACATTACCAACGGCTTTGTGTACTTTAACGGTCCGCAGGTCATCTTCAGCTGGATCTTTATGTTTGTCCTGTACTTCATCCCCTATGCGCTGATGGTGGGTGAGCTGGGCTCTGCCTTTAAAAACGAGGGCGGCGGCGTCAGCTCCTGGCTGCACCAGACCACCAACGCCAAGCTGGCCTACTACGCCGGTTGGACCTACTGGGCCTGCCACATCACCTACATCGCCAGCAAGGGCAGCGGCTTTTTGAAGGCGCTGAGCTGGGCAATTTTTCGCAACGCGGAGACCTACGATTCCTTCCCCACCCGCTACATCCAGCTGGCTACCTTCTGCATCCTGCTGCTGGGCTGCTACATTGCAAGCTTGGGTCTGAACCCTCTGAAAAAGCTGCTGACTGCCGCAGGCACCTGCACCTTCGTCATGTCCCTGCTGTACATCGTGATGATGTTCGCTGCCCCGGCCATCAACCCCACGGCAGAGTACGTCCACGCAAACCTGAGCTTCAGCAGCCTCATCCCCAACTTCAACGTCACCTACTTTACTTCTCTGTCCATTCTGGTGTTCGCTGTGGGTGGCTGCGAGAAGATCTCTCCCTACGTCAATAAGGTCGAGAACCCCAGCAAGGGCTTCCCCCGCGGCATGATCGCGCTGGCCGTCATGGTGGTCACCTGCGCCATTCTGGGCACGCTGGCCATGAGCCGTATGTTCGACCCCGCCGTCATCAACGCCAGCGCAGAGAGCTTCAACGCCTATGTCGCCAACAGTTCCTACTGGGCTTTCCAGAAGCTGGGTCAGTACTACCATGTGGGCGATCTGTTCATGATCATCTACGCCCTGTGCAACGTCATCAGCCAGCTCGCCGTGCTGATTTTGAGCATCGACGCACCGCTGCGTATGCTGCTGGATAACGAGCACACCAAGCAGTTCATCCCGCAGGCTCTGCACAAGGTCAACGCCCACGGTGTGCACAGCAACGGCATCAAGATGGTGGCTGTGCTGTCCGGCTCCATCATTCTGGCACAGTCCTTCGTGCCCGGTGCTGCTGCCGTTCTGCGCCAGCTGACCAAGCTGAATTCTGTGTGTATGCCCATGCGTTATCTGTGGGTGTTTGCCGCCTACATCGCCCTGCGCAACGCCTACGATACCATCCCCGCCGAGTACCGCTTTGTCAAAAATCAGGCCGTGGCCAAGTTCTTCGGCGGCTGGTGCTTTGCCGTTACCGCCGTGTGCTGCGTGCTGGGTATGTATGATAAGGACCCCTTTACCTTTGCACTGAACGTTATCACCCCCGTAGTGCTGACCGTGCTGGGATTCATTCTGCCCGCCCTTGCAAAGCGCGAGCAGACCGCTGCCAAAAAGTAACCTGAATATGCTTAAAAAGGGCCGGTCAGCACTGACCGGCTCTTTTCAGATACACCCAAGGAGGTTTATTTTTATGATCGCATCCGAAGTCCGTGAAATGCTGTCCTTCATCGACGGCAACCCCACCGCATACCACACCACCGCCGCTGTGCGGGATATCCTGTTGAAGGCAGGCTTTGCCGAGCTGCTGGAAAGCCGCAAGTGGGCGCTGGAACCCGGCAAGGACTACTTTGTCTGCCGCAACGGTTCCAGCATCATCGCCTTCCGCATGGGCGACCAGCTGGAAAATTACAGCTTCAACGTTGCCGCCGCCCATACGGATTCTCCCTGTTTCCGCATCAAGGAGAACGCCGAAATCCACATGGGGCAGAACTACACCAAGCTGAACACCGAGGGCTACGGCGGTATGATCTGCGCCACATGGATGGATCGTCCGCTGTCTGTGGCGGGCCGTGTGCTGGTGCAGGAGAACGGCGCTATCGTATCCCGTCTGGTGGCACTGGACCGCGACCTGTTGATGATCCCCAGCGTTGCCATCCACATGAACCGCGAGGTCAACGATAAGGCTTCTTTCAACAAGCAGGTGGATATGCTGCCTGTGCTGGGCGGTGCCTGCGAGGAGGGCGCGCTGAAAAAGCTGATCGCAGAGGAGCTGCAGGTGTCCGAGGAGCAGATCCTTGGCAGCGACCTGTTCCTCTATGTGCGGGAAAAGGCCACCGTCTGGGGCTGCAACGAGGAATTCATCTCCTGCGGCCGTCTGGACGACCAGCAGTGCGTTTACGGCATCCTGAAAGGTCTGCTGACCGCCAAGAACGCCCGCTCCATCGGCGTGGCGGCCTTCTTTGATAACGAGGAAGTCGGCTCCGGCACCAAGCAGGGCGCAGCTTCCACCTTCCTGTACGATGTGCTGCACCGCATTGCCCAGAGCCTTGGCGGCAACGACGAGGACTTCCACCGCGCGGTGGCTTCCAGCTTTATGGTCAGCGCCGACAACGCCCACGCCGTGCACCCCAACCACCCGGAGCACACCGATGTGAACAACTGCACCTACATGAACAAGGGCGTGGTCATCAAGACCCACGCAGGTCAGAAGTACACCAGCGATGGCATGAGCGTTGCCGCCGCCCGGGAACTGGCTGCCCGCGCCGGTGTGCCGCTGCAATACTTTGCAAACCGCTCCGATAAGGTGGGCGGCAGCACGCTGGGCAATCTGGCGATGGCACAGGTGTCCATGAACTGCGTGGACATCGGCCTGCCCCAGCTGGCGATGCACTCCTGCTACGAGACCGCCGGCGCAGAGGATACCCTCTCGCTCATCAAACTGATGCAGGAGCTGTACAGCAGCCACTTTGAAGAGACTGCTTTCGGCACCCTTTCCATCAGCAAGTAAACGGATAAAAGCATAAAAAGGACTGCTGTGCGCTGTTTTGCACGGCAGTCCTTTTTGTGTAAAAGTTGATTTTCCGTGGCCGGTTAAGCCCGGATATAGAAATCCGACGGTAGTTATGGTAAAATAAGGCATCCGGGAGCGCCGGGCGCTCCGCTGCAACATCAAAAATGGAGGTTTTCTATGAAAAAGACCTATCGCTCGCTCTTTTGTCTGCTTGCGGTGCTGCTGCTCAGCGTCAGCGTGCTGCCCTCTGCTTCGGCGCTGTTTTCCAAGAAGCTCTACTATTATGGTGTAGTAGAGGGCGTCAGCCGCACCGTGGAGGGCAAGGTGGAGTCTATTCTGGTGACTGCGGAAGAGCAGGAGACCTATCAGATGATCGTTACCGACAGCACCGTCTGGCAGGACCATGACGAAAAGACCACCTCCGACCCCGCTACCCTTGCGGTAGGCGAGCAGATCTGCGTGGTGCACGACCCGGCTGTGATGATGTCGCTGCCGCCGCAGTCGGTGGCGTATACCGTCATCCGCAACTTCCCCGCAGGCACGGATCTGGAACAGGAAGCCCGGGATGCCGCCTGCCCGGTGAAAAAGTTCTTCGCCGACACCCGCAAGGCCATTTCGGACTGGTTCTACCAGACCATGCCCATCTGAGGGGAATGCTCCTTCTATAACGCAAAAAACTGCTGCCCCGTACCGGATGCCAAAGCGTCCGGGCAAAGGGGCAGCAGTTTTTTATGCAAGGTTATGCGGCGCTTTGCGACAAAAGCGCTGTATACCGCTATTTATTTTCGGGGGGGGTAACGCGGAAGCGCTTTACCACCTGTTCCAGTGCGCTGATGTCCACAGGCTTGGACAGGTGTTCGTCCATGCCGGCTTCCTTACTCTTTTGCATATCCTCAAGGAAGGCGTTGGCGGTCATGGCAAGGATGGGGATGGTGCGTCCCAGCGGGTTTTCGCCGCTGCGGATGCGGCGGGTGGCTTCCAAGCCGTCCATCACCGGCATCTGCACGTCCATCAAAATCATATCATAGTCGCCGGGCTTCACGCTGGCAAAGGCATCCACGATCTCCTGACCGTTGGGGCAGATGGTGCAGCTTGCGCCTTTTGTTTCCAGCAGCATTTGCAGAATCTCGGCGTTGATGGCGTTATCCTCGGCACAGAGGAACTTCATGCCGGACAGGGGAGAAGTGGTCTCTTCTTCCTCCGGGAGCGCCTGCGCCTTTTGCACCGTGTCCGCTTCGGTGTCAATGGGAAATTCCAGCACCACCTCAAAGCGGGTGCCCTTACCGGTGGCACTCTCTACGCTGATGGAGCCGCCCATCAGGTCTATGACGCTTTTGGTAATCGCCATACCCAGACCCGTGCCCTGCACCTTGTTGGTGCCGGAGCGCTCCTCACGGGTAAAGGGGTCAAAGAGGGTCTTTTGGTAGTCCGCGCTCATGCCGATGCCGTCATCCTGCACCACAAAGCGGTACCGGGCGTAGTGCTCGTTCCGGGGCAGCTCTTCCACCTCCAAACGGATGTGCCCACCGGTGGGCGTATACTTGACCGCATTGGAGAGGATGTTCATCAGCACCTGATTCAGACGGTTGGGGTCGGCCAGCACGTTTTCGTGCTGCAGATTGGTGCTTACCGTAAAGGTCTGACTGCGCTGGCCTGCCTGCTGCCGGATGATGCTGTCCAGCTGGCTGATCTGCTGGGGCAGGTTCATTTTTTCCACATGCAGGGTGGTCTTGCCGCTCTCGATGCGGCTCATATCCAGAATATTGTTGATGATGCCCAGCAGCAGCTGACCGGAGCTTTCCAGCTTGCCCAGATGCTCGGCAAGCTTTTCTGGCTCGTGCAGCTCGTTTTTCATCAGGGCGGTGATGCCGATGATGGCGTTCATGGGGGTGCGGATATCGTGGCTCATGTTGGAAAGAAAGTCCGTCTTGGCTTTGCTGGCACGCTCGGCGGACTGCAGCGCCTCGGCGGCAGCATCCTGCGCCCGCCGCATCTCGTCGTTGGCCTGCGTCAGCTGGATGTTATACTGCTCCAGACGGAGGTTCGTCTTTTTTTCAGCCTGCAGCTCCCGTTGCTGCTTTTCCCGCAAAAGGAACCAGCCAGCAATGACTGCCATGATCGAAAACACCGTCGCAAAGCCTACAATAACGGCCATGACGATATTGACCAGCTTCTGCGTATTCACGGCCACATATTCTGCCGGAACAAGGAACGCCAGCGTCCACTGGGCGTTTTCCATCTGCTTCAGGGCGTAGTAATACTCAGTCCCGTCCAGCACGGCGTTGGAATAACAGGAGCCTGTGCGGGCAAGCCGCTCCTTTGCTACTGCAAAGGAAGAACCGTGCAGATAGGACATCTGGGAGAGCACGGTGTATACGTTATGCCCCTTCAACAGCTCGGTATCATTGGCGTTGAACAGCTTGAAGCCGTTGTTGTCCAGCACATAGACGCTGTTGTTATTTTCGTAGGCGTCGCAGCGGAAATAATCGTTCAGTTGGGTCATGCTCTGCGAAATACCAAAGTAGCGCAGGGTGATCTCTTTCTCTCCGCTTTGCAGTGTGATGGGGGTGGAGAGCTGTTCCAGAAACACCATCCGGGAGTCGTCCACGGTCAGCGAATTGGAAACATAGCTGACCCGCTGCGGCGCGTTTTCCAGATAGTTCATTTCCCGCAGCAGACCCGTGCGGCCATACTCGGTATAATAACGCCCGGCAGCATCCACGGCGATCAGTTCGATCTGTTTTTCATGGTAATTGGAAAGCTCCGACAGCTTTTTCAGATAGCGGTAGAGATCGGTATCAGTCTCCAGCGGGGTGTTGTACAAATAATTACACTGCACATCCACCTCGTCCCAGTGGTTGTCGATCACATCCTCCAGACTGTGGAACATCTGGTGGGTGACCTCTTCCATCTGGCTCAGACGCTCGTGGTAGACAAGGTTTTGGATGTAGGTCTGGCTCATGACAAAAAGGGTCAGGATCAACACGATGCTGACAAAGCCGAAGCCCACAAACAGCTTTTTATAGATTTTGTTGTTCACATCCAGTATCTCCTGTCCGTTTTATTCAACTCCATGCGGTGTCTGCCCGGCTGATGGTGGTGTAAGCACCAAAGAAGGTTTTTGCGGCATCCATGCCCACCACGCCGCTGTCTGTCACCGTTGCTTCGGCAGCCAGCTGGTCGCTCACACCGCAGATGGCAACCTGATAGGTCTTGCCCGCCTCCGGCTGCACCGGGCTTACCAGCACATAGGGGTAGCCCTTGCCGTTGCCGTAGGCATCGTAGCCAGAAGCCAGCAGGTCGCTGATCTGCTGCCCGGTCAGGGTGACGGTCTGGATGGTGCGGTTCCAGCCGGTGGGCAGGATGACCGAAAGGTCGTAATCCGTAATGCCCTTGGCGTACAGCTTGGCGGCTACGCCGTGGTGGTTCTGCTCGGTGGGGTTGCCGGGGATCCATGTGCTCAGCGAGACCAGCGCAAGGTCGCTGCCGGTAGCCTGTGCAAAGCAGCGGCCTACCAGCATGGCGCAGTCCTGCTGCGAAAGCTCCTCCGTAACGGTAGTGATGACATCCGGGGTGTTGTTCACCACACTGTCCTGATCCTCGTCCAGCTGACGGATGACATCCTCCATGGTGGCGTTGCCCTTCATGAAGTCCAGCATTTTAAGGCCGGTGGTCACGAAGGTGTTTTCCCAGCCGGAATAGATAAAGGGCGCGGTGTTGCCTGCGTTCAGGGTATCGGCGATGTCGGCATAGTAGGTGCCGTCTGCCTTTGCACCCTTGAAGGGCAACAGGCTGCTTTTCAGCGCCGTTGCGGGCTGCAGAGCGCTGGTGCCTGCAACGGTGGAAAGCACACGCATCACCTTGAGCGCATCTTCCAGCTTTTGGGGGTTCTGTTTCAGCTTTTTATTCAGACCGTAGAAGCGGTTCACATTCAGCACAAAAACGTTCTGGGTGCCGTCCTCGGAAAGATAGGGCATCAGGCCGAATTTATCGGCGTTGCCGTCTGCCTCCACAATGCCGTTGGTGTTTCCAATCAAAAACAGGGTATTCCCCTCGGCCATCCTCTGCAGGGTCACATTGTCGTCAAGAGCATCGCCGGAGCCGTTCAGCATCCCGATGTCCTTCCACTTTTTGACATACGCCATTGCCTGCATCATGCCGGGGGTGTTGCTGACATTTGCCTTGCCGGAAAGATAATCCTTCTGCCACAGTCTGCCGTCCAGTGTGCCAAGGAAATCGGCATCTGCAATGTTGCACAGATACTGGAAACCGTAGCCCGGGTACTGGATCTGCGGCAGGCAGAGATCGACCCCGGCTTCCTTGGCTTTTGCAGCCAGCACTTCCAGCTCAGCGAAAGAATTGGGCAGCTCCCAGCCGTGTTCTCGCAGCAGGGTCTTGTTGTAGGTGATGCCGTAGCAGTTGTAAACCGAGGGCAGCAGATAGATGGCACCGTTGTCGAACACGTCCTGCAGACGGGACTCCACATAGTTATCCGTAAAATCGTAGCCGGAAAGGTCCAGCAGTTTGTCGGAGACCAGATCGATCTGGGGGTCGTAGTAGGTCAAGGTGCAGACGTCCGGCAGGTCGCCTGCCGCAAACATATTCTGCAAACAGGTGGTGGTGTTATCGCCGCTGTATGGCACGACCTCGATGTTCACTTCCGGGTAAACGCTGTGCACCTGCTCAATAAAGGCCTGTCTCTTATACACATCTCCGAGCCCACGAGACATGCGCAGATCTC
>OWKP01000676.1_pt1 | contig 24617 bp, 14 predicted proteins | sample 1732991 | NCBI WGS metagenome assembly OWKP01 (sample SAMN05065777, study PRJEB22554) | human gut metagenome | biome: ENVO:2100002; feature: ENVO:00000062; material: ENVO:00002003 | host: Homo sapiens | place: USA
AGATCTGCGCATGTCTCGTGGGCTCGGAGATGTGTATAAGAGACAGGTGCAAAGCGTTCGGCCAACTCGGGAATGTCCTTGGTCTCCCCTTCCAAAGTATCTATATTCGCTTCCAAAAAACAGTCGCTTTTTTCAGTTACAGACACTCCTCCGCCATATCGAACGGTTTGCACAACCATCGATATATCAAAGATTTATACATCAAACACAAAGGGATACTGAAAATTTCAGACTTGCCCTTCGTTTCATTTCGCACTATGCGTTTCCCCTCGTTCGCATCTTGCGATTATGGCATTCGAATGCGGCGACGAGATGATCCCGTTTCGCATGGTCTCTATGCAAGAAACCACATAATGCGATTACAAACATATATAAAAAAACAACAATGGACAAGTCGTCGGATCGAAAAAATATTTATCCGTATCAGTGCAACATATTAAAAACAAAATAAATACATTCATAATGGTGCTTATCTGCCGATATCAAGCTATCGTTTTGCTATGCCGTTCGCCATCTGTGTAAAATGTTTGTGTTTACGTTGCAAATAAATGTAACAATGCGGCATTTTATACAACATGCCTATTCATTACCAACTGTTTATCTCCGCTTATGGTTTCTTGCATAGAGACGTTTTTATTCAAAGCAGCCGTAATCTTCTGATTGGCAGCATCTATTGCCGAATTCTCCAGTGAAGCCAGATAGATCAGGGTCGTTCGTTCCGAAGTGTGCCCCATCCCCGCGCTGATAACGGAAAGGGGGATGTTGTGTTTTCGTGCAGCCGTGGCCCAGCTGTGCCGGGCTACATAGGAAGAGAGCGACTCCTTCAGGTTCAGGCGTTGTGCCAGCTCCTTCAATTGCTGGTTGTAGCGATTCAGTGCCGTCTGATACTGGGAAAAGGCCTTGTCAGGTTTCGTTGTCCGCAGAATCGGGAAAAGGTAAGATGGATAAGTCGCCGCCGCATGCCGGACGATAATTTCGCGCATGCACGGTTCGATGCGGATGCGTAGCGGTTGCCCGGTTTTGCGACGCGTGTAGACGATTTCATTGTCCCGGATATTTTTCGTTTGCAGATAGGCCATGTCGACGAAAGCCATGCCGCGCGCGCAGTAACTGAAAATAAAGAGGTCGCGTGCCAGCGAGAGAGAGGGGGCATCGGTCAGATCCAGCCTCCATAGCTTGGCGATGAAACGTTCGTCGATAGCCCGCTGGCGGGTACGGTCGATTCCGGTATAGACATGCCGAAACGGATAGGTCTGCTCGATACCGTACTTGCGGACGGCTTTATTGTAAACGGCTCTGAGAATACGCATGTAAAACGATACGGTATTGCGCACGACGCCCCGCCGAATCAAAAAGCCGTTGTACTCGTCGATCAGGGATTCGGTTACGGCCGAAAAAGGAATGTCTTTTGCCCCGAGAAAACTCATAAAACTGTTCAACGCCCGCCGGTAGTTCCGGGCCGTTCCGAGGCGGTTGCTGTTCGTCAGTTCGTCGATCTCGCGCCGCATCGATTCGGCTACCATTATGCGCTGTTCCATGATACGGAATCGCATGATGATGTCGTCCGGTCCGTAACCGTTCCCTTGCGTGTCCAATTCCCGAACGATACGGCGTAACGATGCGATGTCGTGCTCGATACGGTGCCGTAGCAGACGTCCCTCCGGGGTCTGCGAGATTGCAGGGGCGATGCGTTGCGCCGCCGGCAGCCAGTGTTCGGGTGCGATCCGAAGGCATGTAGCGATCCGGCGTGTCTTACGGCGATGGGTGATTTGATAGTAGATCGTGCCGGCCTTACCCTGTACGCCGGGATGACGCAATTTTACTTGAATGGTTGTCATGATGTGATTTTTTAATATTCCTCCGAAACTTCGGATCGACGCATAAATGAAGTCTCGGTTTGTCGGAAGATCAGGTTCGTCGATCCGGCGAGCAAGGTAGGGTACGGATCGGCGTGTCCGAAACCTTTTAAGCTATGCCGGCAGCGACCAAACTATCGGAAATCGTCGCGCTGAGAATAGAGGGTAAGAAACAGCATGCAAAGCGTTCGATCTTTTCGGCCTGCAAACTATTAATCGAAAATCATATTTTGCCATCGTTTGGTGAAATAATGCTGGTCGAAGAACAGGACGTACAAACCTTCGTATTTCGTAAACTCGACGAAGGATTAAGCCAGAAAATCGTCAAGGTGATTTTGATCGTTCTGAAAACGAGGACGCGTTTCGGTATCAAAAAACAAATGATGGAATATCGTCAGATAGATATAAAGTTTCCGACCGAACGCGACAAACAGTCAATAGATATTTTAAGTCGTTCGCATCAAAAGCAAATCATGGAATATGTCCAATCTCATCTTACGTTCAAGAATCTGGGTATTTACTATGTCTAAGTAGGCAGTCCGAGCGATTGCATAAATTGTCTGTAATAGTTTCGATATGCGCGCGGTTCGGCCGACGTCGGATCATTCGGCAGGACGTAAAAATTCCCGTTCACAACTTTTTGATAGGGCGAACATTTTCTGCAAGTCTTTTGTCATCGGAATTTCTCGAATGGAGTTTTCGGAGTGTTGAAAATTACCTCAATGCATTGAATTGTTCTTCGAACAAGGATAACTTCGTTTTCGACATCCAAATCGTCTCACGTTAACGCACAAATCTCCCCGATACGTATTGCCCGCAATGAAATTCCATGGTCTACGGCATAGCTTCGCTACCCGCTGCATCGAAAGCAAGTGCGACTACAAAACCGTAAGTGTACTGCTCGGACATTCCAATATCAGCACTACACTCAATTTATACGTCCACCCGAACATGGAACAGAAACGCCATTGCATCGACCAAATGTGCAGAATGCTCAGATAAACTCTAATAAAGACTCTATTTGTATAGTGTATTAGGAAACTAAAACCGCCTCACAATGTATCATGAGACGGTTTTATTATATAAAGGAGGATGTTGAAATAGCATTAATAGGATACTCTCTTTGTTAGTTAAGAATCCAGTGTGCTCAACACGAATATTTAAGGTATTTATCGAGCCATTTTGAACTTATCTGCTATTTTTTCGGTCAGCATATCCATATCCCGGCCTATCTTGTCATTCGTGATCTTGGCATAAATCTGCGTGGTGGTGATATGCTTGTGGCCTAACATCTTACTGACCGTCTCCAGCGGCACGCCCTGAGACAGAGTAACTGTAGTTGCAAATGTGTGCCTCGAGCAATGCATCGTCGGATTGAACGACAATCCTGCATGACGCGCTACATGACGCAGAGACATATCCATCGAAGCACAGTCCTTGACCGGAAACACCTTATTATCCGGTAACCGCAAGCGGCTGTACCTTTCAACGAGACTTTTGGCTACAGGTAGGAGTTTGACCCGGAATTGCGTACCCGTCTTTGCCCGATTGTCGATAATCCACATATCGCCCCGTTCATCCGTGTGAATATCATCATGGGAAAGTTTCTGTACATCGGCATAGGCCAAACCCGTGAAGCAGCAGAATACGAAGATATCACGTACAATGGCAGTTTTATAATTGGGAACTTGCACGTCCATGACCGCTTGCAATTCCGATTCGGACAGGAAACGGCGGTCGCGATACTTACCCGCCACTCTAAATCCTGCGAAAGGGTCCGATGCAATCCAGCCGTTCTTAAAGGCCGTATAGCTCATCAGCTTCAGTTTCTTGACCGGAGTGATGATGCTTCCCGGCAGCATACCCCGTACCGTCGAGAGGTACACCGCGTACTTTTCGATAAAGTCCCGTTTCAGCTCTCTGAACGGTATATCTTCCACCTTATATTCGTATTGCAGGAATGCGGCCAGATAGCGACGTGCACGGGTGTAATTTTCGAGCGTACTGGCCGCACGGTCTTTGCCGACACGCTTTTCAGAAAATTCTTTCAGGTAGTCGTCGAATGTTTGCAACAAGAGTTGATAGCCGTCCCCGAATCCCAGCCATGCGTTCTTGACTTTCTCGGCAGTGACATAACTGTCCCTGTCGCAGATGCGTTGGTACTGCTTGCCGATATTGGTCTTGATATTCTCCAGCTTCTCGTTGATGCGCTGCGATTCGAGGCTTCTGCCTGCGGCCTTGTTCGCTTTGGCATCCCAGAGAGAAGAACGAACGGTGAGTTTGCAGCTGAACTGCGACATCGTGCCGTTGATGGTGATACGGCCCATGACGGGAACCTGACCCGATTTCTCCGACTGCCTTTTCACGTAGAAAAGGACTTTGAAAGTGCTGCGTTGCATGATAACTTGAACTTTGAGGATGGGTTAAACGTTAAGTCAAGTTATTTGTTATGCGGAAATTCAATGCAACGAACTGAAAACGACTGTCTTAAATGCAAATAAAAGCATTTCGGGCAGGTAACGGATAAGTAACACAACTCACCGTTAAACCTGCCCGATTTTGCTTTTCTATTGCTCGGAGCACATGCAGAAGAGAGAATTAAATAACTGTAAACAAAATATTTACTCTTTTCTGCACTTTCTCTTACCTACAAAACTCCGGCTTGTAAGGCCGGGGTTTTTTGTTCCAACTCCCGGCGAGGCGGAGTTACCGGGTCGTCGGGTGTTGTTTGCGGCGAATTTGGGGGATTGAATTTCTGTTTGTCAGATGTAAACTATGTTTTTTAGTTTAAAAACTATGTAAAATAGTTGGATGTGAATTTTTTTTAGTTACCTTTGCTGGCGGACACCGGGATATACTCGTTTGCCCGGTTTTAAAAACAACCGACGCTATGGAAAAACTGACACGCAGGGAAGAGGAACTGATGCGCTGTTTCTGGGAACACGGCCCGCTGTTCGTGCGGGAACTGGTCGCGCTGGCCGCCGAGCCTAAACCCCATTTCAATACGCTCTCGACGATGGTCCGCGCTCTCGAAGCCAAGGGCTATGTCGCTCACAAGACCTTCGGAAGCACCTATCAGTATTATCCGGTGGTGACCGAAGAGGAGTTTTCTCGCCGCACGCTTGGCGGTGTCATCAGCAAGTATTTCGAGAATTCCTATCTTGGGGCGGTTTCCGCGCTGGTCGAGGAGGAGAAGATTTCGGTCGAGGACCTTCGAGAGCTGATCGACCGCATCGAAAATCAAAACCGCCGGTAGCCATGTACGCCCTGATGATCTACAGCCTGAAGGTCGGCGCCTGTCTGGCGGTGTTTTACCTCTTTTTCAAACTGCTGCTGAGCCGCGAGACCTTCCACCGCCTGAACCGTATCGTGGTGCTGGCGGCTATGGTGCTGTCGTTTATACTGCCGTTCTGCGTCATTACGATCTACCGTGAACTGCCTGCCGCACCGGAGATGCCAGCTGCGGAGCAGCTCTTCGAGGCGCCTGCCGAACCGCAGCCCGAACCGTTTCCGTGGGATAAGGCCGCGGCCCTTGTTTTTCTGACCGGAGCGGGGGCGACGCTGCTCTGGACGTTCGGATCGGTTTTCGGCGTGATCCGCATGATCCGCCGGGGACGTCGTGAACGTCTGGCCGACGGAACGGTGCTGGTGCGTATCGGCCGCTCGGTGACGCCTTTCAGCTGGTATCGTTATATCGTATTGTCAGAGAAGGATTTGGCCGAAAACGGCGACGCGATCGTCCTGCACGAAAAGGCTCATCTGCGTTTGCGCCATTCGGTCGATCTGCTGCTCACCGATCTCGCGGGCTGCCTCCAGTGGTTCAATCCCGCGATGTGGCTGCTTCGCCGCGAACTGCGGGCCATTCACGAATACGAAGCCGACGAGGCTGTCCTCGACAGCGGCGTCGATGCGAAACATTATCAACTATTATTAATAAGGAAAGCTGCCGGCGGGAGGTGGTACTCAGTCGCCAACAGCTTTAATCACAGTAAACTTAAAAACCGTATTACCATGATGTTACGTAAAAGATCGTCGCGGTGGGCCGTAGCCAGAGTGCTTTTCGTGCTGCCGCTTGCGGGACTCGCCCTCGGAGCCTTCGCCCGCACCGCCTATGTATTTCCTGATGACAAAGGTAAAAAAGAAAATGTTACGATTCTCATTCGGAACGCAAAAATCGACCCTTCGGACGGAAAATCCGGCAATCCGCTGATTCTGGTGGACGGCTGCGAAGTGAAATCGATCGATTCGCTTCCCGCCGACCGGATCGCTTCGGTCTCGGTGCTCAAGGATTCCGCGTCGAAAGCTTCGTACGGCGAAAAGGGCCGGGACGGCGTGATTATCGTCACGACGAAGGAGGACGGTGTCGACTCGCAGATGCAGACGTTCACGTACGGCGGCAACGGCAGTTCGACTGCCGTCGTGGTGCGCGGCGCCGGGACGGAGGCTGATTCCCTTGCGGGGAGAGTGCGTACGATGACCTACAGGATCGACGGCAGGCGCGACTCGCTCGGCGGAGACATGGTCTGGAAAATAAACGGGCGGGACGTCGATGCCGGCGACTTGGAAGAGTTGTCCGGAAACGTCCGGTCGATCCGCATTACCAAGGACGCCGCCGTGCAGGGGGAAGACTCCGCTGCTGCGGAGGGGATGATTCGCATTATGACCGGACAGACGATGCAGGCTGCGGACGCCGGCCTGAAAGCCGCCGAAGCGGGGATGCAGGCCGCCCGTGCCGGGCTGGATGCGGCACGCCGGTATATGTCGGCCGAGGAGTGGAAGCAGGCGCAGAAACAGCTCGAAGCGGCGCAGAAGCAGCTGGACGAAGCCCGCGCGCAGGCAAAGTCGGAAATCTCCTTCTCCGAGGCGATCGCAGTCGATATGCAGGACTCCTCCGCCGATACTGCTGACGGCGGGGCGGTCGTCGCGGGTGCGGCCGGCGGGACGGCGTCGGAAACGCCGTCTTATTGGCGCGTTACGACCGGCGAAGGCACGACGCGCGTGGATCATTCGAAAACGGAGTCGGGCAAAACGGTCTTTACGGGCCGCGTCACGCTGCACAATCCTTCGGAGATACCGGATAACTACGTGATTTTCATTAACGGCGAGCAAGCGTCCAAAGCGGACGTGCTTCGGCTCGCACCCCAGAAAATCAAGCGTATGGAGGTGTTGCGGGGCAAGGAGGCCGCCAAGGAATACGGTGCCGGCAGCGAGGGCGTAATCAAGATTACGACGCGCAGATAGCCGTAGGTAACCGCAGACAGCCGGAGGGGGACGGATTGCCGGGTTGAGACGATAAAATCCGTTGCCGTCCGGTTGTATACGACGAAAACCAACCGCCATAAGCATAAAAAGTTCGCGCCCGGAACGGTTCTGCCGTTCCGGGTTTTTTCGGCGTGCGGGCAATGCAGGCCCGAAACTTGCGGAAATCGCCCGTGACAAGTTGTCCTTGCCTGCGTAAATTCCGGTTGGCGGCAGTCTCGGCGGGCGTCGGCGCGGTGAATTTTCAGCCCGGCCGCCGTCGGTTTTGCCGGGACGACGCCTTCCCTGCGGAGAACCGTTCCGGGCGAAACCGAAAAATTTGGTTCTGCGCCCGGCTTGCGCTATCTTTGCATGGGAAACACAAAACAGAAGCTATGAAACGCCTGCTATTTTTTCTTACAGTCGTAACGCTCGTCTCGTGCGGCCGGTCGTTCGAAAAACGTACGGCCAAATATGCCGAAGTGGGGGAGATGAGCGACAACCGCGCGGCCGTGCTCGATATCAACGAGGGCGTAGGCCGCTGGGGCTATGTCGATGGAACGGGGCGGCTGGCGATCGAATGCCGCTATGCCGACGCCCGCCGATTTGCCGACGGACTGGCCGCGGTGCAGGTCCCCGAAGGAGCTTGGGGATATATCGACACCGTGGGACGGCTCGTGATCGCTCCGCAGTTCGTGCTTGCCGAACCGTTTGAGGACGGCATGGCGTGGGTGCAGGCCGCGGGCGAGCTTTGGGGGCGCGTCGATAAGTCGGGGAAGATGGTTATTCCCTGCCTGTACTCCGAAATCGGCGAGCCGGACGAGCGGGGCTGGATGCGCGTGCTGCGCGACGGCAAGTGGGGCTATCTGCGCGAAAACGGCGAAGTGGTCGTGCCGTGCGACTACAACCTGATCGGCGAGCCTAACGCATACGGGCTGATTCCCGTGACGAGCGGCGGCAAGCACGGCTTCTTGGACGCCGACGGTCGCGAGGTGCTTCCCTGCTTCTTCACCTACATTTCCGATTTCAAGGATGGTTATGCCCGGACGAACTACGGCGGCAGCATGGTGCTGCGCGACGAGCCTTACGGCGGGCAGTGGGGACTGATCGACACGCTGGGCCGCGAGACGATTCCGTGCCGGTACTACTACCTCGATACGCCGGGCGAAGGACTTGCGGCCTTTATGCTCGAACAGTTCGGCAATTACGGCTATGTGGACGTAAAGGGCAATGTGGCGATTACGCCGCGTTTCGCCGTGGCGCGGCCCTTTTCGGGCGGTGTCGCCGTGGTGAGCTACAACAATGTCAATTACGGACTGGTGGATCGCAACGGCAATGAAGTCAGCTCGTTCTGCTATAAACGCATCGGAAAGTTCCATGACGGTCTGGCGCCGTTCAATACCAACCTTTACGGCATGAATTTTCAGGGGATGGAGCCGCGCTGCGGGTATATCGACACCGAAGGGCGCGAAGTGCTCCCCGCCAAATGGGACGATGCCGGCGAGTTCAGCGAGATGCGCGCCCCGGTGATGCGTTTCGGCGTAAATTCCGAGGATTTCTACGACGCCCGCTGGGGCTATATCGCCACGAACGGCCAGCTCGTCGTACCCTTCAAATACCACGAGGCATATCCTTTCAGCTGCGGTCTGGCCCGCGTTTTCGTCAAGGGGCTGGGGTACGGCTATATCAACCGCAAGGGCGAAGAGGTCGTTCCCTGCAAGTATCAGGAAGCCGAAGATTTCCACGACTTTACGGCGAAAGTGAAACAGTACGACCGGGTGATGACGATCGACGACAAGGGGCAGATCGTCGAAGGGCAATAAAAAAAACGGAGGTCCGAGACCTCCGTTTTTTTTGTTTGCTGTCCGGTCTGCCGGCTTATTTGAATCCCACGATTTCGGGCCGTGTCGGACGGTAACGGTATTGTTCGATGCGGGTCTGGTTCGATACGCGGACATATTCGCTCTCGACTAGTCCGCGTTTGCCGAAGGCGAGTCCCAGACGTATCTGTATCGTGTTGAAAATCAGCCTTTCGTTCTTGATGCGCACGCCGAAGCCGAACGAAGTGAAGAAGTCGTTCTTGAAGATGTTGGGTGAATAGCCGATCAGTCCGAAGTCGGCGAATCCGAACAGGGCGATACGGAAGCCGAGGGGCTGGTAGGGGGTGAAAAATACGGTCTCCGTGTTGAGGATCATGCGGTTGGTGCCGGTGACATGCTCTTTGAGCGCCTGCAGTCCGTTTATGCGGGTCATGCGGATTATTTCGTCGCTGCCCGTGCCGCGGTTCCATCCCTGCGTATAGTTGAAGGCCAGAAACTGGCGGATGCGGCTGCGTTTGAACATGAATAGGTTCGAGAACCACTTCAGGTCCACGTCCACCGCACTATGGCGCCACATGCCGGTTGCGAGGTCGATATAGCTTCCCAGCGTGATACTTCCCATGACGTAGCCCACCGAGCGGAATCCGCCGGTCGTATAGGTCATGCCCAGATACATTTCGTCGTTGAATTCGCCCCACGAGTATCCGCTGACCAGCTCGGCCTTGTAACCCGTCGCAAGGTACTCCCTTGTGCCGAATCCGTAGATCATGTTGGCCGAATAGAACTTCTCGCGGTAGAGACCGGCCCCGAAGAGCATGGCGTCGTAGTCGTGCAGCGCGGGGTTGTGGTTGGGGGCGACCAGCGGCCGCCGGCTGAAACGGGCGTAGCTGTAGCGTCCCGTGAAATATACGCTCGAATTGATGGAGCGGATATAGCGCGACTTGCCGCCCCATGCGTCCAGATTGCGGACCTTGATGAGCAGCGAAGTGTCGAGGTCGATCATGTAGCGCTTCGACTTGACGTCGCTGTACGTAAGGCCGATTTCATAGTCCGTCGGACGTATGAACTCCTTGCGCAGCCCCATGTTCAGCTCCGAGTTGTAGAAGTCGCGTCCGGCCGAAAAATCCGCCGTGTAGAAACTTCCCAGAACGTTGGGGATTTCGTATTCGACGATGTTGCCGCCGTATGAGAAGTCTTTGCGGCTGAAGTTGGTGTTGAACTTCAGGGTGTTGCCCCAGCCGAAAATGTTGGCGTCCGACAGTCCGACCATCGTGCGGCCCTCGCCGTGGATGGCGCCGTCGACGCTGATCGTCCAGCTGTCACGGGTGCATATGACCATATTGACGCGTGTCGAATCCAGCGAATCGGGCATCAGGGTGATATCGACGTCGGAGATGTAGGGCCGCGAGCGGAGCAGCTGCTTGTTGCGCACGATCAGTTGCGGGTCGATCTTGTCGCCCGGCTTGAAGAGCAGGTCGCGGCGGATGACCCGGTCGCGCGTCAGCATGTGTATCTTGTTGCCCGTACGTTCGAGCCAGTTGCCGTCGGAGTCGAAGGGATGCTGACGCTCGATGGTGATGTCGCCCACGGTTTTTCCCGCATAGGGTTTCAGCAGGCGGCTTTCGTCCAGTACGCGGCCGCTGAATGTGGTGTCCAGCACGGGCTTTACGAAAAGCATTCTGTAGAGCATGCGCGGCACGGCGCGGCGGTTGGTCTTGGATTGGATGCTGTCGTACAGCCTTTGATTGCGTTCGGAAGTGGCGGTGTTCAGGCTGTCGGGCTTGAATCCGTCGGGCGAGTTTATGTTGGGAGAAGTTATTTCGGGACCGCGCATGCCGGGACCGGCCGTTCGGGCGAAACAAACGCTCACTGCCGCGAGGACGGTCAGTACGAGTATGCAGATCCGGCGATACATATCGTCAAAGATAACGTAATTTTTCGGCAAAACGTATAAAAAAGCGCTTCCCCGAAACAGGAAAAGACGGCCTTGGCGGTCGTCTTTTCCTCAATATACACTCTCTGCGGATGTTATCTCCGGGCATGTCCTGCGATTTTTCCGCCTTCCGGAATCGTACCGGGGCCGTGACGCCGCGTCGGAGTCCGTCTGCGCGCCCTTCCGGTTCTACCTGCGTCCCTCCTTGGCCTCGATACACTCGGTGGCGTGGGGCACTTTCATCAGGCGCTCCTTGGGAATGAGCTTGCCCGTGGTTTTACAGATGCCGTAAGTCTTATTTTCAATACGCACGAGGGCCATTTCCAGATTGCGTATGAACTTCATCTGGTGCGCCGCCAAGCGTCCGCTCTCCTCTTTCGAGAGAGTCGCTGCGCCCTCTTCGAGGACCTTGAACGTCGGCGAGGTATCTTCCGTGTCGTTGTCTGCCGTGTGGGTGATAGTGGCGCGCAGCAGCTCGTAGTCCGCACGCGCGTTCTCCAGCTTCTTCAGGATAAGCTGCTTGAACTCTTCGAGTTCGGCGTCGCTGTATCTCGTTCTTTCGTCTGCCATAGTCGTCTTCTCCTTAATTAGGTTTTATGTAAAATTAACTATTTTTTTCGTAAATACCAAATTTTACATCTCATTATACGATTCCGCCCGGACATACCCGCGCATCGTGCTCAGCATGAAACGCTTGCCGTTCCAAATTCACCGAAAAAGGGACTTGGAGACGTTCCGGACGGGCTAAATCCGCGTTACGGCGATCCGTACCGGCTCGTCATCGACATCCGAATCGACGATCACTCCGCCCGCAGGTTGTGCCGCGGTCTTGACCTCGACGGCCAGCGTCTGCGATGCGATGTAACCGGCGTATTTGGCGACGGCGTCGGCCACGAGCTCCTTCTGCTCGATCTCGACCCGGATCTTGTCCGTCACTTCGAATCCCGAATCCTTGCGGATATTCTGGATGCGGTTTATCAACTCGCGTGCCACGCCTTCCGCGCGCAGCTCCTCCGTTACGGTGATGTCGAGCGCCACGGTCAGCTTGCCTTCCGACGCCACGAGCCAGCCCGGCATGTCCTCCGAGGTGATCTCGAAATCGGCGGGGGTTACGGCGATCTTCTCGGCGCCGAGGTCGAGGATCGTCTCCGGAGCGGCTTCGATTTCGGCGATCCGCTCCTGCGTGAACTCCGCGGTCATGGCGGCGATCTGCTTCATGTATTTGCCGTAGCGCGGTCCCAGCGTCTTGAAGTTGGGCTTGATGCGCTTGGTGATAATGCCCGCCGTGTTCTCGATCAGCTCGATCTCCTTGACATTCACCTCGTTCATGATGAGCGTCTTCACGGCGGCGATATGCTGCGCCATTGCCGGGTCGAGCACCGGAATCAGTATTTTGGTCAGCGGCTGGCGCACCTTGATCGAGACTTTGCGGCGCAGGGCCAGCACCATCGACGATACGCGCTGGGCCAGCGACATCATCTCTTCCAGATCGGCGTCGATCAGCTTCCCGTCGGCCTTCGGGAAGGTCGAGAGGTGTACCGATTCGTCCGTATGGCGGCCGCTTACGGCGTTCAGGTCGCAGAAAATGCGGTCCGAGATGAACGGTGCGAACGGCGCCGCGAGCATCGAAACGGTCTCCAGACAGGTGTAAAGCGTCTGATAGGCCGCCAGTTTGTCCTCGTTCATGCCGCCGCCCCAGAAACGCTTGCGGTTGAGGCGTACGTACCAGTTGGAGAGGTTTTCGCCCACGAACTCCTGAATGGCGCGCGCCGCAGGCGTCGGGTCGTAATCTTCGAGCGAACGCGTCACGTCCCTGACCAGCGTGTTGAGCAGCGAGATGATCCAGCGGTCGATCTCCGGACGCTTCTCCACGGGAACCTCCGGCTCCCGGCCCGTAAATCCGTCCACGTTGGCGTAGAGGGCGAAGAACGAATAGGTATTGTAGAGCGTTCCGAAGAACTTGCGGCGCACTTCGTCCACGCCGTCCCTATCGAATTTGAGGTTGTCCCACGGCTGCGAGTTGGAGATCATGTACCAGCGCGTGGCGTCGGCTCCGTAGGTGGCCAGCACCTCGAACGGATCGACGCCGTTGCCCAGGCGCTTGGACATCTTGTTGCCGTTCTTGTCGAGCACAAGACCGTTCGAAATGATGTTCTTGAAAGCCACCGAGTCGAACAGCATCGAGGCGATGGCGTGCAGCGTGAAGAACCAGCCGCGCGTCTGGTCCACGCCTTCGGCGATGAAGTCGGCCGGATAGACCGTCTTGAAATGCTCGCCGCCGTTCTCGAACGGGTAGTGCAGCTGCGCATAGGGCATGGCTCCCGAATCGAACCACACGTCGATCAAGTCGCTTTCGCGCTTCATCGGCTCGCCCTTCGACGAGACCAGCACGATGCCGTCCACATAGGGGCGGTGCAGGTCGATATTTTTGGTCGAATAGTTCTCCGCCGACATGTCGCCGACCTTGAAATTTTTGTAGGGATTCTCCTTCATGAAGCCTGCGGCGACCGACTTTTCGATTTCGCCCGTCAGCTCTTCGATCGAGCCGATGCACTTCAGCTCCGAGTAGTCCTCCGTCGCCCATACCGGCAGCGGGGTTCCCCAGAAGCGCGAACGCGAAAGGTTCCAGTCCACCAATCCTTCGAGCCACTTGCCGAAACGGCCCGTGCCGGTCGATTCGGGCTTCCAGCGGATCGTCTTGTTTAGTTCGATCATCCGCTCGCGCAGGGCCGTGGTGCGGATGAACCACGAGTCGAGCGGGTAGTAGAGCACCGGTTTGTCCGTACGCCAGCAGTGGGGATAGGAGTGGGTGTGCTTCTCGATCTTGAAGGCCTTGTTTTCGGCTTTGAGCATCACCGCGATGTCGATGTCGAGCGTCGTCTCGGCATCGCAGGCGATATTCGGATCGTATGCGTTTTTCACATAACGGCCCGCATACTCCCTGTATTTTGCGGCGTCGACATTATTTTTCACGAATTCGGGATCGAGCTCCTCCAGCAGAAAGAATTTGCCCTGCCTGTCTACCATCGGCTGATTTTTGCCGGCCTTGTCCACCATGAACAGCGGCGCAATGCCTGCGGCGCGGCCTACGCGGTCGTCGTCGGCACCGAACGTCGGCGCGATATGCACGATGCCCGTACCGTCCGAAGTGGTCACGTAGTCGCCGACGATCACGCGGAACGCGTCGCCCATCGGCTTTACCCACGGGATGAGCTGCTCGTAGCGGATGCCTTCCAGTTCGGGACCCTGCCAGCTTTCGCCCGTAATCTCATAGGTTCCCTCCATTTTCTTGGTGAAGTATGCGGGCACGAGCTCTTTGGCGAGGATGACCGTCTGCGGACGGTCGGTATAGGGGTTGCGGCATTTGACCTTGACGTATTCGATCGCGGGACCTACGGCCAGCGCCGTGTTCGAGGGCAGGGTCCACGGCGTGGTAGTCCAAGCCAAGAAATAGAGCGGTCCCTCGACGCCGGCGAAAAGCTTCTCGCTCTTCTGGTCGCGGATGACTTCGAACTGCGCCGTGCAGGTCGTGTCCTTGACGTCGCGGTAGCAGCCGGGCTGGTTCAGCTCGTGGGTCGAGAGACCCGTTCCCGCCGCCGGCGAGTAGGGCTGGATGGTGTAGCCCTTGTAGAGCAGCCCCTTGTCGAAGAGCTGCTTGAGGAGCCACCACAGCGTCTCGATGTATTTGTTGTCGTAGGTGATGTAGGGATCGTCCATGTTGACCCAGTAGCCCATCTTGCGGGTCAGGTCCTCCCACATGCCCGTAAACTCCATGACGGCTTCGCGGCAGGTGCGGTTGTATTCTTCGATGGTGATCTTTTTGCCGATGTCCTCCTTGGTGATGCCGAGCTTCTTCTCGACGCCCAGTTCGACCGGAAGTCCGTGCGTATCCCAGCCCGCCTTGCGGTGCACGAGGTAGCCCTGCTGCGTTTTGTAGCGGCAGAAAACGTCCTTGATCGTACGGGCCATGACGTGGTGGATGCCCGGCGTGCCGTTGGCCGACGGGGGGCCTTCGTAAAATACGAACGCGGGGTGTCCTTCGCGCGTGGTGATGCTTTTATGGAATGTATCGCGGGCGTCCCACTCGCCGAGCACGTCGGCGGCCGTCTGCGCCAGATCGAGACCTTTATACTCTTTGAACTTCATGGTGTATGTGTTTTGTTTTCGTTCGGATCCTGCACCCGGAGCAAAGCCGGAACTGCCGGAAACGTCATTCGTTTTCCGACAACTCGCAAAGATATAAAAAAGATTTGAAAATCTGCAAAATTCCGCCGATTAGGCCGCCGCCGCAAAAACGGCGTGGGCTTATTCCGCGATCGGCATTTCGACCCGGAAGCAGGAACCTTCGCCGACGGCGGAATCGACGCCGATTTGTGCGCCCATCTGCTCCGCGATGCTCTTGCAGATCGAAAGTCCGAGTCCGGTGCCCTGCGTGAAGGTGTCCACCTTGTAAAACCGTTCGAAGATTTTGTCCAGCTCTTCGGCCGGAATGCCGATGCCCGTGTCGCGGACATAGAGACTCAGCCGGTCCCGTTTGCGTTCGAATCCCACCGTGACGAATCCTTTTGGTGTGAATTTCAGTGCGTTGCGGATGAAGTTGGCCAATATCTGCATCAGCCCCTGCCTGTATTGGCAGACGGTGCAGGAGGGCAGTCCCTTTTCGACGTCCAGCACGACTTCCTCCGGAGTCTGCAGGCGGAACGTTTCGACGGCTTCGCGGCAGAGCGTCCGCAGGTCGAACCGGGTCCTGACCAGATCGGCATGCCCCGATTCGATGCGCGAGAGGTCCAGTACGTCGGATATGATCTGCAGCAGCAGTCCGTTGTTGAGCGACACGATGTCGTTGTACTCTTTGCGCACTTCGGGGTCCTCCTCGGTGGTCAGCAGCTGCGAAAAGCCTACGATGGCGTTGAGCGGCGTGCGGATTTCGTGGCTCATGTTGGCGAGGAACGCCGTCTTGAGCTTGTTGGACTCCTCGGCCCGCTCCTTGGCGGCGATCAGCTCCTGCTCGGTCTGTTTGAGCGCCGTGATGTCGTAATTGATTCCCAGCATGTCGATCACCTGCTCCTGCGGCCGGTATTCGCGGCAGATGAGGTGGCTTTTGATCCATGTCGTCCGGCCGTCGTCGTGCAGGACGCGGCAGGAGACCGATGCCGACTGTATCTCCCCGGACTCGAACTGCGCCAGCCGGTTCAGCAGCACCGTGCGGTCGTCGGGGTGGATATGACGGTATTTGCCGATGACGTCGCCGATGGCGGCCGTGTCGGCTTCGCCGTAGTTGCGCAGCCAGACGCTCTGCGCATAACCCTCTTTGTTGCAGAGGTTGTAGTTGATGTATCCCACCTGCGCGTATTCGGAGATAAGGCGGAACAGCGCTTCGAATTCCGTGAGCCGGTCCTGCGTCTGGCGGAGTTCCGTGTTGTCGATGTTGATGAGCAGGTAGTGGGTGATTTCGCCCGTGTCGTTGTAGAGACACCGGATGCGGGCCGTCCAGTCGATGTAGCCGCTCCGGCTGGTGTCGTAATAGCTTCGGGCTTTCGAAAAATCGTAGCGTGTGGTGAAGTCCGTACCCCGGCCTTCGCGGATGCAGTCCTTGATCTCGGCCGAGAAGTTGGGGTTGTCGAAAATGCTGAGTCCCCGGATGCCTGCCGGATCGGTTACGCCGAACATTTCCAGATCGCGGGCGTTGATGTCCACCAGATGCCCTGTGCGGTCGTATATCTCGATGCCGATCGGGGCGTTCTGAATGACGTTGCGCAGCAGTTTCTCCTTTTCGTCGAGCGCCTGATGCGCCGTGACGACGTCCGTGATGTCGAGGATCAGGATCACGATCTCCGTCGCGTCGTTGGGGGTGTTGTAGAGGAAGCTGCGGCAGTAGCGGCCGGTTTTGGAGGCATGCCACTGGTCCATCTTGTAATCCCCCAGCCTGATGGCCGCCAGCTCGTCGATGTGCCGGTCTACGGGGATGTCTATTTCGCGGGCGGTCTTGTCGAGGTAATCAGCGGCGTCTACGCCCAGAATCTGCTGCGCCGTCTGGTTGACCGAGAGGAAAAGGTAGTCGGTCGCCTGGCCGTCGTCGTCGTAGAGCAGCCGGATGCGGAAGTAGCCGATCGGCAGGTGGTCGAGCAGCTCGTCCATGTGTTTGTTCTCCTTCAGCACCGCGTAATAGTTGCTTTCGAGCGTGAGGACGTCCGCCTCTTTCCGGCCGGCGACCGGAACGCGCTGGAGGTAGCCGAAGAGTTTGATGCCCTGCTGCGGGTCCGATTGTTTGCGGACGAGCTGCGTATGGATCCATATTTCGCCTTCCGGCAGTACGACGGGGAACGTTTCGTCGAAATGGTTTCCGACCTTGAGCGACAGGAATTCGTTGTGTATCCGTGTCCGGTAATCTTCGCGCGTCAGCGGCATCAGTTCCCCGACTGCGGCCCGGTTGCTGCCGAGTCCCAGCAGATCGACGATGTAGTCGGAGAAGAACAGTTCGCCCGTGCGGAAATCCGCCTTCCACCACCCCATTTGGGCCGCGTCGAGCAGCTGCATCAACGATTGAAGATCGGGAGCGCCGGAGGTAAACATAACGGAGTCGCAGTTAAGTGTATGAAAGCGTGCGGGTGACGCGGGCCGGATTGCCGACGGCAACCGAATCCGCGGGAATGTCGCGCGTAACTACCGAACCCGCTCCAATTATCGCGCCGTTGCCGATCCGGACGCCCGGACAGACGATGACGCCGCCGCCCAGCCAGCAGTTGTCGCCGATGGTGATCGGTTTGCCGGCTTCGCGGCCTGTCGCACGCAGGTCGGGGTCCAGCGGATGGTGCGGGGTGAGCAGCTGTACCTTGGGCCCTATCAGCGTATTGCGCCCGATACGGATCGGAGCCAGATCGAGGAAGACGCAGTCGAAATTGACGAAAGAGCCTTCGCCGATATGGATGTTGTAGCCGTAATCGCAGTAAAAGGGCGCGCGGATGAATCCGGCTGCATTGGGACAGAGCTCGCGCAGAGCGGCGCGGTATGCTGCGTCGTGGCCGGGACATTCGGCGTTGAGCCGGTGCATCAGCAGCGTGGCGCGGTCGCGGTCGGCCGTCAGCTCCTCGTCGCGCGGGTCGAACCATTCGCCCGCCAGCATCTTCTCTTTCTCGCTTTTCATACGAGCGGGATATTTTATTCGAACGACTGCAGTTCGATCAGTTTGGCGTAGATTCCTCCGCGGGCCATCAGTTCGGCGTGCGTGCCCTGTTCGGCGATGCGTCCGTGATCGACGACGATGATCTTGTCGGCGTTGTGGATCGTGCTCAGACGGTGTGCGATGACTACCGAAGTACGGCCCTCCAGCAACTTGTTGAGGGCGTCCTGCACGAGTTTTTCGCTCTCGGTGTCGAGGGCCGAAGTCGCCTCGTCGAGAATCAGGATGTCGGGGTTTTTCAACACGGCGCGGGCGATGGAGAGACGCTGCCGCTGGCCGCCCGAAAGTTTCACGCCGCGGTCGCCGATATTGGTCCGGTAGCCTTCGGGCGCTTCGGTGATGAAGCAGTCGGCATTGGCGATTCGGGCCGCTTCGACGATCTCCTCGTGCGAAGCCCCGGCCTTGCCCATGGCGATGTTGCCTTCGATGGTGTCGTTGAAAAGCACGGTGTCCTGCGATACGACGCTCATGTGTGCGCGCAGGCTCTCCTGCGTGTAGTCGCGGATCGAAACGCCGTCGATGAGGATGTCGCCCGCCGTGACGTCGTAGAAACGCGGAACAAGCTCGCTGAGCGTCGATTTGCCGCCTCCCGACGGTCCCACGAGCGCCACGGTCTCCCCGCGTTTGATGTCGAACGAAATGCCGTCGATCACCTCGCGGCTGCCGTCGTAGGAGAAGTGTATGTCGCGGAATTCGATCTTGTCTTTCAGGCCGTTCAGCTCCAGCGCGCCGGGCTTGTCCTGAATTTCGCTCTGGGCGTCGATGATCGAGAAGATGCGCTCTCCGGCCGCGATGCCCTGATTGATGTTGGCGAACTGGTCGATGAAGGTGCGCACGGGGCGCGTGATCTGCGAGAACATGGCGACGAAGGCGATGAAGCCTTCGGGGCTGAGCGACCCCTTGAATACGAGCGAACCGCCGAATACGAGGATGACGCCCACGGCCGAGATGCCGAGGAATTCGCTCATCGGCGAAGCCAGCTGCTGGCGGCGCGCCATTGAGAGGGTCAGCCGGGCCAGATCGGCGTTCAGGTCGTAGAACTTCTGCTTGATATAATCCACGGCGTTGTAGCTCTTGATGACCTTGATGCCCGAAAGGGACTCGTCGAGCGTCGATACCAGCTCGCCCATGCGCTGCTGGCTCGTGCGGGCCGGGTGGCGCAGGCGTTTGACGATGCTGCCGATGATGAGGGCCACCACGGGCAGAAACAGCACCGAGAAGAGGGCCAGCTCCCACGATATGGCGACCATCATCACCGTATAGCCGATGATGAGGAACGGCTCGCGGAAAGCCACCTGCAGGGTGTTGGTGATGCAGAACTGCACCACGCCGACGTCGGAGGTGATTTTCGAAATGATGTCGCCCTTGCGCTGGTCGCTGAAAAAGCCGACGTGCATGTCCACCACCTTCGAGAACATCTCGTTGCGCATGCGCTGCAGCGTGCGGGTGCGCATGTTCTCCACCGTCCACGAACCCAGATAGCGGAACAGGTTGCTCAGCAGGCTCACGAAAATGGTCACTACGGCGAGCATGAGCAGTACGTTTTCGGGGTTGTATTCGTTGAACAGATGCGAGTAGGTGTAGTTGAACAAGGCTGTCAGGTATTCCTGATTGAAGGCCAGCGGGGGAAGTTTCTCCACATATACGAACGTGTAGTCGGCGTCGAACATCGTCTTGAGGATCGGCATGATCAGCAGGAACGTGAGCGAGTTGAACAGCGCGTAGAGCAGCGAGTAGAAGAAATAGGGAATTGCGTACTTCTGGATGGGTCGGGCGAAACCCAAGAGCCTCATGTATATTTTAAGCATTACGGGCGGATTATTTGCAGGTTATGTGATAATCGGGACAAAGATAGGAATAATAATGATAAAATCGGACCCTGCGGGTCAAAAGTGCGAAGTTTAGGAGAAATAAGGGCCGAAAAAGGAAAAGAGGCGGGCGTTGCCGCTCACCTCTCTTCCGGTTCATAACCAGTGTCTTCCGATAAATGCGCCTTGTCGTTGGCGGCGGCCACGGCCAGTTGGTCGCAGCGGTTGTTCTCGACCGTATCGGCATGCCCCTTGACCCATACGAACCGCACGTTGTGGCGCCGGTATATGCGCAGGAAACGCATCCACAGGTCGGGATTCTTCTTGCCGGCGAACCGTTTCTTCTCCCAGCCGAACACCCAGCCTTTCGTCACGGCGTCCACGACGTATTTCGAGTCGGAATAGACCGTGACGTCCGACCCCTCGAACTTGAGCGCTTCGAGCGCCGCGCAGACGGCCGTCAGCTCCATGCGGTTGTTGGTCGTCAGGCGGAATCCCTGCGAAAGCTCCTTGCGGTGACGGCCCGAAAGCAGCACCGCGCCGTAACCGCCCGGTCCGGGATTTCCCAAGGCCGAGCCGTCGGTGTATATGGTGATTTGTGCCACGCCGGATTATTTCAGCGCCGCCAGCTGCTCCCTGATGGCCGCGATTTTCGCTTCTGCGTCCGCCTGCTTGGCGCGCTCGTTCATGACCACCTTTTCGGGCGCCGACTGCACGAAGCGCTCGTTCGAGAGCTTCTTCATGACGCTTGCGAGGAATCCCTCGTAGTAGGCGAGACTCTCCGTCAGTTTCCCGATTTCGGCTTCGACGTCGATCTTGCCCGCCATCGGCACGAAATACTGGGTCGTCTTGACGATGAACGCCGCGGCCGCGGGGTCTTTCTCCGTCACGGTTTCGACGGCCGTCAGGTTGGCCATCTTCCGCATCACGGGAGCGTATTCGGCGGGGTAGTTCTCGTCGGCGATCACCTTGAGCGTCAGCGCTTCCTTCTGCGGCAGGTTCTTCTGGTTGCGTATGTTGCGCACCGAGGAGATCGCCTCCTTGGCCAGCTCGAACCGGGCCAGCAGGCGCTCGTCGGCTTCGACCGGCTGCGGCATGGGGGCCGTGCAGATCGACTCGCCCTCTTTGCGGGGCGCGAGGTCCTGCCAGATCTCCTCCGTCACGAACGGCATGAAGGGGTGCAGCACGCGCATCAATTCGTCGAAGAATCCGCACGTCGCGGCGAACGTCTCCGCATCGACGGGCTGTCCGTAGGCGGGTTTCACCATTTCGAGGTAGAGACCGCTGAAGTCGTCCCAGAAGAGCTTGTAGGCCGTCATGAACGCCTCCGAAATGCGGTACGACCTGAAGTCCTCGTCGATCTGGCGCAGTGCGCGGCCCAGCGTCTGGCGGAACCATTCGACCGCCAGCCGGTTGTTGTCGTCCTGCGCGGCCTTGTCGTCCGCCGACCAGCCGTTCACCAGCCTGTAGGCGTTCCATATCTTGTTGCCGAAGTTGCGGCCCTGCTCGCAGAGCGCTTCGTCGAACATCACGTCGTTGCCGGCCGACGACGAAATCAGCATCGCCATGCGCATGCCGTCGGCGCCGTATTTGGCGATCAGGTCCAGCGGATCGGGCGAGTTGCCCAGCTGCTTGGACATCTTGCGGCCGATCTTGTCGCGGACGATGCCCGTGAAGTATACGTTGCCGAAAGGCTTTTCGCCGCGGTATTCGTAACCCGCCATGATCATGCGGGCCACCCAGAAGAAGATGATGTCGGGACCCGTCACCAGATCGTTGGTGGGGTAGTAGTAGCTTATTTCCTGATTGTCCGGGTTACGGATGCCGTCGAAGACCGAAATCGGCCAGAGCCACGACGAGAACCAAGTGTCCAGCACGTCCTCGTCCTGACGCAGGTCGCTCGGCTGCAGCGAGTCGTCGCCGGTCTTTGCACGCGCCTTTGCGAGCGCCTCTTCGGCCGTCGGGGCCACGACGTATCCGCCCTTGGGCAGGTAGTAGGCCGGAATGCGCTGTCCCCACCACAACTGGCGCGAGATGCACCAGTCCTTGATGTTTTCCATCCAGTGACGGTAGGTGTTCTTGTATTTTTCAGGCACGAAGCGGATCGCATCCTCCATGACGGCTTTGGTCGCGGGCCGGGCCAGCTCCTCCATCGAAAGGAACCACTGCATCGAGAGCTTCGGCTCGATGGCCACGCCCGTGCGCTCCGAGTATCCCACGTTGTTGGTGTACTCCTCGGTCTTTTCGAGCAGGCCCGCCGCGGCGAGGTCCTTCTCGATCTGTTTGCGGACGTCGAAACGGTCCATGCCGACATACATGCCGACCTTGTCGTTGATCGTGCCGTCGTCATTGAAGATGTCGATCGTTTCGAGACCGTATTTCTCGCCCAGCATGTAGTCGTTCACGTCGTGCGCCGGGGTGACCTTCAGCGCGCCCGTGCCGAATTCGATATCGACGTATTCGTCGCGGATCACCGGGATCGAACGGTTCACCAGCGGCACGATGACGCGCGCATCGACCGGCAGGGAGGCGTAGCGCGGGTCGTTGGGGTTGACGCACAGCGCCGTGTCGCCCAGAATGGTTTCGGGGCGCGTCGTGGCGACGATGATCGCCTTGTCCGTGCCTTCGATCTTGTAGCGCAGGTAGTAGAGTTTGCCGTGCGACTCCTTGAAGACCACCTCTTCGTCCGAAAGCGCCGTTTTCGCCGCGGGGTCCCAGTTCACCATGCGTACGCCGCGGTAAATCCTGCCCTTTTCGAACAGGTCGCAGAAGACTTTGATGACGCTCTCGGTGCGCGGCCCGTCCATCGTGAAGCAGGTCCGCTCCCAGTCGCACGAGGCGCCCAGCTTGCGCAGCTGCTTGAGGATCATGCCGCCGTACTTCTCCTTCCATTCCCAAGCGTATTCGAGGAACTTTTCACGCGAGAGCGACGATTTTTCGATGCCCTTTTCGTGCAGCATCGCCACGACCTTGGCCTCGGTGGCGATCGACGCGTGGTCCATGCCCGGTACCCAGCAGGCGTTCCTGCCCGACATGCGGGCGCGGCGCACCAGCACGTCCTGCAGCGTGTTATTGAGCATGTGACCCATGTGGAGCATGCCCGTTACGTTGGGGGGCGGAATTACGATCGTATAGGGTTCGCGCTGATCGGGTTCCGAGTGAAACAAGCGTTTTTCGATCCAGTAGTCGTACCATTTCGACTCGATCTCCTGCGGCGAGTATTTGTCTGCGATTTGCATAGGGATGAAATTGTTTTACTTCGTTATTTGACCTGCAAAGTTATTAACATTCTGTCAAAGATGAAATAAATATGACGAAAAAATCGTTACCTTTGCGACATTATATATTTGTAAGCTATGAGTAAAAAAGATAAATTCGAAACAATCGAAGTCGAAGACGTGAACCTGCTTCCCGATCTGCTCGACGGCAATCACCGCGTGATCCCCATCGTGACGGGCGGTGACGAAGTCGTCGAAGAGGTGGAGGTTCCTGAGATCATTCCGATTCTCACGCTGCGCAGCTCCGTGCTCTTTCCCGGCGCCATCACCCCCATTACGGTGGGCCGCGACAAGAGCATCAGTCTGGTGCGCGCCGTGAATGCCGAAGGCGGTATTCTGGGCGCCGTGCTGCAGCGCGAAAGCGACGTCGAAGACCCCGCGCCGGACGACATGTACAAGGTCGGCACCGCGGCGCGCATCATCAAGATTCTCGAAATGCCCAACGGCAACCTCACGGTGATCCTGAACGGCTTGGAGAAGGTCGAGATCCGCGAATACATTACTACCGAACCCTACTTCCGGGCCCGTGTCACCGCACTGCGCGATACCACGCCCGATCTGAAGAGCGTCGAGTTCGAAGCCCTCGTGGACTCGATCCGCGACGTGGCGCTCAATATCATCAACGTCTCGCCGTCGATGCCCAAGGAGGCGGCGTTCGCCATTAAGAACATCGACTCCAAGCGCGGCATCATCAACTTCATCTGCTCGAACATGGAGCTGACGGACGAGGACCGCCAGTCGCTGCTGGAAGCCCCCGGCCTGCTGGCCCGCGCCCGCAAGCTGCTCGAAATACTGATCCGCGAGCAGCAGCTGGCCGAGTTGAAAAACCAGATTCAGGAGCGCGTGAAGCAGGAGATCGACAAGCAGCAGCGCGACTACTACCTCCAGCAGCAGATGCGCACGATTCAGGACGAGCTGGGCGACGGCGCCGACGCCGACATCGAGAAGATGCGCGAGGAGGCCAAGAAGAAGAACTGGCCCAAGGAGGTCGGCGAGACCTTCGAGAAGGAGTTGCAGAAAGTCGAGCGGCTGAACCCCGCCGTAGCCGAGTATTCGGTGCAGATGACCTATCTGCAACTGTTGCTCGAACTGCCGTGGAACGACACGACCAAGGACAACCTCGACCTCAAGTGCGCCCGTGAACAGCTCGACCGCGACCATTTCGGTCTGGACGAGGTGAAGGAGCGTATTCTGGAGCATTTGGCTGTCATCAAGCTCAAGGGCGACCTCAAGTCGCCGATCCTCTGCCTCTACGGCCCTCCGGGCGTGGGCAAGACCTCGCTGGGCAAGTCGGTGGCGGCGGCGCTGGGCCGCAAGTTTGGCCGCATTTCGCTGGGCGGCCTGCACGACGAGTCCGAGATTCGCGGACACCGCCGCACCTACATCGGCGCCATGCCGGGCCGGATCATCCAGACCATCAAGCGGTGCGGTTCGTCGAACCCCGTGATTATCCTCGACGAGGTGGACAAGGTGACCGTTTCGAACCACGGCGACCCGTCGAGCG
>OWKP01000706.1_pt1 | contig 23728 bp, 15 predicted proteins | sample 1732991 | NCBI WGS metagenome assembly OWKP01 (sample SAMN05065777, study PRJEB22554) | human gut metagenome | biome: ENVO:2100002; feature: ENVO:00000062; material: ENVO:00002003 | host: Homo sapiens | place: USA
CTACACCCTAGAGTTCGTCGGCAGCGTCAGATGTGTATAAGAGACAGATTCAAATATTGTCCGAAATGCGGTTCGGAACATTTCGAAATTCATAATGAAAAATCAAAATTCTGCAAGGATTGCGGCTTTGTCTATTATTTCAATTCCTCTTCCGCTACCGTTGCCCTGATACTGAATGAGCGGAACGAACTGCTAGTGTGCCGCCGCGCTAAAGAACCGGTCAAAGGAACACTGGACTTGCCGGGCGGTTTCATTGACATGGCGGAAACCGGCGAGGAAGGAGTAGCGCGTGAGGTGAAAGAAGAGACGGGTATGACAGTGACACAAGCCGAGTATCTGTTTTCACTGCCGAACATCTATATTTATTCAGGATTTCCCGTACATACGCTGGATATGTTTTTCCGCTGTACGGTAGCCGATACTCTGCATTTCGAAGCAATGGACGATGCGGAGGAAGTTTTCTTTCTTCCTTTGCAAGACGTGCATCCGAATGATTTCGGACTGGCCTCCATTCGTAAAGGTCTGCAAATGTTCCTGTCCGGCATATCCTAAAAAAGCCAAATAACCGGAACATTTTCAAACCAAAACCCGTATTTTTGTAAAAGCATCCATTCTATAACCGAAGATGAAACATAAAATTTACCGCATAGTATACACTGCGCTTTGCTGCGCACCATTGCTCGCGACAGCACAGACGAGCGAGAAAATCACTTCTCCGCAACGACTGTATGAAGAAGGACGGAATTTGTTCCAACAAAAGGCATTTGCCGCAGCCATGTCTCCTTTACATACTTTTGTAAAACAAATCAATGCGGAAGGCAACCCGTTGTCTGCCGCCGGAGACAAAGAAGAAGCCGAATATATGCTGGTATGTGCCGAATACGAACTGAGAAGTCCCAGTAGTATAGAACTGTTGCGGAGTTACCTCGATGTGTATCCCGACACTCCCCATGCCAATCGTATTTACGCCCTTATAGCATCTGCCTATTTCTTCGAGGGAAAATATGATGAAGCACTCGCCATGTTCAATTCCACCCGGCTCGACCTCCTAAGCAATGAAGAGCGGGATGACATGACCTATCGTTTGGCAACCTGTTTTCTGAAAACGGGCAATGTGAAAGAAGCCGCTATCTGGTTTGAGACATTACGCAGTACCGGCTCCAAATATGCAGCGGATTGCACGTATTACCTTTCGTATATCCGCTACTCACAACAACGGTATGAAGACGCTCTCAGCGGTTTTCTCAGTCTGCAGGACAATACGAAATACAAGACGCTCGTCCCCTATTACATTGCGGAAATATATCTGATTAAAAAGAATTATGACAAAGCGGAAATAGTCGCGCAAAACTATCTCTCTGCCTATCCCAACCAAAAATATACGGGAGAGATGTACCGCATACAAGGTACGGCCGACTATCATTCCGGCAAATACCACGAAGCCGCAGAAGCTTTCAACCGATACCTGAAAGACAATGTGGAATCCACCCGAAGAAGAGACGCGCTCTATATGTTGGGAATGTCCTATTATCAGACGGGAGTCTATTCGCAGGTTCCTGTCATTCTGGGTGAAGTAACTACCGATAAAGACGCGCTTACGCAAAACGCTTACCTGCATATGGGATTGGCCTACCTGCAGCTTGCCGACAGGAATAAAGCCCGTATGGCATTTGAACAGGCCGCCGCATCCGACTCTGACCAGAAAATAAAGGAACAGGCATCCTACAACTATGCCCTCTGCATTCACGAAACGTCTTATTCCGCATTCGGCGAGTCAGTGACAGTCTTTGAGCATTTCCTGAATGAGTTTCCCAACTCCGTATATGCCGATAAAGTAAGTAACTATCTGGTAGAGGTCTATATGAACACCCGCAGTTATGATGCCGCCCTCAAATCCATTGAACGCATTGCACGTCCCGGAAAGGCTATCTTGGAAGCCAAGCAGAAAATCCTGTTCCAATTGGGAACCCAATCCTTTGCCAATACGCAGTTCGAACAGGCAATCAATTACTTCAACCAAAGCATTGCCTTAGGCCAATATAATCTGCAGACAAAAGCCGACGCCCTTTACTGGCGGGGCGAATCGTATTATCGGCTGAACCGTATGCAGGAAGCTGCCCGTAACTTCAACGAGTATCTGTCACTTGCCCCGCAGAAAAATACGGAAATGTATGCCCTTGCCTACTACAACTTGGCATACATAGCTTTCCACAAAAAAGATTATGCAACGGCACAAGACCGTTTCTTGAAATTCATCCAACTGCAAAAAAACGGAAACGTCACTGTCCTTGCCGATGCGTATAACCGTATCGGCGACTGCTACATGCATGTCCGCCGTTTCGACGAAGCCAGACAATACTACACCCGGGCGGAAAACCTGGGTACGCCTGCCGGTGATTACTCCTACTACCAACTGGCTTTGGTGTCGGGCCTGCAAAAGAACTATGACGGAAAAATTACGTTACTCAACCAATTGGCCAGCAAGTACCCGAATTCACCCTATGCCGTCAATGCGCTTTATGAGAAAGGCCGTTCGTACGTGCAAAGCCGTAACAGTAACCAAGCCATCGCTACTTTCCGGGAGCTGCTGAACAAATATCCCGAAAGCCCCGTCAGTCGTAAGGCTGCCACGGAAATCGGACTGTTATATTATCAGAACGATGATTACAACCACGCTATCGAAGCCTACAAATACGTCATCTCCAAATATCCGGGCAGCGAAGAAGCACGGCTTGCCATGCGCGATTTGAAATCCATCTATGTGGAAGCCAACCGTGTGGATGAATTCGCAGCGCTTGCCGCCCAAATGCCGGGCGTCATCCGCTTTGAACCCAGCGAACAAGATTCGCTGACTTATATCGCCGCAGAAAAAGTGTATATGAAAGGGGAAATCTCCCCTGCAAGAGAAAGTTTCATCCGCTATCTGCAAAGCTATCCAAACGGAGCGTTCAGCTTGAATGCACACTATTATCTGAATCTTATTGGAAAAGAACAGAAAGACGAAACCGCTGTACTGGAGCATACAGGCAAACTGCTGGAGTATCCGGACAGTCCGTATTCGGAAGAAGCCTTGTTGATGCGAGGGGAAATCCTGTTCAACCACAAAGAGTACGAACGGGCCCTGGCAGACTACAAACAGCTGCAAGCCCGTACCACAACCGCCGAGCGCCGACAACTGGGCCTCACAGGCGTACTGCGCTGTGGTGTGTTATTGAAGGATGATATTGAAGTGATACAGGCTGCGACCGCCTTACTGGCCGAAGCCAAGCTGTCCCCCGAATTGCAGCATGAGGCTTTATACTATCGAGCCAAAGCCTATCTGAACCAAAAAGCGGTGAAGAAAGCGGCGGATGACTTGAAAATCCTGGCACAAGATACCCGTACATTATACGGTGCGGAAGCCAAGTATTTGGCAGCACAACTGATGTACAACGCCGGCGACTACGCTGCCGCCGAAAAGGAAATATTGAACTTCATCGACCAAAGCACACCGCACGCCTACTGGCTGGCACGCAGCTTCATCCTCCTGTCCGACGTATATGTTGCCATGGACAAGAAACTGGATGCACGCCAATATCTGCTGAGCCTGCAACAAAATTATCATGCTGACGATGATATTGAAGGAATGATTCAAGAAAGACTGGAAAAGCTGAAATAAAAGAACACAATGAATATGAGAAAGATACAATATATTCTCAGCGGAATAACGCTGATAACCCTACCTTTGGGTACCCATGCCCAACAACAGCCTCAAGACTCCACTGTGAACCGGACAGTTGTTGTGGAACAGGAGTATAATCCCGATATTCTGGACGCGTCCAAAATAAACGTGCTTCCTAAAGTAGAGCCGCCGACCGCCAATAAGAGGACAGTGGAGTATGATGTAACCCTTATGCCCGCCAATACAATTCCTGCAACTGTCATGCAGGCATATACCGGAAAAGAGACACAAGCCAAGACACAGCCCGGATATATCAGACTGGGCTATGGTAATTACGGGAATCTGGACACACGCGCCAGCTATCTGTTCACGCTATCCAACAGTGACTGTATCAACCTGAATTTCCATATGAACGGTATGGATGGCAAACTCGAATTACCTGACAATGACGGCAAATGGAATTCTTATTACTATCGTACTCATGCCAACATAGGTTATTTACATCGCTTCAAGAAAGTAGACTTGGATGTTGCGGGTAACTTTGGATTAGGCAATTTTAATTTCCTGCCTGATGCAGCCGTCAGAAAACAGAAATTCACTTCAGGCGACATTCATTTCGGAGTGAAATCCACGGATGAGGAACTGCCTCTCCAATTCAGCGCAGAGACCAACCTGATGCTCTATGAACGCCAATACGATTTCGGTTCACTGAATAATCAAGAGAATATTATCCGTACCAAAGCACTGGTTGCAGGCGGCATATCCGAGGAACAAATTGTCGGTATCGGTTTGGCAATGGACAATGTACTGTACAAGAATAATAATTTTGAGAACTACACCTCACTCAACCTGAACCCGCATTACCGTTTGGAAAACGATGATTGGAAAATACGTATCGGCGCACAGGTTGACATGGCTTTCGGTTTCGGAAAGAAATTCCGGGCAGCTCCTGATGTGGCGGTAGAGTATAACTTCGCGGATAGCTACATCCTATATGCGCAGGCCAAAGGAGGAAGAGTGCAAAATGATTTCCGCCGTTTGGAGGCATTCTGCCCATACGGGCTGGTAACTTCGCAACCGGATGCCACATACGAGCAAGTGAACGCCGCCCTCGGCTTCAAGGCCAGCCCGGCAACCGGTTTATGGTTGAACCTATATGCGGGATACCAGAACTTGAAAGATGATTTGTTTTTCCATCCGGCAGGTTTCGATGAAACTACAGAGGGACACTACCGGACGCTCGCCATCAGCCAATGGAACACCAGCAACATCTATGCCGGTGCAGAGGTACGCTACGACTATAAAAACATATTCTCATTCGTCGCTGCCGGAACTTACCGCAGTTGGGATGCAAAGGATGACAGTCAATTCGATGTCAAAGACTATGTGCTCACTTACAAGCCGGCCTTTGAAGCCAGTCTGCATATAGACGTACATCCTATATCCGCTTTACTCCTTAATCTTGGCTATCGGCATATTTCGCGCAAGAAGGTAGAGGAAAGCAAGGTTAATGCAGTCAATAACCTTTATTTAGGCGGTAGTTACGAGTTTTTTAAAGGAATATCCGTTTATGCCCGCATAAGCAATTTATTAAACCGGAATTATCAATATTACTGGGGATACCCGACCGAAGGCACCAACTTTATCGGAGGTGTAAGTCTCAGATTCTAATCTCCGGATTAAAAACATTACGAGCAAAAAAGGACATTTTTGCTAAATTCTCCTTATATTATAAGGTGGAAAGTTTGTTTTTTCCTACTTTTGCGGGCAAATTAGTGGTTGGAACCACTATAAAACAGAAATTTATGCAGAAAAACCTTGTCATTGTCGAGTCTCCGGCAAAAGCAAAAACCATTGAAAAGTTCCTAGGAAAAGACTATAAAGTCCTTTCCAGCTATGGTCATATACGCGATTTGAAGAAAAAAGAGTTCAGTATTGATATTGATAAAGATTTCAAACCGCATTATGAAATTCCGGAAGATAAGAAAAAGGTTGTGGAAGAATTGAAAGCCGAAGCCAAAGAAGCGGAAACCGTATGGTTGGCATCCGATGAGGACCGTGAGGGAGAAGCGATTGCATGGCATTTATACGAAGTGCTGAAACTGCAACCGGAACATACCAAGCGCATCGTCTTCCATGAAATCACTAAAAGCGCTATCTTAAAGGCCATCGAGCAACCACGTAATATTGACATCAATCTCGTAGATGCACAACAAGCACGCCGTATTTTAGACCGTATCGTAGGGTTTGAACTTTCGCCCGTGCTATGGAAAAAAGTGAAACCGGCACTTTCCGCCGGTCGTGTACAATCAGTATCCGTTCGCCTCATCGTAGAACGTGAGCGAGAGATACAAGCTTTTCAATCGGAAGCATCTTATCGGGTTACCGCCATATTCCTCGTACCCGATGCCGATGGCAAGCTGGTTGAAATGAAAGCCGAATTGGCACGCCGTATCAAAACAAAAGCCGAAGCTCAAAAACTCCTGGAAAGTTGCCGATCAGCCACTTTCACCATCAATGATATTTCCACCCGCCCGCTGAAGAAAAGCCCTGCGGCTCCTTTTACGACATCTACCTTGCAACAAGAGGCCGCCCGTAAATTAGGATTTACAGTTGCACAAACCATGATGGTTGCCCAACGGTTGTACGAGTCGGGAAAGATTACCTATATGCGTACCGACTCCGTCAATCTGTCCGAGCTGGCTGTAAACAGCAGCAAATCAGTCATTGCCAGCATGATGGGAGAACGTTACGTATATCCGCGTCATTTCGCCACGAAGACCAAAGGCGCTCAAGAGGCTCACGAAGCCATTCGTCCTACCGACATGGAAAATGCTAAAATAGAAGGTAGTCCACAGGAACGAAAACTGTATGACTTGATATGGAAACGTACCATAGCCTCCCAAATGGCGGATGCGGAAGTTGAGAAGACTACCGTAAATATCAGCATCAGCAACGAGTCGGATACATTCAATGCCACAGGAGAAGTTGTGAAGTTCGACGGTTTTCTCCATGTATATCGCGAATCCATTGACGACGATGCGGAACAAGAAGATGAAACACACTTGTTGCCGCCTTTGAAGAAAGGACAGATTTTACAGAGCCAAAGCATTACTGCTACGGAACGCTTCACGCAGCATCCTCCCCGCTACACAGAAGCCAGTCTTGTACGCAAATTAGAGGAGTTGGGCATCGGCCGTCCTTCTACATACGCTCCTACCATTTCTACCATACAGCAACGCGGCTATGTGGAGAAAGGCGAAAAAACCGGGGAAGAACGTTCTTATAATATACTTTCATTACAAGACAGCAAGATTACAGACGTTACCCAAACAGAAATAACAGGGGCCGAGAAAGCTAAATTGATACCTACCGATACGGGTACCGTAGTCAATGACTTCCTGATGGAATATTTTCCCAATATCCTTGACTATAACTTTACCGCCAGTGTTGAAAAACAATTTGACGAGATAGCCGAGGGAGAAAAGAAGTGGACAACTATTTTGGGCGACTTCTATAAGGGCTTCCACCCGTCCGTAGAAAATACGCTCGCTACCAAGAATGCCCATAAAGCCGGTGAACGTATCTTAGGCGAAGAACCGGGCAGCGGCAAGCAGGTATCTGTAAAAATCGGCCGCTTCGGCCCTGTTGTACAGATTGGCACTGCCGGTGACAATGAGAAGCCGCGTTTCGCACAACTCAAGAAAGAAATGTCCATTGAAACAATCACGCTGGAAGAAGCGCTAGACCTATTTAAACTGCCTCGTACTTTAGGTGAGTATGAAGGTAAGGCGGTTACCATAGGAACCGGTCGTTTCGGACCTTATGTGTACAATAACGGAATGTACACTTCACTTCCGAAGACCATAGACCCTATGGAAATTACACTGGACGAAGCAATCCAACTGATCCAGAACAAAAAAGACGCCGAAGCTCAAAAACATCTCAAGAAATTTGATGAAGAACCGGAGCTGGAGATTCTGAATGGCCGCTATGGACCCTATATATCCTATAAAGGAAACAATTATAAAATTCCGAAAGATATTATTCCGCAGGATTTAAGTCTGGACGCATGCAGAGAAATTATCAAACTGCAAAGTGACCCGGACGCGCCGAAAGCCAAACGAGGTAAATATGCCAAGAAGAAAAAATAATGAGGTTATATTAAAAAAAGAAAAGCCCTCTCTACGGATTCGTAGAGAGGGCTTTTCATATAGAGTACTTTCAACTACATTCTGTCGGGTACTTCAATGCCAAGCAATCCCATTCCCAAACGTACCACCTTGGCTACGTTCTCGGATAAGGCAAGACGGAATATCTTCACCGCTTCATTCTCCTCACGCAAGATACTGAAATCATGATAGAACTGATTATATTCTTTCACAAGATCATAAGTATAGTTCGCAATCAGAGATGGACTGTAATCCTCGCCTGCTTGTTTCACAACAGCTGCAAAATCTGCAACCATCTGTATCAGACCTTTCTCTTTCTCACTCAATTCAATACCCGCGGGAAGTTGTGCAGGAACGGTGATGCCTGCCTCTTTCGCCTTGCGAAGAACGGATTGTATACGTGCATATGTATACTGAATGAACGGCCCTGTATTACCGTTGAAGTCAATGGATTCCTTAGGATTGAACGTCATGTTCTTGCGAGCGTCCACTTTCAATATAAAATATTTCAAAGCGCCCAAACCGACAATACGGGCAATATTATCAGCCTCTTCCTTGGTCAGGCCGTCCAGCTTACCCAATTCTCCGGAAGTCTCCTTAGCGGTATTAATCATTTCAGCCATTAAATCGTCAGCATCCACAACCGTACCCTCACGGCTCTTCATCTTACCTTCAGGCAGTTCCACCATACCGTAGGAGAAGTGAACCAGACCCTTACCCCACTCAAAGCCCAACTTATCGAGCAAAATAGAGAGTACCTGAAAATGATAGTTCTGTTCATTACCTACCACGTAAACCATCTTGTCAATGGGAAAATCGGCAAAACGCAATTTGGCCGTACCTATATCCTGTGTCATATAAACAGAAGTTCCGTCGGCACGGAGAAGCAATTTATGGTCAAGTCCTTCTCCGGTCAGGTCGGCCCATACGGAACCGTCCTCTTTGCGATAGAAGAAACCTTTCTCCAAGCCCTCCATAACTTTCTCCTTACCTTCCAGGTAGGTTTCCGACTCATAGTAAATCTTGTCGAAAGTAACTCCCATCATGCGGTAAGTCTCATCAAATCCTGCGTATACCCAGTCATTCATCTTTTTCCACAAAGCACGTACTTCAGGATCATTGGCTTCCCACTTCACCAGCATTTCACGCGCCTCTTTCATCAAAGGCGATTCAGCTTCCGCTCTGGTCTTGGCCTCTTCTTCGCTCAGACCTTCACTTTGGAACTTCGCCATCAACTCTTTGACTTCAGCCTTGTAATGCTTATCGAAAGCCACATAATAGTCACCAATCAGATGATCACCTTTCTTTCCGGAAGACTCGGGAGTTTCACCGTTGCCATACTTCTGCCACGCCAACATCGACTTACAGATATGAATACCACGGTCATTCACAATATTTGTCTTTACCACTCTGTTGCCATTGGCCGAAATGATGTTTGCCAATGCATTACCCAACAGGTTATTGCGGACATGGCCCAAATGGAGCGGCTTATTCGTATTGGGCGAAGAATATTCAATCATCACCAACGGGGACTTGTCGGTAACAGCGGCAATGCCATACTGTACATCCGCATGGATGCCATTCAGCAATTCAATCCATGCCGAAGAAGCGATAGTCAGGTTCAGGAACCCTTTGATAACATTGAACGCCGAAACCGAAGGCTCGTTTGCCTGCAGATATTCGCCAATCTCTTGTGCCGTCTGCTCCGGTCCTTTCTTAGACATGCGGAGAAAAGGGAAAACAACCAACGTAAGGTGTCCCTCAAATTCTTTCTTGGTTTTTTGCAACTGCACCTGTGCAGCAGGAACATCCTGTCCGTACAACGCTTTCAATCCGCTAATTACGGACGCTACCAATTTCTGTTCTATATTCATGATTCAAATGTATTTTCTGTGCGCAAAGATACGAACTATTTTTAATTCCATAAAAAAGGAGACGTTGTATGCGTCTCCTTTTCTCAAGTTTTATTTATGATCTATTTATTCGATAGTCAATTCCGAACCTGCTTTAAACTTAGCAACTTTCTTCGCCGCAATCTGAATAGGCTTCTTTGTTGCCGGATTGATACCAACGCGTCCGGCTCTCTCCATTACAGAAAAAGTACCAAAGCCAACCAATGCTACTTTATCACCTGCCTTTAATGCTTTTGTTACTGATGCGATGAATGCATCCAATGCTCTTTTTGAATCGGCCTTTGACAAACCGGCTTCAGCTGCCATTGCGCTAATAAGTTCTGACTTATTCATAATACAAATGATTAATTAATTGTTACACAAAAGAAAAATTCCAATGCTACTTCCTACAAAAATAGAGCAAAAATTCTGAATATCAAATAAAAACATTAAAAAAGGCCGGAAAAATAGAGAAAAAAAAGGAATAGGAGTTCCTTTTTCTGTTATAGAACAGAATTAATTCGTATTTTTGCCAAATAAAGCGAAAAAAACAGATTATGAATACTATACCGACAGTAACCAAAAACCTTTTAATTATCAATGTGCTGATGTTTCTCGGCACGCTTGTAGCCCAAAGTTACGGCATCGATTTAAATAAGTACTTAGGCCTGCATTTCTTCCTTGCCGGAGATTTTAACGCAGCGCAACTGATTACTTACATGTTCATGCACGGCGGATTTACCCATTTGTTCTTCAATATGTTTGCCGTATGGATGTTCGGCCGTATACTCGAACAGGTATGGGGACCGAAACGTTTCCTGTTCTATTACCTCGCATGCGGTATCGGCGCAGGAATTATTCAAGAGCTCGTACAATACATTCATTACGAAACGATACTTTCCGCATACGACAGTGTCAACACCGGATATTCCGTCATTCCCATGGAAGAATATCTCAATATGATGACTACCGTCGGAGCTTCCGGAGCCGTCTATGCCATCTTGCTGGGATTCGGTATGCTGTTCCCCAACCAGCCCTTATTCATCTTTCCGTTACCGTTCCCCATCAAAGCCAAATATTTCGTTATCGGATACGCCTTGATAGAACTGTTCTCGGGACTTGCCAACAATCCGGGCGATAATGTGGCGCACTTTGCACACTTGGGCGGTATGATATTCGGCTTCATACTAATAATGTATTGGAGAAAAAAGAACAGAGGAAATGGCTACTATTATAACTGATTTAAAAGAATCATTCCGTAGAGGAACCATCTACATACAGCTGATTTATATCAATGCGGGAGTATTCATCCTTACTACATTGACAGAAGTTATATTGCAACTTTTCAACCGGAGCCTCGGCGGAGCGTTTGAATGGCTGGAACTGCCTGCTTCACTACCCCGCTTCATAACCCAGCCTTGGTCTATCCTGACGTATATGTTTATGCACGCGGGAGTAATGCATATCCTTTTCAATATGCTTTGGCTGTACTGGTTCGGTGCTTTGTTCCTAAGTTTCTTCTCCGCGAAACATTTACGGGGCGTATATATCGTGGGCGGAATCTGTGGCGGACTGCTTTATATGGCAGCCTACAATATCTTCCCCTACTTCCGTCCGATGACGGAATACTCCTTCATGCTGGGAGCATCGGCATCCGTACTCGCTGTCGTGGCAGCTACCGCCTATCGGGAACCCAACTATCCGATACGTCTTTTCCTTTTTGGAACAATACGCTTGAAATATCTGGCATTGATTGTTATCGGAACGGACTTATTATTCATCACATCCAGTAACGCCGGCGGACACATCGCTCATTTAGGCGGAGCGTTGGCGGGGCTGTGGTTTGCAGCCAGCCTTAGCAAAGGCGCAGATATCACCGCATGGATTAACAAGTCTCTGGATGCCGCCAGTTCTTTGTTCAGCTCCAAACCCCGCAAACCTAAGATGAAAGTTCACTATGGAACTGACAAACAGAAAGATTATAACTATAATGCCCGAAAAAAAGCTCAATCCGATGAAATAGACCGGATCCTCGACAAACTGAAAAAGTCCGGATATGAAAGTCTGACAACAGAAGAAAAGAAGAGCTTGTTCGATGCAAGTAAACGATAATGTACGTATGAAGCATTTCGGTAATTTTATCGCTCTCCTGATTTTAGCGATCAATGCTTTATTCACGGGCCTTTTGCTATTAGTAGCATACAGTCCTTACATCCAACCGGTAACTCATCCGGTACAATCTTGTTTTGGGCTGACTTTTCCCATTTTTACACTTATCAACGGCGCTTTCCTGATTTTTTGGTTGGTTATACAACGATACAAAACGGCTTTATTGCCGTTAATCGGTTTTTTATTGTGTTATTCGCAACTACGGACATATCTTCCCCTCAATTTTCATACCGCCAATCCACCCGAAGAAAGTATAAAATTCCTCTCTTACAACATCATGGGGTTCAACGGAGCCGTTAAAAAAGACGGAAAGAATCCGATACTGACATATCTGAAAGAGAGCAACGCCGACATCCTCTGCCTGCAGGAGTATGCATCCGATGAATCTCCCCGTCGCCTCACACAGAAGGATATAGAACGAGAATTAAAAGATTACCCTTACCATCGCATCAGTGTTGTAGGCAGCGGCAGCGGTTATACCAACAAGATAGCCTGCTATTCCAAATTCCCTATTCTATCCGCACGTGTTTTAAACTATCCGAGCGGTTATAATGGTTCCGTACTGTACGAACTCAAACTGAATGAAGACACGATTACCCTTATCAACAATCACTTGGAGTCCAATAAACTGACAAAAGCCGACAAAGACATTTATGAAGACATATTGAAAGCTCCCGAAAAGGAGAAAGTGAAAAGCGGCGCGCGATTGTTGGTGCATAAACTGGCAGAAGCCTCTGCTATCCGCGCTCCACAGGCAGATACCATCGCACGGGAAATCGCATCTTCCCGGTATCCGTCCGTCATCGTCTGCGGAGATTTCAATGATACCCCCATTTCGTACGCTCACCGTGTCATAGCGCAAAGTCTGGATGATGCTTTCACCCAATCAGGGCGCGGACTGGGAATTTCCTACAACCAGAATAAGTTCTATTTTCGGATAGACAATATATTAATCAGCAAAAATCTACAGTCCTATAACTGTACCGTAGACCGTTCCATAAAGGAATCCGATCACTATCCGATATGGTGTTATATAGCCAAACGACAATGAGTTTCTTTACAAAATGAAATTATTAATAAACTACTCAATATCTAATACTCTGACTTTATGTTTAAAAGAAGTATTCTAATTTTAGCTGCAAGTTGTATGATGTACTCCTGTGCTACCCGAACGGAAAGTAATCCGTTCCTCACCGAGTTTCAAACCCCGAACGGTGTTCCACCCTTTGATAAAATCAAACTGGAGCACTACGAGCCTGCATTCCTTAAAGGAATAGAAGAGCAAAATACCAATATCCAGGCTATTATCGACAATGCCGAAGTACCGAACTTTGAAAATGTAATCGTTGCTTTGGACAACAGCTCCCCCATACTCAACCGGGTAAGCGCCATCTTCTTCAACATGACGGATGCCGAAACCAGTGATGCCCTGAACGAACTTTCTATAAAGCTCGCTCCGGTACTGTCCGAGCATGGAGACAATATTTCGCTTAACCAAGAGTTATTCAATAAAGTAAAAGCTGTTTATCAGAAGAAAGATTCTTTAGGCCTGACAACCGAACAACAAAGACTTTTGGACAAAACGTATAAAGGCTTTGTACGCTCCGGTGCCAATCTTTCTGCCGAAAAGCAAGCCCGCCTACGCGAAGTAAATAAACTACTTTCTACACTGGGTATCACTTTCAGCAACAATATTCTGAATGAAAACAACGAGTTTATGCTTTTTGTAGACAAGCAAGAAGACCTTGCAGGACTTCCCGAATGGTTCTGCCAAAGCGCCGCCGAAGAAGCAAAAGCTGCCGGTCAGGAGGGTAAATGGTTGTTCACATTGCATAACGCCAGCCGTATCCCGTTCCTGCAATATTCCGCTAACCGCTCGTTACGTGAGAAGATATATAAAGCTTACATCAACCGAGGCAATAATAACGACAAGAACGACAATAAAAAAATCATTACCGACATCGTCAGCCTGCGTTTGGAAAAAGCCCGTCTGTTAGGTTTCGACTGTTACTCCAACTTCGTATTGGACAATACCATGGCTAAAAACTCGACCACAGTAATGGAATTCCTGAACAACCTGTGGGGGTATGCCCTGCCTAAAGCCAAAGCCGAAGCTGCCGAACTCCAGAAATTAATAGATAAAGAGGGTAAGGGCGAAAAACTGGAAGCCTGGGACTGGTGGTATTACACCGAAAAACTACGTAAAGAAAAATACGACCTTGAAGAAGACCAAATCAAGCCTTATTTTAAATTAGAGAACGTACGCGAGGGAGCCTTTGCCGTTGCCAACAAACTATACGGAATCACACTGACGAAACTCAACGATATCCCTGTCTATCACCCCGATGTAGAAGTCTTTGAAGTAAAAGATGCAGACGGATCGCAGCTGGGTATCTTCTATGTAGACTACTTCCCGCGTCCCGGCAAGAGTGGCGGAGCATGGATGAGCAACTATCGTGAGCAAAAAGGCGGCATCCGTCCGTTAGTATGCAACGTAGCCAGCTTCACCAAACCCGTTGGCGACACCCCTTCCCTGCTCACAATGGATGAAGTGGAAACCCTTTTTCATGAATTCGGCCATGGGCTGCACGGACTGTTGACCAAATGTAACTATCTGGGCGTTTCCGGTACAAATGTAGTGCGCGACTTTGTAGAACTTCCGTCACAAATCAACGAACACTGGGCTACCGAACCCGAAGTTCTGAAAATGTACGCCAAACATTACCAAACCGGTGAAGTCATTCCCGACAATCTCATCGAAAAGATTCTGAAACAAAAAACTTTCAACCAAGGTTTCATGACTACCGAGTTGCTGGCTGCCGCCATTCTCGATATGAATCTGCATAACCTGACAGACACGAAAGACATAGATGTTGTGGCCTATGAAAAAGAAGCCATGGATAAACTCGGATTAATCTCCGAAATAGCTCCCCGCTACCGTACCACCTACTTCAATCATATCATAGGCGGTTATGCAGCAGGTTATTACAGCTATCTGTGGGCGAACGTACTGGATAATGACGCTTTTGAAGCATTCAAAGAACATGGCATTTTTGACAAGACGACCGCCAACCTTTTCCGCCATAATGTTTTGGAAAAAGGAGACAGCGAAGATCCGATGACGCTCTACAAGAATTTCAGAGGGGCAGAGCCTCAATTAGAGCCGATGTTAAAAAATCGCGGTATGAAGTAAGAATTGTGAAAAAAAAGCTATATTTGCAGCCTTATATACGATAGAAATCAATTAAAAAGTAATCATAATAAACTAAAAGTAACATGCAAAACAAAGGATTTGTAAGGGTTTTTGCGATATTGCTCACATTGGTATGTGTGTTCTATCTCTCCTTCTCTTTTGTGACTCGCCACTATACAAATAAGGCAAAAGAGTTCGCAAAAGGCGATGTGAAAGTGGAACAAGACTACCTTGATTCTCTGTCAAACGAGAAGGTGTGGTTCGGCAATTGGACGCTGAAACAATGTCGTGAAATGGAGATCAGTTTAGGTTTGGACTTGAAGGGCGGTATGAACGTCATTCTTGAAGTGTCAGTACCCGATGTTATCAAAGCATTGGCGGACAACAAGTCTGACGAAGCATTCAACCAAGCGTTGGCAACTGCCGCCAAACAGGCTACTACCAGCCAGGACGACGTTATCACGTTGTTCATCAGAGAGTATCACAAAATAGCTCCGGGCGCTTCACTCTCACAACTGTTCGCTACCCAGCAATTAAAGGACAAGGTAAACCAGAAGTCTTCCGACGCAGAAGTTGAGAAAGTATTGCGCGAAGAAGTAAAGGCAGCCGTTGACAACTCATTCAACGTACTCCGTACCCGTATCGACCGTTTCGGTGTGGTTCAGCCCAACATCCAGAGTCTGGAAGACAAAATGGGACGTATCATGGTGGAGCTTCCGGGTATCAAAGAGCCGGAACGTGTAAGAAAATTGTTACAAGGTTCCGCCAACCTGGAATTCTGGGAAACATACAATGCAAAAGACGTTGCTCCGTATTTGCAATCAGCTGACGCCAAGTTGCGTGCAATTTTGGCAACTACAGAAGACGCTGAAGAAGTTACAGACAGCGTAGCAGCCGAAGTTCCTGCCGTAGCGCAAGCTACCAGTACAGCCGACAGCCTTGCCGCAGCACTGAAAGGTGAAAGCAAAGCACAAGCTGCCGATCTGGAGCAAATTAAGAAAGAACATCCGTTGCTGACAGTTCTTCAGGTAAATCCCAGCGGCCAAGGCCCTGTTGTAGGTTATGCAAACTACAAGGATACAGCTGACATCAACAAATACCTCTCCATGCCGGAGGTTCAGGCTGAAATGCCGAAAGACCTGCGCTTGAAGTGGGGTGTTTCTCCTTATGAATACGACCCGAAAGCCCAGACTTTTGAATTGTATGCAATCAAGTCTACCGAACGTAGCGGACGCGCCCCGTTGGAAGGTGATGTAATTGTAAACGCCAAAGACGAATACGACCACTATGGCAAACCTGCCGTAAGTATGTCCATGAATACGGATGGTGCACGACGTTGGGCGCAACTTACCAAACAAAATGTAGGTAAAGCCATCGCTATTGTATTGGACGGTTATGTGTACTCCGCACCGAACGTAAACCAGGAAATTACCGGCGGTAATTCACAAATCACCGGCCACTTCACTCCCGAACAGGCGAAAGACTTGGCGAACGTATTGAAATCAGGTAAGATGCCGGCTCCCGCCCACATCGTACAGGAAGACATCGTAGGCCCGTCTTTGGGACAAGCATCTATCAACGCCGGTATCATGTCATTCGTCGTGGCATTGATTCTGTTGATGGTTTACATGTGCATTATGTACGGTTTCATTCCGGGTATGGTCGCCAACGGCGCTCTGGTATTGAACATGTTCTTCACATTAGGTATCCTTTCATCTTTCCAAGCCGCACTGACAATGTCCGGTATTGCCGGTATGGTATTGACGCTCGGTATGGCTGTGGATGCCAACGTACTGATTTACGAACGTACCAAAGAAGAATTGCGTGCAGGTAAAGGGGTTAAAAAGGCGCTTGCCGACGGTTACTCCAACGCTTTCTCCGCAATCTTCGACTCCAACTTGACATCTATTATCACAGGTATCATCCTGTTTAACTTCGGTACCGGTCCTATCCGCGGTTTCGCCACCACATTGATTATCGGTATCTTGATTTCATTCTTTACCGCCGTGTTCATGACACGTTTGTTCTACGAACACTTCATGAGTAAAGACAAGTTACTGAACCTGACATTCTCTACAAGTATCTCTAAGAACTTGATGACCAATGTACACTTCGACTTCATGGGTAGAAACAAAATCTGGATGACACTGACAGGTGCGGCAATTGTAATCTGCATCGGTTTCCTTAGCATCCGTGGTTTGAGCCAGAGTATCGACTTCACCGGTGGACGTAACTTCAAGGTACAATTTGAAAATAAGGTAGAGCCCGAACAAGTGCGTGAACTCATCGCAAGCAAGTTTGGTGACGCTAACGTAAGCGTTATCGCTATCGGTGCGGACGGCAAAACTGTACGTATCAGTACCAACTACCGTATTGAAGAAGAAGGCAACAACATCGATTCTGAAATCGAAGCATACCTGTATGAAACGCTGAAGCCGTTGCTGACTCAGAATATCACGCTGGAAACATTCATCGACCGTGAGAACCATACGGGCGGTAGTATCATCAGTTCACAGAAAGTAGGTCCGAGTATTGCGGACGATATCAAGGTATCGGCCATTTGGTCTGTCGTATTGGCATTGATTGCTATCGGTCTGTACATCTTGCTTCGTTTCCGTAATATTGCCTACTCTATCGGTTCCGTATGCGCATTGGCTTGCGACACGATTATCATTTTGGGTGCATATTCCATGTTCTGGGGTATCCTTCCGTTCTCTCTGGAAATCGACCAGACATTTATCGGCGCTATCCTGACGGCTATCGGTTACTCAATCAATGATAAGGTGGTAATCTTCGACCGTGTACGCGAATTCTTCGGTCTGTATCCGAAACGCAACAAGAAAGTACTGTTCAACGACTCACTGAACACAACTTTGGCACGTACCATCAATACTTCATTGAGTACATTGATCGTATTGCTGTGTATCTTCATCCTCGGTGGTGATTCTATCCGCAGCTTCGCATTCGCAATGATTCTGGGTGTCGTATTCGGTACATTGTCTTCTCTGTTCGTTGCATCTCCTATCGCTTACATGCTGATGAAGAACAAAAAGGGAACAGAACAAGCCGTAGCGGCCGTTGAAGAAGTAAAATGATCCTGAACTTATTCAGATTAAACATAGAAAAAGGGGCTAAGTCATTGACTTAGCCCCTTTTTCTATATACAGGCTACGCACGCCTTACATCATTATTTATTCCACTGTTATAATTTCTATCGTCTGCGACTTTACTACATCCAGCGGCTTTGCCCGGTATTGTACCTTTGAGAAATCTATTGCATGCAAGTCTATACTCCGAATAACACTGTTGTACATCGTGCGGTAGTACAGTATTCTATGCGTCATATCCGTAGCAGCCGTCCACTGGGTAGCACTCGGTATATCGGCGGGAATCTCCCCCTCCGAAAATTGTGCTCCAATCGGAATATCGAAATTATTCAGAATATGAAAGCACTGCAAGATACTTTCGAAAGCAGTAGTACGCTGAGGAGCTGTAACCTGTAAGAAAGCGGCACGGACAAAACGTGACGGTGGTGTAAAATCTCCGGGTAATCCCAGAAATCCGCTTCCTCCACCCAAAGGAGCTAATTCTATATTGCCGAATAAATGCTCGGAAGCACCACCGGGAAATAGGTTGACGTAATTATTAAGATTTGTCAGATGCCATTCAAAGCCGGGAGAATTGGTAAGCACACCCAACTTATTTTCATAGAAGCGAGGCACTCCTCCTACTATCTCAAGCACCAGCTGTCGCCCCGAAGTATCCGCAAAACGCCAATGAACAGTAGAAGCCCGAGGGTCTACGTTCGTAATGCGCACTTCGTTTACTTTCGATTTCACTTCATCCACAGTGCCGCACTCACCCAGTATAAAAGACACAAGCTGCAGGTCTGCAATACTCCTATTCTTTTCGGCAGGGTCATACTTTTGATATTCGCCGGAATTAGGGAAATAAAACAGTCCGGCTGAAAGTCCGGTTTCATTCAGCCCCTCGGCTATAAATTCCTTCTGTTCTACGGCAAAGCCGACATAACCGTGACGAGCCGTAAAGCGCATGCCGTTCATACCACCGTCGGGTGTATAGGACTGTTGAGTATATCCGCGCGGCACAACTACATACTGGCTATTCAAATTACTGCCCGCCCACTCTATGGTACGTGCCACAACCGTAGTTCCATCCTTACTCCTCAAAGTAATGCCCGTACAAGCATCCGCAGAAAGCGGAACCGCCAATACACCGACAAGCGCCAATAAAGTTATCGATAAAATAGTTTTTCTCATAATTTCTTTTTATAAAGAAACAATAAGGGCACGGAATATGTTCAATATCATCCCCTTAAGGAAAGTATGGAATGAAAGAAGAGTAACAAAGATAATCGATAGTAAGAAAGATATTTTTAAAACAAAAAAGGAATATCGATCGTAACCGATATTCCTTTCGTAGCTCCGAGGGGAATCGAACCCCTATCTAAAGTTTAGGAACACTGTATTATACTCTGAAAATCAAAGATTTACAAGCACAGTACTTCAAACTGGTAACTATTGTCGTTTTAACTTGGAAGCAAAGATACTCAATAAATCGAAAAAAGCAACTATCATGCAGATAGTTACTTTTCAACTCTAGGCTATATCTTCTCACTTAAACCATACTCTTGCATTTTTCTTTATCTCCACCTTTGTGAATTTTTCCAGTTCCTCTACAAGTGCTTTCACTTCGTCTGCTGTTGGTTCTGGTAACTCTACTTTTCTGTTGGTATTCCGCCCTATATTAACCTGTTTCGGATTACATCGTCTTATATACTCTACCATTTCATCCAAATCAAACTGCATCAACGGTTCTGCCGTAACATAGGTATCTATATCTGAATCTGCAATCTTTTCCATTGCCCGTACCCTTTCCTCTATCTCTGGTGAGTTACACATCACATCTGGATAAGACCTATTAGTTTCTATAGTCGTACAAACCACTGAACGATGAAATACGGGATGAGTTATAAAATCCAATATTCTAGAAGGATTCTTACTCTGAAACAGATATTTGTTGGCAGACTTATCGCAATAGTCCAAAACGATTTTTATCCAATGATTTGGTATGTCTTTTGCCCACATATCAATACTGCTTCCTACAAAAATAAAGTTCGAGCATTCAAGATAGCTGGTTAATTCAGCCGCATCCAGTCTGGGAGCCTTCAAACGGGTACACATCTTTTTCATATAACAATAGGTGCAACCATGAAAACATTTACCCTTAATAGGATTCCATGTGTGTGTCACGAACTCATACATATTGCCTTTACTCTCTTTAATCATAATATATATCATTTACAGGTTATTACTCTTGTTAGGGAGCCAGCAGGTAATACCCACTGGCTTTTTTCTCAAAGGACTATCTTTCAAATCCATTCCATAATTCAGTCAATTTCTGATTGATAAGATTTTCCTTTGTATCTCCGCCTGTTTTACCCTTAGCTTTTTTGATATAGTCTGCATCCTCTTTGCTGATACTTCTGAGGAAACGTTCCATGTTGTCAGTGAAATCGGGTTTTCTCTTATCGCCAGTAGTGTTATACTTGGATATTATCCAGTCAATTAAATATCTACTTTTTATGTCTTTCTCTGTGAAATGTTCTTTTGCCGCTTCTATTAATCTTTGCCTTCTTTCCAAACCTACGGTATTCTCTAACTGTGGGAGAATAATATTGTCCATAGCGCAATTCATAACCTTTTTATCAATATTTGCAGTAAAGGTCAGCCACTTCGATGCTACGGACAAATTATACCCTTCATTTACTAAATCATTTATAGCATCCAACAAAGGTAGTTCCCTTTTCTGATTACTCATTTTTGCTCCTTTTGCATAATCCACGCCCTTCCACGGATTGGTAGAGATATTGATTTCTGATAACATCTTAGCTATTGCCAATTCAGTATTCAAAGTGTACATCAAATAGAACTCACCCGTGTATTTCGGTTCATCCAATTTTTCATTCTCTTTTAAAAGCCTGCAATGTGCTTCATAGCGGTGATTAGCGTCAACTAACACCAAATAATTCACAGCTTCTTCCTTTCCTACAACATTGCCTGTAGCAAAATCAACGACTTCCAGCCCTTGATTTATAGCATCAGTAGCGTCTACCACTACGGCAGGCATTAACTGCCCGAACTGTTCCAGTGACTTCATCTTAGCCTTCACAATCTTTTCATTTAAATCACGATTACCGGTTAAACGTGCAATCTTCTTACTTTCATTTTTCAATAAAGCCAATGTCATAATTAGATTATTTCTCATATTTTTTGCCGCTGCCCTACGGACTTATTTTGGTATCTGGCTCACCGCTTATTTTTATATTGCAAAGATTGCCCTTAAATCGGAGGACTAACAGGAACAAAAAAACTCACAAATACTGTTCCCCCACAAAAAACATCTATCAATCAATGTTTTCCATGTCGTGAAATCAGAAAGCCAAACAAGAAAAAATCCTGTTTATCTGTTTATGAACTAACATCCGATAAAAACAGACAAACAGGATTATCCCTAACGTGGGAGATTTCCTTTTAAAGATAGAATGAGTTCAGCTTCTTTATCTCTGTATTCTTATATCTCTTTAAGATAGCCTTTAGATATTCATCGCTTTCCCTCACACTTTCATTGCTTATGATGCCAGTAAGGTACAGGGAATGGGCGATAACCATTTTTTCCTTATCCGAAAGGTTCGCCCCTTTCTTCCTTTTATCTTTCAAATGTTCCTGGTGGCTAAAAGCGGAAATTATCATCTTGGAGAAATAGTAAGCCAATACGGAAACGGAATCTGAACTTTGACGGGTTAAATCTATGAAGTGCCCGCTGGATAAATTAGTCAAATCGTTATTTTCCAATCCGTCGTCACAGAATTTGGCGATACAGGCTATGGCATTATTGTTATCAATCACAATGTTTTTCCTGCCTATCTTCAAGGTTAGGCTTATTGGCTCATTAAAAATAGCCCCAAGCATACCACTGCCTGCATAATTGCTATAGATTGCGTCTACAAAGTCCCTTATGTACTCAACAGGAAATTTGTTTATTTCAATCCCTTTCATGCAAATCCCCCAACTATAGTCATAGCAAAAGAGCAACAGATACCAGAACTTCTCACTATCCAATTCCAATGCTTGCAGATAGCCTTGCAGTTCTTTATCCTGCATATACTCCTCTATTGTGAATTTATGCCGCAATTTACGTGTATTATACCTTCCTTTAAAAATATCTGGAGCTTGCGAAACTGCCATGTAGGATTCACCAGTATCTTCATTATAGTCAAAGTCTGGCGCGTACTCTTGTGCCACTGAATAGATATAATCAAGAAGGCTATATTCTTCTTCGTTATATTGAAATGAGAAATTATCTATTGGCTTTATCATTGCTTTTTATTTGCAATGATAATAAAAAAAACAGCAAATGAATTGTTTCAAATGCAGTCTTTTATCACAAGAACAGAGTTATCCCCTTTTATTCATCATTTTAGCTTTAGTCTCATTGCTTTCATCCTTGAAATATAATTCAAATACTAATCGGTTAGTAAGTAGTTATGCAGTGCGGAGAACACAGTGATAGCTGCACACCGTTTTAATAAATAGCTACATTAGAGGATAGACTGGTCTGTGTCCTACGAGTATGTTTTTTTACATTTTAAATAAAAAGAAAGTGGTAATGAATGATGTCAAATACCACTTTTCTAAAGTATACAGAGTTGCTTTTTTTTATCTATTTTATCGTCTTGTATGTATAATTGATTGATATATTAGGATATATTTCATCAATGCATTGAGTTACATAACCATCTTCATCGAAAGTATATTGAAATGGTCCGCTAGATACCCATACTTCTTCTTTTCCTTCGGAAAAGTTTTTTCTATCTATCCGCTGCACTATGTTTTGTAAAGGCTTACCTAAAAATCCTGTGCGGTATAAGAAAGTTATCTCCATTATATCAGAAGGAAACTCTGCATCTTCTTCTAATTCTGGATTTAAGTAGCCATTGATGTTTTTTTTATCAGATGAAATTATGATATAATATTCGGTATCGTCGTCCCAATGACATTCTGTAAGATTTCCTCTTTCATCATATTTGAAAGACCGTAATCTATTACTGTCCCATTCACTATTAAAATAATTAGAAGTAAGTAAACGACCTTCTTCATCATACGTAAAGGTAGCTGTAATCGTTTCTTGATATGAGGATTCCTTCTCTAGCCATTTACAACTTTCAATGTAGTTCATTTTATTAAATTTGACATCATAATAAGTAGAACCATTCATTGTAAAAGTAGGGGTGTTGTCATAGGAAATAGTAAAAAAGCTATCATAGTCATCACGGATATTACTACTCCAACCATATTTGTTTTTAATGGCAGTAATTTGATTGTTGTCATTGTATTCAAATTCTGTATCATTGTAGTAATCGTTGTCTTCTGTGTCTTTCTCGGTTATCGATACCAGTAATTTTTTTATGGTTCCTTTAGCGGCTTGAATAATTTTAATCGGTGTTTTCAAGTTTCCCACTGTCAATATAACAGTTGTACTCCGTTCTTCTTGGCTGTTATTAACTGTAGTATCTGTCTCTTATACACATCTCCGAGCCCACGAGACATGCGCAGATCTC
>OWKP01000733.1_pt1 | contig 23119 bp, 13 predicted proteins | sample 1732991 | NCBI WGS metagenome assembly OWKP01 (sample SAMN05065777, study PRJEB22554) | human gut metagenome | biome: ENVO:2100002; feature: ENVO:00000062; material: ENVO:00002003 | host: Homo sapiens | place: USA
ATCATATATAATTAATATATTTTTGTTTCTTTGCCTTGTATTAATAATATAATATATGAAGATATTTCGACTTTTACTAATGCTATGTGGAATGTTATTTACCGGTATCGGGTTTGCCGATGAAATCGATGGAATGCGTTTCACGCATATAGGTTTGGAAGATGGACTGTCGCATAGTACAATATTTGGAATTAATCAGGATAAAGAAGGTAATTTATGGTTTGCCACCTATGACGGCCTTAATAAATACGACGGTTATAATTTTACGGTCTATCGTCATCAATACAAGAATCCCAAGAGTATAGCGAATGATATTACCCGTTGCGTCGTTATCGATGACGATAATCGTATCTGGATAGGAACACGGGACGGCTTGTCACTTTATAACCGTCGTCAGAATGAGTTCTCTAATTTCTATTATAAGAAAAGGGGACAAAATGTGGCTGTCATGAATATTGTGCCTTTACAGAAGGACTGGCTGATGATTGGAACAGCGGAGGGTATCTTGCTTTTTGATGTGAAAGGCGGACATTTCATGAGTGATACTCTGTCTACCGCTTTGCATCTGCTGAAACCTTCTGCATTAGTCAGGCAGGGGGACTGTGTTTATATCGGTACAGAGAGTGGGGTATATACCTATTCCTTACAGGATGGAACATTGAAGAAGCTGGTGGAGTTACCGACAAAAGCGCGGATACACGGAATTTTATGCCAGATGTTTCATAGAATATGGATAGCGACCGAAGGCAGTGGTTTGTATATGTATGATATAAAAGCCAAGAAACTAAAGAACTATCGCTACGAGGATAAGGCGTCCGGTCTAAATTCAAATTATGTGCGTTCGTTGGCGTTGGACCAGGAGAATCGTTTATGGGTAGGGACTTATAGCGGATTAAATATATATAAGGAAGGGAAAGATTGTTTTTCCTCGATGGAGAGTTCTATAACTCAAGCCGGAACTTTATCTCAGAACTCGGTGCGTTGTATATTCAGAGATTCGCAAGGCGGTATGTGGCTGGGTACATATTGGGGTGGTTTGAATTATTATCATTCGTTGTGTAATCGTTTCCAGCAGATAAAGCATATTCCTTTCTATAATTCGTTAAGCGATAATGTGGTCAGTTGTATTGTAGAAGACAAAAAGAATAATTTGTGGATTGGCACGAGTGATGGCGGCTTGAATTTCTATGATAATATAACAAAGACTTATAAAAACTATTTATTCAACCCGGATACATCGGAAGGGGTTCCTTTTAAAGACATCAAAACTGTATATGTGGATGAGTCTGCCGATAAAGTATATGTAGGTGCCCATGCCGGCGGAATGATGATATTGAATCGTAGAACGGAAAAAAAAGAGTTTTATAATCAACAGAATAGTAACTTACCAAGTAATAATATTTATTCAATTATATCGGATGAGGGAGAGGGGCTGTGGGTAGCTTCATTGGAGCATTTCATCTATTTTGATATTGCCCGAAAACGTTTTACTGTTATAGACAAAGATGTAAAAGGACGTCCCATACAAAAATATAACCGCTTATTATTCCGGGATTCTAAAAGGCGTATTTGGGTAGGTGGAGAAATGGGGTTGTCGGTATATAACCAGATTGATAAGTCTTTATTGACCAATACTGATTTCCATATTCCTACGGTGCTGGAACAGTCCTTTGTGAATTGTATTTATGAATCTGCATCCGGTTATATATGGATTGGTACCCGCAACGGACTTTTTGCTTTGCGGGAAGGGGATAAAGAGCCGTTGCAATATACAACGGATAACGGTTTGCCGAGTAATGTTATCTATGGAATTCTGGAAGATAGTTATGGACGCTTGTGGGTAAGTACTAACCAAGGTCTGAGTTGTTTTAATCCGGATAATCGGAAACTACGTAACTTTACGATAGTGGATGGTTTGCAAAGTAATCAATTCAATACTGGGGCTTATTGCCGTGTTAGTAACGGACATATGTTGTTCGGTGGAATTAATGGGATAACTTCATTTCGTCCCGAAACGCTAATAGATAATCCTTACACTCCCAAACCGGTAATCAATAAACTCTTTGTGTTTAATGAAGAAGTATTACCTAATGATGAAACCGGAATCCTTAAAGAGAATATAGAAGGTGTAGACCATATCATATTGAAATCTTCTCAGAACTCTTTTTCTATATCATTTGTCGTTTCTAATTATATAGCAGGTAAGCATAATACCTTTGCTTATAAATTAGAAGGATATAATGAGGAATGGTATAAACAAGGCGATATAAGTCCAGTATCATATTCTAATTTGCCGGCAGGAAATTATAGATTTCTTTTAAAAGCGGCAAATAATGATGGGAAGTGGAGTAAAGATATGGCAGTTCTTCATATTAAGGTGCTTCCGGTTTGGTATTGTACCTGGTGGGCTCTTTCAATATTTGCTTTGTCTTTCGTTTTATTGGCTTTTATAATATTTCGTTTCTTTTGGCTGCGTAAGAGTATGCAAACGGAAATTCGTATGGAGAGATTGGATAAAGAAAAACGGGAAGAAATCAGCCAAATGAAAATACGTTTCTATGTTAATATTTCACATGAGCTGCGAACTCCGCTAACTTTAATTGTTGCTCCGTTACAAGAATTACTTAGTAATGTTACCGGGCATTGGGAACGTGAAAAATTATTATATATCCAACGGAACACGAAGAGATTATTGCATTTGGTAAATCAATTGATGGATTACCGGCGTGCCGAATTGGGTATTTTTGAATTAAAACCAGTATATGCCAATATATACAAAAGGGTACTGAATACCTTTTTGAATTATGAAAGTTTGGCGAAACGAAAGGATATAGACTATAATTTCTATTCAGAACTGCAAGATGAGGATGTGCTGTTTGATGGAACTTATCTGGATTTGATTGTCAATAACTTATTATCGAACGCCTTTAAATATACGGGAGATGGGGAAAGTGTTTCAGTTAAATTATATAAGGAGAATAAGAATGTCGTTTTACAAGTTATAGATACGGGAGTCGGTATTCCCGAAGATAAACAACAAAAGATATTTGAACGTTTTTATCAAATAGAAAATGGACATGAAGGGAGTGGTATCGGGCTATCTTTAGTGCAACGTTTGGTAGAATTACATCATGGACAAATTACATTGGTAAGCGAAGTGGGAGAGGGCTCTACCTTTTCTATTTATATTCCTCAGGACAAATCGGTGTATAGCGCTGATGAATTGTTAGGAAGCAGTGGGGAATTAGAGGAACAGCGTGTTTATTCTACCAATGCGCATGATATGTATGTCGATGATGTAGAATTCGTAGAAGTGGAAACTAATGAAAAAGAGGAGAGTAGTAAGCACGGAACGATTCTTATAGCGGAGGATAATGAGGAGTTGCGTCAGTATTTGTCAAATGGCTTATCAGCTCAATTTAATCTTATAGAAGCAGAGAACGGGCAACAAGCTCTGGACTTACTGAAAGATAATGACGTAGACCTGATACTTTCAGATGTGATGATGCCCGTAATGGATGGAATAAAGCTTTGCAAATCAGTAAAGCAGAATTTAAGGACTTGTCATATCCCCGTATATTTATTGTCTGCAAAAGTAGATGTCAAATACCAATTAAAAGGGCTGCAGGTTGGGGCGGATGACTATATTCCCAAACCATTCTCAATGGAAGTCCTGATAGCTAAGATTTTAAATATGCTACGTACTCGTTATCGCATTTTTGAACATTTCTCTAATACGGCAGAGATTGAGCCGGATAAGATAACGAGTAATGCAATGGATGAAGAAATGTTGAAGAAGGCTATTGCCATAGTAGAGAAGAACATAAGTAATGTAGAGTTCTCCACTGAACAATTTGCTAGCGAAATGAATATGAGCAGGTCTAATCTTCACTTGAAACTGAAAGCGATAACAGGTAAGTCTGCTATTGATTTTATTCATAAAATACGTTTTAATCGAGCTTGCCAGCTATTAAAAGAGGGTAAATATACAGTTTCTGAAATTAGTTTTATGGTAGGATATAATACTCCTTCTTATTTTGCAGCTCGTTTTAAAAAATATATGGGGTGCCTTCCTACAGAATACGGAAAGAAATAATAAGGATACTATTTTATTGTATTTCATTATGATGAAAATATATACTTTATACGTCGTTTTTTCGATGTTTGTAAGTTTTCTGCTCATGTCATGTAGTCAGGAGAGAAAATCTGATTTTCTTATCATCATGAAAGATAGTCTTCAGTATGAGGGAAAATCTGTTGAGCTTTTTAAAATAACAAATAAGCAAGGGATGGCTATTGAGGTTACAAACTATGGTGCATCTTTGGCTTTTGTTTCTGCACCCGATAAAAACGGAGTGTTTGAACCTGTCGTTTTAGGTCTTGATAGTTTACGGCATTATCTAGGTAGGCAGCCTAAGCTTGGTGCTACGGTAGGCCGGTTTGCAAATAGAATTAAAGATGCAGAATTTAGTTTAGGCAAGACTGTTTATCATTTGGATAAGAATAGTAAAGCACATTCTATTCATGGCGGAGTGAAAGGTTTTAATCTTCAAGTGTTTGATGTTGATACATCGTATATCGTGACAGATACTGCTGTAATTGTTTTCAAGTATTTAAGTCCTGATTTAGAAGGTGGTTTTCCCGGAAATCTAAACCTTTCGTTAGCGTATAAATTGACTAATGATAATGAGGTTATTTTGGATTATGAAGCATCGACGGATAAGCCTACCATAGTAAATCTAACCAATCATAGCTATTTTAATTTGGCTGGATGCAAAGAATCTGTACTTAATCATTATTATATGATTGCGGGAGACTCAATAACTCCGGTTGACTCAATGGGAATCCCTACAGGGGAACTAATGGCAGTAGCAGGAACGGAATATGATTTTAGAGTTTTACAGTCGGCCAAACAGCGTATTGAAAAAAGGGAAAAGGGGTATGACATCAATTATAAACTCAATAAACAGCCGGGAACTTTAGCGCTTGCAGCGAAAGTTGTAGAACCTCTTTCCGGTCGAGTATTGAAAGCATATACAACTGAACCCGGTATGCAATTCTATACTCCGGCTTCTAATTTAGATTATTTGAAGGGGTATGCACATCTTTCTTACGGGAAATATTATGGCTTCTGTCTCGAAATGCAACATTTCCCGGATTCACCTCATAATCCTCAATTTCCAACCACTGTATTGTTGCCGGGAGAAATTTATCGGCAAACTACTATATATAAATTTGAAATATTATCTGAACAAAATAAATTTTAATTAAAACATTGATTATGAAAATGAAAGATTGGAAAAAGTGTATGTGTTTAATGGGTATTTCACTTTTTATGGCTTCTAATTTATGTGCAAGCCAAATTGGAAATGTGGAAGGCTCCAATACTCCTGTTAAAAAAACTCGGAGTACTACTTTTATTAGTGGAGAAAGTGCATGGGAACCTGCAGGAACAGGTGTAACTCGGCAGATAATGGGCTATGATGGGCAAGTGATGCTGGTGAAGGTGAAATTTGAGAAAGGTGCGATAGGAACTCCTCATACTCACTACCATACACAAACAACCTATGTGGCAAGTGGGAAGTTTGAGTTTACGGTAGGAAATGAAAAGAAGGTAGTAAAGGCAGGTGATGGTATTTACATTGAACCGGATATTTTGCATGGTTGTGTTTGTTTAGAACCAGGAATACTCGTGGATTGCTTTGCTCCAATGAGAGCTGATTTCTTGAAATAAGTTTCTTGATAGAAGAATGAGAATGCCTTATTAGCGATATTTAACAAAATAGGTGGGCTTTATTGAATTATAGTAATCCTGCTCATATATATCTGTAGAACGGTATTTTATACAAAAATATCCTCTTCTATACAAAAATAGCATATAGAAAGTGTAAAAGTGTGATTAACAAAAACAATACTTTTACACTTTTTTTTGCATTTGCACTAAGTTTGTCATCGAAAAAAATTATTTCTAACGTAGAACCTTAGATTTATTTATTATGTACAAATTAAAAGAACTATTTTTAATGTTTATCCTTGCCTTTGTGAGTATGTCTGCATACGCGCAAAGTTTGACTGTTACTGGTAAGGTCATTGATGGCGATGGATATGAAGTAATTGGTGGCAGTGTAACTATTAAAGGAGCTGCTGGTGTAGGAACTGTTACAGATGTAAATGGTAACTATTCCTTGAAAGTAAATGATGCATCTAAAGATGTATTGGTCTTTTCGTATGTGGGAATGACTTCCCAGGAAGTGAAAGTTAACGGTAAAAATGTAATCAATGTAACACTGAAGGCTGATGCCGTAATGTTGGATGAAGTGGTTGCTATTGGTTATGCTACAGTAAAACGTAAAGATTTAACGGGTTCTGTCGCATCAGTTAGTAATCAGGAACTTTCTAAAGTTCCAGTTAGCGATGTTACACAGGCATTGTCAGGACGTATGGCTGGTGTACAAGTACAGCAGAGTGAAGGTGCTCCCGGTTCTTCTGTTTCTATTCGTATTCGTGGAGGTATCTCTATTACACAAAGTAATGAACCACTTTATATCATTGATGGTTTCCCTAGCGAAGATGGTATGTCTACACTAGATCCAGCTGAAATAGAAACGATTGACGTATTGAAAGACGCATCTGCTACAGCTATTTATGGTGCTCGTGGAGCGAATGGTGTTGTAGTAATTACGACTAAAAATGGTAGTAAATCTGGAGGTAAGGCTACAGTTACATTTGATACGTATGTAGGCTTTAAGAAAATTGCAAAAAAATTGGATGTACTTTCTCCGTATGAATTTGCTTTGTTGGATTATGAACGTACCCTGTACAAGGCCTCAAAAGGGGAAGGAGACATGGATAAATGGGAAAGAAACTATGGCTCCTACAGTGATCTCGAAGCTAATTATGCGGGTCGTGAAGGTATTAATTGGCAAGATGAAACCTTAGGGCGTACAGCATTGACTCAGAATTATCGTATTGGTGTATCAGGAAATACAGAAAAGATGCAGTATAGTTTAGCCTATTCTTATTATGATGAAGAGGGAGCTATGGTATACAGCGGCTCCAAGAAACACAATATTTCATTCAATATGAATCATGAAGTAAATAAGTGGTTGACTGTAAATTCCCGTATTAGTTATGATCAAATGCGTGTAGAAGGTATGGGTACTTCTGAAGGAGGAAGCCGTTTTAATAAAATGCAACATATTTTGCAATATCGCCCCACGATTGGTATAAAGGGTGTGGATACGGATTTATTGGATGGTGAAGATGAACTGTTGGAAGAAGAAAGTGGTAATGTTATGCAGAATCCATTGATTTCAGCAAGAGAAGAAATCAAGAAAAAAGAATGGCGCACTTTTCAAGCTAATGCCGGAGTTACCATTAAATTGTTAAAAGGCCTTTCTTTCCGAAATACGACAGGTATGCGGTATCAAACACGTCGTAATGATGTATTCTATGGCGCTGAATCAATGACAGCGATGCGTTCAAGTATTAATGGTAATATAACTAACGCTGAAAGTAGTAGTTTTCAGACTTCTAATGTTTTAACATACAATTGGAATAACACGAAGCATAATGTGACTGCTATGGTTGGACATGAATATGTGACGAAGTGGACACGTAGCTTCATGGCTGGTGCTAATAATTTCCCAAATGATGACATAGGTTTGGCCGATCTCTCGTTAGGAACTCCTATCTCTCCTTCTTCCAGTGAGAATTATGATGATAAGCTACTTTCTTTCTTTGGTCGTGTCAACTATAGTTTGATGGATAAATATTTGTTTACAGCTTCCGTACGTGCAGATGGTTCTTCTAAATTCGGTAAAGACAATAAGTGGGGATATTTCCCAGCTTTTTCTGCCGCATGGCGTTTGGGAGAAGAAGAATTTATAAAGGATTTGAACGTATTCTCTGATTTGAAGTTTCGTATCGGTTATGGTTTGGCAGGAAACAATCGTATTGATAGTTATTCCAGTTTAGCTATTATGTCATCGGTAACCTATCCGAATGGTAACACTGCACAGCCTGGATATGCTTCTAAGCAAGTTCCTAACCCGGAATTGAAATGGGAAGCTAATAAGACTTTCAATGTCGGTGTAGATTTTGGTTTCTTCGATCAACGTTTGACAATTTCTCCAGAATTCTATATTAATCGTAGTAGCAATCTATTATTGGACGCTAAGTTGCCTAATTCTTCTGGTTATTCTACAATGGTTATTAATGCTGGTGAAACGGAGAATAAAGGTATTGACTTAACTATAAACTCTGTTAATATTACTAATAAGGATTTTACATGGAATACAGCCGTAACCTTCTCTCACAATAAGAATTCTGTTAAGAAATTAACAGGTGAATCAGTTCAACTTTATTTGGCTGATATGGGTATGAAGGGAGCTGTTGCTTCCCATCAGATTGGCGTTGGACAGCCTTTAGGACAATTCTATGGTTACGTTTCTGACGGTCTATATCAAGTAGAAGATTTCAACTACGACGCTGCAACAGGAAAGTATACGTTGAAAGACGGTATTCCTTTCCGTGGAGAAAAATCAGAGGTAGAGCCAGGTATGTTGAAGTTTAAAAATTTAGATGGCAGTGAGGATAATAAAATTACAGAGAAAGACAAAACTATTATAGGTAATGCATTCCCGAAATTTTATGGTGGTATCAACAATACGTTTACCTATAAGGATTTTGATTTGAGTATTTTCTTGACTTATAGTTTTGGGGCAGATGTTTTGAATGCTACTAAGTTGGCGAACACAAGAACCAATATGAGCAATCGTAATGCACTTGCTGCCGCTGATTGGAATAACCGTTGGGTAACAATTAATAAAGAAACAGGTGCTTTAATTACAGATCCGACAGAACTGGCTGCTGTGAATAGAGGTAAAACTGTGGCTTGTTTTGCAGACAATGGTTCCTCGGATGACGCAGTTATCCATTCTTGGGCTATAGAAGATGGTTCTTTCTTGAAATTGAGTAATATTACGTTGGGATATACATTCCCGAAACAGATCATTAGTAAGATTGGTCTAACGAAGTTGCGTTTGTATGCTACTGGTAATAACCTGTTGACTTGGACTAAATATACAGGTTTTGATCCAGAAGTTTCTACTATGAGTAGTGTTTTGACACCTGGCGTTGATTTCGGTGCTTATCCAAAGAGCCGTTCTTTCGTGTTCGGTGTAAATGTAGCATTTTAATAAAATCTAAAAACGAAAAACAATGAAGAAGAATAAACTAGTATATGCGCTTTGTGCATTGATGAGCGCAGGAGTCACTTCTTGTGATTTGACAGAAAAGCCAACCTCATTTTATGAAATGGATACCTATTTCAATACAGTGGATAAGGCTAAGATGGCTGTAATAGGTGCTTATGACTGTATTGCTGCTGAAGGTTCTTATGGACAATACGTAATGCCATTCTTTACTTCTGATGATATGTATATGATTCGCGGTACAGATGTAAGTGACAATACGCGTCGTGGTCTTTCTCACTATTCTATTAGTTCTTCAAATGCTTGGATAGCTTCGGTTTGGAATTATACCTATCAAGGTATTGACCGTGCTAATTTGGCTGTGGCTGGCATTGAGAGAATGGCTGGATATGAAGAAAGTAGCGAATTAAAGGCCTTAGCAGCTCAGGCACGTTTTCTCCGTGCCTATCTGGCTTTTGATCTTATCAGATTTTGGGGAGATGTTCCATTTAAGATTGAATATACTAATGGATATGAACAAACTAGTCAGCCTCGTATGGATCGTGAAGCTATTTATGATGCCATTATCAATGATTTAGATTTTGCAAAAGTGAATTTGGGCAAAGCTGGTGATAATGGATATACTTCACCGGAAGTTCCATGTAGGGGAGCTGCGCGTGCTTTGTTAATGCGTGTGTATTTACAGCGTGCTGGTTATAGTCTTGATCGTGCGACACATAAGCTAGTGCGTCCAGATGATGCAAAGCGTAAGGAATATTTTGATGCCGTAATAGAGGAATGGAAAGTCTTTGGGACGGAGGGATATCATAAATTCTTTACTGGTGGTTACGAAAAACTTTTTAAAACTTATTCGGAATTGGTTCTGAATAATCAGGAGAGTTTGTGGGAAATTGCATTTGAACCCAATAATGGTGAAAAGGATAATGCGGGCTATTGGGCTACATGGAACGGTCCTGCTGTAAATGAGCCTAAGGCAGGTTCTGCCAATCAGTCGCATATGGGACGTGCTAATGCTTTCCACATTGTATTGCCTTATTGGAAATATTTCTATGAGGATACAGATGAACGTCGTGATGTTAATTTTGTAGATTACGTATATATATGGGATGCTACTGCAAAGATGCAAGTTAAGGATTGGACAACTGCCAAAGAAATGAAGAATATGGAGCGTTATCCGGGTAAATGGCGTAGAGAGTGGATGGCTAAGGGATTTGTAGATCCCAATCATACTGGTGTAAACTATTGCCCGCTTCGTTATGCTGATGTGGTGTTGATGGCTGCTGAAGCTTATAATGAAACAGGTGATACTCCAACAGCTTGGACTTTGTTGAATAGCGTTCGTGATCGTGCTGGTGCCACTGCTATTACTCCGGCTAATTATGAAAGCTTATTGAAAGCACCTAAAGTATATAATTTACCTTTTATTAGTGATGGTGATGAGGCTGGTAAGTTCCGTACAGCTCTTTATTGGGAACGTGCTTTTGAATTGTGCTATGAAGGCCAACGTAAATTTGATTTGATTCGTTGGGGTATTCTTGGTGATGCATTAAGAGCGGCTCAGACATATTTGGAAAATTGGAGTGACGGTGCCAACGAATGGTATGGTGCTGGCAATTGGGATCCAGTAGATTGGGCTACTAAGAATTATATTGCCGGTCGTAACTTTGTAGATGGCAAGCATGAACTTCTTCCGATACCTTTGGCTGAAATACAGTCCAATGCACAGTTGAATGGAGAAAATAATCCGGGATATGAATAAATAATAGGTATTATACTAGTTATAATTGCTGGAATAGCTTTATTCCACTAGCTTTTTGAATTCTGAAAGATGTTTCATAGGAGTTTTCTCCTATGCTAAACATCTTTCAGTCTTTAAGGACTAATATCTACTACAGCGTTTAGAATCTTTTGTATTGTATGAAAAAAATATTATTACTTGGTTATATTACTATTTTATATAGTTTTTTCGGGTGTTCTTCCAAGCAATCAAATGATAATTATGCTTGGTTAAAACACGCAATAGACGTATCTGCAGAACAGTTGCAATATACAGTGAATGATGTAGGCGATTCTATTTGCCTGCCTCGCTCTATTTGGACAAGTTATGGTGCAGACTTTCTGTGTGTACAGTTGGAAAAAAATCCAGTTACTTTTAAAGACTCTTTAAGGATAAAACCGGTCAAAGGGGATGTTGGTTCTCGCCGTTATTGCTTTTCCATTTATGATTGGACGAGTGGTTTCTTTCCTGGTAATTTATGGTATGCCTATCAGCTGACGGGCAGTGAAGTATTAAAAAAGAATGCTATTAAATTTACAAACTATTTATATCCGTTACGTGAATACAAAGGTACCCATGATATAGGTTTTATGATGAATTGCAGTTACGGTAACGCCAATCGTTTATGTCCGGCTGACAGTGTTCGCCAAGCTCTGATACAAACTGCTGATAATTTATGTGGCCGCTTTAATCCGGAGATAGGTTGTATTCGTTCATGGGATTTTGGAAAGTGGAATTTTCCTGTTATAATTGATAATATGATGAATTTAGACTTGCTGTTTTATGTTAGTCATCTCACTGGTGATGATAAATACAAGGAGCTTGCTTTGCGACATGCAAAAACAACGATGAAAAATCATTTTAGAGATGATTATTCATCTTATCATGTGGTCAGTTATAATGATAACGGAACAGTAGAGAAGAAATGTACACATCAAGGGCAGAATGATGCTTCTTCATGGGCACGTGGACAGGCATGGGGGGTATATGGTTATACGTCTTGTTACCGTGAATCAAGAGATGTACAATTTTTGCAACAAGCTAAAAATATAGCCGCACTAATCATGGAACGTGTAAAAACGGAAGATGCAATCCCTTTGTGGGACTACGATGCACCTGACATACCTCAAACACCTCGTGACGCATCTGCCGCTTCTATCACCGCTTCTGCCTTGATAGAATTGAGTACATTGACCGACGATGGACAAATTTACTTTGATTATGCTGAGAAGCTGCTGAAGAATCTCTCGTCAGATACTTATTTGGCTAAGATAGGTACAAATCAAGGTTTTATACTGATGCATTCCACTGGTTCATTACCTAATGGTTCTGAAATAGATACGCCGATTAATTATGCCGACTATTATTATTTGGAGGCATTACTTCGTTATATGCAAGTGAAAGGCATTGATTATAAGAATATTTAATCTTATTATTTATATATCATGAAAGTAATAAAATATGTTTTAAGTGCTCTCTTGCTGGCTGTTGCCATTATTGTAGATGCGCAACAACTCAGAAAAGAGTCTTTTGAACTTCTGAATTTGGATTATCCGGGTTTGGAGAAAGTGAAAACTGCTTGTTCTCAACAGAAATGGGATGAAGCTGCACAAGAGTTATTGAATTATTACCGCAGTCGTACAACTATCACACATCCGGATATTGATTTGAAGAATCTCACCATATCAAAGGAGGAACAGAAATGGGCGGATGATGCCTTGGAGCATACTTTTTTTGTGCATAAAGGGTACCAGCCTTCATATAATTATGGTAAAGATATCAATTGGGAATATTGGCCTGTGAAAGACAATGAACTGCGCTGGCAGCTTCATCGTCATAAATGGTTTACTCCTATGGGTAAGGCTTATCGTGTATCAGGTGATGAAAAATACGCCAAAGAATGGGCTTTTCAATATCTTGATTGGATTAAGAAGAATCCGTTAACTCAGGTTAAGAAGGAAGAGTTTGAATTAGTCAGTGCCGGTGAGATAAGAGACAATGCGGATAATGTTCGTTTCGCATGGAGACCGTTGGAAGTTAGTAACCGTTTGCAGGACCAAACCGGGCAATTCCTTTTGTTCTGTGCATCGAAAGCGTTTACTCCGGAGTTCCTGACAGAATTCTTGGTTAATTATCATCGCCATGGTGAGTTTATTTTAAGTAATTATTCGGATGAAGGTAATCATCTGCTGTTTGAGGCGCAGCGTATGGTGTATGCCGGTGTTTTCTTTCCTGAATTTAAAGATGCTGCTACTTGGAGAGAAAGCGGGATTAATATTTTGAATCGTGAAATTAAGAAACAGGTATACAATGACGGCGGACAATATGAATTAGACCCTCATTACCATTTGGCTGCAATCAATATATTCTGTAAAGCTTTGCGTATGGCAGATTGCAATGGATTCCGTAACGAATTTCCGGCTGAGTATCTGGATACTATAAAAAGTATGATTGAGTTCTATACCAATATTTGTTTTCCGGACTATACCAATCCTTGTTTCAGTGATGCGAAATTAGGTGATTATAAGGCTGAGATTGCTAATTATCGTGATTGGCTTGCATTGTTCCCGGATAGTGAGTGGATACGTTACTATGCTACAGAAGGTCGTGAAGGTTCTATGTTACCTTATTTGTCTCATGGAGCGTTGACTTCCGGTTTCTTCACTTTCAGAAACGGTTGGAAAAAAGATGCGGCCGTAATGGTAGTTAAGGCGGGGCCCAAAGGTGAATGGCATTGCCAACCGGATAATGGTACTTTTGAATTTTGGTTTAACGGCAAGAATCTATTTCCGGACTCTGGTGCATATGTTTATGCAGGAGATGCTGAAGTCATGAAATTGCGTAATTGGTTCCGCCAGACACGTGTGCATAATACGTTGACGTTAGACGGCCGCAACTTTGAGACTACACAGTCTGTAACTAAATTATGGCAGCCGGAAGGAGATACGCAAATATTGGTTACGGAAAATCCTAGTTATAAAGACCTGAGGCATCGCCGTACTGTTTTCTTTGTCGATCAGACCTATTATGTTATAGTAGATGAGGCAATTGGTGATGCCAAGGGAACGGTTAATTTGAATTATCATTTCTGTGAGGGTACAGTAAATATTGATGTAAAGGAGAATGCGATAACTACGGCTTATGAGGGGCCGAGTAACGTGAAATTACAGTGCTTCCCGGAAACAGAGGCATCTTTAAAAGAAGAGGAAGGTTGGCGCTCTACCGCTTACCGCCAGCGTGTACCTCGTACTTCTTTGTCTTTCAATGTAAACAAGAACAATGCAGAGGCTGTACGTTATATAACGATCATTTATCCGGTAAAAGATATTACTAAATATCCGACACTGACAGCGAAGTTCCAAAATAAAGGTTTTGACGAGAAAGGTGTAAAGGTTGAGGTTTCTGTCAACGGTACAGCACGCCAATTAATGTCTCAGTTAAAATAAACTACGATTATGAATCGACTATCATATACACTATTGCCCCTTACCGCCCTCGGGTTCTCGGCTTGTACTTCCCCAAAGAAGGAGGTAAGTCGTCCTAACATTATCTTTATGATGACGGACGACCATACCACACAGGCGATGTCATGTTATGGCGGTCGTCTTATCCAAACTCCGAATATGGATAGGATAGCCAATGAGGGTATCCGTATGGATAACTGCTATGCAGTCAATGCACTGTCAGGTCCCTCGCGTGCTTGTATTCTCACGGGTAAGTTCAGCCACATGAATGGCTTTACCGATAATGCGAGTACTTTCGATGGAAGTCAGCAAACCTTCCCGAAACTATTGCAGGCAGCAGGTTATCAGACATCAGTGATTGGTAAGTGGCATCTGATAACCGAACCGCAAGGGTTCGATTACTGGTGTATTTTGAGCGGACAGCATGAGCAGGGTGATTACTATAATCCCGACTTTATTGAAAACGGTAAGCATGTGGTGGAGCAAGGTTACGTGACCGACATAGTTACCGATAAAGCGATCGAGTATTTGGAACATCGGGACAAGAGTAAGCCTTTCTGCATGATGTATCATCAAAAAGCTCCCCATCGCAATTGGATGCCGGCGCCCCGTCATTTGGGGATGTTCAACAACACCACATTCCCGGAACCCGGCACGCTTTTCGATACATATGAAGGCAGAGGACATGCCGCCAAAGAACAAGATATGTCGATTGAGCATACGTTGACTGATGACTGGGATTTGAAGTTGCTGACCCGTGAGGAAATGCTGAAAGACACTACCAATCGTCTTTATCAGGTATATAAGCGTATGCCGGCTGCTGTACAGGACAAATGGGATTCTGTCTATGCGCAACGTATTTCGGAGTATCGTAACGGAAACCTAAAAGGCAACGCGTTAATCAGCTGGAAATATCAGCAATACATGCGCGATTATTTGGCTACCGTAGTTGCTGTGGACGAGAATATCGGACGGTTACTCAATTATTTGGAAAGGACTGGCGAATTGGATAACACAATCATTGTCTATACCTCCGACCAGGGTTTCTTTTTAGGAGAGCATGGCTGGTTTGACAAGCGTTTCATGTATGAAGAGTGTCAGCGTATGCCGATGATTGTCCGATATCCCAAAGAAATCAAGGCGGGAAGCACATCGAATGCGATAGCTATGAACATAGACTTTGCTCCTACATTCCTGGATTTTGCAGGAGTAGAAATTCCGGATGATATTCAGGGAGAATCTTTGAAACCGGTTCTTACCAATGAGGGGAATGCGCCAGCTGATTGGCGGAAGGCAGCTTATTACCATTATTATGAATACCCTGCCGAACATTCGGTGAAACGCCATTATGGTATTCGTACGACTGATTTTAAATTGATTCATTTCTATAATGATGTGGATGAATGGGAAATGTATGATATGCAGAATGATCCGCACGAGTTGAATAATCTATACGGTAATCCTGAATATACTGCTAAACAAGCCGAACTTATGCTGTTACTGAAAGAAGTGCAGGAACAATATAAGGACAATGACCCTGATGAGAGGATAACGGAATTGTTTAAAGGTGACAGGCGTTTTATGGAGAATCGGTGAAAAGTAGAGGATTCTTTGCCCGAACTTGATATTTAACAGGAGAATACTTATATTTGCTACCAATCATTCATAAAATATATCTATGGACAATAAATTTGTAGTAAATATAGGTCGCCAGTTGGGTAGTGGCGGACGAGAAATCGGAGAGAAGCTGGCTGTTCGCTTGGGCATTGATTTTTATGATAAGGAACTGATTAACCTTGCTTCCGAAGAAAGCGGATTGTGCAGGGAATTCTTTGAGAAAGCGGATGAAAAGGCTTCACAGGGAATTATAGGTGGTTTGTTTGGTATGCGTTTTCCGTTCATAAGTGACGGAGCCATGCCTGCAACCAATTGCTTGAGCAACGATGCATTGTTTAAGGTGCAAAGTGATGTGATACGGAAGCTTGCTTCCGAGAAGTCCTGTTTGTTCGTAGGGCGTTGCGCCGATTACATTTTGCGGGATAATCCGCGTTGTGTCAATATCTTTATTTCCGCATCGCGCGAAGATCGGATAGCCCGTTTATGCCGTCTGCATTCTATTTCGGAGAACGCGGCAGAGGAGAAAATGAATAAAGCGGATAAGCGGCGTGCGGAATATTATAACTATTATAGCTATAAGACTTGGGGAGCGGCTGCTACCTATCATCTTTGTATTGACTCATCCGTATTGGGTATTGACGAAACGGTCAGCTATATAGAAGAGTTCATAAGGAAGAAACTGAAACTGTAGTTTGCGAGTTCGTTGGAGTGGGAATATATCATCACATAAAAAAGCCCTCTGAATAAGCTCAATAATCATTATAAATAAATTCGGTGAGAAATTTACTATAATCCTACTAAAATTATAGTAAATTTCTCCCCGAATTTATTTATAGCTTGAAAGCGCTCCTTGAACTAATCTTTACATCATTGCCAGCAATATCATTTGTCCCGCCAGAATACGCAGGAACATCGTTAACGGATAAACCGTAGAGTAACCTACTGACGGCGCATCGTTACCCGATGCCTGGTTGGAATATGCCAGTGCGGGCGGATCGGTATTACTGCCGGCAATCAGACCCATTAACGTGAAGTAATTGACCTTGCAATAAAGTCGGGCAATAATGCCGATTATCAGTAACGGAATGGTGGTAATCAGGAAACCATAACCCACATAAGACAAACCGCTTCCTTCCACTACTGTTTGTACAAAATGCTCTCCCGCCTCTATTCCCACACTGGCAAGGAATAGTACGATACCTATCTCACGCAGCATTAAGTTGGCGCTCATGGTGGTATATGTTACAAGATGAAGTTTGTGTCCGAAGCGTCCGATAAGGATGGCCACTACCAGCGGACCGCCTGCCAGACCTAATTTCACCGGAGTTGGCATGCCGGGGAATGCAATAGGCAGGCTGCCCAATAAGATACCCAGGAATATACCTACGAAAATTGTAACGATATTCGGCGTATCCAGACGTTTCAGCTGATTACCCAATACGCCGGCTACACGCTCTACGGCATCTTGTTGCCCTACAACCATTACGCGGTCACCCACTTGGAGTACCAGATTAGGATCGGCAAATAAGTCCATACCCGAACGGTTGATACGTGTTACGTTTACACCGTACATACTGCGGAAGTGCATGCTTCCCAGTTTCTTTCCGTTGATTTCCGACTTGGTAACCAAGATACGGCGTGAAACCATGGGAGTATCCTGCTTCTCCCAGTCTACTTGGATTTCCTTACCGATAAAGGCTGTTACGGCTTCAGCATCTTCCTCGGAACATACGATGAACAACTGGTCGCCGATGTGGAATTCCGTGTCTTGGTTCGGGATGCTGACATGCCCTTCGTGACGAATGCGGGAGCATACGAAAGAACGTCCCAGGAAGTCTTTCACCTGGATCAGCTTTTTACCGTCGATAGCTTCATTACGCACTTCCAGATGCAGCATATGCGGCATGTGTTTCATATCGGTTTCTTGCGTATTGAGTTGCTCTTCTTCCTTTTTCAGATTGATGCGGCAGATATAACGCACGGCGATAATAGCGCCGATGATACCCACTACGCCGAGCGGATAGGCGCAAGCATATCCCAATGCAATAGGATCACCTGTATAGTTCAGCTGGTTCAGCGCTTCTTGGGCGGCACCCAAACCGGGAGTATTGGTCACGGCACCGTACAGAATACCTACTATCATCGGAAGGTCTATATTACCGTCAATGAAGTAAATACTCAATGCGACAACGATATTCAGTGCCACAATGCCTACGGCAAGCATGTTTAGCGTCATACCCCCTTTCTTGAAAGAGGAGAAGAACGACGGCCCCACTTGCAGACCGATACAGAATACAAATAAAATCAAACCGAATTCTCGGATGAAATGCAAAATGTGTGTTTCACCTGTAAATCCGAAATGCCCCATCAGAATACCGGTAAAGAGTACAAACGTCACTCCCAGCGATACTCCGAAAACTTTAATCTTGCCCAACAGTACCCCTACGGATATAACGAATGCGTATAAGCAGACGATATGCGCAACGGATGTCGGGTCCCAAAGAAGACTTTCTAACCAGTTCATAGTACCTTATTATATATTGCTTTAAAAATTTTGCGCAAAATTACTTAATAAAGGGGAGGTAACAAAAGGTTTGCCTTTCTTTTTGTAATACCAACTTTGCAAAAGCGTGGGGTATGCGGGGAATATGTCTTGAATAAGGATGAACATAGTGCTATCAGTAAGTGCAATTTTCTCTAAAAAGCCTTTTTGTTTTAAGTATTTCCTTATATTTGCAAGTCTCTTGATGACAAAATGAATACTATTCATCTATTTTAATTTTAAATAAACTATGGCAGACAGTAAAGAAAAACTCTTCTCGGACTTTTCTCCGGTTTCTACGGAACAGTGGATGGAGAAAGTAACCGCAGACTTAAAAGGTGCGGACTTTGAGAAAAAGCTCGTTTGGAGGACGAATGAAGGATTCAAAGTGAAACCTTTCTATCGCATGGAAGACCTCGAAGGTTTGAAGACCACAAATGCTCTTCCCGGTGAGTTCCCGTACCTTAGAGGTACAAAGAAAAACAACAATGAGTGGTTCGTTCGCCAGGAAATAAAGGTGGAATGTCCTAAAGAAGCCAATGCCAAGGCATTGGATATCCTGAATAAGGGCATCGATTCACTCTCTTTCCACGTGAAAGCCAAAGAACTGAGTGCGGAGTATATCGAGACTTTGCTGAAAGACATCTGCGCGGAATGTGTGGAATTGAACTTCTCCACCTGCCAGGGACATGTGGTGGAGTTGGCGGAACTTTTGGTCGCTTATTTCCAAAAGAAAGACTATGACCTTACGAAGTTGCAGGGTTCTATCAACTACGATTATTTCAACAAGATGCTGGCTAAGGGTAAAGAGAAAGGTGATATGGTAGCTACTGCCAAAGCCTTGATTGAAGCTACTTCTGTTCTTCCGAAATATCGCGTGCTGAATGTAAATGCGCTGACACTCAACAATGCGGGTGCATATATCTATCAGGAATTGGGGTATGCGTTGGCTTGGGGTAATGAATACATGAACCAACTGACCGATGCCGGACTGCCGGCAGCTCTGGTAGCCAAGAAGATTAAGTTTAATTTCGGTATCAGTTCCAATTATTTCCTTGAAATCGCAAAATTCCGTGCAGCCCGTATGTTGTGGGCCAATATCGTAGCTTCTTATAATCCGGAATGTCTGCGCGATTGCGAAAACAAAGGCGAACACAATGAATGCCGCTGTGCTGCCAAAATGAGAATACATGCGGAAACCTCGACTTTCAACCTCACTTTGTTCGATGCACATGTAAATTTGTTGCGTACGCAGACTGAGGCTATGAGCGCTGCTCTTGCGGGCGTTGACTCTATGACAGTGGTTCCGTTCGATAAGACGTATGCCGCTCCCGATGAATTCTCGGAACGTCTGGCGCGTAACCAACAGTTGCTGTTGAAAGAGGAATCTCACTTTGATAAGGTGATTGACCCTGCTGCCGGTTCTTATTACATCGAGAACTTGACCGTGGCTATTGCCAAGCAAGCTTGGGAACTGTTCCTTGCAGTGGAAGAAGAGGGCGGTTTCTATGCCTCTGTAAAATCCGGTAAGGTACAGGCAGCCGTGAACGAAAGCAATACGGTTCGTCATGCGGCTGTTGCCAAGCGTAAGGAAGTGCTGTTGGGTACTAACCAGTTCCCGAACTTCAACGAAAAGGCGGGCGACAAGAAACCTTTGGAAGCCTCTTGTTGCTGTGGCGGACACAGCACTTGCGAAAAGGATGTTCCTTCACTGAACTTCGACCGTGCCGCCAGCGAATTTGAAGCATTGCGTCTGGAAACGGAAGCTTCGGGCAAGCGTCCTAAGGCTTTTATGCTGACTATCGGTAACTTGGCAATGCGCCAGGCACGTGCTCAATATTCTTGTAACTTCCTGGCTTGTGCCGGATATGAAGTTGTTGACAACCTCGGTTTCCCGACCGTAGAGGAGGGTGTGGAAGCTGCGATGGAAGCTAAAGCCGATATTGTGGTTCTCTGTTCGAGCGATGATGAATATGCGGAATATGCCGTTCCTGCTTTCAAAGCTTTGAATGGTCGCGCTATGTTCATTGTTGCCGGTGCTCCTGCCTGCATGGACGAGCTGAAAGCGGCAGGCATCGAGAACTTTATCCATGTTCGTGTCAACGTTCTGGAAACATTAAAGGAATTCAACAAGATATTAATCAAGAATTAAGAATGAAAAATGAAGAATGGCTGAGCGTTTATTCCGCATGGTAATTCTTCATTCGTCATTCTTTGTTCATCATTTTTAAGAAGATGAGAAAAGATTTTAAAAACTTAGATATATATGCCGCTTTTCAGCCTGCCAATGGTGCTGAGTGGCAAAAGGCTAACGGCATCAAAGCCGACTGGAAAACTCCGGAACACATTGAAGTGAAGCCTGTTTACACCAAAGAAGACCTCGAAGGTATGGAACACCTCAACTATGCGGCAGGTATTCCGCCTTATCTGCGCGGTCCGTATTCTGTAATGTATACCTTGCGTCCATGGACTATCCGTCAGTATGCCGGATTTTCTACTGCCGAGGAGTCCAATGCGTTCTATCGCCGTAATCTGGCTTCCGGACAGAAAGGTCTGTCCGTTGCATTCGACTTGGCTACCCACCGTGGCTACGATCCCGACCACGAGCGTGTAGTTGGTGACGTTGGTAAGGCAGGTGTATCTATTTGTTCACTGGAAAACATGAAGGTGCTTTTCGACGGTATTCCTTTGAACAAGATGTCAGTGTCTATGACTATGAACGGCGCGGTACTTCCGATTATGGCATTCTACATCAATGCCGGTCTGGAACAGGGCGCTAAGCTGGAAGAAATGGCGGGTACTATCCAAAATGATATCCTGAAAGAATTCATGGTGCGTAACACTTATATCTATCCGCCTGCATTCTCTATGAAGATTATCTCCGATATCTTTGAATATACATCTCAGAAGATGCCTAAGTTCAACTCTATCTCTATCTCCGGTTATCATATGCAGGAAGCCGGTGCTACGGCGGATATCGAGTTGGCCTATACACTGGCCGACGGTCTGGAATATCTTCGTGCGGGTGTTGCCGCCGGTATTGATATTGATGCGTTCGCGCCTCGTCTGTCATTCTTCTGGGCTATCGGTACCAACCACTTTATGGAAATCGCCAAGATGCGTGCCGCGCGTATGTTGTGGGCTAAAATTGTGAAGCAATTCAATCCGAAGAACCCGAAATCACTTGCCTTGCGTACACACTCCCAGACTTCCGGTTGGTCACTGACCGAGCAAGACCCGTTCAATAACGTAGGCCGTACCTGTATTGAGGCTATGGCTGCCGCTTTGGGACATACACAGTCTCTGCATACCAATGCTTTGGATGAGGCTATCGCCTTGCCTACCGATTTCTCCGCGCGTATCGCACGTAATACGCAGATTTATATTCAGGAAGAAACTTATATCTGCAAGAATGTCGACCCATGGGGCGGTTCTTACTATGTAGAGTCTCTGACCAATGAACTGGCGCACAAGGCTTGGGAATTGATTCAGGAAGTGGAAAAACTGGGCGGTATGGCGAAGGCTATCGAAACCGGTATTCCCAAGATGCGTATCGAAGAGGCTGCCGCACGTACGCAAGCCCGTATAGACAGTGGTTCACAGACTATTGTAGGTGTAAATAAGTATCGTTTGGAGAAAGAAGCCCCCATCGATATTCTTGAGATTGATAATACGGCTGTTCGCCAGGAGCAGATTCAGAACCTGAAGACATTGAAGGAAGGTCGCGATGAAGCTGCTGTTCAGAAAGCGCTCGAAGCCATTACCAAATGTGTGGAAACGAAAGAAGGCAATCTGTTGGAATTGGCAGTGGAAGCTGCACGTGTTCGTGCCACATTGGGTGAGATTTCGTATGCTTGCGAAAAAGTTGTAGGACGTTATAAAGCAGTAATTAGAACTATTTCAGGCGTGTATTCATCAGAAAGTAAAAATGACAGCGACTTCCACAAAGCGTGTGAGTTGGCTGAGAAGTTTGCGAAGAAAGAGGGGCGTCAACCTCGTATCATGGTAGCTAAAATGGGACAGGACGGTCACGACCGTGGCGCCAAAGTGGTAGCGACCGGATATGCGGACTGCGGTTTCGACGTGGATATGGGACCGTTGTTCCAGACTCCTGCCGAAGCGGCTCGTGAAGCTGTGGAAAATGACGTTCACGTAGTGGGTGTTTCTTCATTGGCTGCCGGACACAAGACACTGGTTCCGCAGATTATTGAAGAACTCAAGAAGTTGGGACGTGAGGATATTGTAGTTATCGCAGGTGGTGTGATTCCCGCGCAGGACTATGATTTCCTCTATAAAGCAGGTGTAGCCGCTATATTCGGCCCCGGAACTCCGGTAGCGAAGGCTGCCTGCCAGATTCTTGAAATCTTATTGGATGAGGAATAATCCGTAAAGGAAAATGTTAAAAAAAGGGCGGAATACTTTTGCATATCCGTCCTTTTTTCTTAATCTGTGTTATAAAACATGCTTTTTTTCTTGGATAATTTGCAAATTTCTCAATTGTCCG
>OWKP01000748.1_pt1 | contig 22933 bp, 18 predicted proteins | sample 1732991 | NCBI WGS metagenome assembly OWKP01 (sample SAMN05065777, study PRJEB22554) | human gut metagenome | biome: ENVO:2100002; feature: ENVO:00000062; material: ENVO:00002003 | host: Homo sapiens | place: USA
AAGCGGACGACAGTCCGCTTTTTTGCTTTCTTTTATTCTTCGGTTTCAATTTTTTCTTGTGCTTTTTCTTCTTTTTTGAGTTTGTCTTTTTTTCTTGAAAACTTTGAAAACAGCCAGTTCTCAAATCTTTTCTGATATTTGAAGGACAACACGGCAAGCGTCGCAAACACGGCGATTATCGCGAGCCACACAGGTATTCCCCAACCCGAAAACGGAATAATCGAGCCGTTGCCGAGAAAGCAGTACGCCGCGATTATCAGCGGACGCACCAATACGATTACCCCCGCGAAGTACGGAAAGTTCATGGCGGTTATGCCCGCGATTATGCACAGCACGTCGTCGGGGAAAAAGGGCAGAATCTGCATAATAAGAAAAATTCCCTTGCTGCGATTGCCGATGTAGTCGGCGTATTTTTCCGCCGCATCCTTGCCCGCCAACCAAACGAGGGCTTTTCGTCCGAATTTTCTCCCCAAAAAATAACAGAAAAAAGAGCCTGCGATTACTCCCGCGCTTGCAAGCAGGGTTGCCGTCAGAGGCGACCAGATGACCGCGCCCGGCACGTAGCAGACGACGGCGGGCAGAGGCAAAACAACGACCTGCAAAAACTGAATCAGCACGAACACCAGCATTCCCCATTCGCCTGTGGAGCGGACGAGAGCTATCACCGCCTCGATTTTTTCGCGGTCGGTGGGGTAGGCGTTTAAGTCGGCGAACACGCCGAGCAAAACGAAAACTGCAAGCAGCACGACGGCAATCAGCTCCGCAATAAACGTCAGTTTTATCAGAAATTCCTTTTTAATAAACAAAAATACCGCTTCCGCCGCAAGCCCCGCAGCTGCGACGGCGTAAAAAGCCGCCTGCACGAGCACGCTCCAGCCAGACATGAAAAAGGCGGTGAGCAAAATTATTGCGGCGCACAGAAGCACATTTGCCGCCTGCAAAAGGATTTTGTTTTTTGTCGTCATCGTAAGCTCCCTGTTTGAAGCAATCGGTATTTTATTAAAGGGAGTTAAAAAGCTCCCTTTTTTTAAGAATCGTTATTTCAAAGCCTCGCTCACGGCAACCGCGCAGGCAACCGTAGCTCCCACCATGGGGTTGTTGCCCATGCCGATAAGTCCCATCATTTCCACATGCGCGGGGACGGAGGAGGAGCCTGCAAACTGCGCGTCTCCGTGCATTCGTCCCATAGTGTCCGTCATGCCGTAGGAAGCGGGACCTGCCGCCACGTTGTCGGGGTGAAGGGTGCGTCCCGTACCTCCGCCGCTTGCGACGGAAAAATATTTCTTTCCGTTTTCGCCCGCCCATTTTTTGTAGGTGCCCGCCACTGGGTGCTGGAAGCGCGTGGGGTTGGTGGAGTTTCCCGTTATTGAAACGTCTACCTTTTCATGCCGCATGATTGCCACGCCCTCGCTTACGTCGTCCGCGCCGTAGCAGCGAACCTTTGCCTTTTCTCCGTTGGAAAACGCTGTTTCGTTTACGATTTTCAGTTCTCCCGTGCAGTAATCGTACTTTGTCTGCACGTAAGTAAAGCCGTTTATACGGGAGATGATGTACGCCGCGTCCTTTCCGAGACCGTTGAGAATGACGCGGAGAGGCTTTTTGCGCACTTTGTTGGCGGTGCGCGCTATGCCTATGGCGCCTTCGGCGGCGGCAAAGCTTTCGTGACCCGCGAGGAAGGCAAAGCACTCCGTTTCCTCCGAGAGCAGCATTTTGCCGAGGTTGCCGTGGCCGAGACCCACCTGACGCTGGTCCGCCACGGAGCCGGAAATGCAGAACGCCTGCAACCCTATTCCTATGTCGGCGGCGGCGTCCGCTGCCGTCTTTGCGCCTTTTTTGAGCGCTATGGCGCAGCCGAGGGTATAAGCCCACACCGCGTTTTCAAAGGCAATCGGCTGAATGCCTTTTACTATGGAATCCACGTTTATGCCGTGCTGTTCGCAGACGGTTTTCGCCTGCTCTATGTTTTCGAGACGGTATTCGCGCAGCACGCCGTTTATTTTGTCTATTCTTCTTTCATAGCCTTCAAACAGAGCCATAAATCACAACCTCCTTTTATGCCTTTCGCGGATTGACGTAGCTGTCCGCTTCGTCGAATCTGCCGTAACGGGATTTGGCTTTTTTAAGCGCCTCGTCCGCGGATAAACCGTCGGTAATCAGCTGCATCATTTTTCCGATATGCACGTATTCGTATCCTATGACCTCTCCGTCCTTCAACGCCATTTGAGTGATGTAGCCCTCGGACATGTCGAGGTATCTCACGCCTTTGAGATTGGTGGAATATATTGTGCCCACCTGACTGCGCAGCCCCTTTCCGAGGTCCTCGAGTCCCGCGCCCACGGGAAGTCCGTCGTCGCTGAAAGCGGACTGCGTGCGTCCGTAAACGATTTGCAGAAAAAGCTCGCGCATTGCGACGTTTATCGCGTCGCACACAAGGTCGGTGTTCAATGCTTCGAGCAGTGTTTTTCCGGGCAGAATTTCTCCCGCCATGGCAGCCGAATGCGTCATGCCCGAGCAGCCGAGAGTTTCCACCAAAGCCTCCTCTATGACGCCGTTTTTGACGTTGAGCGTCAGCTTGCACGCGCCTTGCTGAGGCGCGCAGCAGCCTACGCCGTGCGTCAATCCGCTTATATCCTTGATTTCTTTGGATTGTGTCCATTGCCCCTCCTGAGGTATGGGCGCAGGTCCGTGGTTGCAGCCTTTTTTTACGCAGCACATTTCTTTGACTTCGTGCGAATATTGCATTTGCCTTTCCTCCCGCATAAATTCCTGATTTTGCTTTGACTTATATGATAACATATTTGATATTTTTTTTCAAACGAATTGCAGCGTTTGTGGGATAAGCCTTGATTTTTTTATTATTGACGTATTTTGAAAAACGGAGTATAATTTTAAAATATGAAAACCGATTTGCATATTCACACAAATTGCTCGGACGGCAGCCTGTCTCCCGAACAAATAGTGGAAAGGGCTTGCGGGGCGGGGCTTGACGCCATAGCCGTCACCGACCACGACAACGCCAACGGCGTGGAGCGCGCTGTTCTTGCCGCACGCGGAAAGCCGCTTAAAGTCGTTGCGGGCATTGAGCTTTCCGCTTACGACAGGGATATGGAAACCCATGTTTTGGGGCTTGGCATAGACTACGCGGGCGAGCGCTTCAAGGAGTCCATGTCGAGGATTCAGGCGCTGCGTCACGAGCGCAACCGTCTGCTGCTGCAAAGGCTTGCGGAGCTGAATATCTTTGTTTCCTTCGACGAGCTTGAAAAGGCGTTTCCTTTTGAAGTGCACGGTCGCTCGCATATAGCGCGGATTATGGTTGAAAAGGGGTATGCCGCGGATTTCAAATCGGCGTTTTCCGAGTATCTTGCGCCCGAGGGCAAAGCTTACGTAAAATCAAGACGTCTTTCGGTGGAGCAGGCGATAGAGCTTTCCCACCGCTACGGCGGCAAGGCCGTGCTCGCGCATCCCGCAAAGCTGCGCATGAACGCCACTCAGGCGGAGGGCTTTGTGGCTTATCTCAAACGCGTGGGGCTTGACGGAATTGAAGCGGATTATTTTGCGCATACTAACGTCGAGCGAGATTTTTTCAGGTATCTGGCGGACAAGTACGGGCTTTTCGTGACGGGAGGAAGCGATTTTCACAACGCCGATTACGGCGTGAATCTCGGAGACAAATTTTTCCTGCCCGACGAAAAAACGCTTGCCGCGCTGGGACTTTGAGAGGTGGATATGCGTTTAAAAAGATTTAAAACAGGGTTGTTTGTGATTGCGCTCTCGCTGCTTTGTGCGGCGGGAGTTTTTACGTTAGAGACGGAGGGCGGCGCGTGCGCCGCGCAGACAGTGTCTTCTGCGTTTTCCGCAACGGACGGGGTTTTAAGACCTTGGGACGTTTCTTTCGAGATTGTCGTGTTTGACAAGCGTTTGGCTTACTCGCTGTCCGAGAATATCCAAGCTCTTTCGGAGGAGGAAAAAGAGGACAGGCTTGTATACCGCTCCGTCAGGCTGAAAAAGCGCTGGATAAAGCAGGCGGCCGATATGGGCTTCGACGAGGTCGAAGCGTGGTGTTATCTTCTGCCCGGGCTGAAAGAATTGGTCAAGCAGGCGGAAAGCGCATTGTACAAGCGGGCGCAGGACGCTTCGGTTAGCTTTGCGCCCGAGACCAAATCGCGGTTTGTTTACAAAAAGGAGGTTGCGGGCGCGGAGCTTGACAAAAAAGCCTTTGCGGAATCGCTGTCAAAGGCGGTTTCGGAGGGCGGTGCGATAACGGCGCGAGGCAAGACCGTGCTTCCCGAGGTGTCGTTGGAGCAGCTGAAACGGCAGACGACGTTGAAATGCAGGTTTTCTACCCGGTACGGCAACAGCACCGCCGCGAGAAAATCCAACGTCAAAAGAGCGTTGAAAGCCTTTCAGGGCATGACAGTGGAAAACGGCGAAAGAGTTTCCTTCAATGAGGCGGTAGGTCCGCGCACCAAACAGAACGGCTTTTTTGAAGCCAAAATCATTATGGACGGCAAGTACGTGCAGGGAGTGGGCGGCGGCGTATGTCAGGCTTCGACGACGCTGTTCAACGCTCTGATTATGTCGGGAGTCACCGTAAACAAGGTGCATCAGCATTCTTTGGCGTCCTCCTATGTGGCTCCGAGCTTCGACGCAATGGTGTCGTCGGTCAGCGACCTTGTTTTCACCAATGAAACGGGCGGCAGAATTTTTATAGTGGCTTACGGCACGGACAGCGAGGCAACGGTAGAAATTTACGGCCTGCCAAACGAGTACGAAATCAGGCGGCGCAGCGTGGAAATTGCGCGCAAGCCTTTTTCGACGCGTACAATAGAGGACAGGGAGGGCAGGTACGCCGACAAGGTTGTTTTCGATACCGATACGTTTGTTTTGTCCAACGGCGCCGACGGATTGACCTCCGAGGGGTGGCTGGATTATTATCAGGGCGGAAAGCTTGTCAAATCGAGAAAAATCAGAACCAACACTTATCTCCCCACCGAAAGAGTGGTGGTCAAGGGCGTAAAAGCCCGTCCGCAGGAGGGAGAGGAGAGCGGCGCGGGCGGCGACACTCCCGCACAGCCTCAAAAGGAGGAAAATCAAAGTACGACGGCGGATTAAAAACGTACAAGGCTGCGCAAACAGTTGAAAAAAATGCGCGGTTGCTGTAAAATAAGACGCAACAGGAGTTTTTATGGCAGACAAACCCGCACGCGACGTCAATGTAAACGCGGTTCCGCAGAACCTTGAAGCGGAGCAGTGTCTTTTGGGCTGTATACTTTTGGACGACAATCTCGCTCAGGAGCTTGTTCCCACTCTCAAAGCGGAGGATTTTTACGCTCCGTCGCACAGAATTTTGCTGTCGGCAATGCAGAAGGTTTTGAACGAGAGCAAACCGATAGATTTCGTTACCGTCGCGGACGCTTTGGACAGAAGCGGGCAGCTGGCTGCCGCAGGCGGCATAAATTATCTCACCACGTTAAACACCGTCGTGCCAAGCTCTGCAAACTACCGAGTCTATCTTAAAATCGTGGAGCGCAATTCCGTGCTGCGCGCGTTGATAAGGGCGGGCACAAGCATAATAGAGGAATGCAGAAATTCTGACGACGAGGAGAGAAGCGTAGCCTTTGCCGAAAAGGCGGTATACGACATAAGCGACAAAAAGCAGAGCGGCGACCTAACGCCTGTCGGAGAGTCTACGGGCGAGGTGTTGACGATATTTGACGAGCTGTACAAAAATCAGGGGGCTTTCAAGGGGATTCCCACCGGCTTCAAGCTTTTTGACAGCAAGACCAACGGATTGCACGGCGGCGACCTGATCGTGCTTGCGGCGCGTCCCGGCTGCGGAAAAAGCTCGCTTGCGCTCAACATGGTGGAAAGCGCGGCGAAAAACAGAAAAAGCTGCGCTATTTTTTCGTTGGAAATGCCCAAGGTTCAGCTTGCGCAGAGACTGCTGTGTTCCATGGCAAGCGTAAGCATGACGCGCGCAAAGACCGGCAAACTGACGAGTCGGGATTTTGCCGAGCTGTGGAAAGCCAACGAAGCAATAAGCCGGATGAAAATTTTTATCGACGACTCGTCTCTAATTACGCCGGCTCAGATTTTGTCAAAGTGCAGGCGTCTCAAAAACAGGGAGGGACTTGATTTTATCGTTATCGACTACATACAGCTTATGGAAGGCGGCGACAGGTCGGAAAACCGTCAGCAGGAAATCAGCAAGATTACGAGGACGCTTAAAATCATAGCCAAAGAGCTCGACGTGCCTATATTGGCGTTGAGTCAGATGTCGCGGCTCGTGGAGCGGCGCGACGACAAGGAGCCTCAGCTGTCCGACCTGAGAGAATCGGGCGCTATCGAGCAGGACGCGGATATGGTGCTGTTCATCAACAAAAACAAGGAAGCCGAGGGGGAAGCCGTGCAGCCCGTGGAGCTGATTATCGCAAAGCACAGAAACGGCGAGACGGGCAAGCTGACTCTCAATTGGATAGGCGAGTACGTCAGATTCACCGACCCCGACACGTTTGTGAGAACGGAGGACGGTCGGGAGACGTCGGAGGAAAACGCGAGGCGGGAGCAACGCGATTTGGAACGTCTTGCCGCGGACGCGCCGCTGCCCGACTTCGACGACGCGCCGCCGGAGGAAGCCGACGGTTTGAGCGAAACGGATTTTAACGAATAGTCGCGGGGAAGGAAATGGAAGCAAAAAATTTTATCGAAGAGATTATCAACAAAGACCTCGAAAGCGGAAAAATAAGCTGCGTCAAAACACGGTTTCCGCCCGAGCCCAACGGTTATCTGCACATAGGACACGCCAAAGCCCTGTGCGTCAATTTCGGGCTTAAACAAAAATACGGCGGCACCTGCAATCTGCGTTACGACGACACCAATCCCGTCAAGGAGGACGAGGAGTACGTCAACGCGATTGAAGAGGACATAAGGTGGCTGGGCTTCGAGTGGGACGAAAAGCTGTTTGCAAGCGATTATTTCGACAGGATGTTCGAGTGCGCCGTCGGGCTAATCAAGAAAGGTTTGGCTTACGTATGCGACCTTTCAGCCGAACAAATCAGGGAAACAAGAGGCACTCTTACGTCGCCCGGGCGGAACAGTCCTTTCAGAAACAGGTCGGTCGAAGAAAACCTCGATTTGTTCATGAGAATGAAGGCGGGTGAATTTGCCGACGGCGAAAAGGTGCTCCGCGCAAAAATCGACATGGCGTCAAGCAATCTCAATATGCGCGACCCCGTCATATACCGCGTCGTGCACGCAAGACACCACAACACGGGCGACAAGTGGTGCGTATATCCGATGTACGACTTTGCGCATCCCATCGAGGACGCTTTGGAGGGCATAACCCACTCCGTCTGCACGCTTGAATTCGAGGACCACAGACCGCTTTACGACTGGGTGGTGGAAAACTGCGGCTTTGAAAAAAGACCGAGACAGATAGAGTTCGCGCGGCTGAATATAACCAACACCATTATGTCCAAGCGCTTCCTCAAACGACTTGTGGACGAGAAAATAGTGGACGGATGGGACGACCCGCGTATGCCTACGCTTTGCGGTATGCGCAGACGCGGTTATCCGCCCGAGGCAATCAGGGACTTTTGCGAGCGGATTGGCGTGGCGAAGTCCAACAGCGAGGTGGAAAGCGGTTATCTCGACGCTTGCGTGAGGGATTTTCTCAACAAAAACGCCGACAGGGTAATGGCGGTTTTCAACCCTGTCAAGGTCGTGCTCACCAATTTCGGCAAAAGGACGGAATTTGCCGAGGTCGAAAACAATCCAAACGCGGAAACGATAACTACGCGCAAGGTAAGCTTTTCAAACGAGCTGTACATAGACGGCAGCGACTTTGAAAGCAATCCTCCTCCCAAGTATCACAGGCTGAAACCCGACGGGTACGTTAGGCTCAAAGGCGCGTATATCATACATTGCGACAGAGTGGAATACAATAGCGACGGCACGGTAAAAACCGTGTTCGCCTCCGTCGTAGACAACAGCAAAAGCGGAAGCGACGAAAGCGGTATGAAGGTCAAGGGCGTTATACAGTGGGTAAACGCCGCAGACTGCGTGCCTGTCAAGGCCTATCGGTTCAAATCGCTGCTCAACCCTCCCGAAAACGGGGAAACGGATTTTACCGAGCGCCTCAACCGCGACAGCAGAACGGAAATAAACGGCTTCGGCGAGAGCCTTTTGAAGGACGCGAAACGTCCCGACAGGTTTCAGTTCATGCGCATAGGCTACTTTGCCGCGGACGGAAAAGAGGGTGAAACGGCAGTATTCAACGAGATAGTGGGCTTGAAAGACAGTTTTAACGCCAAATCTTGACAAGACAGGGCGTGTATGGTATCATATTTCAAAGTCGGTTTGTCTTTTGGAAAGAAAAATGAAGATATGTAAGGTTTGCGGAGAGCCGAATGCGTCGGAAAGCAGGTTTTGTATCAACTGCGGCAGCGAGAGCTTCGAGGTCAGCGACGTAAAACAGAAAATTTGTCCCGAATGCGGCAGCGTCTGCGAACCGCAGTTTACCCATTGCGTAAACTGTGGCGCGGCTTTGGGAGACGCAAACGTGAGCGGAGTCGCTTCCATTCAGAGCGGCGGAACTGTTTCGCGGGATTCCGAAAATCCCGACGAAACGGCGGTTTGCCCCTATTGCGGCGCGGAAATTTCGCTTCATACGGTTTTTTGCGCGGGCTGCGGACACGACGTGACCGCAATGAACAGACACAGGGTTGTCAGGCGCAAAATATGCCGTTTTTGCGGCAAGCCCAACAAGCCGGAGGACAAATTCTGCAAGTATTGCTTTTTCGACCTGAGAGACGGCGAAACGGTCGAATTTCAGTTGGACTATGCCGACGCTCAGGATAAAAATCCCAAAATAAAGCAGGCGGTGCTCCAAGCGCCCACTACCGAAAAGCTCAAAATTTGTCCCAACTGCGGCGCGTTAAACAATTTCGACTCGAAATTTTGCTTTTCCTGCGGACTCAGGCTGGTGACGGAAACTCCCAAGGTTTATTGCTTCGTGTGCGGCGCGGAAAACCTCGCCGACGCCGCGTTCTGCACCTCCTGCCGTTATCCTTTGGGCAACAAAAATCACGACGAGGTGGCAAAGGGGTGGAAATGCGAGTGCGGAGAGTTCAACGAAAGAGACGACAAATTCTGTACCGGCTGCGGCAGACCTAAGCCGACTGACGGCGATGTGAGGATTTAACATGAACAATTCCAACAATTTCAACGTATGCGAAAAGTGCGGCACCGCCAACCCGCTTATAGCAAAATACTGTTATCAGTGCGGCGCGCACCTGAAAACGCCCGAGGACCCCATTGTCTGCAACAACTGCAACACGGTCAACAGCGGCTCTGCAAGGTACTGCAAGCATTGCGGCAACAAGCTGTTTCGCGGCTCCACCGTCAAAATTTGCCCAAGGTGCAATCACACGGTAAACGGCGACGCTTACATCTGCGAGAGGTGCGGTTTCGAGTTCGTGGCCATGCGTCCCGTGGTGCAGAACATACCGCAGCTGCCGCAAAACGCGGGCGGCTCCGCCGAAAACCGCAAGCCCAACAAAAAAGAACTGAGAAAACAGCAGGCGGCGCAGCAGCAGACCTATTACGCTCCTCCCGCTCAGCCCGTTTACGCGCAGCCGCAGCAGACGGTATATCTGCCCGCGGCGGCAGCCTCGACAGTCGGCTCGGAAAAGAAGTCCGCCGCAAGGGTGAGGACTTGGGGCGCAATCATCATGATTTTGTCGCTCGCATTTCTGTACGCTTTCGTCGGGTATCCCGCAATCATGCCTCAAAATCTGCTTGGCGGCGAAATGCTCGGATATTATTCCGTGGGCGGAGGAAATTTCAGTACGGCGGGACAGCTGTTGTGGAGCTTTGCGGACAATTTCAATTCTCTCAAAAGCTTTTCCGTCGGAGAGTGGACGCTCGGCATACTTGCGGCGCTGTTTGCGATTTCGGGCGTTGCAATGTTTTTGTTCGGTCTAATCAAACTCTGCACGGGCAAAGGCTCCAAAAAAGCGAGCAAATGGTGTCTCTTCGTTTTCGTGCTGGGCGTTGTCGTCGTGGGGCTGATTGCGTTAATCGGCAAAATCGACATCGGACTTTTCAACACGGTTGAAAAAGGCCTGTTCGGCGAAAACAGCGATTTCGACGGCGGCTGGACGCTCTGGTTTGCTCCCGCATTCTTCTTTTTGATTTATTTGTTCAGCTTCGGCGCCCGCAGAAAAAGGCAGTAAGAGTCTGAAAAAACATAAAGGAAAAAGCCTTCAAAGACCGAATTTTTCGGTCTTTGATTTTGATTTTAAACGCTTCAAAGAGGTTCGTATGGAAAAAATTACATCCCGCTTTTTAAGAAAAAAATTTCTTAAATTTTTTGAAAACAGAGGACACGCCGTTATAAAAAGCGCAAGCCTGATTCCGGAGAACGACCCTTCGGTGCTTTTTACCACGGCCGGTATGCACCCGCTCATTCCTTATCTTTTGGGACAGAGCCATCCTTCGGGTACGCGGCTTGCCGACGTTCAGAAGTGCGTAAGGACGGGCGACATAGACGAGGTGGGAGACGCTTCGCACTGCACTTTTTTCGAGATGCTGGGAAACTGGTCTCTCGGAGACTATTTCAAGGAGCAGTCAATCAAGTGGAGCTTTGAGTTTTTAACGTCGGACGAGTATCTCGGGCTTGACGCAAACAGGCTTGCAGTTTCCGTTTTCGAGGGAGACGCCGACGCGCCGCGCGACGAGGAGTCGGCAAAGATATGGCGCGAATGCGGTTTGAAGGACGGGCAGATTTTTTTCCTGCCGAAGAAAAACAATTGGTGGATTGCGGGTACTACGGGACCTTGCGGCCCCGATACTGAAATTTTCTGGGATACGGGCAAGGAAAAATGCTGCGCCGACTGTTCTCCCGCCTGCGACTGCGGAAAATATCTTGAAATATGGAACAATGTTTTCATGCAGTACAACAAGAGGGCGGACGGCGTATACGAACCTCTGGGCAGAAAAAACGTCGATACGGGCATGGGACTCGAACGCACGGTTTGCGTCCTTAACGGCTTTGACAGCGTGTATGAAACGGATGTATTCGCGCCCGCAATCGCAGAAATCAGACGTCTTTCGGGCAAAGAAAGCGACGGCAGCCCCGAAGTCTTGCGCGCAGTGAGAATAATTGCCGACCATGTGCGGACTGCGGTGTTTCTTTTGGGCGACGAAATAGGCGTCGTGCCGAGCAACGTGGACCAAGGCTACGTGCTGCGCAGGCTTATCCGCCGGGCGGTAAGATTCGCCAACGCTCTCGGTATGCAAAAGGGAGACATAATCAGGATAGCGGAGGTTTACGTCGGGTTGTACGGCGACGTATATCCGGAAATAAAGCGCAACTCCTCAAAAATAACGGAGGAGCTTGCCAAGGAGGAGGAAAAGTTCCTCAAAACGCTGATTGGAGGAGAGAGGGAGTTCAACCGTCTTGTCGAAAAGCTGTCGGGAGATGTCATAGACGGCGCGTCAGCGTTCAGGCTTTACGACACTTACGGCTTTCCTATCGAAATAACCGAAGAGCTGGCTGCGGAACGCGGGCTTAAGGTGGACACGGAGGGCTTTAAAGCGAAGTTCGCCGAGCATCAGCAGAAGTCGCACGACGCAAGCGGTCAAAGATTCAAGGGCGGGCTTGCGGACAGCGGAGAGGCCACCACGCGGCTGCACACGGCGACACATCTTTTGCAGGCGGCGTTGAGGCAGGTGCTTGGAGACGAGGTGGCGCAAAAGGGCAGCAACATAACGCCCGAAAGGCTGCGGTTCGATTTTTCCTTCGGCAGACCTATGACTCCCGAAGAAATTAAAAGGACGGAAGAGCTTGTAAACGAGGCGATAAACAGAAAGCTCCCCGTGACGTGCGAGGAAATGAGCGTCGAAGCGGCGCGGCAGAAGGGCGCAATCGGGCTTTTCGGCGACAGATACGGAGAGGTTGTCAAGGTTTACTCCATGGGCGATTTTTCCATGGAAATCTGCGGAGGTCCTCATGCCTCCAACACGGGAGAACTGGGACGCTTCACGATTATAAAGGAGCAGTCCAGCAGCAGCGGCGTGAGAAGAATCAAAGCGGAGCTTAAAAACGACTGAGGAGAGATATGGACAAAAACAAGGTTAAAATCACTATGGAGGACGGCGGAGAGATAGTCGTCGTTCTCGACGAAAAAAACGCGCCCATTTCGGTGGAGAATTTCAGAGCGCTGGTGGAGAGAAGGTTTTACGACGGTTTGATTTTTCACCGCGTAATAGACGGCTTTATGATTCAGGGGGGAGACCCCACGGGAACAGGCTGCGGCGGCTCCGAAAAAAATATAAAGGGAGAGTTTTACGCCAACGGCGTAAAAAACAATCTCTCGCACAGACGCGGAGTCATCTCCATGGCGCGCGCAAACGATTTCGATTCGGCGTCAAGTCAATTTTTCATCTGCCACAAGGACGCGACCTTTCTTGACGGGCAATACGCCGCCTTCGGCGTTGCGGAAAGCGGACTTGATGTCGTGGACAGGATTGCCGCCGTGCCTACGGACGCAAACGACCGTCCGAAAAAGGAACAGAAAATAAAATCCGTCCGTTTTGCGGATTAAAGCAGGAAAGCAGGTCGCAGACGACTTGCTTTTGTTTTTGAGGAGATTTTATGGAAATTATCGATATTTCTCAGGAGTTTTTGAGCGGGAGCGTGTTCGAGGGGGACACGGCGCCCCGATTGACGGCGATTAAAACAGTGGAAAGGGACGGCTTTGCGGTCAGCGATTTGACTGTGTGTATGCACAACGGCACCCACGTTGACGCGCCCTCGCACACGTTTTCGGGCGGAAAGGACGTTTGCGCCGCCGAGCTTTCGGTTTTTTTGGGAGAGTGCGTCGTGTGTACCGCCGAAAACGCCGAGAAAAATTTTTGCCGTCGTATGCTGTTCAAGGGCGCGCCGCCCGTCGCCGCGCTGGCGCAAAAACTTGCGGATATGGGTATAAAGCTTGCAGGCACGCAGCAGCAGTCCTTTGACGGAAAGGATTCTCTTGCGGTTCACGGAATTTTTGCGCGGGCGGGGGTGTATCTGCTGGAAAACCTCGTGCTTAAAAATGTCGACGAGGGTAAATATTTTCTTTGCGCCCTGCCTCTCAAAGCAGAGGGCGCGGAAGCGTCGCCCGTGCGCGCCGTGCTAGTGAAAATATAGGCGCCGTTGCGTTTTATGAACTATATTCATGTTGACGGAAATTTGTATTAAACCGTTGACATACAATGGCTTAACTGTTATTCTTTTTGTGGTTTAAAAACTTGGAGAAAAGAGAAATGCAGCAAAACGACGGCGCAACGCCGGCACCGCCCGAGAGGGCGGAAGAGATTCCTCCCGAAACGGGAAAAAAGAACGATTCTTACGACGTAGCCGCCGCAGACGCGGCTGTCGCCGCAGGCGCCGGGGCGCAAGTCTTTGAAAACGAGCCGCAGCTCGGCGTAAAAGACGCTTGCGGCGGGAAAAAACTGAAAAAGGCCGTCGGCGCGGAAGGCTTTGTCTGCCTTGTCCTTGTGGCGGGCTTTTTTGTCGCTTTCGGCTGCGTTATGGGCTTTTCCAACGCAATCAACACCATGTTCAACACGGCGTTCATGCTTTTGAAGGACACGGTGTTTTATCTTTTGGCTCTGGCAGTGCTTATGGGCGCCATATCTGCCGTGCTCAGCGAGTTCGGAGTGGTGTCTTTGCTCAACAAAGCGTTTGCGCCCCTCATGGGACCGTTGTACGGTATGCCGGGCGCAACCTCGATTTCACTGTTTACGTCCTTTCTGTCCGACAATCCCGCCGTGCTCACTCTCGCAAACGACAGAAATTACATCAGATATTTCAAAAAATATCAGCTTGGCGCGCTCACCAACATCGGCACTGCATTCGGAATGGGACTGATAGTCGTCGTTTCAATGCTCAGCTTAAACGGCGAGCATTTCGGGATTGCCGTTGTTGTGGGACTGTTGTCCGTGTTTTTGACGAGCATACTTGTGACAAGACTTATGCTTTTGAAAACCAAAAAAGTGTTCGGCAAGGACGAGCCTGCTTTGAAGGATGCGGGAAGCGCGGAGTACGATGTGCTGAAAATGCGCGAGGTGCGCGAAGGCGGCGTTTTTCAGCGGCTGATTTCAAGCCTGCTTGACGGCGGTGCGGGCGGAGTCAAGGTGGGAGTTTCCATTATTCCGGGAGTGCTGATTATCGCTACGCTGGTGCTCATGCTCACCAACGGCAAGCCCGAAGGCGGCTATACGGGCGGCGTCGGCGAGGGAGTGGGGCTTATTCCCATGATAGGCAGCTTTTTAAGCCCCGTCTTGAAGCCGCTGTTCGGGTTCGGTTCTCCGGAAATAATTGCCGTCCCCTTGACTGCTCTCGGCAGCGCGGGCGCGGCAATAGGTCTTGTCCCCGAAATGATGTCGAGAGGGATTATTACCGCAAGCAACGTCGCCGTGCTGACGGCTATGTGTATGTTTTGGAGCGGTTACCTGTCAACCCACGTGTCCATGATGGACGCGCTCAATTTCAGAAGCCTTACCGGCTGGTCAATCATGCTGCACACCGTCGGCGGCTTGGTCGCGGGGCTGTTGGCAAACGGACTGTTCGCTCTGGTCAGTCTGCTGCTTTGAATATTTAAACCAAAAGCGTCCCTTTCGGGACGCTTTTTTATTTGCATAGCTTAGGCTCCGGCTTGATTCGTTTCAGCTTTGCGTAACGCGGCGTCCCGTTTTCAAAGGGCGGCGCGGATTCTCCCTGAATAAGCGGCAGCACATAGCCGAGATATTTTTCTGATATAAAATTGTTTGTCGGGGAAATAAACTCCATGGGCAGAGTCTTTTCCTCGTTTGCCACCTCGCAAAGCGGAACGCGGGACGTTTCGCACAAATAATTTCCGTTTTTGTCCGCCGCACGCTTAAAACATATCATGACCTCCGACTCTCCGTCAACTGCCGCCCGCACCGCTTCCGTGCCTGCAAGACAGGCTTCCTCCACGTCGGTTTTGCTGGCTATGTGGCTTGCGCAGCGCTGCAAGAGACTGAATTCTATGGCTCTTACCTTGGCTTTGGTGTGCACCTTTACGTAGGAAGCCAAAAATGCGCCCACGCCGCCCAACTGTTTGTGGTTGAAGCTGTCCTGCTCCGTCGCAAGCCCGCTCGCGTATTCGCTTATATATTTGCCGTCCTTGTCCTTTATGCCTTCCGAAACGGCGACAAAGCAATCGCCCTTGCGGTTGTAGACCGCGCTCACGTCGTCCATAAACGCGGAGATGTCAAAGGGGATTTCCGGCACGTAAATCAAATCGGGGCCGTGACCGTTGAAAGCGGCGATTGCGCTTGCCGCAGTCAGCCAACCCGCGTTGCGTCCCATGATTTCCACAACGGTGATTGCGCCGTTGAAATACACGCTCGAATCCAAGGAAAGCTCCATGCAGCTTGCGGCGATATATTTTGCCGCCGAGCCGAAGCCGGGACAGTGGTCGGTGAGGGCAAGGTCGTTGTCAATGGTTTTGGGCACGCCGACTACGTTGCATTTGTAGCCGTGCGCTTTGAGGTACGCGCCGATTTTGCACACCGTGTCCATTGAGTCGTTTCCGCCGTTGTAGAGAAAATATCTCACGTTGTACTTGCGGAAAATTTCCAACACCCGCTTATAATCCGTTTCGTCCTCTTCAAAAGGCTTTAACTTGTAGCGTACCGAGCCCAAGGCGGAAGAGGGCATTGTTTTGAGCAGTTCAAGCTCCTCGCGGTTCTCGGAGTTTATGTCGAACAGGTCGTCGTCGAGTATGCCCTTTATGCCGTAGTGCGCGCCGAGTACGCGCGTAATGCAATCGTGATTGAACGCTTCGCTGAAAACGCCGTAGGCGCTGGCGTTTATGACCGAAGTGGGGCCGCCGGACTGGCCGAAAAGCAACGAGCCTTTGAGTTTTTCCATCTGTGAAGAAACCTCCGCATATAGTCTATTGAAATTATAGCAAAAACAGAATAAAAGTTCAATCGTTGCGGGAGAAATAAAAAAATTCCTTCAAGCAAACCCCGTCCGCCTGCCGCCTGCACCGCACTGCACGAAAAACGACAAAATACGACATAATAATTGCATTGCAGGAAAATGTGTGGTAAAATGAAGTCAAGGAGGATTTTTTATGCAGGTAATCGCAAAAAGGCGTATAGGCGGAGCGATTGTGTGGTTGGTTTTCGGAGTTTTGTCGGCTGTGTTCGGCGCGGTGACGCTTGCTACGGGGCTTGGCACGATGAGCGACTTGGCAAAAAAAATTGTCGGCGCTTTGTTTGTCGTTTCGGGCGGCGTTTTGACAATTGTGATACTTGCAAGGTTGCTCGGCAGACCTGTTGATATTCTTCTTTGCGACGAATTTATGCTCGCGGTAAACAAAAAGTCTAAATTTACCTTGTCGGCAAAGCCCGCCGCCGCAGACGACAAGTATCTGTATTTTCGCAAAAGCGATGTGGACAGCGTGTTTTACTGCAAAGCTCAGCGTTTTAAAAGCGATGTAGGTTATGAAGATAAAAACTATTGGTTGTTGCCTTGGATATTAATTTTCGGTTTTTTTCTCGTCTGTTTGTTTCTTTTAATCCGTTATCCCGGGCAGTATTATCCCGCCAAAATCATCTTGAAATTTTCGGACAAGCAGATGCTTGCTCTTTACAATGTGCGAAAGCCCGAAGAGGTTTCACGGTTGCTCAAAGGCTTCGTCAAGGACAGGGAGCCTGTGCCCGTATTCGGGCTTTCGGAGAACGGCGAAGCTCAAAGCCGCGATAACGCCGCAGACGTCCAATCAAAGGACTGAAAGGTAGCGGAGGAAAGAGCAAAAAGGGGGAGTGGAAAAAGGTTTTCACAATATTTTTTGGAAAAAAGTGAAATAAAAATTCGGACAGGGCGCTTGACAAGGCAAAAAGCAGATATAAAATAAGGGAAAAGAACGGACTCAAACGGGTTCGTTTTTTGTTTGCTGCAGCAGAAAAAAACAAGAAAATACAAAGGAGAATGACATGGGAACAATCAACAAAAAACTGAAAGACATTTCGCCGATTGCGGTGGAAGCGGAGGCGGGCAACGCGGGACGAGTCGTGTACGACTTAAAGACGGGCGTGTTAAAGCTGGAAAAGGAGCTTGTATCGCTGCCCGGGAGCAAAATGCCTCTCAACCTTAAGCTGTATTACGACGTGACGCACGGCGGTTGGAGACTCAATTACGAGCAATACTTGACGCAAAAGTCACAGATAGCGGAGTGGGAAAGCGGCACGGACAAGCCGGACGTAATGTATACCGACGGGAAAATGGAGGACAGATACTTTTACGCTGCAAATCAGGTGGTGCATGAAAGCTCGCTGAGCGACGCCGACGCGTCGGACTACGGCTATTTTGAAAACGAGACCTGTCTCAACATCAAACAGACGTCGACAGGCTGGGAGCTGGAGGATTTGTCCGGCAATGTAATGAGCTTTGACGGCAACGGGAAGCTGTGTTCTGTAGAAAACGTATACGGACACACAAGCTCGGTGACGACAGGAACAATCACGGACGGCGAAGGCAACGTCTGCACTTTTGAGCGCTCAAACGGCGGCATGACGGTGGAGATAAGAGGCTACAACAAGCGATTCGAGCTTTTGCCCGTCACGGTATCGGGCAGCAGCGGCTGGTATATGCTTGCGGAGTATAAGGCGGAGTGGGACGGGACGGGCGCCGTTTTGCAAAAGAGCTGCACGGACAGGAGCTTTTACCGCCTGCAAAACAACAGTCTTGCCTGCGTTTACGACGGCTTTACGTCGGTGGAAGCTACCTATTTAAACAACAAGCCGAGCGTACTGGAAAAAAAGGAATATAGGGATTACGGCGCAAGCGTCAGCGGAGAAATCTGGACGCTGTCGCTTGCAAACGGCGAAACGACGGAGAAATACACAGACTTCACCCACACGGCGGACAACCGATACAGCTACAAGGATAAAAAGGGCATAAAAACCGAATACGGGCTTGTGCGCTACGACAGCAACCACCCCGACCTGCTCAAATACGCAAGCATAACGGTGGACGGACTGTGCAAGGCGCCGGACAGAACGGTTACGAGCAATTATCTTGTGGAGAGCTATGTGCCCAATCTCGGCACGGTGACGGACTTCACGACTATATCCGTGGAGGATGAAATCGAGCGAATGAATATAAACTACGACACGTCGGCAATAACCAACAAAAACGGACTTACAATAGCGATGTTCAATCTGTTAAGCTCGCAGGAGCTGTTAAATATGTTTCTGGGCATGAAAAAGGGGACGCGTATCATAAGCGTGTATATGAACGCGTTTTGCTATGACGATGGAGCAACGCCGCTTAAATTCAGGGGGTACGAGCTGAAAAACCTCGCGCCTGTGGTATGCACGGATTTCCGGGACGAGGACGGGAACAGCCGCTACAAGACGTTCACGGTGTATCAGGTGGATTTCTTCGGCATAACGCCGTATGCGCTGAAAGAGACGACGCAGCTGGTCAAGGGGAACAAGCGTTACGTGTCGTACAAGTATTACAACTCCAAATTCGAGCTGGTAAAAGAAAAAGGATATGACGGAGTGGAGAAGCAATATACCTACGACGCGGACGGACTTATGACGGGCGAAAGGACAGGGGGCGACACTGCATACGTAAAGACGGACTACGCGTTTGAGCAAAAGACGGAAGCGGGAGAGAAGGTGTATGAGGAAAAGAGCACGTTTTACGTAGACGGACAGGAGCGGAGCGCAAGAAACGTCTACGACGGAAAAAAGGAGCTTAAATACACCGAGGACGCAAAGGGAAACAAAACGACGCCCGTGTTCGCAAACGACCTGCTCGCGTCAATCAAGGTCAACGGAACGGAAAAAACGAGCTACGAATACGAAAACAACCGCTTAACCAAACTCACCCACAACGGAACAAAGTTCAGGTTCGGTTACGGCTTGGGGTATCTTGGTTCAATAGGCTACGAGACGCTCAACAGTCTTTACAACAAAAGAATAGAATCCAACACCTTGACTCTCTCCTCAACCGACGACGAAAAGACCGTGCAGTACGATACGGACGTCAACGGCTACGTGGAAAGATACACCTATGACAAAAACGGCAGGTTGCTCGGCAAGAAAGAGAAGAAAGCAGGCACATCGAGCTATGCAAGCGTAATAGAAAACACGTATCTCGAAGCAGAAGACGGCGGCTTGAAGCCGAGCGTGCTGGAAGAGATTGTTGACAACAAGGCAGGATTGAAGTATACTTACACATATGACAAAAACAGAAAGCACGCGACAAAGGTAACGGTCACGAATACAGCCGGCGGAGCGCAGAAATATGTCAAAAACATAAGCTACGACGGCTACGACAGGACAATCAAAGAGGATTACGGAGCAAGTGCGATAGGTACGGAGGTGAATTATCCCGACGGCAACAACTCTCCCGAAGAAAGAGTAGAGACGTTGAAGCATATAATGAACGGGACGCTGGACACAACGAGTTACACCTATGACGGACTTAACCGCTTGACCGAGAAAGAAATGGAAGCGTCGGTGGGAATAAGGATATACCGACAGAGATATGCTTACCACACGGGAAAAAGCGGAACAAACGAAACAACGGGACTTGTAAAAAGCGAGGAGCTGTACGAAGGGTTTTCTACAAGCGCGGACGAGAAGTACGAATATACCTACGACGCCAACGGAAACGTAACGGAAATAAAGAACGTGTTTGACACGGGCAAAAATATAAGCTACGAGTACGACAGCCTAAACAGACTGACAAAAGAGACAAATTTGGCAATAGGCAGCGAATGGCGTTATACCTACGACAACGGAGGAAACATAACCAGGAAAGAGGAGTATAACCCCTCAACGGGAGCATTGGTGTCCAGCCGAGACTACGGATACGGCCATTCTTACTGGAAAGACCAACTTACAAGCTGGGGCAGCTACGGAACAAGCTCCTTTGCCTACGACGACTCGGGCAACCCGACAAAGTACAAAGGAAAGACTCTCGAATGGGAAGGAAAGAGGCTTGCAAAGTATAACGAATCGGATAATTGTTACGTGAAACTCAATTATGACGGAAACGGACTGCTTGCGGGATATTTTTACAGCAACACATACTCAATCTGGGGCGGAGCTACGTTTACCACCACAATGACGAGAGAAATAACCCGAGACGGAGACAGAATCCTGTCTGAAAAGGTAACGGAGTACAACCCCGAGACAAATTCGACAACGGTCAAAAACATAATGTACGCTTACGACGAAAAGGGAGTGAGCGGAATGACAGTAGGGGGAAAGAAGTACTATTTTGTAAGAAACATATTCGGAGACGTAACGGCAATATACAATACGAGCAGGGTAAAGTGTGCGGAGTATGCTTACGATGCTTGGGGCACGATGTACATAACGCTTGACACGGACGGAGTAGGGACTCTCAACCCTTTCAGGTACAGAGGCTATTATATGGTTTCGTGTATAGGGCTGTACTACCTTACAACCCGTTTCTACGACTACATGACAGGTCGTTTCCTAAACGCCGACGTTCCGAGCATTTGTTTTGACGACGGCTTGACCCTGCCTGAGGGCTGCAATCTCTATTCTTATTGCCGCAACAACCCTATTTCGTATGTTGACCCGACAGGTCATTCTCCAAAGTGGTGGCAGTGGTTATTGTTTGGAATCGGAGCCGCTTTAGTAGTCGGAGCAATAACAGTCTTAACGATGGGAGTTGGCACAAGCATTATGGCGACAACTATGGCAGGCGCCGTAATGCATGGAGCTGCGGTTGGAACGCTGATAGGGGCTAGTGTAGGAGCTGGGCTAGGAGCCGTTATTGGCGGTGCGACTTCTGATTGGAGTGTTGAAGGAATATTGGAAGGCGCAATGACTGGCTTTGGTATAGGTGCTTTTGTAGGAGCAATAGCAGGCGGTTCTGTCGGGTACTTTAACTATACGCCTAATCAAATAACTGGATTTACTAAACACGGTATAAATAATGCAATAAGTAAAAATGGTGTCGGTGTTAGTGAAAGGGCTATGTTGGATACAGTTAAGAATCCTACTAAAATTGTATCTCAAGCTTTAAAAACAAAATTTAAATATGTAGGTAAAAATGCAGTTGTAATTTTAAATAAAACAGGTAAAGTTATAACTACTTGGGCAAAACATAAAGTAGGAAGAAGAATTGGGGGTATTTTATTATGGTTAGGATTAAACTCACTTTACGAGAATTAAATTTGTTGTTGGGCTGTTATAAGGGAGTAAATGATTCAAGTTGCATAATAATTGATTTTGATGAAAAAGAAATAGATAATGTGATTAACTCAATAAGTGATTACTTTATTAAAAAGGGACTTCAAAAGAATTGTGAACCAAATTGTTTGGGAATTGAATTAGAAAACCTTAATGATAAATTTATTTCTGTGTTACAAAAAATAAACAAGTAATTTCATAAGTAACGCTACAACTAATGATTCATTTTGAGTCATTAGTTGTAGTACAAGGGAAAGACGCTTACGTGGCAGGGCAAGAAGTTAATAAAATATGCCAACTCGGATTTTTCCTACATGGATTTGTTTTACGACGGCAACGGCATTCTTGCGGGGTACACTCAAAGAGACTCTTACACCGACTGGGCGGGAGCACAGTACACCAACGTATACAGCAGAGAGATGACGCGTGACGGAGACAGAATCCTGACGGAAAAGGTGACGAGTATAGACGGAGCGCTTCTTACAAACGACGTCAAGAATGTGAAGTATATGTATGACGCCAAAGGCGCAAGCGGAATGATAGTAGACGGAACGAAATATTATTTCCGCAAAAATATATTCGGCGACGTGGTAGAGATATATAACGAAAGCGGAGCAAAATGTGCGGAGTATGCCTACGACGCTTGGGGCACCTGCTACACGACGCTGGACACAAACGGAGTAGGCTCTCTCAATCCTTACAGGTACAGAGGCTACTACTTTGTTTCCCGTATAGGGCTGTACTACCTTACAACCCGTTTCTACGACTACACTACAGGTCGCTTCATAAACGCCGACGTTCCGAGCATTTGTTTTGACGACGGCTTGACCCTGCCTGAGGGCTGCAACTTATACTCTTATTGCCACAACAACCCTATTTCTTATGTCGACCCGACAGGTCATTCTCCAAAGTGGTGGCAATGGCTATTATTTGGAGTAGGTGCTGCCTTAGTTGTCGGTGCAATAACAGTCTTAACTATGGGAGTAGGTACAACAGTTATGGCTACCACTATGGCTGGAGCCGCAATGCATGGAGCTGCAGTAGGGACTTTGATAGGGGCTGGTATAGGTGCTGGACTAGGAGCTATTATTGGTGGCGCAACTTCTGATTGGAGTGTTGAAGGAATTTTGGGAGGCGCAATGAGTGGCTTTGGTATAGGTGCTTTTGTTGGAGCAATTCAATATACTAATGCTGCAAATTCTTGGTATGGAGGTAAAGATAAGATGATAAGTCATTTCTTAGATCATGGTCAAAAAGAGGGCTATAAGAATGTAATTCAGTATACAAAGAGTGCCAAAAATATTATTAAAAATGGAACTTATGTTTCACAAAAAAATGCATATCTTCTTTCAAAGACTGCCAATCAGTTTTACTATGTTGGTGTTGCCAAAAATAGTTCACTTATTACTACATATTTCACTAAAACACTCACTAAAACTGCAATGGCGCTTTTGGGATTGATTTAGGATGAATAAAAATGAAAATTTCTAAAATTAATGAGTATTCGTATTCATATGCTGAATATATGGTTTCTGACGGGAAACAAGAATTAAGGTGTGTATGCAATTCTGTACCTCTTCCTTGCGGACAAGAACCGAAGATTGGAATGGCAGTAAAAATGTTATATGCCTGTCTCTTATACACATCTGACGCTGCCGACGAACTC
>OWKP01000754.1_pt1 | contig 22898 bp, 20 predicted proteins | sample 1732991 | NCBI WGS metagenome assembly OWKP01 (sample SAMN05065777, study PRJEB22554) | human gut metagenome | biome: ENVO:2100002; feature: ENVO:00000062; material: ENVO:00002003 | host: Homo sapiens | place: USA
GATCTACACCCTAGAGTTCGTCGGCAGCGTCAGATGTGTATAAGAGACAGGTGATCACGCATCACGGCACGAAGACCGGCATCGGTTCGGAACACATTCGCCCCAAGGCCGCCTTCATCAATCCGGAACGTTTCTCAACGCTCCCGGCCATTCACATCAGCGCTGGCGTCTGCGACATGCTCTCGCACATCTGCGAACGCTACTTTTCCAACACCGCCGCCACTGATTTTGTGGATGGACAGGCCGAAGCGGCGCTTCGAACCATCATTGAGTTCGGCCCTAAAGTGCTTGCCGATCCTTCGAACTATGATGCCTGGTGCCAGATTGGTCTGGCCGGCTCATTTGCCCACAACGGCATCTTCGGTCTTGGCCGTGAAGAAGACTGGGCGTGCCATGCGATTGAGCACGAAATCTCGGGCTGGAACGAATCCATTATTCACGGCTGCGGGCTTGCCGTCGTCATGCCGGCCTGGATGCAGCAGGTTTGCCATGTCAATCCGAAGCGCTTCGCGGATTTTGCCCGCCGAGTCATGGGCGTAGGACAGGATGCGGATGATGCCGCGGCCGCCGCGCTGGGCATTGAGGCCTTCAAAGCGTGGTTGAAGACGATGAAGCTGCCGTTAACGCTTCAGGAGCTCGGTGCGGTTGACTGTCCCATCGAAGCGCTGGCTCGACACTGCTGCCGCAAAGGTGCGGTAGGACACTTTAAGCCGCTCGAAAAAGCGGATGTGGAAGCACTGCTGCGCGCTGCGCAGTAATGCGCTGATGGGATGATGGGAGAACGCATCATGGCGCAGCAAAATAAAGGCAAAGGCCGCTCGAGACGCAGCGGCTCGAGCAACACGAAGGGACAAAACACCCTGCAGCATCCGGGAGCGGTGCTCGCACAGATCCTCGAAGATACGCCGACGGCGCTTGCCGCTAAATGGTTCAGTCTCAGTGAAGCGGAACTTTTAGCTGTGCTCGAAGGCCGCGCGCCGATGACTGCCGCGATGGCGCAGCAGGCGGGCGCCGTATTCGGCACGGGCTCTGCGCCTTGGTTAGAAATGCAGTCCGCATGGGACGCGGCCCATGCGGAGACAAATGCTCCACAGCACTGACGGGTTCATCAAAAGCTGAGCGCCTTGAAAAGGATTTTTTTCAAGGCGCACTTCTTTTACGGATACTTTGGCGTCCGAGTTTTTGGGGGCCCTCAATCAGCGCTTCAGGAGATCCGTAATCGTCATTGAAAGCAAGGGTGACGTACGCTTTTCGACTTCCGCCTGCACCAGCTTTCCGGCGAGCGATGTCAGCGTTTTTTCAAGTCCCTTCTTGGGGTCAGAGAGGAGCAGATTCATCGCCGGCTTGGGGCAGCTTTTCATGACGAGCTGCGTGAGTGTCGTCTGAGCCTTCTTTTCTACGGTCTTAATTTTGGCGGCAGGAATGGTCTGCACGGACTTAGCGGCTTCGGTGCGTCCGAGCGCTACGTAGGCCCACTGCAAAAAGGTGGTCTTGTCCTCAGCTGAAGTGTTGGCATAGAGGCAGTCGGCAAGTTCATCGGCGGCCGAAGCGGCGCAGGCTGTGCCGGCGGCGCATGTCGAGAAGAGCGCGCAGAGGCAGAACTTAAAGAGAGCGGGTTGGGAACGCAGCACGAAGAAACCTCCAAAAAACGGTTGGAATCGTTTGAGATAAGGTGCAGCGGATTATCTCGCAGCAAACCTGCCGGGAAGTATAGGCGAAGAGCGAAAGGCTACACTTCCGAGTGCATCACCGCTGCGGATCACCGTCCCGCTGTGCGCAGAGACTCCCCTTTCACTTTTCCTCAAACCTGCGAACGACGCCTTTATATGTATCGCCTTATCGACAGCAGCTACACGCTTGCCGACATCGGCCGCTTTACGGAACTCTCTATCCGCCGAGGTATTCCGCTCGCTTCGGTCGTTAAGACGGAGCCCCGCGATCGCCGTGTCGTAGTGGGCGCTGCGCTGCTTTTTGTTCCAACTGTTGCATTTTCTGAGGAAACGCTCTTGCAGCGCTTTGAAGGTTTTTTGCAGGGTGCGGGCAGTTGGCTTAAGGCAGAACCGGCGGAGCTTTTGGCGTCAGCTTTGGAGGAGGGGCTCCTCGAAGCGGCCGAAGACCCTCAAGACGGTGCTCCCGCCCGATGGCGCTCGCGTCTCGAGCCGCTCCCGGGCGTTACGGCGAACCGTTTGGCCGATGAGCTTGAGGCGGCGCAGGAGATTCTCAAGCTTCGACGCGCGCGTATGCGGGAGACGCTTCAGGCTAAAAACCGCGAAGTGAATCGTCCGCCCGAACCTCCCGTTGATGCTGAGGCTGACTGCGCTTTCATGAGGATGGCGCTGGAAGAGGCACAAGCGGCCGGGATGGCCGGAGAAATTCCTGTTGGCGCCGTCGTGGTTGCGGACGGCAAGGTGATCGCCCGCGGCAGCAACGAGACGCTTCGCAGCGGAGATCCTACGGCGCATGCCGAAATCGTTGCGCTGCGTGCTGCCGCTGCCGCCCTCGCCAATCATCGGCTCACCAACACGACGCTTTACGTCACGCTGGAACCGTGTCCAATGTGTGCGGGCGCCATTGCCGAGGCACGGTGCCGCCGTATTGTCTACGGCGCAGGCGACAGCCGGCGCGGCGCTCTCGAGGGTGCCTTTCGGCTTTTTGACATTCCCGGCGTCAATCATCGTCCGATGGTGACGGGCGGCGTTTTGGCTCTTGAAGGCGAGAAATTGCTGACGGATTTTTTTACCAAACGGCGCAGTGGGCAGGCTGCGCAAAAAGCTACTGAGAGCAGCGACGCGCCGCAAAATTGCGCACAATGAGGCGGCGGCGCCGCTCTTAGGCGCTTCCATTTGCATTTTCTTGAAGTCGTTTTTTCATCATGACCACTCCTGATTTCGGTGCTTCTCATTCGCTCAATGCGCTTTACGATGCGGTGCCGGAGACGAGCCTCGCGGCATACCGCGGCCGGCGGATTGTTATTCCGGCGCCCTCCTACCAATTTCTGACGAAAACGGGGGAAATCGATCATGCGCGTCGAGAAGCAGCGTTAGGGAACTTAGAGGCGCTGGGCGCCGTGCCGACGCTGATGGTAGGGGCACTCACGCAGGACGGCCGCTATGCGGGGCCTGACGAAGTGCGCGCGGCAGACTTTCAAGCGGCGCTTACCCGCGATCCGGCGGAAGCCGATCTGGTGATGCCGATTCGCGGCGGCTACGGCATGACGCGGCTGCTGCCACTCCTTGACTGGGAGGCCATCGGGCGCGCTGCCGTGCCCATGGTTGGGTTTTCCGATTTCACGGCTTTTAACTTGGCGCTTCTGGCCAAAACTGGCCGCGCCTCCTGGCATGGTCCGATGCTGGGATCTTTTGATAATCCGGACCCATACATGGTTGAGCGTTTCGCAGTGGTTTTCGGTGCCGAGCTCGATCCCATCGAATGGGAGGCTGATCCGCATCTCCTCGGAAAATGGGCTGACCAAACCGAGCAGCGCGCTGCTGGGCTCCTCTGGGGCGGCAACCTTTGCCTGATTGAAAGTCTGGTGGGCACGGCCTGGATGCCGCCCAAAGAGATGCTCGAAGGCGGCATTCTCTTTCTTGAAGACGTGGGCGAATACGCCTACCGCGTTGAACGCATGTTGCTCACGCTGCTCGACGCCGGCATTCTCGCCCGGCAGAGGGCGGTGCTCCTCGGCGCCTTTACCAATGCGGATGATTCGATCCGTTTTTCGGGTGACCATTGCCTCGCGGACTCGCTCGCATATATTCGCCGCCGGCTGCCTGCGTCCATACCGATGGTGACGGGGCTGCCCTTCGGGCATATTGCCAAAAAGGCGACGCTGCCCGTCGGCGTTATGGCCGAGCTCTCGCTCCATGCCGGCCGCGCAGCGCTTTCTTGGAAGGAAATGCCATGACCGCAGAACCGGATCGAGAGGCACGAACGACCGGTCAGACGACGACGCGGCGTTCTGTGATTTTGTTCCTAAAGACTTTTTTAAGTCTTCCGGCTTCGCGCAGCATCACGGCACATACACTGATCAAGCTCTTTCTCACCTCCATGAAGCTGATGCCGGTGGCTTTGGCCGCGCAGTGTTTCGGCATGGCTGCCATTGATGCGGTCATGAGAACCAAGCCCGAGATGTTTGAGCTGCTGCTCGTTTGGTCGTTTTTTGGCTTTGCACAGCTGATTGCTTCGCTCGCTTTTGTTCGGAGCCTGTGGCGTGATGCCCGGCGTGTGGAGCGCGTCCGTCTGTGGATTCGACGCTGGACGATCCTGGCTTCATGTGCCGGTCTGCTCTGGGGAGCGGCTGGTGCAGTCATCATGGTGCCGCTCGCGGGCGTGCAGCAGTTGGTGGCAGTAGCCGTAATCGTCGCCGTGACTTTTGCCAGCTGGCCGGTTTATTCCTGCTGGATGCCGTCGCTCACGGCTTTTACGCTTTTGTCGCTCACCCCCATGACGATTTCCGTGGCCGCGCAGTACGGCGTTAGTCAGGCGATCATGGCGCTGGTGCTGATCACCGTGACCGGCTTTATTCTCTATTCAGGCCGACGCCTCAACGAAATGCTTTTGTCGTCCATCTTGAACGACGACGAGAATCAGCGCCTCGTGCAGCGTCTGAAGGTTGAGGTGAATCGTACGGAAGCAGCGCGTTTGAAGACGCAGCACGAGAGTGAGCGACGTGCACAGTTCTTTGCGGCTGCCAATCACGACTTGCGTCAGCCCCTGCAGGCAATGGGCATCTTCCTCGAGATGCTCAAGCGCCGGTCAACCCCGCAGACGCTTCCTATCGTCGAGCAGCTCGGACGCACCTCAAGCACCATCTCTACCTTGGTCGAACAGGTGCTTGAAGTTACCCGCATGGAGTTTGGCCGTCTTGAACTGCATCCGGAAGTGATCTGGCTGCCGGAATTGATGGAAGAGCTCTCGCATGACTTCACGGCAATTGCTGCCGAAAAAGGACTCAGCTTTCGCGTGAAGTCCGTGCCGGCGGCGGTGTGTACGGATCCGCTCTTACTCAAGCGCGCGCTTAAAAATCTGATTACCAATGCCATCCGTTATACCGACAAACCGGGAGCGGAAGTCGTGGTCGGTGCGCGCCGGCTCGGCAGTTCACGTGTTTCGATCGGGGTTTATGACGCGGGCCCCGGGCTTACGACGGAAGACAAGGCGCGGATCTTTGAAACTTTCTATCGCGGCAGCGCCGGCAAAAAAAGCACGAGTGAAGGCTTTGGCTTAGGTCTCTCCATTGTGAAGCGCATCTGCCGGCAGCTCGGCATTGAATTCTCTATGGGCTCAAAGCTGGGCCGCGGAAGTGTTTTTCGGCTGGTGCTGAATTTGACGGAGGGCGAGCAGGTTGAAATGCTCGAACGTCCGGGTGCCCCGGCTGTTATCAACAGCCGGCTTGGAGGGACAACAGCGCTTTTGGAAGACAATCCTTTTGTCAACGAGGCGCTGAGCGCAAAGCTCTCGCTTTGGGGGACAGATGTTGTCGCCGCGCCGGCATTCTCTGAAGACTTTGTCAAACGCGTGCAAGCCTCTGCCGGCAAAACCGGCCGGCTGGTATTGCTTACCGACTACAACCTCGGCGCCGGTGAATTGACGGGATTAGAGGCTTCAACGGAACTTTCTTCGCGCTTAGGGATGAACGTTCCGACCGTGCTCTTGACCGCCGTTGCCGGTGATTTGATTGAGGCAGATTGGACTCAGGCGCGAAAGAAGGGGAAGGCAGGCCGCATGCCGGAAGTGCTGCCTCAGATTCTGCAAAAGCCCGCCGACGATGTGGCGCTCAATTCAGCGTTGGTCCGAGCGGGCCGCAACGCAGCGTATTGGCGCTCTGAAGAGCCCGTTGAGAGCGATTTGGGGGCGGCTGAAGATCCTGGCGGCGACGAAGGAAAAACCGATGGCGGCGCAGCCTCTGAGGGAGCAGCATCGTCATCCTCGGGCACGCCGGAGCCTAATGAGATCGTCCGCGGCATTTGAACGCTGCGGCAAATGAACGGCAAAGGGGCGTCAGAAGCCCTAGATTCAGATGCCGCCCTCGTTAACGAGCTTCAGCAGACCGGCATCGTCAGAGTTGCGGCTCTGATCTTTATTGGGAAGGACTCCGGCAGGGATGATCGGGACAACTTTGCCCGTTGAGCTGGGGGCAAAGAGATGCGCCAGAACACTGTGCTGCGCTACGTCTTCAAGGGTATAGGCGTTGAGCGCCTCATAAAAAACGTTCTGAGCATCGTTAAGCACCTTGATCAGTGGACAGCCGCGGCCGAAATTGCAGGGCGGATCCTTGCAGTTGATCAGACAGTCGTCACCCTCGAGCGTTCGAATTACGTTGCCCAGACGGAGCTTTCTGGCTTGGGGGTCGAGCCCCAGACCGCCGGTACGGCCGCGCTGAGTAGCGAGCCATCCTTCCTGACTCAAACGATGGACGACCTTAACGACATGATTGCGGGTCCAGCCGATGCGCTCAGCAATTTCCGTCACCGTCGTACGGTCCTGCGACGGGCGTGCGCAGAGGTACATCAGCACGCGAAGCGACAAGTCGGTGAAACGGGTAATGTGCATGGGAGGAAATGAGCTTGCAGAAAATAAAACAACGCCGTTCGGACGCAATGCCCGGAACGGCGTCGAACGCTGGGGGCGTCAGCAGACGCACCCCTGAGCGCTGAGTGTACTCGGAAAATTAATCGGCCGAGCCGGTACCGAACACTTCCGTGTGGATGCGAGCCGGGATAACACCGATGTCCTTGAGGGCCTTGGAGACATCCTGCATGAAGCCGATCGGGCCGCAGATGAAGAAGTCGGCATCCGGATCCTGGCAGAAGTTGCGGATGTTGGCGGGCGTAATACGGCCGGCAGCATCGTAGTCAACACCGAGATGGTCGGCCTGACCCGGCTGGGTGAAGAAAATCCCCTTGGCAGCGTTGGGCATGCCCTTAATCGCGGCATCCACTTCCTTCTTGAGCGGGTAGTGCGCCAGATTCTGCGTGGTGTAGAGGAAGTGCACCTTGCGCAGCGGATTTTCAACAGCGAGCGTCTCGAGCATCGGGACCATCGGGGTGATGCCGATACCGGCGGCGATGAGAACGAGCGGGTGTTCAGACTTGGCGTCTTCAAGAGCAAAACCGCCGATCGGAGCCGAGAGTTCGACCACATCGCCCACCTTCACGCGGTTGTGAAGGATGGAGGAGACGAGACCGTCAGGAGCACCCTGCGTGCCGAGGACAAGCTTCACGGAGATGCGCAGCATGCCGCTGCCGGCAGCCTGAGACAGCGTGTACTGACGCGGCTGGGCGATCTGCATGGCCTTTGAGAAGACGCGCACGGTCGTGTACTGACCCGGGAGATAGTTGGGAACCGGGCCTCCGTCGGTCGGACGGAAGTAGAAGGAGACGACGTCTTCGGATTCCTGAACGCGGTTGACGCATTCAAAGGGACGCCAGCCGGACCAGCCGCCTTGAGCAGCGGTCTGCTGGTTGTAGATGTCCTGTTCGGCCTTGATGAGGATGTCGGCGAGCATGCCGTAGGCAGCGGTCCAGGCATCAATCAGTTCCGGCGTAGCGGCGGCACCGAGCACTTCCTTAATGGATTCAATGAGGTGGTGACCGACGATCTGATACTGCTCGGCGCGAATGCCAAGCGAGCAGTGGCGCTGAGCGATCTGCTTGACGGCGCCGAGGAGGTTTTCCGGATGCTCAATGTTCTGAGCATAAGCAAGCACGGCAGCGGCGAGCGCCTGCTGCTGCGCACCGCGAGCCTGATGCGCCTGATTGAAGACGTTGCGCAGTTCGGGGTTCTTCGAAAGCATGCGCGCATAGAAATGCTTGGTGAGATCGACGCCGTGGGCCTGCAGAACGGGAACGGTGGCCTTGACCAGTTCGATCTGATGAGGGGTCAACATGAAAACTTCTCCTTAATTGAACGGATAATGTTGAAATTCTGGGGATTTTGGGGCTCTCGTCCTCTTGATTAGACGGGCCGCCTGATGTCTTGGCGTCATAGTAGCACGCTTGCGGCGAAAAAGATGCATTTTTAATACATCTTTTTATTGCAGAATGTTTATGCCAGTTTTCAATGTATGACGCAAGAAATGAAAATTGGATTTTCGAAATGTGCAATAGGGAAGTTCCCTCAGTACATCCCTTCGGCGGTAATCGATGGGTGTATTCTTGCAATCTACTAGCGTTAACTATCTGAATAATATGTAAAAATGACATTACAATTAGAAATAATTAAATTCTGAAAGGGCTTGTGAATTCAATGTGGCGGCAGTTATACTTTCACCTGTGTTCGGACGGTTCGATCAACGTTTGGTGGTTTGGTTGATTTATCCGAACGCCGTCTGCCCAGCAGGCGAAAAATTTGGTTGATCGCGCATCGTGCGCATGCCACAGCTGGTCCCTGCGGCATGCGCTAACCGAAGGAAGACTTCGACGGTTTTCCTGAAAGCTGAAAACGGTGCGGGATAGGACGCGTTTCCGAGGGCATGCTCGAGAAACAGACGTTCCGGCTCCGAGAGGAGCTGCAAAGCCTCAGCGGCGGTTCGGGTTTTTCTCCTTTTCCCGAACCGCCGTTTTATTTGAGCGTCAGTCAAGGGTCCCCGAGAGGATGTGCTTCAAAGTCATGTTAGGCTTGGGGCGCACAACACCAACTCACTCGGAATATCTTTCATGCGGTTTTTCAGCAGGTCGGGCTGCGGCAAGTTCAGTGCTGTCATATCTGCAGGTCTTTCAGCCGCAGCACTATTGATGATCTCGGGCTGCTCAGTGGTGCAGGTCAATGGTACTGAGCGTACTGCGGATGATGCTTTATGCCTTGTGCGGCCTCAGATTGCGGACCCTGCGCTGCATAAGCTTCTGAAAGATCTGCTAGCGCGCAAACGCTTCAAAGTGACGGAACTCGCCCCGGGCACTGCACCGAACGTTTGCCGGCAGACGCTGGTGTATCGCTGGGGCGTGGAACAGTATTACATCCCGGCTCTTGTTAAACAGTATCCGGTGGCCTTTGATTTCTATGAGTCGGGCGTTAAAGTGGCCAATGCGAGCTTTGACCCGACGCGCAACCTGATTTCTCCGCACGTGAAGTTCGTGCGCAGTTCCCGCTATTGGGCGCGCACTTTGGATAAGCTTTTTCCGGGGCGGCCCCTGGTAGGCGACTAGGATCGCCGATGCGGCTGACGAGGCCGGCCTTTCATAGGCTGATAAAAAGCGGCGCTTAGAAACCTTCTAAACGCCGCCCGCATCACGATGGATGCATCGCAATGCACTCTGTCATGCCGCCCAGAGCTTCGGCTTCATGAGAAGTGAAGAACGGGACGGCAAATTTGTCACGCAAGACCGGTGATACGGCCGTTTTGCACGTCGATGGACATAGCCGCAGGCTTCTTGGGGAGCCCCGGCATACGCATGATGGACCCCGACATGGCCACCACAAAACCCGAACCGGCGTTGAGAATCAGACGCTCAATCGGAAGCGTAAAGCCCTTCGGAGCGCCAAGCGCCTTCGGATCGGCTGTAAGTGAGAACGGGGTTTTGGCGACGCAGACCGGCAGTTTGCCAAAGCCGAGCTCTTCAATGCGCTTGAGATCCTTGAGCGCGGCGGGAGCGAGCTTCACGCCGCTGCCGCCGTAGACCTTCGTGACGATAGCGTTGAGTTTGTCAACGATGGGCGCATCGGCTTCGTAGGTATGCACTAAGGGATGGAAATCTTCGGCCGCGGCAACGACTTCGCGAGCGAGCGCTTCGGCGCCTTCACCGCCCTTAGCAAAACCATCCGAGACGGCAAAGCGGACGCCGAGTTCGGCGCAGCGGGCGCGGATCACTTCGATTTCAGCTTCAGTATCCGTGTGGAAGTGGTTGAGTGCCACAACAATGTTCGGTCCGAACTGCTTGAGGTTGGCGATGTGAGCATCCAGATTGACGATGCCGCGCTTGACCGCTTCAAGGTTGGGCTCGCCGATTTCGGGAAGCGGCACGCCGCCGTGCCACTTCAGCGCTTTGGTGCTCGTAACGATGACAACCGCGGCAGGTGCGAAGCCGGCGGCGCGGCACTTGATATTAAAGAACTTCTCTGCGCCGAGGTCCGAACCAAAGCCCGCTTCAGTGATGGCGTAGTCGGCAAGCTTCATCGCCGCCCGCGTGGCCGCAACCGAATTGCAGCCATGGGCGATGTTGGCAAACGGACCGCCGTGGACGAAGGCGAGGTTGCCTTCAATCGACTGCACGAGGTTGGGCTTGAAGGCTTCAAAAAGCAAAGCCAGAAGGGAGCCCGTGGCGCCTAGTTCGCCGCAGGTGTAGGCCGTGCCGTCCGGGCGCAGGCCCAGAACGATGCGGTCGATGCGGCTGCGAAGATCTTCAAGGTCATTAGCGAGGCAAAGCACGGCCATCAATTCAGAGGCTGCGGTGATGTCAAAACCGGCTTCGGTCGGAATGCCGTTGGCCGGGCCGCCAAGACCCGTGATGATGTTGCGCAGCATGCGGTCGTTCACGTCGAGGACGCGGCGCCAGTAGATTTCACGCAGCTGCACCTGACCCTGATGACGGGCGTTGTCTAAGAGCGCGGCCAGAAGATTGTTGGCTGCCGTGATGGCGTGAAGGTCACCCGTGAAGTGCAGGTTGATCGCCTCCATCGGCAGCACCTGGCTGTAGCCGCCGCCGGCGGCCCCGCCCTTCATGCCGAAGACCGGGCCCAGAGAGGGCTCGCGAAGCGCGAGCGCAGCATTTTTGCCCAAACGCTTCAGACCTTGAGCGAGGGCGATAGAGGTCGTCGTTTTGCCCGAACCCGCGGGCATGCCCGAAGTGGCGGTGACGAGGATCAGACGGCCTTTTTCCTGACGGGAAGGATCGAGCGTTACCTTCGCCTTGTCGCGGCCGTAGGGTTCAAATTCGCTGTCGGCAAGGCCGGCGGAGTGCGCGAGCTCATTGATGGGAATGAGCTTGGTTTCCTGAGCGATTTCAATATCGGTCTTCATCGAGAAAACTCCAAAAAAGTGGAAATGGATGGAATTCGATACGAGAAGGCGGCGCGCGGTGCTTTCTGTCTCCATAGAGGGCGCTCAACAGCAGAGCTGGAGCAGACATCCTCCAATGGCTAGCGGTGAAGAGACAAGCTGCAGGGCTGCACGGTCAGCAGTGTTGGACGCACTGCTGCGGGGTTGTGCGGCAGTATGCCTCAAAAGCAGAGAAAACAGGGGCCGACAGGCGCCGAAAATGGAAAAAGCACCGCCAAAACAGATTGGACGGTGCCTTTGATGAATCCTCAATGCTCAGAGCGGGTCGCCCGAGAGTAGGAGGAGGCGTGCAATTTCAGCAGCGTTATGGAGTTCAAGCTTGCGGTAGGCGCTGCCGCGGTGAACCTGAACGGTTTTTTCCGAAATGCCGAATTCTGCAGCGACTTCTTTATTGGAATAACCCTGTGCCACCATGCGGATCACTTCGCGTTCGCGCTGCGTGAGCTGCTCGAGACGGGCCTTGAAATCTGCGACTTCGGCCTGATCGCGGCGGTTGGCTTTATTGCGGGCGACGGCAGCTTCAATCACATCAATGAGACGAGATTCCTTCGCGGGTTTTTCCAGGAAGTCGAAAGCGCCGTTCTTCACGGCATTCACCGCCATGTCGATGTCGGCGTGACCGGAAACAAAGACGATCGGCAGATCGCAGCCGATCTCTTTGAGTTTATTCTGAAGCTCAAGTCCGGACATGTTGGGCATGCGCACGTCGAGCAGAATGCATCCGGGACGACGGAAGTCGTTGGCCGAAAAGAACGTGTCAGCATCGCTGAATTCGACGCATTCATAGTTCTCGCCCGACAATAGGAACGACCAGGAAGAACGAACGCCGGCGTCGTCATCAATGATGCGGATAAGTGGCTTGTTGTTGTTGCTTTCCATCACGGTTGAGGCCTCGAGAGGGTCTTGGGACTGCAGATTTTCCAAATGGGGAAAACGCGGTCGGAAGTTGATTTTGAATATTCTAATATTGTGAGACCGCATAAGTGCGCAAAATTTCCAATGCGCTCAGCAAAAATCGGCTTGAATCGATCCGCGGTGAAGTTAAGGAGACCCTTGTCATGACCATTTCAGCTCAACCTCAGCGTCCCATGCGCCGTCGGGATCGAGAACTTCCCCGTGAAGAGGCGCTTCGCGCGGCCCGCGCCGCGGGTCACGCTGTGCTGAGTTTCATCCATCCCGACACCGGAGTCCCTCAGGGCGTGCCCATTAGCCCGGTGGTGACGCCTGAAGGCATTGTCTACTGGCATTCAACCAATGAAGCGAGCCTCAAGGGCGAGGGGTTAAAGAAGGATCCGCGTGCTTCGCTCACGTTTATCGCCTATGCTGAAGATCTCCCGGAGGAATATACGGTCGATTATGCGAGCACCGTCATGACCGGCCGAGCGCATATCGTCACGGATCCGCAGGAGCGGCGGCAGGCCATGCTGGAGATCTGCCGGCGGTATGCGGGTGCCGAGCGTGATGCGACATCGACGGAATATTTCGATCACGCCGGCAGCCAGATCGACGTCTGGCGCTTTGATCCCGAAATGGTGTCGGGCAAGTCTCGGAGCTGGACGGAAAAGGTTTCGCACATTCTGGCCAAGCAAGGTTTCTGAGGCCTGCGCTATAGTCCGACGACAGTTCTAACGGAAGGATTTACATAGACATGATGCTCAAACGCGCTTCACTTTTTGCCGTACTCCTTTGTGCCGGTATTGCCGCCGCAGGGTGCGCCAGCAGTCCGAAGTCGCCTGCCGAGCCGGCGGATGAGTCGGCGCAGTTTGCTCCAGTGAACTATCTCGACATCTGCCTCCTTGAAAATAATGAGGTGAAGAGCCCCAAGCTTGTTGATGCCATTGAATCGGGCTTTCGCAAGGCCGGCGCCAATGTGAAGCGCCTGCGGGCCGGTTCGGGCCCTGATGCCTGCAGCTTTGTGGTGACCTATGAGGTGCCTAACAAGCAGGGCTCCGTCAATGTGATTCGCTATCAGACCTATGAACACGGTATTCCCCGTGTAGATGCAACGGGTTCAGCCCCTCAGGGCCGTGCGCTCACGGTGCAGGCTGTGGAGGCTTATTCGGCAGAGCTCTTATCGAAGCTCGCACACAAAAAAGCGGGCGTCGAAGGCGGCCAGTCCGCAGTGCCGTCTAAAGAGTGATCCTCGGGCACAGCTGCCGACGGCTGTTGGCTGCGGGCGGTGTCCGCAGCCGAGGGCGCCGCGGCAAAAAAGGGGCAGCGCAGCGCTTTGCCGCCCGCGCCCTCATCTCTCGTACAATACTGCCCGTGCGCTGGAGGTATCGAAAGCATTGGGCATGTCCCACAGCGGCTTCGATTGAGAAACACTCCCAGAACCGGATCAAGTTCAGACTTGCGGCGGGAAGCGCTTCAACATCACTCCATTTGAGGACGAGCTGGAGGGGCCCCTAGTGCGGCCGTTCGTTCGCCCTCCGAGATGCGCACAGCTGACTTCAATTTCCTGATTAAGAAGGACCCACGCTGTGAGCACATCTTCAACTGACCCGTCTGCCCGGACTCCGATACCGCCCGTTCTTCCTGCGGAGGATTTGTCCGGTGCTTCCGGTGATCTTGGTCTTTTCGCAGGGCGCCTTCCGGGCGTGCGCGAATACAGCCGATCTGCCTGCGGCGAATTAGTTCCTTTCCGTCGGGTTGATTTGGATCCGACGCCCGCTTCTTTTGGCGGCGGCGTGCAGCCCGCGATTTACCTCTGCGATGTGACTGGTCCCTTTGGCGAAGGCGACGGCAGCCAAAAACCACGTCTGCGCAATCGTCCGTCTCCGGGCACACCCACGCAGTACGAGAGTGCTCGCGCGGGTGTTGTCACACCTGAAATGGCGTTTGTGGCTGAACGAGAGAACCTCAACCGCAAAGTATTTTTGGAGTCGCTCGCCAAGCTCGGAAATCCCAAAGCCCGGGCGCTTTATCAGCGTGCTGCTGAGGCGCCCTTCTGGACGCCTGAAGATGTTCGTTCGCTGGTGGCCCGGCGAGAAGCGGTGATTCCGCTCAACTTCAATCATCCTGAAGCCGAGCCGATGGCCATCGGCAAGGCCTTCTCTACGAAGGTGAATGCCAATATCGGTACTTCGAGCACCAGCAAGGATTGGCATGAAGAGATCGGCAAGCTCAGAGAGTCGCTCCTTTGCGGTGCCGATACCGTGATGGATTTGTCGACGGGCAAGAGCATTGTGGAGACGCGCGAAGCGCTTTTGCGGCGTTCGCCCGTACCGCTCGGCACTGTACCAGTCTATGAGGCACTAGAGCGAGCGGGCAGTCCCGAAGCTTTGAATTGGGAAATTTTTCGGCAGACGATGGAAGATCAGGCTGCGCAGGGCGTCGATTACATGACGATTCATGCGGGCTTGCTGAAGTCTCATGTGGCGCTCACGCGAGAGCGGCTGACCGGCATCGTTTCCCGCGGCGGCGGCCTTTTGGCGCTGGCGATGAAGCTCACCGGCGAAGAGAACTTTCTTTACACGCACTTTGATGAAATTCTGGCGATTGCCAAGCACTACGACGTCACGCTTTCACTCGGCGACGGCCTGCGTTCAGGCTCTACCCATGACGGCACCGATGCGGCGCAGCTCGCCGAACTCAAAACCTTGGGAGAACTCAATCGCCGTGCGGCCAAAGCGGGCGTGCAGGTCATGATTGAAGGGCCGGGACATATCGCCATTCCGCGTATCCGGCTCAATCAAGAGCTCGAAGAGGTCTGGTGCGACAATGCGCCGTTTTATACGCTCGGGCCGCTTGTCACCGATATGGGAGCCGGCTATGACCACATCACGGCAGCCATTGGCGGCGCGATCATCGGGGCTGCGGGCACTGCCATGCTTTGTTATGTGACGCCCAAGGAGCATTTGGGGCTGCCCAATGAAGCCGACGTGCGCGAAGGCATGGCAGCCTTCAAAATTGCCGCACATGCGGCGGACCTTGCCCGCGGTATCCCCGGGGCGGATCTGCGCGATTTGGCGATCAGTGCGGCGCGCTTTGAATTCCGTTGGAACGATCAATTCCGCCTTGCCGTGGATCCGGCCAGAGCGGCGGCATTTCATGATGAAACGCTCTCGGGTTCTGGTGCGCGGGAAGCGCATTTCTGCTCCATGTGCGGACCGAAATTCTGTCCCATGAAGCTTGCTCGCGATCTTTTCGATGATGAGCCGTCTTCAGGGGCTTGAGATCTTAATGCGGCTTTGAGTTCAGTCTTAGTCACCGACAAAAATGGGTGCGGCAGCAATGCCGTACCCATGAAAACACTTCTTTCGGCCATCCGCTCATCCAACAGACGATGAGCGAGCTGCAGGCGGGCCGCGCTGTTTGTCAGTCGTTTTCGATGGTTTGGTCTGCTGCTGCGGTTTTTGCGGCATCTGCCTTTGCTCGGCAGTCCTTGCAAAGCCCTTGAATAACGGAACTTTGGAAGTCGAGCTCTACGCCGTGGTCTTCGAGCAGGTGGCCGGAAAGCGCCGCCGCCATGCGTTCAATTTCGCTGCAGCGCAAATGAAAGAGCGTTCCGCAGGCGCGGCACTTGACATGGAATTCTTCGGTGTGCGGGTCGTCGAGATATTCATAGACGGCAGCAGAATTCTTATCGACCACGAATTTGCGAACCGCTCCTTCTTCGACCAATGTATCGAGATTACGGTAAATGGTGGTGAGGCCGACCGAAACGCCGAGCTTTTTCACGGCGTCAGCGACATCCTGAACACCGAGATACTGGCCGGTGCGCTCCTTGAGGCAGGCCAAAACAGCTGCTCTTTGGCGGGTCGTATAGCGAGTGGATCTCGGCATCTTGAGCTCTCCCCCTCTGAAAATGCTTAGAGGTCTTTGGGCCGAATCATACAATTTCGGTGCTCTTCTTGACAGCAGCGGCCGCCGCGCAATCATGGCGGAATCGGCGAATGGCTGCTCGGCAGATGAGCACCAGCAAGAGTACGGCGACGGAGGCTAAAGCGGTTACGCCGCCGGGCGCTGCGTCAAGCAGGTAGGCGAAAATCAAACCCAAGAAGGCATCAATGATGCTGATGACGATGGCTGCGATCAGCGTTCGTTTGAAGCCCACTTTGAGCTGGAGTGCCGTGGCAGCAGGGAGCGCGATCATGGAACTCAGCACGAGTACGCCCACCATCGGAATGGCGGCGGCGACGGCAGAAGCGGTGAGCAGAGAAAAGGCGTAAGACCAGCGCCGGGTTTTGACGCCGGCCGCTCTGGCGGAATCTTCATCAAACGCGATGACGGTGAGCGTTGAGAGCCCAAAGCCAACCCAGAGCAAAGCCGCGGCGGTGATGGCGAGGATGCACCAGAGGTCGGTTTGGCTGATCGTCAGAATGCTGCCGAAGAGAAAACTCTCCGCGTTGCCCTTGACGAGCCCCATGGTGATGAGCGTGAGTGCAATGCCGACCGACAACGCCTGCACGATCGTCAGAACCAGATCTCCGTAATGACGAAAGACGCTGCGAAGCGCTTCAATCATGAGACCGCACACGGCTGTGAAGACGAAGGTCCCCACGACCGGATTGACGCCCAAAGCCAGTGCTGCGGCTGCGCCGGCAAGCGACGAGTGGCTCAGTGCGTCGCCCGTCATGGAGCTGCGCCTCAGCACCAAAAATAAGCCCATAACTGGACAGAGCAGCGACATAGCGAGTGTTGCGGCGAGCGCGCGCTGCATGAAGCTCATCTGCAGCGCCTCGAAAAGCGATTCAAACATGCTCAGCCTCCGAGCTTACGTAAGCGCGCTCCTCGTTCTCAATGCGCTTTTGGTATTCGGCCGGCGCATGGAGTGCCCATTGACCATTTTCGATTTCAAGCACGCCGGAGGAACACTTATAGACGGCTTCAAGATTGTGCTCTACGGCGATGATGGTCGTTCCGTGTTTATGGTTGAGATGCGTGAGAAGATCATAGATTTCGTCTCTGCCTGCGCGGTCGAGCCCCGTAGACGGCTCGTCGAGCACGATGAGATCATTGTCGCCGAGGAGCGCCCGTGCAATGAGAATGCGCTGCCGCTGACCGCCGGAAAGATCGCCGAAAAGCGAATGTCTGGCGGCGCTCATGCCGACGGAGGAAAGTGCATGATCAATCGAGTCTTTGCTGCGAATGCCGCGCATGCGCCGCCAGCTGTCGAGCACTTCTTCGGCTGTGATCGGAAAGGACGCTGCCGCAGGCGCACTCATCTGCGGTACGTATCCGACACCTTGGGCTGAAATTTCGATACGGCCTGAAGTGGGTTTGAGCAGTCCCAGAACAAGCTTGATAAAAGTGCTTTTCCCTGCGCCGTTCGGACCGACTACCGACCAGTATGCGCCGGCAGGAATATCCAGACTCAGATGATTGAGCAGATAGGGGGGCTCTTCCGTATAGGAAAAGCAAAGGTCAAAAATGGAAACCATTTTCAAATTTGAAACAAAGCATGTACATCGGGTTTCCCCGTGCTTAAGAAGAGTATGCTACCACCACACTAAAAACGAAAAACGTTTTCGTTTTCAAATTAAAGGAAGGATCATGTTGAGTCAAAAAGTTTTCACTGCGGCAGTGAGTTCGGTGCTTTGCCTGAGTGCCGGCGCTGCTGCAGCGGCTCCGGCAGACGATCTTGTCTGCAAAGATGCAGCTGCTCAGGGAAAAATTGTGGCTGCGGCGAGTTTTAATGCCATGGCGGAATTTACCCGTGCGGTGGGCGGAGATTATGTCTGTGTGGAAACGCTGATTCCGGGCGGAACGGAGCCGCATGACTTTACGCCGACGGTACGCACGGTAGAAGCGCTCAAGAAAGCGGATCTTTTGATCCTGAACGGCTTTGGGATGGAGCCCTGGGCGGAAAAAACGGCTGCGGCAGCGGCCAACGATCACTTAACGATTGTGACGGCTTCGGCTGGTGCTTCGCCCGTAAAGCTCACGGATCCTGAAGAGGTGAAGGAGCACGGGGCCAATGACCCGCATCTCTGGCTGTCGCTTTCCGGAGCGTCCTTGGAAGCTAAAAATATTGCTGCGGCGCTCGCCAAGCGCGATCCGAAGCATGCGCAGACTTATGAGCAAAATGCTGAACGTTTTGCCGCTGATCTGGACGTCCTGAAGAAACAGTTCATCAAGGACACGGCCGATGCAAAGCGCCGTGCATTTGTGACGGGGCATGCTGCTTTCGGATATCTCGCGCGTGACTTTGGACTGGAGCAAAAGAGCATTGAGGATCTCTTTGCCGAAGGCGAACCGACAATGAAGACGCTCGCTGAACTGGCCAAATACTGCCGCAAAAACAATGTTAAGACCGTTTTTGCCGAGGAACTCGTGAGCCCGGCTGCGTCAAAGACGCTGGCTGAAGAAGCGGGCGCTAAGGTTGTGGCCATCTACACCATGGAAAGCAACGAGTCGGGGCTCTCCTATCTGGAGCGCATGAAGCGTAACCTCACGGAGATTGCAAAGAGTCTCAAGGAATGATGTGCAGCAGGTAATACCTCAGAACTGGACGCAATCGGAAGACGTACACTTTTACGCATACGTAATGATGCGGAAAATTTATCTGAAAGATTCATGATTTAATTTCTGCATCAATCCAAAAAGCATTCCGTTCCTCTTTTGTGCTGCTCTTCGAGCAGTGCAAAAGAGGATTCTCCAAAGGACAAACCTCATGCAGTTGAAAAAGCTCTTTGCCGCTCTCGCCGTTTCCGGCGGCCTCGTCTTTACGCTCGCCGGCTGCGGCGATAAGGCTCCGGCTGAAAAAACGGCCGCTCCGGCTCAGACCGCCGCCGTCGAATTGAAGATCGGCGTTTCGCCCGTACCGCACGCCGACATCATCAACTTCGTCGCGCCTACGCTGGAGAAGGAAGGCGTAAAGGTCAAAGTGATTGAGTTCAACGACTACGTGCAGCCCAATCTGGCGCTTGCGGAGAAGGAGCTCGATGCCAACTTCTTCCAGCATAAGCCCTATCTGGATACGTTCTCTAAGGAACACAAACTGAACCTCGCGGTGCTCACCGCGGTTCACCTTGAACCGATGGGCGTTTATTCCAAGTCGATTAAGAACGTTGCAGACCTGCCTGACGGCGCAAAGATCGCCGTGCCGAACGATCCGACCAATGGCGGCCGTGCGCTGAAGGTGCTTGAAACCGCGGGCATTCTGAAGGTTCGTCCGGAAGCCGGTATTCTGGCTTCGCCAGCAGACATCGTCGACAATCCCAAGCATGTGAAGATTGTTGAGGTTGAGGCTGCTCAGCTGCCGCGGGCGCTCGATGATGTGGATGCTGCCGTCATCAATTCCAACTATGCGCTTGCCGCGAAGCTCAATCCGACGAAGGATGCAATCGCTATTGAATCGAAGGATTCGCCTTACGCCAATGTGGTCGTTGTCCGCGCGGGCGACGAAAATCGTCCTGAACTGCAAAAGCTGAAGAACGCGCTTCTCACGCCTGAAGTGAAGAAGTTCCTCGAAGAGAAGTATCAGGGCGCTGTCGTTCCGGCCTTCTAATCGGTAAAGACGGGCGGGGAAAATTTTTCTCCGCTCTTCAGATGCTTTTAGCCCAGCCTTCTTTATGAAGTCTGGGCTTTATCGTACGTATTAGCCCGAAAGACCGCGGGCGTCTTTTAGGCGAAAAAGCTCGGCCGTTCCGAAAAATGCCGAGCTTTCTGATGCCGATTGACGGAAGACTTAGAAAGTCACCGTATCCGGATGGAGTCCAGAGAACGAGGTCTGCGGCATGGCCGTCAGTTCGTTGACTTCTTCGGGCGTCAGCGAGAAGTCAAAAACGTTCAGATTTTCCTGCTGATGCGCGAAAAGCGTCGACTTCGGGATCGGGGCGATGCCGCGCTCAATGCACCACCGCAGAGCGACCTGGGCAGGCGTCTTGCCGTGGGCGGCAGCGATCTTTTCGAGCAGCGCATGGCGCAGGAGCGTCCCGCGGCCGAGCGGACTCCAGGCCTGAACCTGAATGCCCTTGGCACGGCAGAAATTGACGGTGGCCGGCTGCGCATAGCCCGGATGAATTTCGAGCTGATTCACCATCGGTTTTACGCGGGCACGGGCAAGCAGCGGAACGAGGTGATGGGGGAGGAAGTTGGATACGCCGATGGCACGGACGCGCCCTTCGGTGTAAAGCTCTTCGAGCGCACGCCAGGCGCCGGCGTTCTGTGCCTGCCAGACCATGGGCTCTCCCTGAGCGGCCGGCCAATGGATGAGGAGCAGATCGAGATAGTCCGTCTGCATCTGGGTGAGGATCATCTCATAGGCTTCGCGGGCGCTCTCATAGGAGCGGTGTGAAGCCCAAATCTTGCTCGTCAGGAAGAATTCAGAGCGCGGAACATCTGACGCGCGGATCGCTTCGCCCATACGCTGAGCGTTGTTGTAAATCTGTGCGGTGTCGAACTGGCGGTAGCCGAGTTGTATCGCTGTCTGGATGGTGCTGTCAAAATTCTCGTTGATGGGAATCTGCCACGTCCCGAAGCCGATGGTCGGCATCTTGACGTCGTTGGCGAGCACGGTCGTTTCGGTAAGCGGTTGAGTCGCTGTCATTGATCTTTTTCTCCGGCCGCAGTTGGGATGCTGCGGACGTGCAGTGAAGGCAGCGGCGCAGAAAACCTGACGTCTTCAGCGGGCTGAGGGATGCTTGTTGGGAAGGAGCCGTCAGGAATGCAGTAATACTCCAAACGAACCGGCCTCAATCGTACCCGATAAAAGGCTGATCCCATTTGATCTCAGAGAAAAGATTATCGCGATGTAAAGGTTCGCTGAGGATTATCCCAATGGACAAAAAGGCTTTTTGTGTGATCTGTCCATTGTTTAACAGACACTGCTGAACGGCATCCCCCAGCTCAACAGCATTAAGGCTCGCAGAGCACCGCTTAAAATGCGGGTGCTACTGGCAAAAGAACACTTTTAGGCGCAAGGCATGCAGCACATTGATCCGGAACTTTTCACTTGGCTCTTTATTGGGGCTGTCGGCCTCGCTGCGGGGGTTTGGGGTTTGACCCGAGCAGCGTCGCGGCGCTGCGGCGAGGCTGAGCTGAGCCGCTTGGGCAAAACGCCTGCCGCAGCGCCCCGTCGTCGGGAGCGCATTGCTGCTCGCCGTCCGGATGTGCCGAAGGCCGTTAAAAAGGAAACCGCGGAGTCCAAAGCGCCTCAGCATGGCCCTGGCCGGCCGGCTGCCTTTCTTTTGAAGTCCGCCGACGGCCGGACGATTGTTCTGCAGCGTGCGCCGGAGGCTGAGTGTCGAGAGGGGCTCGAGCGCCTTTATGCCTGCGCGGGCGACGCTGCAGCTCTCGAAGATGAGCAAAATAAACTCGACGCAGCCGCTCAGCAGCTCGCCCTTCGAGGCGGAGCGCTTGAATGGAGCGTGGATTCAGATCTCGCTCACAACGCCTTTGTTCTCTGCTGTGCAAAAACTCAAGAAGCTCCCGCCACCGCCTCTGCCGCCGCTTTGGGGACGGGCGGTCTGCTCATGGGCAACAGCTCCGCGCTCGATGGGGCGGAGCCCCTTTTCGCTGCTGTCGAAGAGGGGTTCCGGATCGCAGCCGCCCCGGAAGGCGTGCTCCTGCGAAGCCTTAATGACTGTCTCGAGAGCGCCGAGAAGCACCTGAGTCGCCTCGAGAAACTCTCTCCTCAGCGCACAGAGGATTGGCTGCAAACGGCAGACAAGATTAAAGCGCTCGGTGAAGAGGCTCAGCGCCTCACGATAAACGGGAACTGGGCAGATTGGGATACAGCGCTGACGCTCGAAGTCATTGACGCTTTGACGCAGTCGGTTGACGAGCGGATATTGAAGATTGACGCGGCGCTCGAAGCTGCCGCAGAATCTGACGCGCTGACCGCTCTTGAATCCGCTGACACTGCCTTGAAGCGCGCTTACGGACTTCTTCTCGAACGGATCAGTGCCGTATTGCTCCTAGAGGCGCTCGCGGCTTCCAATGTTCTTTATTCCACGGACTACTGCCGCGGCATGCATTCTGCTTCCCGCATCGCTTGGCGGGCAGAGGCGTTTCCCAGCACGCAAAAAATAACGAATGCGGTTCATGCATTGATTTTGCAGACGGCTGAAACCTCCGGGCGCACGATGACGCCTCAGGAGCTTGATCTTCTCGGCGCCGTCAAGCAGGATGCAAAAATGCTTGAGGCCTTGGAAAGCGCATCGAGCACTGAACTCCAAAACGGCGTAAAGGCGCTTCAGCGGGTGATGGATCGCCGCCTGCTTGCAGAGCATCCAATTGCCCGTTTAATGATCTGTATGGATGGGGACGGCGCGGCACATTTTGCCCGGCCGCTCTAGCGCCCGACGGGTTCACGCAGACCCAAAACAGGAAAACCGCCGGACTCTTTCAGAATCCGGCGGTTTGAGCAAGAAGCAAAAATTAAAGCAGGTTGGCTGTGAGCTCGGCAACCATTGTGCTCGATGCAATCACAGGAACATCTACCGCTTCCGCACAGATATCGCGCAGCGTCTTGGAATAACCCATGCAGTCGAGCACGATAACCTCCGCGCCTTGATGAACGAGTTTTCGTGCGGCTTCTTGGAGTTCTTCTTTAGAAGCCGTGTAAGGAGAGGCAGCTGCAAAGACGGGAGGCTTATCGAGTCCTTTCCATTTATTGAGCTCGCTTTGGGCTTGCTCAATGAGCGGCACCATAACGCCGACCTGCAGCGGGTTGAGGAGCGCAGCGAAGACGGGCGGAAGCAGTCTGTCGGGTTCGATGAGGCGCACTTTCTCTGTAGTGAGCCCCTCAAATTCGCCCGTGCAGAGCAGCACGATCGGGCTGCAGCCCGCTTTTTCGAGTTGATGGATCTTTTCCTGCAGAGCCTTGCGGACAGCAGACTTTCCTAAGACGACTGCGGTACCGTCAAGCATGCGTGAGGTGAGGAGTCCTTCACTTCCCACCCTGAAAACCGTGGAATCTACACTCAGTCAGATTCGTCGAAGAAGAGCTCGAGGA
>OWKP01000768.1_pt1 | contig 22653 bp, 17 predicted proteins | sample 1732991 | NCBI WGS metagenome assembly OWKP01 (sample SAMN05065777, study PRJEB22554) | human gut metagenome | biome: ENVO:2100002; feature: ENVO:00000062; material: ENVO:00002003 | host: Homo sapiens | place: USA
TTAAAATGCTCGTAAATATAATTGGTGATAACTATCTCGTTTTTGGCTTGCGGCAATCGTGAACCCTGTGCAAGCGTAAGTCCGGTTTTGTCGAAAGACTCCTGATTTATCTCCGTAAATCCCGACGCGGTAGAGGTGTAAAACTCGCTGCCGTTTTCGTTTTCCAGCGCGCCCGGCTTCAAAATATTGGAAGAAAAACTCACCCCGCCGGAGCTGTATCTTTGGCCGTCGACGTATACGGGTAAAACGTTTACTCCGCTGTTTTCGTTTATTACGGCGATGTCTTTGTCGTTAAGCAGGCGATTGTCGGTATATCCGCCGCCTCCGCTGTAAGAATAGTATTTTCCTTTGGTGAAAGCGGCGCTTTCGATTGCAGAGTCGGTTATACTGCGCTCGTAAGTGGTTATCTTGTCGTATGACGCCATCGTGTCCGCAAGCCCGAACAGCGTAAACGCCACAAAGCACAAGAATATCGTAAACACAAGTCTTACGGGTTTCGCCTTAAGACTGCTTGCGCCGATTTTAAACGAGTTGCGGTAGGGCAGGCGCGAGCGTATCAGCTTGCTATCCTCTTTGGTGTAAGATTTAAGCTTGACGTTTTCGGGCTTGGTGTCCAGAAATTCGTCCTTGCCGCCCTGGTCGTTTATTTTAACGACCTTTTTTATTTCCTCGTTCTTGCCACCGTCCACCGATATAAGCGTATCGCCGTCGGCTTTCGATATATAGTCGTTTATCAATTTCAGGTCTTTTTCGGTAAGCTTGTAACCCTTTTTGATGTGGATGATTTTGTCGTCCACCACGCTTACGCCGTCATTGACAACGTCGGGCGTCACGCTTGTCTTGCTGACGTCCGATATGATTTTTCCGTCCTTAAGCTCGATTATGCGGTCGGCATAAAGCTCGGCAAAATCACGGTCGTGCGACACCACAAGCACCAGCTTTTCGCGGCTCAGTTTCTTTAAGGTGTCAAATACCTGCTTGCCCGTATTGGAGTCAAGCGCGCCTGTCGGCTCGTCCGCCATTATAATTTCGGGCTTTTTTATAAGCGCGCGGGCTATCGCCACCCTTTGCTTCTGTCCGCCCGACAGCTCGTTAGGTTTACGGTTGCCGTAACCCGTAAGGTCCACTTCTTCCAGAATTTCGTTCAAAGCTTCCGTAGTGGCTTTCTTGCCCTGCAGTTCCATTGCCAAAGCAATGTTCGCGCCCACGGTAAATTCGGGCAGAATGTTGTACTCCTGGAAAATGAAGCCTATGAACGTGTTGCGGTAACTGTCGAAGTCCGACTGAGAAAAGTCATTGCCGGACTTTCCTTTTATGATGAATTCGCCTTCGTCCGCGCGGTCAAGTCCGCCCAATACGTTCAGAAGAGTGGATTTACCGCTTCCGGATTTACCCAGGATAAACACCATTCCCTTGTCTTCGAATTTAAGACTTACGTTGTCAAGCGCCTTTACGGGTACGCCTTTTTTGGGACGGTAAGTCTTAGTCACGTTTTTTATCTCGAGCATAACTTCCTCCTCTCAAAAACATTTACTCGGGTAGTTTATCATATTTTATATCATAAATCAATTCTTTTTTGCCGTTATTTTCAGCCGTTCGCTTTTTTTCGTTTAAATATTCTTAAAAGCGAGTTATGATTGACTTGCAAGCCGAATTTATTATATAATTTTACCGAAATAAAAAGGAGTTAACTGTTTTTATGCTTTACATTGTTCGCCACGGCGAAACGTCGTTCAACAAAAGAGGTCTTATGTGCGGCAACATAAACGCCCACCTTACCGAATCGGGTAAGCTTGTCGCGCTTGCGTTGGGCGATAAACTGTCCTTTGTCAAATTCGACGCCGCTTTCCGCTCCCCGATGTATCGCACGGAAGAAACAATTTCCTGCATATTGCAAAAAAATCCTTTCCCCGTCGCCGTCACCGTCGACCCCAGAATCAGAGAACGCGATTACGGCTACCTCGAGGGCGAAACGCACAAAACCCAGCCCGAATTCAATATGCGCTGGCATATTGATTACGACGCGGACAGATTGAAAATGGAAAGTTTGGACAGCCTTTTTTCAAGAGTCGGCTCTTTTATGCAGTTCCTTAAAGAAAATTATAAGGGCAAAAACGTTCTGGTCGTCACTCATAGCGGCACGATTCGCGCTTTCCGCTATCTCGCGGGCGAGGGCAGGGATAAAACCGATCTCACGGACATGGGCGTGGACAATTCCGCCTGCATCACGCTTCCGCTTTGATGCCGGCGGCGACTTATTAATCCTGTTTTTCACTTGTTAAATTCCGTAAGCTTTTACGCGCCGCTGCTTTACGCGTCTTTTATAAATTTGCTGACTTAACCTTTTTTTCCGCCGCTTTACCTTTTATCGCGGCGTTTATGCGAAACAAATTTTGCTTTGTTAACCTTGTTTCCGCTTGCTATGTCCCTGTCAGAAGGGGCGCAGGCTTGAATTTTAACTACCGTTAAGTAGTTATAATTTTTAAAGCAATTATTTTTCGCGTTAAGTTTTCTTCATGTTTCTTGTAAGGTGCGAAAGTTTAAGTTCCTGTTTTTTTTCCGAACATACGCAAGAAAAGAGAATATGCGATACAAAACTGTTTTTTGCGCGGTTTTCGCGTGTTCGTTCGGTAAAGTCACAAAACTTTTTTAAAAAATGGCTTTGACTGCGTGACGCGCTATTTGTCATCGGGCGCAAAAAATCGGGTGATAACGGCTTTTTTTGCCGCCGCTTGACAAATTCGGTATTATATAATAGAATAATAATCGGTGCCCTGTTTTTTTTACGGGCAAAGGCAGGTTAATGGAGCTTATTACCGCAAAAACGCTGTGGAAGGATTACGACCCGAGAAACATTCCTCTCGACGAAACGGTTCTTATCACAGAATATAACGAAAAATATTCCGTAAAACACGTTTATTTCAACGGTGAAGCAACGGGCGACGGTTGCACGCGCATTTACGCGCGCGTTTATGTCCCCGCGTCCATTCCTTCGGGCGCGGCGGTTGTGCTTATGAACGATATCGAAACGCCTTTCGACACCACTTATACCGAAATGCTGCTTGACTGCGGCTACACCGTGCTTGTCCCCGATTACGCGGGTAAACGCACCGAGGGCAGGTTCACCATTTACCCCCGGTCGCTTAACCGCGCGGATTATTTTACGGAAACCAGCGGCTTTTATTCGCTTCCCGACAATCCCAAAGTTTCCTGCTGGTACGTTTACGCCTCGGTCATGCTGAGGGGTTACGTCTACCTTGAAAATATGCCTTCCGTCGACAAAAGCCGTATCTGCTTTATGGGGGTACGCCGCGGCGCCATACAGGTTTATAAAGCCGCTTACGTAATGAAAGAGGCGGCCTGCGCGGTGGCTTTGTTCAATTCCTCCTATATCGAGGGTCTGGACACGGACTCCGACGACGCCATGGTTTACAACACGTGTCTTGCTCCGTCCGCTTACGCACCCCTCGTAAGCGTGCCTTTTTACATCGTTGAAAGCAGCAATAACCGCGAAAATTCGCTTTTTTATACCGACGACCTTTACCGCGCGGCGTCGGATTCGGTAAGATTTTACGTGGCGGAACACTCCGACAACACGCTTAACAAAATTCAGCGCGACAGTATCGTATCGTTTCTCTCCCGCCGTTGTTTTTCATGCGCTCCGCTGCCCGCGCCGCCCGTCGTTACCGCCAAAAACAGCGACCGCGCGCTTTATTACGAAGTTAAAATAAGCGACTGTCAGGACGCCGAAGCCGTTAAGCTTTATTATTTTTACGGCACCGAAAAGGGCGAATACCGCAACTGGTCGCGGCTTAACCTCGAGCGCGTGTCGGAAAACGAATACATCGCTAAAGCGGACGTTTATCTGCTTAAGGCGGAAACTTCGGCTTACGTTACTGTAAAATACAAAAACGGATTGCTTCTTTCGGGCGGCATCGAAACCAAAACGCCCTATCTTATGGGCGTTGCCGCAAAGGAAATCGTCAAATCAAGGCTTGTCTACGACACCGAAATGGGCGTGGACGATTGGCTTATTACCGAAAATATCAATACTTCGGGCGAAATTTCGCTGAAGGAAGGCTCTTTGGGCGTGACGGGGGTAACAAGCTCCGTAAACTCGCTTACCACTCTGAAAATAGGCGACGTGCACACCTGCGGGGAACGCGACAGCCTTTTACAGATGCTGATTTATTCCGCCCGTATGCAGACGCTTATGATAAAAGTTACCTGCCATACGGAATCGGGCTACAAGACTTATTTTGCGTCCAAAAAGACGGACTCTTTCGACGAATGGAGTAAAATTACGCTTTCCGTCGACGACTTCAAATCCCCCGACGGACCCATGGACGGGTGGGATAACGCGGTTTCTTTTACCGTCAGCAGCGAGGATACTTTGCTTATAAACTCGCTTTTATGGATATGATTACATTTAAAGCGGGAGATAAAGTCGTCACAAAAAAGCCTCATGCCTGCGGCTGCGACCTTTGGACTGTCATGAGAGTGGGCGCGGACGTAAAAATAAGGTGCGACAAGTGCCTCAAAATTGTGCTTATGCCGTCGGATAAAGCAGTTAAATCCGTCAAATCCGTCCTTTCCGCCTTTATTAAGGAGACAGATTGAAATCTTACGATTACGAAATTCTATTGTGCCGGACTTTGTCGGACGAAAAAAGCGATAAGTTCGAACGCGTTGTTTCCTTTCTGGTAAACGTAGTTATCGCGCTTATGATTCTGCTGCTTGCCATGTATTTGGCCGTAGAACCTGTGGAAATTTCCGGCTCTTCCATGGCCCCCAACATTCACGACGGCGACACGGTGGTCATCGATAAGCTGTATTCTTCCCCCAAGCGCGGCGACATTGTGGTCATCGACGCCGTAAACACCAGACTCATAAAACGCGTAGTGGCGGTGGAAGGCGACCGCATCGGCTTTGTAAAGGAACAGTATTTTGACGGATATTATATCTCGCTGTATCTGGATAAAGGCGACGGCAACGGTTTCGTCCGAATTAACGAGCCTTATATAAAAGAACCCATGAGCATACTTGCGCTGTCTTCTTCCGGCGAGGGCGACAGAATCTTCAAAGCTTTTACCGTTGCCGACAGTCTTGACGATCTTGTTTCGTCAGAAAAGTTTTCCACCGTTTCAGACAGCTGCTTCGTGGCTTTGGGCGACAACCGCAACGTCAGTAAAGACTCGCGTTATTACGGACAGTTCAAGTGTTCGTCAATTGCAGGAAGGGAATTTTCCGTCCTTAAAAAAGGCGGCTTTTTCGATAAGTTCTTTTCGTTTTTCTACACAAAATCAGATTCCGTAAACAATAATCATTAAGGAGATTTTTTTATGATATACATTTCTTCCGATTCTACTTCCGACCTTAACTCTCTTTATAAAACGAGAAACGTTTTTACACTGCCGCTCGTGGTCATTCTGGGCGAAAATTCTTTCTTTGACGGCGTGGACATCACTCCCGATGATATCTATTCCTTTGTCAGAAAAAACAACATTCTACCTAAAACCGCCGCAAGAAGCGTGGAAGAGCACAAGGAATTCTTTTCTTCGATAATCAAGTCGGACGAGGACAGCCTTATCCACTTTACCATTTCGGGCGAAATTTCTGTCACGGCTCAAAACGCCGCCATCGCGGCAAAAAGCTTTAAAAACGTGTACGTCGTGGACGGCAAGTCGCTTTCCACGGGCACGGGTCTTCTGGTCATGTACGCCTGCGACCTTCGCGACAGCGGCAAATACTCCGCAAAGGAAATATACGACCTCGTTACGGCGCGCGTTCCTTTCGTGGAAGCCTCCTTTTTCGTGGACACCATGGAATATCTTTATAAGGGCGGCAGATGCAGCGGTCTCGCTTCGTTTTTCGCCACCGCGCTTAAGCTTAAACCCTCGCTTTTACTTAAAGAAGGCAAAATCGTCGTGGGTAAAAAATTCCGCGGCACTTCCGTAAATATCGCGGATAAATACGTGGACAACATCTTCGAAATGTACCCCAATCCCGACCTTAAGCGCATTTTCATCACTCATACTTCCGCCGACCCCGAGGTTGTCGCAAAAATTCGCGCCCAGGTAGAAAAGCATTTTACTTTTTCCGAAGTTTACGAGACCATCGCCAGCGCCACCATCACCAGCCATTGCGGTAAAGGCACAATCGGTATTCTGTTCATTAACGACGGCAATCACGAAATCTGAGTTTTTTTCTAAATAATAATTTTTGTCCGGTTTTTCTTTCCTTTTGCGTTTCTTGACAGATACGTTTACCTGAATTTTTCAGCTTTGTCTTTTAACCGTGATTTCTTTCTTATCGGTTTGACGCTTTTCATGTAAAAATAAATGCGGTAAATACGCAATTATTCGTCGGTTTTCGGTAAAAAAATACTCACTCTCGAATTTTACTACTGCGACAGTTTGAAATCATATAATTTTTATTAATATAAAGAAGATAGTTTAATTATGAAAAACGTTTTATCTCAGTCTTTTAATATCAAAAACGGTACATCTATCCCCGCAATAGGGTTGGGGACGTGGCAGATTCCCGAAGGAGAAGTGTGCTATAATGCGGTGCGCGCAGCTCTCGACGCGGGATACACTCACATTGACACGGCTTTTGCTTACGGCAACGAAAAGTCCGTCGGTAAAGCTGTCCGCGACAGCGGTATCGACCGCAAAAAAATCTACGTCACTTCAAAAGTTCCGGCGGAAATAAAGACCGCCGACGGCGCGCGCGAACATATCATGCGCTCGGTTGACAACCTTGGGCTTGGTTACGTCGACCTCATGCTTATCCATGCGCCCAAACCCTGGCGGGAAATGAACGATAAATTTCCATATCGCTACGAAAAAGAAAACGCCGCTGTTTTTAACGAACTTCTTTCCGCCGTTTCGTCGGGCGCGGTAGTCACCGCGGGCGTATCCAATTTCATCGAAAGCGATATCGACAACCTCGTTTCTTCATGCAACGCTCTTCCGCTTGTAAACCAGATCCGCGCGTGCGTGGGCGACTTCAAGAAAAATCTTATCGATTACTGTATCAAAAAGGAAATAGTGGTGGAAGGCTATTCTCCGCTTGCCACGGGTTCGCTTATCGGCAGCGACCTTCTTAAACCCCTTTGCGAAAAATACAAACGCTCGTTTTCGCAAATCTGTCTTCGTTATCTTCTCGCGCACTCGCTTCTTCCGCTCCCCAAATCCACTCATGCCGAATTTATCAAGGAAAACACCGACCTCGACTTCGAGCTTGAAGATAAAGACGTCGCTTATCTCGATTCTCTGACAAAATAATTATTTTTCTCCGCCATTACGGGAACCGGTTTTTTTTAATCTGATTTACTTTTTTAAAAAACAAAAATCACCGTTATTTCATTCATACGGTGATTTTTTTGTTTTCTTATATTCAGCATTTTTCTTCGTTTTACAGCGGTTTAGTCCTCGGCAGATTTTTCCCGCGCGGATACAAGGGCGGCGTTTCCCTTATTTTTTCTATAACAATCAGTTTTCTTACGTAATCCGATACGCTTTCGTTGCTTACGGTCTTTATTTCTCCGCCAAGCGTTTCAAGCGCGTTTCGGGCGCTTATTATCTCTTCTTCCGCTTTTTCGGATTTATAAGCTATCATTACTCCGCCTTTTTTAAGAAAGGGAAGCGCGTATTCGCAGATAGTGGACAATGCAGCCACAGCTCTGGTCACTACTGCGTCAAACTTTTCGTTTTTGTCCATGTCTTCGGCGCGGACGTGACGCGCCTCGGCATTATTTAATCCCAGCGCTTTAATTACTTCGTTCATAAACACGACTTTTTTGTTTACGCTGTCTATAAGCCTGATTTTTATGTCGTCGCGCACTATTTTCAAAGGAATTCCCGGGAAACCCGCTCCGCTTCCTATGTCCAGGACGGATACTCCTTCACTTAAAAACTTCTGCGCTGTCACGCTGTCGTAAAAGTGCTTGACTTCTATGTCGCCGTGTTCGGTTATTGCGGTAAGATTGAACTTTTTGTTCCACTCAAGCAGCATATTTTCATAAAGCGCAAACTTTTCCGCCGCACCCGAAACGGTTTTTATTGTTTCAGTAAATTCTTTCATGTGCGTATTATACCATTTTTACACAATCGGGGCAACCTTAAAAAACCGAAAATACCTGATTTTTACAATTTCCCGTTCTTTATAGTTATATTAATTTATTATAACAGCAGAAGTAATATAAGTAAGTGTGGAAATGTGGAAAAAACGGACAAGCGGAATTAACTCACAACATAATGTGAGTTTTAGTTAAGAGTATATCTATATATGAAATTAAGGTATGAAAATATAAGGAAAAAAAGTGTGGACAAGTCAATGGATAAACTGTTGACGAATTCGGGACAAAGTGGACAAACCTTGCTCTTATTAAAAAAGGGATTTCAAAAACAGAATGGAAATGTGGAAAAATTCATGGAAAAAGCAAGTTATCCACATACATATCCACAATGTGGATAAATAAAATGTTAAAATGTGGACAAACTTTTCCGAAAGTGGACAAAGGTTGACAAAAGCGGTAAAAAAAAGTATAATCAAACGGATATGACTGAAGAAGGAAAAACAATAATAGCGATTGCAACGGCGGCAGGGCCCGGAGCAATAGGAATCATCCGTATAAGCGGACCCGATTCGTTAAAGGGAGTAAAAAGGGCGTTTACGGGTTTTAAAGGAGAAGTAAAGCCGAATACCATGTATTACGGCACGCTTACGGCGGGCGAATATACGGATAAGTGTATGGCGGTTTACTTTAAATCGCCGCACTCTTACACGGGCGAGGACGGCGTGGAAATTTACTGCCACGGAAGTATGGCCCTCATGCAGGGAATAGTGCTGTATTTTATGGAAAAGGAAGGGTTTGTTCAGGCGGAAGGCGGCGATTTCACGGCGCGCGCATTTAAAAACGGCAAGATTGATCTTACCGAGGCGGAAGGGGTTTACGACATCATAAACGCCGAAACGGAATCGGAAATACGCGGCGCGTACTCTTTGCTTAGCGGCAAGCTTAAAGAACGGATAGAAAGTATACAGAAACAGATAATATCCGCGCGCGCCGACACGGAAGCGGCGCTTGATTATCCCGAAGAGGACGTGGAGGAGCAGACAAGCAGACAGCTTCAGATAAGTCTTGTTAAAATAAAGGATGACCTTGACGAACTTGTAAAAAGTTACCGCACGGGTAAAATTATGCGCGACGGAGTAAAGGTAGCGCTTATCGGCAGACCCAACGCCGGCAAATCCAGCCTTATGAACGCGCTTCTGGGGTACGAGCGCGCAATCGTCACCGAAGAAAAGGGTACTACGCGCGATACATTAAGCGAAAGTTACGTTTATAAAGGCGTAAACTTTATAGTGACCGACACCGCGGGACTCAGGGAGGCGGAATCGCTTCCCGAAAAAATGGGGATAAGCCGTGCTTATGCCGCGCTGGACGAGTGCGACGAGGCGGTTTTCGTCACGGAAAAGGGTATTACGGATGCGGAAATAGAAGAGATGTATAAAAAATTGCGCGACGAGGGAAGAAAAGTCTTTCTCGCGGAAAACAAGTCGGATTTAACGGGAGAAAAAGAGGATAAAAAAGAAGATAAGCTTACTGACGGCAAAGCCGCGCAGTACGATAACGTGATTTCGGTCAGCGCAAAGACGGGAGAGGGTATAGAAAAGCTTAAGGAAAAGCTGTTCAGTGCCTGCGGACTGATTTCTTCGAAAGGGGCGCAGCTTAACAACGCGCGCCAGTACGGGGCGGCGATTGCGGCAAAGACGGCGATTGACCGCGCGTGTATAAACGTCGGCACGGTACCTACGGAGCTTATTTCCGCGGATCTTAACGAGGCTTACGCGGCTTTGGGACGCATTACGGGCATTACGGGCAGCGACGCCGTGGCGGAGGAAATTTTCAAAAAATTCTGCGTGGGCAAGTAAAACGCGGTAAAAATCGGCGCTTTAACAAAATAAGACAAAAAAAGCCGCAAAACAATAGGAGTTTTGCTTGTAAAACATTTGTATTTAAGCGTATAATAATCAGGCTTTTACGTATTTAAGCGCGTAAAATCAGTTAAAAAAAGTGCGTTACGGCAAAAATTACCGGACGGACAAGAAAATTCAGTCCCTGTATCAATTAAATAAAAATCGGGTAAAAAGGTTTTCGTTTTAAAGAGAGGTAAAAATGGGCGTAAAGGAAGTAGCCTTCAATAAAAAAGCGCGTTTCGATTATTTCGTCGAGGAAACCGCGGAGGCGGGCATCTCCCTTTCGGGGGCGGAGGTCAAAAGCGCCAAAATGGGGCATATCAACATTGCCGACAGCTTCTGTTTCGTAGAGGACGGCGAAATAGTGCTTAAAAACTGTCATATCGCGCCTTACGAAAAGGGTTCGTATTTCAACGCCGAAGCGCGCCGCGACCGTGTGCTTTTACTGCACAAAAAGGAAATAGCGCGCTATATCGGCAAAGTTCGCGAAAAAGGTCTTACGCTGGTGCCTCTTAGGGCGTATTTTAAGGGAAGATACTTAAAAATAGAGTTGGGACTGTGTAAAGGCAAACACTCTTTCGACAAAAAGCAGACTATCAAGGAGCGCGACCTCGACCGTCAGGCAAGGCGGGAAATGGCCGAATATAACAGGTAATCCGCGTCGGGCGCGTTATTTAATTAAAACCGTGCGCGTCAGGGAAAAATCCGTAAAAAAAAAGCAAAGCCCTTAACTGCGATAAAAAGCCGAAGATACGGGTTAAAACGGACGAATTTTTAAGACAGCGCCGTAGTTGAGTGCAGTGTTAACAACGGAGACAAAATCATTAATAATTAAAAAGGAAGAAAAAAAATTGATCGGTATAGTGTACAGCGGTTATCTCGCGGCAATAAACATTACCGCGCTCATCGCATGGATAGCGGAATTCGATTTTTCGCGCGAAACCGTAAAAACGGAAGATGAAATCGGCGCCGCCGTCCTTTGCGCTTTGGGCGGGGCGGCAAGCGTAATCGCGCTGACGATGATTGCGCGAAAATCGGTTTTGCCTTGGTATTGTCTTGTCGTTTACGTGGCGTCTTTGGTGCTGCACATAACCGCGCTTTCCGTTGCGTTTACCGTTTCTCCCGCAGGCGGAGAAGTCATGCGCGGCTTATGCTCGTTGGTATAATTTGCTTTTTGTTCGTGTTTTTTTTGAGTTAAGGGCTGAAACAAAGAAAATTACGGTTTGTTTTGTCCTTGGAAAACACGGTTAAGTCGGTTTTCGTATTCGGTAACTTTTTATATAATTAAAAAAAACAACGAAGGTTGTTTTAAGAAAAAATGCACGAAGTAATTTCAGATTCCATTTTGGATACATTAAAGCTTGCGCCCTTTATCGTTGCCGTATACCTCGTCATCGAGATAGCCGAGCGCAAGTTTGCCGACAGGTTTGCGACGGGAAAAGTGCTGTTTTCACCCGTTGCGCCTTTGGTGGGCGCCGCCGCGGGCATCGTTCCGCAGTGCGGCTTTTCGGTCGTGTCCGCAAATCTCTATTCCGCGGGGAAAATTACGCTCGGGACGCTTGTCGCGGTGTTTATCGCAACGTCCGACGAGGCGATTCCCGTTATCCTTGCAGACTATACCGCCGCGCCGAAACTGATTCCGCTTATTCTTATAAAGTTCGCGTTTGCGGTTGCGGTAGGGTATTTCCTGCATTTTACCTTTAAAAACGGCTTTAAAATCCGCGGTAAAGTTAAAAATACAACTCATCAGTCGGACGCCGCTAAGCTTAATTTAAACGCAGGCAAAGAAAAAGACTGCAAATCGGACGAAAAATTAAATCCGCAATGCGGTTGCGCCCTCAGCCGTAATTCCGCCGTGCTTCCGTGCGAGGAAAAACGCGATATTTTAAGTCGCGAAAACGCGTCGGACAAAAGCCAAACGGACAACCGTAAGGAAGAAAACGTCACCGACTCTAATAAAGAAAGGGAAGAGGACGGCGAAAAAAACATGCCTGACTCCGATAAAAAAGACACGGGCGACGTCCTTCACTGTCACGGCTGTCACGGACACAGCGTTACGGGCGGAAAAGAGGGCGTAGGTACGCTGATTCTGCATCCGCTTATTCATTCGCTTACCGTGCTGGCGTTTATTTTTATCGTCAATCTGGCGCTGGGAACGATAATCTTTTATGTCGGAGAGGATGCTCTTAGCGCGTTTTTAAATAGAACCGCTTTCCTGCAGCCGTTTTTCGCCGCGCTGGTGGGGCTTATTCCCAACTGCGCCGCCTCGGTGGTAATATCAAGGCTGTATGCGCTGGGCTCGCTGTCTTTGGGCGCCGCAGTCGCAGGACTAAGCGCGGGCGCGGGGCTGGGCTACGCGGTCCTTTTTAAAGAAAACAAAAACGTCAAAGAAAATTTGCTTATCGTCCTGTTCGTTTTCGCGGTATGCGTGCTGTTCGGAATGGCGGTAGACGTGGTTAACGCGCTTATCGTGAGCTGAAACAATAACGCGCTGCAGAGTTTGCGTTTGTTTTATTATAATCGGACGTAAAAAAGCGAAGGTGCGGCACGGATTTTCTTAACCGTAGTTAAGCACGGATTTCGTCAATGCGCATTAAGCAGGTTTTTTTAAAGCAAATAAAAATATTGTAAAAGCAAACCGGATTGTTTATAAAATTAAATTATGTAAAGACAGGTTAAGCGATAATAAATTTATCAGGTTACGCTTAAGAAAAAAACAAAAAATAACTATTTATAAGACGGCTTGATGCGGATTAAAGGTTAAAAATCAAACCAAAGAAAAACCGCCCGTCTTCAGGAGAAAAATATGGAAAAGACTTTGTTTTACGACCTTTCGGATTTGTTCGGGGACCCCGACGAAGTGATTGCCGCCGCCGCAGACTGCGCCGAGAAAAACGGAATAAGCGGCAACGCTGTTGCAAATTACATAAGTTACAAACTTCTTACAAGCGAAAACGCTTTTTCTTTGTGCGCGGAAAAGGGGCTTGCCGACAAAACGATAAGCGCGCTTGCGCTGTCGGACGTAAAAAAAGTCATTGCCGCCTATAACCGGATAAAAAGTTACGCGGACGAAATATTCGGCGGCTCTGTGTCCGATTACCGCGCGGGCGAGGAGAAAAACACCTACGCCGCAAACAGAATCGTAAGATTGGGCGGCGCTCTTGTCAAGGCGGGAGAAAAGGCGGAAAACGGCGACGAAACCGCCGCGGCAAAAGAGGCGCTTGCCGCGCTTAAAAGCGAATATCTGTCGGGCGGCGCGGGGCTTTTCGGCATGGCGGACGCGTTCAGGCTTGGCGACGAGGGCGGCGAAAAATACAGTCTTACCGCCGTTCCCAACTTTGCGCCCAAAATCAAGGGCTCGATTGTGGGGTACGAGGGGCAGAAAAAGGCGCTGTGGGACAATACCGACGCTTTCGTGCGCGGCCAAAGCTGCAACAACGTTTTGCTTTACGGCGACGCGGGCACCGGCAAGTCCACCTCCGTCAAGGCGCTTATTCCCGATTTCCGCGATTACAAGCTGAAAATTATCGAGATTTACAAGCACCAGTATTCCGCGATTGCAAAGCTGATGTCCGATATCGACGGCAGAGGCTTTCGGTTCATTCTTTTTCTCGACGACTTGTCGTTTGAGGAAAACGAAACCGAATACAAGTATTTCAAAGCCATACTTGACGGCGGCTTAGGCAACCGCCCCGACAACGTCGTGATTTACGCCACGTCCAACCGTATGCACCTGATCAAAGAGACGTTCTCCGACCGCGCGGACATCAGCCGCGACGACATACACCGCTCCGATACCGTGGAGGAAAAAATTTCGCTTTCGGCGCGTTTCGGGCTGTCGCTGTTTTATCCCGCGCCCGACACGAAGGAATACCTTGCCATAGTGGCGGCTCTGGCGGAAGCGGAAGGAATCAAAATGCCGCCCGAAAAACTCGATTCGCTGGCGCTGAGGTGGGCGACCGCGCAGAACAAAAAGTCGGGCCGTACCGCGACTCAGTTTATCGACGCGCTTAAAGCGGGCGTGGAGGAGTAAAAGTGACATAACCGCATAAAGCCGACAGCCATTAAAGAAGACAAGTTGTAAGCATAGTCATTCGGTATTCTTTTCGACGCGCTTAAAGCAGAAGCGGTGAAGCAGTCAGCGTGTATTCAGAAACAAAAACTTGCGTTTTGAAAAAAACCTTAAAAATCGGTTTTACGGATTTTTTGCGCCTTATCGGTAAAAATGGCGCGGATTTTTCCGTAAATTAAACCGATATGAATTTTGTTTGTTTAAAAAGTTTTTAAATAATACCGTTTGTGCCGTAAGACAACGGTAAAACTTTAATAATACCGCTTGCACCGTAAAGGGTTGTTTTTCAATCAAGCGGGCGCGAATTTCAGGCGCAAAATGGCGACAAGCGTGCAGCCGCGAGGAAAATAATTTAAAAAAGCCTTTAAATCCCGTAAAACCTATGATAGAAACGAGAATGCGGAATAAAAAAACATAAATTTTCCTTAAAGCGCGAAAAAGGGATTTTTGCGGATAAAAACGGGCAGAAAAACAAAACGGCGGAAAAAACATTGCCAAAAAACGGTTTTATCGGGCATTTTTTATAAATCGGCTGAATTAAACCGCGGAATAAACGTTTGCTTTATAGCCGGCGTTGTGCTAAAATAGCAGAAAAATTATTAAAAACAGGGGAAGAAAAACATGAAAAGAGAAGGTTGGGCGTCTCGCGGCGCGTTTATTCTCGCGGCGATAGGTTCTGCCGTGGGGCTTGGCAATGCCTGGCGTTTTCCGGGACTTGCGGCAAAATACGGCGGCGGCGCGTTTTTGCTTATTTACGTGCTTGCCATGATAGTGCTGGGTTTTCCGCTTCTTACCATGGAGCTTGCCATCGGAAGAAAGATGCGCAGCGGCGCACCCGGAGCGATGCGCGGCATTAACAAGAAGGCGGAATTCATCGGCTGGGCGGGCGTAGGCAACGCGTTTTTCATAGTATGCTATTACGCGGTGGTGCTTGCCTGGGTGCTGTTCATGATTGTGGAGGCGTTTTCTTTAGGCTCGCTTACGGGAAACACCGAGGCGGCGTCCAAAGTCTTTATGGAAGACGTTATTCAGGCGGGGCCCATCACGGGCAGTTACGACGTGCCGGGAGGAATGGTGCTTGCGCTTCTGATTGCGTGGGTAATGATATACCTTTGCATCAGGAACGGCGCGAAAAGCGTGGGTAAAGTCGTAAAATTCACCGTATTTCTGCCCGTTATTTTCCTGCTTATTCTCGCGATAAAAGGATTTACCATGCCCGGTGCGGGCGACGGGGTCAGGGCGTATCTCGTACCCGATTGGGCGGCGCTCGCCAATCCCGAGCTTTGGGTTGCGGCGTTCGGTCAGGTGTTCTATTCGCTGTCGATTATGATGGCGATAATGATAGCGTACGGCTCATACGTGGCAAAAAGCAGCAATCTCGTCGCCGACGCTCTGATAGTAAGCGCGTCCGACCTTGCGATAAGTTTTCTTGCCGGACTTGTCATGTTTTCCACGCTGGGCGCCACGGGCAACTTGGGCAACCTTATGGAATCGGGCAGCGTGGGACTCGCGTTCGTCGTTTATCCCATGGCGCTGGTAACGTTCTCTTCAAGCGCGGTGCTCAACTCGATTTTCGCGGTGCTGTTCTATCTTACGCTTCTGACGCTTGCCATTGACTCCGCGTTCTCCATCGTCGAGGGTATTTCCACCGCCGTTTCGGACAAATTCAGACTCAACCGCAGAAAAACCACGCTTAACGTGTGTCTGATTGCGGGGCTGATTTCCGTGCTGTTCGCCACAAAAGCGGGGCTCAACTGGCTGGACCTTGTGGATTACTTTACCAATAACGTCAGCCTTATCGGCATCGGCATCATCGAGTGCATCGCGATAGGCTGGTTCTTTAAAACCGAAAAACTCAGACAGGAAGTTAACCTCAATACGGGCAAAATCAAGCTGGGCGCGTGGTACGACTGGATGATTAAAGTAGTCTGTCCGCTTATTCTCGCCGCGCTTTTCGTGTGGAATTTCGTAAGTTACTGCACAAGCGGCGGCTACGGCGGCTATCCCGTCTGGGCGCAGATTATCGGCTGGCTTATCGTGGCGGCGACGTTCGGCTGCGGTTTCGCCGTCAAACTCCTCGAGAAAAAAGGAGCTTTCAAAAACATCGACTTCGACACAAGAAGCTGGGACGAAATGCCCGACGAGGATATCGTGCCCGTGGGCTCGGAAGAGGCGGATTTACAGGACGAGGAAGCAAAAAAAGCCGACGACATCAACGGCGTGGTTTAGCTGTTTATCAAGATTATCGTGTTGATTTTTCGGCATAGACCGCGCGTTATATTACGGCGTCAGCGTGTGCAATAAGTTTAAAGCCGCAAGTTATCGCGGCATAGGATTATTAAATAAATTTTCACCGTGCGGCAGGGCGGTTTCACCTGCCAAAGCTAAATTTTTAAAAGCGGCTTCGGGTAAAACTATTTTCGCCTGAGCCGCTTTTGTTTTTTTCCGTTGTTTGCAAAGGACTGTAAGTCAGCAACCGTTTTGCCAAGCAATCGGAAAAAAAGCATCAAACGCGTTTTAACCTAGCAGCGTTAAAAAAACGCAAGGTTTTTCGCCGTAAAAACGCGCGTCTTAATCGTCGCCCCGACCACGACTGGAAAGCAAAGTTAATTACGGCAGAAATAATATTTAATACAACATAAACACTACGCTTAATTTGAAAGGAAACACTACATAGACCATGACTGAAAAGCGAAGTTAATTACGGCAGAAATAATATTTAATACAACATAAGCACTACGTTTAATTTGAAAGGAACACTACATAGACCATGACTGAAAAGCGAAGTTAATTACGGCAGAAATACTACATTTACTATAACAGAAACACCGCGTTTAATATGAAAGAAACTTTACGTCGATTATGTCTGAAACACCGCTTCAACTATCACAGAAACACCGCCCCGACCATGACTGAAAAGCGAAGTTAACTATGGAAGAAATACTACATCTACTACAACAGAAACACCGCCCCGAGCAAAGAAGAAAATACGCCTTAATTTTTGCCGACGCGCGGATAAAATTAAAGGAAAATTCAATGCGGATAGCTTTTTGTACGCAATTTAAGTGCGCGACATATTCGCTTCATGGGGAAAATAAATGCCCCGAATAGGCTTAAGGCGGTTAGTGTTGACTTTTCACCGTGAAAAAGAGTATAATTGACTTATGGACGAGAGATTTTCGCGTTCCGTCGCGCTTATCGGACAAGCGGCGGCGGACAAACTTAAAAAAAGCAAGGTAATAGTGTTCGGCGCGGGCGGCGTGGGCGGCTATGTCATCGAGGGGCTTGCGCGCGGCGGCGTGGGTAGAATAGACGTCGTTGACCCCGACAGAATAGAGCTTAGCAATTTTAACCGACAGATACTTGCGACCGAGGAAAATCTGGGAAAATACAAAGCGGACGCGGCTGTATCGAGGGTCGTTTCCATTAATCCCGAAGCCGAGTGCCGCGCCGTCAGGACTTTTTATCTGCCCGAAAACGCCGATGAAATCAATCTGGCGGAATATGACTACGTCGTGGACGCGGTGGACACCGTAGCCGCCAAAACCGAGCTTGCCGTGCGCTGTTTTAAAAAAGGCATCAATCTTATTTCCTGCATGGGTACGGGGAACAAGCTGGACCCCTCGGCGTTCAGAATAGCCGACATATTCGACACCAAGGTATGTCCGCTTTGCAAAGCCATGCGAAAAACGCTTAAAGAACGCAACGTCACAAAGCTTAAAGTGCTGTATTCGGAGGAAAAACCCGTCGTTTCCGTACGCCCTCCCGCAAGCATATCCTTTTGCCCTGCGGTGGCGGGCATGACGATTGCCGCGTGCGTTATGCGGGAGCTTGTTTTAAATAATAACTGAAAACGCGGCATTTGCGGCGAAAAAGCGGCCTGCGGTAAAGAACGGCAAAAAGTCGGAAAGATTTTTTTGCGCCTTTATTCTTCCGCGTCAGTCAGCGGAAAAACGCCGACTTTAATGAAAAAAATTTTCAAACCGTAAAATCGGATTTTTATAACGAAATAAAAATTACAATTCTTCGCGCGGGCAGAAAAAACGCTTAAGTAATTTCAGGGTTAATCGGGTTTAATTAAAACGAATAAAAAACCAAAGAAATTTTTTAAGATAAAGGACAGACAAATCAGACAGAGTCAGACTTAAACGGGCAGGGCATAATTTCGGTCGGCAGAATCGGAAAACTTTACACAAAAGGGAACATAACAAATGTACGAAAAAGAACTTTACGACGTTTTAATCGAAGAGGGCGCGGATTTGGCAGGCTTCTGCTGTCTTAAGGACGTAAAAAACGCGCCTTTTCCCTATGCCGTGTCCGTTGCATACAAACTGTCGGACAGCGTGCTTAAAACCATAGACGGCGCGCCCAGCAAGATGTATTTTCAGCATTACCGCACCGTAAACACCAAGCTTGACCTCATTGCTTTAAGGGCGGTCAAATTTATCGAGCAAAAGGGGTTTCAGGCGTTTCCCGTGGCGGCGTCGCAAAGCGTATCGGGCAGGTATTACGGCTATTTCCCGCACAAAACCGCGGCGGTGCTTTCGGGGCTGGGTTACGTGGGCAGAAACTGTCTGCTGATTACGCCCGAATACGGCTCCAAGGTGCGGCTTGCGACGGTGCTTACCGATATGCCGCTGGAGCCGCAAAGAAAACAAGCGGAATTTGCATGCAAAGAGTGCCGCGCGTGCGTTTCGGCTTGTCCGGCGGGCGCGATAAGCGGTCTGACTCCTTCACCTAAGGGCGCAAGAGAGGATTTTTTCGACGCGGAAAAGTGCTCCGGATTTATGAAGACGTTTAAGGACGTCGGAAGAGGCGCGGTGTGCGGACTGTGCATAAAAGCCTGTCCCAAAAACAAGCTTTAATAAAACGAGGAAAAACAGAAAACCTGTTTTAATTTAAATATTTTATAAAAAAAAGACACAGTTTTGTTTTTGATATTGACAGATAAAGTTTACGGTGTTATAATATTTGAAAATAAACTGAAAAAGAAGAGAGGAAGGAATAAGATGAATTGTCCCAAGTGCGGAGAATTTGTGCCCGACGACGCAATTTTTTGCTCGAAATGCGGCTCTCGCGTGGACGGCAAGAAGAATTGCGTCAGGTGCGGCAAATCCATTGACGAAGGAAACGTGTACTGCAATTACTGCGGCGCGCGTCAGGACGGTAAAACGGTCTGTCCTAAGTGCGGGACGGCATACGAAGGCATTTTCTGCCCCAAGTGCGGCGAGAAACACGAAGAAGTAAAAGCCGCGCCGAAACAAGAGGCGGTTAAAGCCGTTGACCCGCAATTAAGCGCCGAAAAAACTGCAAACAGGGAAGCGCTTAAGGATAAAATAATGTTTATAATACAAGCTTCTCTTTTATTCGGCGCAATTATCTGTATGGCCGTGTTCTCGTTTTTCATCGGCTACAGCGCTGAAGCGGAAGTGGGCAGGCAAAGCGCGTCGGCAAGCGTAAACGCCATAGACCTGATTTTTAAGCAGTGGGAAGCTTTAATCGATTATATAGAATCGCTTGAATCCGTTTACGATAAAATTTATACCGAGGGCATGTTTGTTTTAATTGCGCCCTCAGTGCTGTGCGCCGTAGTTCTGGTTGCAAACATAGTGGTGTGTCTTACTTATCTGGGACTTGCGATTTATGCTTTTTGCAAAAACATCGGCAAAAAGGAATTCAAAATGTATAAATACGCCGTTCCGCCCGTTGTAACCACCATGCTTTCGCTGTTTACCGTATTGGGATTTACGTCTTTTGCGGGGGGTCAATCGTTTTACGACAATTACGGCAACGAATTATTTGAATTAAACATTTTGCTTAACGGGCCCGCCATAGCGGAAATAGTTGTCGTCGCGGTTCTGATGACTGCCGCGTTTGTGCTGGAGCTTGTCCGCCGCGGCTCGGAATACAAGGACAAAATTTATAAACTCGTCAGTTTGCCCGTTGCGGCTGTGTTTATCGCAATAGCCGCCGGCATATTCGGAAACGTGTTTATTGTAATCGCGGACGAAAAATACAGTTTCAACATGATAATGAGTGATTTTATGATAACAAGCGGACTTTCGCAAATCCAGATCAGCGATATCGACGTTGGTATAAACGCCATGTTCATTGCGGAATTCGCGGTATTTATGCTGATTGTCGTTTCTGCCGCGCTTGTGCTTTATTTCGCGCTGAAGGCACTTGACAAAGAAAAAGGAAACAATAAATTTGCCTTAGCGTTTGCAATAGTCAATACGGTTATGTTCATAGCCTATCTTGTGCTTAACGTCGTTATCGTAAACAGCTTTGAAAAATCCGACCTTCTGACCTCATCAAGCGAAATAGATTTGGGTGGTACGGCGATTGCGGGGCTTATTTTGTCCTTCCTTGCGCTTGTCGCAATAATAATCAATCTCGCGCTTGCGAAAAAAGTCAAGTCGGTAAGCGTCGATTTACCTGCCGAAAACGCCTGACAGCAGCAATTCTGCCCGCCGTAAAAAGCGGGCTTTTTTGTGGAGTTTAATTATATTACCGCCGATAGTTTGTGTTTTTTGCGTATACTATATAAGTATTGACAGCGCTTTTCAATAATGTTATAATAAAAACGTTATCGGCGTAAATCAAAGAGAAAGCCGTGCCTTATCCGGCGGCGGAGGATCAATGAACAGAAAAGAAAGATGGTTTTCTTCAATAGTTCTTCTCGTAAGCGTATTACCGCTTATCGTTATTGTTTTTATCCAGAGTTTTGTGGAAAGCCCTTTTGTTTTCATGGACATCGCCACAAAAGAATATTACGAGCTGGACGTATATCAGATTAATTTCGTCGGCCTATTCTGCGCCGTGCCCTTTATCATACTCGTTATTGCGCGCACGCTGAGGGGCCGCGGACTTATAAAAGACAATTTTACGATTATCGTTGTTGCCACGCTTGTTTTAAGTTGCGTTTACGTATTTGTGATCGGTTGGATTGTGTATCTCACCGTAAGCAAAATGGACGTTACCGTTGTGTTTACAAAAATGGACTACATATCGCTGATCTGTACGCTTTTGTGTTTGGTTTTCTGCGTTCTTTCCAACTGTCTGCCCGACCTTAAGCCCAATCCCTTTTTCGGCGTGAAAAACAAGCGCACCATGGCAAATCCCCAAATCTGGGCAAAAGTCAACGGCGCGGCGGCTTCTGCGCTTACTTATATCTTTATGGTGGACGCCGTGTTTACGGCTTATGCTTCGGGAATTTTTTCCATATTCTTTCTTTTGGGCGGAATATTTTTATACTACATCTGGGTGCCGCTGTTCTCCCGTTATGCGTTTAACCGCTTCGTCAGAGAAAACCCCGATTTAAACCTCGGTTTCAGCGATAACTGATTAAAAACATTTAAGTCAAAAATTATTTTTTTTCAAATTTTATGAATTTACGGCGGCGGCTTTTTTTACAGGCCGCCGTTTTGTTTTATTTAAGTAATAAATTGCTTCAGCCCCAAAAAAGTTTATTCGGAAATATCTTTTTTCTCTATGGCATAAACTGCGCCGCTACGATGAAAAAGCAATATGTCGGGTTTTGTCCGCCTTAAACTTTAAAGGCGTAATTTCCTCCCGAAAAAAAGGGTATTGACAAAATCTAATTAATATTGTAAAATTATACCATAAAGCGGTATTAGGCCGATTTTGCGGTAAAAGGAGAGAAAAAGCGCGCTTGCGTTTTTGTTAAGCGGTTGAGAACTGTGTCAAAACCGTAGTTTTGCCGTCCTTTTGGGGTAATAAAGGCGGAAAGAAAAACGTTTTTTCTGTATAAAGCGAAATAAAGGAGGAAGAAGCCATGATAAAAAAGATTTCGGCAATAGTTGCGGTTTGCGTGCTGGGGCTGGCTACGGCGGTGCTGAGCGTGCTGCTTATAGTAAACGCGGGCATGAACGGCTATTCGCCGTATGAAAAAGGCGTCAACAAGGTGGACGCAAAGGCTGAAATTATTGCAGCTTACGCCATGCCCAAAGTTAAAAAGCTTAACGTAGACGTCTGGCGTGATACGACATTGAATTTCGGCGAGTACGGCGCAAGGATAAGTTATCTGACAAGCACCATATGGCCGCAAAGCGTTATCACGGGCGATACTCCGTCTTACACTAATACCTTTGTTTTCCGCGGCGACAAATACCTTGAAAAGAACACCAAGGGCGGCGCGCCCGACCAAACGGGCAGTCTTGCCGACGGCAGTATTTACCGCATAAGCAAGCTTACCGAGCCTGCGATTTCCCAGAACTACGGCGACAACGATACCGTGTTTTACGCGTCTTTCCGCTTTAGCGATCCTGCCGCAAATACTGTCCGCACGGTTTCGGAGATAAAAGACAAGTACGTAGACGAGGACGGCAACAAGGTAGTGTCGTTCGTGGGGTACAGAACGACGGACAAAGAGGACGATATCATTCTCGGAATAAGGACCGTTCTTGGCGGTTATGAGTTTGAAAACCCGTTTAACATAATTTTTATCGGCGAGGAAACGTATGATATTTCCACCGCGCTGATGATGATGGGCGAAGGCGACCAAACCGAACTCCGCCTTCTGGAAAATCTCAACTTTTTCGGGAAAAACGTAAAGCTTGATTTGGCGGCGC
>OWKP01000783.1_pt1 | contig 22318 bp, 23 predicted proteins | sample 1732991 | NCBI WGS metagenome assembly OWKP01 (sample SAMN05065777, study PRJEB22554) | human gut metagenome | biome: ENVO:2100002; feature: ENVO:00000062; material: ENVO:00002003 | host: Homo sapiens | place: USA
CGAGATCTGCGCATGTCTCGTGGGCTCGGAGATGTGTATAAGAGACAGATCTTAGGTAACAATAAAGCGGGATCTCCATATATCTCCGGGCACTCCACCCCTTGTGAGATCAAGTATTTGCGTGTAAGCGGCCCCCTAACAGCCAATACCTTACGAGGAATAGCTGGCAAAGGATTATCCGGTTCCCGCATTCCGCTCCCCCAAATGATACTATCTTTATTTGTCATCCAACCTATTATCGAACCTATAACCATAAAATTAGGCTGCTTCCGTAGATTGAAAAAATCCCAATAATTCAATATACGTTTATGACTCAATTCTTTTATAAGATAATAGTTTATGTCATCACCTATATTACTATGAAACACTTTATTACACAACAAATTCATAGACACATTAAGTACAATCTCATCTGCTCTTTTATGCAAAAGCATATAACCTGTATTTACAATAAGCCTAAATAATCTTATGATTCTACCTTTTATGCGTAATTGTTTAATTCTCATATTATATAATTCATTTGTCTTCTCCAAAATCACATTCGTCTATTCTTCTGTCCTTTCTCCCTTACCACCATGGTGTGTCTCCCCATAGCCATAACCATAGCCATAACGCTTACCATAGCCATAATATTTGCCATACTTACCGTAACCGTAATAATAGCCGTACTTTTTCTTCTGAAGATCAAAACCATTGATTACAGTACAAAGATTAGGCAACTTATTACTATCAGCCAATTCATTAATCAAGGTAAACTCTGCTTTCCGAGTATAGTCTGCCCGACATACGTAAACTGACAAATCAGCCACACGACCTACGAGCAAAGTATCAGTTACCATACCAACCGGGGCAGTATCCAAAATTATATAATCAAAGTTCTTTTTCAATACCTCAATCGCTTTATCCAAACTATCACGAGCTAATAACTCTGTTGGATTAGGTGGTACAGTTCCTCCTGGAAGAATAAACAAATTCTTACTAACATCCGAAGGCTGAACGAAATCCATCAGATTCTTGTCCGGATTCGACAGATATTGAGTAATTCCCTGCTCTTTCCTCGGAATATTAAAAATTTTATTCAAACCGGGCTTGCGAATGTCAAGCCCCACAATCACTACTTTCTTTCCTAATAAAGAAAGACTTATTGCTAGATTGGAAGAAATAAAAGATTTACCTTCACCACTAACTGTCGAAGTCACTAAAATCACTTTCTGATCATTCTCAAGCATAAACTGAAGATTAGTACGGAGATTACGGAAAGTTTCACTCATTAAAGTATTCTGATTCTCAAACACAGCAATAGAACCATTTGCTTCTTCTGTCAACGGTACATCACCTACAATAGGCAGACTTGTTAACTTCTCTACATCACCACGCCCTTCTATTTTAAAATTAGTCAAACCAATTAAAAAAATAATACTAACAGGCAATCCCACTCCTACCACTAAAGCAATTAAGTAGATTATCCTAGGCTTAGGAGAAACTGGAGCACCTTCAGCTGCTGGCTCATCAATAATCTTCGCATTATTCGCAGTAGCGGCTAAAGTAATAGCATTCTCTTCACGTTTCTGCAAAAGCATCAGATAAAGCCCAGCCTTGATTTCCTGCTGACGTGCAATACTTACATACTGGCGCTCCTGTCCCGGAGCATCACTGATACGACGGGAAAAACGACTGGACTCACGATCCAGATCAGCCTTCACGATAAGCAAGCCTTGTAAAGTCCCATCAATAGCAGCTTTTACATTTGCTTTCATGGCACGAATACTTGTATCCAGATTTACAATCATCGGGTTGCTTTCCGTAGAAGTACGAAGTAAACGCTTACGTTCAATAATCAATTCATTATAACGATCTATTTGAGTAGTTAAACCATTATCGGATAAACCAATATTACTAGGTAATACTTCATACTCATTCGACGGATTATTGATATATTTATTAAGATCACGAACTAAATTAATTTGAGTTCCATTTTCTACACGTTTTCTTTCATATTCAGCATTTCCCGATACTGCTAATTGGGCATCACTACTGATATCCGTCAATCCTGCATTTCTTTTAAAAGCTTCCAGCTTATCCTCTGTAGTGCCAAGTTCCTCATCAATAATCTTAATACGTTCATTGATAAACTCTCTCGTCTTTTCGGCAACCTCATTTTTATCATTATTCGTATTCCGATTATACATTTCCATTAACTTATTAATAAAGTCCTGTCCCCGCTGTATATTCGTATTCATCAATGAAACAACTGCTACAGAAGTCGTTTTTGAGGTAGGTGCTATTTCCAATGCCCACTGATATCCTTTTGCCACCCCAAAAGGCTGACTAACTACAGCGCTGATATTTCGTACTGCACTTTGCCCTACTATCTTCCCATTTGATAAAGAATCTTTCAATGTAAACCCAAATGTACCTGCATCCGTAGGTAACACTGCTGGAAGTTTATCAAAATGCTTATTATATTCATTCAAGCCTATCTTTAGATTCACATCCAGACCACCCTCTGGAGATAACTTCATATCAACCAAAGCTACATTTGGCAATTTATCCGCCTCTTGTGCCGTCAAATTCACAATTACGGGAGAGGTTTTATACAGTTCCTTTTTAGGAAACTCATCCTCATCATAGTAAGTAATATAAAGTTCCAGATTATTAACGACCTCTTTCAGTATTGTTTTTGAGCGTAGCACTTCTATCTCATTATCAATACTCTGCGTAGAAGTAATCACCCCACCTAATCCCAAGCTTTCCAAATCTGCAGTATTTCCACCACCATTCTTTTTATCATTCTTTATCATGATAGATGCAGAGACCTGATACACAGGAGTTTGAAAATGCAAATACACCCAAGCGCCAATCAAACAAGCTAAAACCGAAGCAATAAACCAAGGCCAGTGAATGATATACTTAAAGAGAATTTCCTGATAATTTACTTTCTCTTCGTCTAATTCACTCATATTATTGTTATACGAATTCTCATTCTCTTTCATTACTAATTACTTATTTAATAAAATTACCAATATATTTGCAAGTGAAACCAAGATAGAAGTAGCAGAAAACCATAATCCCGTATTGGTTCCTATATCCGAATTCTTAGCCTTAGTCTTATTAGGTGTCACATAAATTATATCATTCTGCTGTAACTGATAATAAGGAGACAGTACCGTTTCAGCCTTATTCAAGTCCATAGTAATAATTTCCTGCTTGTTATCTTGCCCTGTCCTGATCAATTTCACATTATCACGCATACCATAAATAGTCAAATCACCTGCCATAGCGAGTGCTTCCAGCAAATTAATCTTCTCATTAGAGATCACAAAACTACCAGGCTTGGCAACCTCCCCCAATACCGAAATTCGGTAATTAACAATACGCACAGTTACAAGCGGTGCTTCTTTCAAATAAACCTTCAACTTATCTATAATCAGATTTTCTATCTCCAGTTTAGTCAATCCACCTACATGAATCTCACCCAATACTGGAAAGTTGATATTCCCCTGATTATCTACCAAATACTGCTGTAGAGCAGGTGATGCGTTTCCTTGTCCTACCATCTTTCCCTCCGTTCCACTAGCAGTACCCGAATTTACCAGATTGAAAGGTGCAGCCAGTTCCGGAGTAGAACAAGATACGGCAATCGTCAACAAATCCTTGGGCATAACCTTCACACCTGTCTGACGAACACTCTGTTCTGTATCATTCACAAAAGCCGTATCCTGCAAATAAGGCACTTTCTTATATGATTGGCAGGATACCAGCAAAAAAGCAAGTAACACACCCAAAGTCAATCGTTTCAGTTTTCTCATAACCACCTACTCATGTAATTTTACAACTATTGATTTAATTTTTACTCAATTTCCAATTCCTCACCTAATAAGCCTCTTTATCCCCACGGATTACATTATATACAGTCTTATACATGATATATAAGTCCAGAATGAACGTCCAATGCTCGATATACCAGATGTCACGTTGCACACGTCCTTCCATTTGCCAAAGCTCTTTAGTCTCACCACGATATCCGGTCACCTGTGCCCAACCCGTAATACCCGGCTTTACGAAATGGCGAACCATGTACTTGTTAATCAGATGAGAATATTCCTCCGTATGTTTCAGCATGTGCGGACGAGGGCCGACTAAAGACATATCCCCTTTCAATACATTGATTAATTGAGGAAGTTCATCAATATTCGTTTTACGGATAAAATCACCAATGCGTGTTTTACGTGGATCCCGTTCTGTGGCCTGAAGAGTGTCACACTGCGCGTTCAGTCTCATCGAGCGGAATTTGTAACACCAGAACTCACGGCCATCCTCACCGCTTCGTTTCTGCTTGAAAAATACAGGACCCGGAGAACTTAGTTTTATGGCTATCCCTACAATTACATATATAAAAGGGAAAAGAGTACAAAGAAAGAGTAAAGAACATACCATATCGAAAGCACGTTTCAAGATACGGTTCTCCAACAACTCAAGAGGCTCGCGACGAATAGTCAAAACTGGAACATTACCCACCATTTCAAAATGCATCCTGCGTTTCAAGTAATTCCGGACATTAGGAACACTAAGAAAACGGACTAAATGGTTCTCACAATAATTAATAATCGGCACAATCTCGGCACTACGGACGGAAGGTAGACTGCAATAAAGTTGCTCGACTTTTCCCGCATTACACATCAGATAATCGACCACGTTCTTAGGCTGTCCCAAATACGTCACTTCTTGGGGATAACGTTCCGAAGGAGCATCTTCAAAATATCCCAATACACGATAACCGGATGTGGGATCATCCGTCATGAAATGATAGAGTTCCTGCATATTTTCATGGCTGCCTACCAAAACAACCTTGCGGACATTCCCTCCCCGTCTGCGGTACAGTTCCAGAAAATAACGAAACATCAGACGATAGCCTACTATAGCCACTATCAATATGATATAGAACAATCCGAGCCACCGCATATAGAAACATTCAAAATGAAAGAGGGATGAAAGCCCGAATGAAAGTAAAATAAAAGAAACCATATTTCGCAATACACGAATCACAATCTGCTCCGGACGAACCACCGGTCGATGCAAAATAACCCCGGACTGCATATTACAAAGCAGATAACACAAGCTCATCAATGCCATGCTCTGAATCAAAGATATAGAACAATCAAAGGTCATCTGATCTCCAAATACGACACCTACCCCCCATAACACCAAGTTCAGCAACAGGACGTCCCCCAACAGGACAATAGATTTCAGGACTTTATTAAAACGTTGGATTTCCTGCATAATATTAATTCTATGATTAATCAATGATTACTATTTTTTCCTTAAAAATATTCCACAAGAACAGAGAATTGCCAATTATATATCTCCGCCACATACGTTTCGGTTCTTTCAACAAACGATATGCCCACTCCAATCCATGTTCCTGCCACCATATCGGCGCACGCTCCACCGTACCGGCAAAAAAATCAAACACAGCACCAATCGTACCCACATGACAATGAATATCGAGTTCATCCCAATGAGTATAAACCCACTTCTCCTGTTTCGGAGCAGTCATCCCAATCCATAGAAGATCCGGATCATACTGATTGATAGCCGCAATAATGGCCTCATTATCTTCTTTCGTAAATTCAGATTTATATGGCGGTGAATAAGTCTCTACCTTGATGTCCGGATAGTCTATTGCCACACGTCTTCTTATCATAGAAAGCACATTTTCAGAACTCCCCATGAAGAAACACTTACCACCTTTCTTGTTCAATTTGTCCATCTCATAGAAAAACAGATCCCACCCGGCAATACGCTCCTTGGGTTGCGATTTAGCTTTCAGCCATCCGCAAGCTTTCACAATACTTATACCATCCGGAATCAGCGCATCCCCCCTCATGAGCGCATCAGCAAACAAAGAATCTTTTTGAGCGGTATTAAATGAATGAGCATTCACAGTATTGATCAGCACCTTACCTTCCGGAAGCTGCTGTAACTCATCCATACTTTCCACAATAGAAAGCATTTTCAATTTTAGCATTATCGTAAAATGATTGATTGTTTATAAACAATGGTTTAACACGTTTACCATATTATTCTCAAACCGAGACAAGGTAAATTCTCTCTCGAATTTTTCTTTTCCCGCCTCTCCCATTCGTCGGCAAATATCCGGATGTTCCATCAGGTAAGCGATTTTATCCGCCAACGCTTTGGCATTTCGCTTCTCCACTACAAATCCGGTCACATCATTTTCTATCATATCCGAGATCCCCCCTTCATCACTGGCAATACATGCTACCCCTTGTTGCATGGCTTCCAACAAGACTAGTGGAAAACATTCATTATGATAAAATGTAGGAAATACAAAAATATCCGCTTTCTTCCAAAACATATTCTTGTCATCGCCATATTTCGCGCCATGAGCAAAGACTTTTCCCTTCAATCCTTTCATTAAGACATACTGATTAAAGCTATCTTCAGTAATATCACTCCATTTCCCGACACAATGACATTCAAAGCTACAATTCCGTTGTTCCAACAGTTTACAGGCATCTATCAACACCCACACTCCTTTTTCCGCCATCATGTTAGAAAGGAAAAATATATTAAACTTCTTTTCCATCTTCTTATAATTCAGGAATACCGTTTGGACAGATATAGACATTTTCCCTATCCACAAATTTCTCTATATCTACATATAGAGACTCCGCCAACAGTATAACTTTCAAATTCCTAAAAAACACTCCATAAAGGAAACTAAACGGAAAATCATTCTTTTGTTCTGCCACCCCTTTATTATGGAAATGTACCACCACTTTGCAACCGAATATTTTCAGCATCTGTACCACAATAAAATCTTTACAGAAAGCGCCGCCATTAGAATTAGGTGTCACATAAACCAATGATGGTTTCAGTTGTTTCACTTCTCTACGAATGGTATTTAGCAACTTCACAAAATGTTTTAACTTTCTGATGCCAACTTTGCCAATATCATTAATATCTTTCGCAGTAGTAAGATTGATATAATGACATTCAAAAGCCTCATTAATGACTTTGCTATCATGGATATATTTCCCCATCATCGCTGCCCCATGCACCGGTGGTGGCAGATGAAGAATAAAAAGAATTGTCGGTTTCATTATCTTCGATGATATTCTCTATATTTCAATAATTTGGCAAGCATCCACCATGTAAAAGAAGTATATTTCGCTATATTCATTAAACGTCCAATAGGGTCTTTTATAAAGTAGTTGCCATATTTCAATGCTTCATTTCGACTCAAAGGAAGGCGACCGGAAAGTATTTGACAATAAATCAAATTACGCGCTATCCGTCCGCGAGCCTTTAGATAACCAATAGGTAATTCCATAGGCAATCTTTTAATGATGCGCTTTTCCCATTCACCAATACTTGGAGCATTATTCCACCGAATTATCATTTTGTTCAACCACCCCTGTGAACGAGTAACATCACCGCCATCGCTTACGAAAAGAATTTCAGGAATGAATCCCCAATGCCCATAAGTAGAAACCAAAGCCCAGAATTCCAAGTCTTCAGTAATACGTAACTCTTCACGCTGCCCACCTATAATGCGTAAGATATCCGTCCGAATGATGACACTGCCTGTACAAACATGCATATTATCAGCCCAAAACGAAAAGAAATCATCCAAAATAAAAGGCTCTTTATATTCTTCATAGCATACGGGAGCAATAGAAGAACCGGAAACTGTCAAATGACGCTGCGCTACGTTAACAGCTATACAATCAAGGTGTTCATCTAAAAAAGAGACTGTTTTTTCAATAAAACCTTGCTCCCAATAATCATCAGCATCAAGGTATGCACAATATCTACCATGTGCAAGTTTTACGCCTTTATTTCGAGCCACTGCCGGTCCCTCATTTTGTTGTTGAAACAATATTATATTCGATTCTTTTCTAGCTTTTATCGTTTCCACAGAATTATCCATACTACCATCATCCACCAATATCACTTCGTAGGAATATTGCGTAGTTTGATGAAAAATAGATCCCAAACAACGTCCTAACAGGGGCATCGCATTGTATACAGGAATAATAACAGATAAATCAACTCTTTTCATATCACTTCTTGCTGTTGTACACTTCTTGACAAGCTTTGAATATCTTCTGCGAAACTTCCTCAGAGTTGTACATAGCTTCTATTTCTTTCGAACGGTCACTATAAGATTTTAAATTAACATGATGAAAAACATCAAGAGCCTTTAAAATTGCATCTTCTTTATATGAATCAAATAATACCCCATTTTCTCCTTCGCGCACCAATTCCGGATAACATCCATTATAAATAGAACAAGCCACAGGTAGCCCACAAGCCATTGCCTCGGGAACAACCAAACTCCAATTATCTTCCAACGTTGGAATTGCAAAGACATCAGCTATAGCATAATATTGATAGATATTATCATAATTTATAGTATCCGTAAAATGAATACTTTTCTCTTTTCCATAGTTAGAGAAGAATTCTGCAAATAATTCTCCCCCTCCCACAATCAACAAATGATCTTCATTATGCTTTTCGATATGTCTCATCCATGCTTTCAGTAGATACATTACGCCTTTACGTTCTATTAATTGACCTGAATAAATATAAATTAAACCATTAGTAACGATAGCAATTCCTAATTCCGTTTTCAATGATTTTTTTTCAGCATCAGACATATTTGTAACCCCTAGCATAAGCCTTTCGCTATCAGCACTCATTCCACCTATAAAAAGCTTACTTGATGACACTCCTATACTCTCCAAATATTCCTTTGTAAGTTTACCATTACAAAGATAACCGTTCACAAACTTATCTATTACTTTCCTATATGCAGTCCTCCATTTCGGACAGTCACGCTCTGTGTGCTTAGTACGTTCATACGCTATTAATATTGGTTTATGATGAATAGTTGCATAACGAATAGCCTGCGGTGTCCACTGGAAGAAACCTTCTGCAATTATAAGATCAGGATTTATTTGCTTGATTTTTTTATACAGCCCACGAGTAATGGGAATTGATGCCCATTTGTTTGACATACCCTCTTTTTCACCAATAATGATGCGTTTTTCACCATCGAAACAAATAGCATTCTCACCAATAGCCTCGCATATCTTCAAAGGAATACGTTCAGGAACTCTTGTCCGTGAAAATATGATATGAAAGTTGCCATCAGTCAAATCATTGAGTCGTTTGTAAACCGGTACACGATAATCTAAAAAAGAAGGGTTAATCCAAAGAATTTTCATCGTCATTTTTTATAGAAGGTAATTAATTCCTTAAAATTTCTTGGTGTATAAAATTTCCGAAGAATTGAAGTTCGATCAATTATGTATGCTACGAGAATAGAGATAATCAAGGTAATTAATAAATTAATAATCCCATTAAGTAAGATCGGTTGCATCAATAAATTCAATCCTCTATACACAAACAAATGCACTAAATAAATTACAAATGAAAATCGACCTAATGTATAGAAAAAAGAGTTTTGCAATAATGATTTTACGGCTACAAGCAAACAGAAAGCACTAATCGGGAAAAGTATGACACTATAAGGAAGAATAATTTTAAAAATTAGAAATAGCAGCGACATTCCAACAAATACTATTGAACCAATGTACAACGTTACCTTTTCCATTTTAAATAGCAATTTACTAATCTCGCCAACAGCAAAACATTTAATAGCCATGGGTAGACCGAATAAAGAATACAGCTTTATCATTTCAAACTGATACCAAGTCAAAAACCATAATCCTAAGCCCATAATCGTTATAGCTTCCCTAAACCAACTATACTTATTGCTGAACAGTAATAAAATACTAAAGGAACAGAATGTAGGCATAAACCAAAGAAAGGTCCCTCCCAATTTACTACTTGTCATAGCAGTACTTCCATTAAAGAAAGCATAGATTGTTTCAAGGTTCACGTTTAATCCGGCAGTCAACCATACTAATAATGCAGTTATCAAATACGGCCACCAATTGCGTGTTATTAATGTTCCAATATAGCTACCGGTAAGTTCTTTCTCTTTTCCTCCATAAAAAAAAGGGAGAATGAAAAAACAAATCACATGAAACATATATAACCAAGCGAAAACACCTGAATTGTGAGGAACTAATATTTGATTATGCCCTATTACAATCAGCAAAATGAGTAAACCTTTCATAGAAGTTGATTCACTTATATTCAGTTGAATATTCTTATTATCTTCCACCAGATAAAATTTTATAGAAATTGGGGAAATGTTTTCTTACTATTTTCCCTACAATATATAAAAGCATAAAAACGAAAGGAGGCAATAGTAAATAAGCTGCCACTGACATACTATCATTGTAAGGAAATTGATGAGCTATTAATAATTTCAGCACTTTTATCAAATAGAAATGTCCACAATAAATAAAAAAGCAATAAATTCCCATATCCAAGAAACATCGACTTTTATTAGTAAAAAGTGCAGAGCACTGCCATAATAAGAAAATGCCTGTTAATACATATAATTTATCCCAATTTGTATTATAAGGAATTTTAAGCAATAAGGGAAGCAATATCCAAACAAAAGCCAATGGAATTATGAGTCTTAATGAGACTTGCTTTTCTAGCAAATTGGAGGTTAATCCTGCACCAAATAAAAAGAACAGGACTCCTTCTGATGAGAATAACGAACCATCGACTAAAATCCACCGCCAATAAAGTAGCAATAAAGCAAATATCCATACCCACTTGTTCTTCCTCAACAAATTAAATAATGGAGCTAAAAGTACAAACAAAAGCAAATCCCTAATATACCATAAATGCCCAAAGTAAGCGCCTGCAACCAATTCATTCCACGATAAGTGCCAAACATCCACTTGATGCACCAAGTGCATGATAAATAAACCTATCGCCGTCCATATTACAAAGGGGATAAATAGAGAATGGAATCGTTTCTTTATTTTTTCTCTATATTGATTCCATAACAGATCATATCCTTTAAAAAATAAGAATCCGGATATAATAAAGAAAACAGGAACAGCTATTCTACTGAAATTCATGATCCAACTCTGAATACTCGTATTATAATTTTCCGGATATACTAGATTAGGATAAAAGGCAGCAAAATTCAAAGAGTGCCTATATACCACTAATAAAGTACAAATCACATTGCAAACAGTTAGCCGATAACTAAGAGATCCGTTCATTTTTTCTCGTTTCTACTGTAAGAGGTACTTTTTTATAAAAATGCATCAACATTATCACTGCGAAATACATTACTGTAATACAACAGGCTTTTCCTGATAGAAAACCATAAGAATAGCCATTTATGATAGCACAAGAAGTGGCGCAAAAAAGACCTGTATATCCTTTACGCATCCTACGTGCAAATGAGTAACTTAAAGCTGACAAGAAATGAATGCCGGCAAAAAAACAACCAACAATGCCCAAACTACCATAGAAACCCAAATAATTATTGTGCGCATCCGGTGTTGGTACATTTCCATATTCGGTAGCAGCCCTCTCTATGCAGGCAAATCCCCAACCGAATATAGGTTTTTGGGTAGCCAACTCTTTCATTAGAATCCAAATTCTTTCACGTCCTGTAGCTGATTCAACAATTTCCATCGTCTTTCCAGGCATAATCAAAAGAATCATTGTATTCACCAATTCAGGATGCATATAAAGGAACAAAGCAAATAGCAGCATCAACATACAAACCCAAATCTTTCCTCCCACAAAAAAAGCAATAGCACTGGCGGCAACAGCAGACGCATTAGCTCCACTACTCGTACTTGTCACCAAAACGGTCAAACTGACAATTATACATTTCATCAAAAATCGCTTGCGAATAACATTTCTCTTTTCCATGAGATACTCACCAAGACTATAAGCTATAGCCATCGCTGCCACAGATCCCGCTCCCAAATGATGAATAAACAAACTTTGTTGAACAACTATCCGCCACCACAAGACATCTAGCACATCTACGGTTAGAAAAAATATCAAAAAGCCCCGTTCCATATTTTCAAAAGTTCTAAATAGAGAAAAGAACCAATATAGAATGAAGATCAGTAACAAATTTTGCAATGATAAGAACCCGGAGAAAAATGGTAAGAAAGCCCAAGTAAAAGAGATAAAAGCATAACAATAAAATAAGAACAAAGTCTTAACCGGTAGACAAGTTCTTAATGTCATATTGATTAATCGCGGGCATTTCTTCAAAACGAAATAAAACATACCAAATATGCCTCCCGCCTGTAATATCGTAGTTAATCCACCTCCGCTTGCAGGCATATAAGCTATACGATAATACCATAAGCCAAAGAAAACTGTCATCCAAAAGAAAGGCTTACTAAAAGCCACTCTTCTCCAATAATTTATATTTTTAACAATCCTCATTTTTACTTGAGTCCTTTATCTATTTTCATTTTCCGCTCTTCAAGCATTTCTATCAACCTTTCACTCTTTCCACTAACAAGTTTTCTTACAAACATTTTTCCTGATTTCACTATATCATTATAAGCTTTTTCATCCCATGACCATACATAATCTTCATACTTCAAATAATGTAGTGGCGTTAATAGCTGGAAATCAAGACCCTTCACATTAGGTACAGCATTATTTACAAAATGCGAATTATATACAATTGTAGGAATAAGTAACTCATCCGGGGCATAAGCAGTTTTGAAATATTTCATAAGAGCTACGTTATTATTCATTTCTTCCAACACATATCTAGCACAACCACTCGTCATAGAAGTCCATTGTGTTCCAAAATACACACACTTATACCCCCCCCCCCATTTATCGCTAAATACGACTTCTTTTCAAGCCTAAGCAATCTTAAAAAGCATCGCACACCTACAATAATCACCCTTCTTATCACAGATTCGTGAGGTAATTGAATATCACGAAAATAATGATAATATTTTACTTTATAAAGTTGATTCTTTACATTGGACTCACTAAGATTCCATCCAGCTACAAATTCAGTTTTTTTATGTTGGTTTAAGAAATCCTCCATTTCCGTCTTTGAAAAGACAGGATAATCCAATCCCGACAGAAAGAAAACTCGGTCATATTCTCTATCAGAATCAAATACAGCTTTCAATAATTCCCGTTGAGCCGCACATTGCGAAAAACCACCCCACGTCACCCCAACACGCTTCACTAAGAACACCTTATCGCAATGAGTCTCTCTATAGATTTCCAGTTCTTTCAAAAAAGAAATATCCTTCACTTTCTTATCAATATGCAGAAAGCAATCACCCAATGGAAGTAGCGCATCCATCAGACGCTTCAACTGTTCAACATCAGTATGAGCAGCTATCAAAAAAGCTAAATGCTGTTTCATAAATACTTGTGTTACTATACAATTTCTATTATCTAATGAATTTCAACCAATAGAATTTCCATCTCTGCTCCACTCTATCTCGAATTTTTATTGATAGAAGGATTAATCTTTTGAGTAAATTAGGACAATCAATTGACTTCAAAAGCAGGTTGTTTCTGATATTTAGTATAAAGCCATTGAGTATTTCACTTTGTATCTCTTTCAAATATTCTTTTTTATCAAAATAAATATCCCGTAGCAAGAAGTAGGCATATTCATTCTTAATACTATTCAACAAATCCAACGGAAGTTCATATCTACCTCCAAAGTAGTCTACCATATAAAAGCACGATTTACAAAAGCTAATCACATTCGAGTAATTACTAGAATGTGTCGCTGACTCATCAATAATATGATAAGTTGCCGTCGACTCTGGCAGATAATGAATCTTACCTCTCTGTGAAAGCTCAATCCACAATGGCGTATCCCCCATCTTAAACTTAGAAGAATGAATTTCCGGACAATCTTTGTAAATTTGGAAGATGTAATCTTTCCGAGCACAGACACTAAGTGTTTGTATACTATACTTACCACTCAATATGAGTTTCACCATCTCTTGTCTCGTGAAGTTATTATTCAGTAAGCAATAGTTATTCATGTGTTGATGCTTCTTGCGAAGAATCCTGTTCTCTCTTACAAATTCATAATCGATATCCGAATGCGACAGACTGTAGTCAGGGTGTTGTTCCAAAAAATCGACTTGCTTTTGTAACTTCAACGGATCAGTCCAACAATCATCTCCTTCACAAAAGGCAATATACTTACCATGCGTATGCTCATTCATCACACGTGTCAACGAACCGTCAAACTTTGTATATTGGTTTTCTGTTTCAAATATCGGCTTAATAATTTGAGGAAACTTTTCAGCATACTCACTAATAATTGCAGTCGAATCATCAGTAGAAACATCATCATGCACAATCGCCTCAAATCTAAAATTCGTTTTTTGCATCACAAAGCCATCAAGACACTGACGCAAATAAGGTCCATGATTATATACTAGACAACGAATAGTAACCATTAACGATTGAGTATCATATTTAGCCTCTTCCATTTCTATTATCTATAAATTTACTTATTACTACAAACAATGTTTTTCGACATAATGTATTCTTAAATAATCAATGATTATACATAAAAAATATTCCAAACACACTTACTAATTCTTTGTATCAATATTATTCATCTGATCTGCACTTTTCGATTTGTTTTTTCAAATTGTTTGAACGAATCTTTAACTTTTTTACAGGTATACCTGCATACATCCACCACGGTTCTGTATTGTGTCGTACCATACTCATGGCACCCACAACACACCCTTCACCAACAATTACATCAGGAAATATTATACAATGAGCGCAAATATGAGCAAAACGTCTTACTATAATGGTACCTCCAATAACATGAGTTTTTTCTTCAGAATGAATAGGTCCTACAAGATATTCACCCGAAAAATCATCTGATGCGCTGATTAAAGTGCAGCGTTGTGAAATACCAGTGTAATCTTCGAGCACAACACCAAAAGCTCCATATAAAGCTGTGTAGGCAGAAATATGTATATTAGAACCTATAGTGATATTTCCAGAAAGAATACAAAAATCGTCTATCCGCACATTATCACCAATTGATATATTTTGTGCACCATAAATAGAACATTTACGGCTGATAAGGACATTAGATCCATAACTCTTCAATCCCAAATTTGCAAGTTCATCAATACTATAAAAAGAGGACATATTCTACTTATTAATAATACATTCCAATACTCTATCAATATCTTCCTCACTTAATGTATGATGCATCGGCAAACATATCACGCTATCAGCCATTTTATGCGCATTTGGTAAATTACGAGGATTTGAACTTTCTAAGCCTCTATAGGTGGAGAAGGTACTGATAAGCGGATAGAAATAGCGACGCCCAAGAACATTTTGTTCTTTCATCTTGAAATAGAGTTCATCACGCGTCATTCCATATTTATTCTCGTCAATAAAAATTGGGAAGTAGCTGTAGTTGTGACAAACACCCGACATATCATCAAAAAAGGTGATACCATCAACCTCACGCAAAGTCTCACGATATTTTATCGCAGTTTGGTGGCGTGCTTCAATGGCAATATCCACTTGCTTCAAATTGAGTAAGCCGTAAGCCGCACGCATCTCATCCATCTTACTGTTGATACCCGGAGCTACTACAGTGACTTCATCCGCAAAACCAAAATTCTTGAGATAATCAATACGTTTTTTCATCTTCTCATCGTGCATCACCAATGCACCACCTTCAATAGTATTGTAAACTTTCGTAGCATGAAAGCTCAAAGTTGATAAATCTCCGGCATTCAGAATACTTTCACCGTTCACCTTTACACCGAAGGCATGGGCTGCATCGTAGATTACTTTTAATCCATACTTATCTGCAATTGCTTGAATAGCTTCAGTATCGCATGGCTTGCCATATACATGCACCGGCATAATAGCGGTAGTGTTGGGAGTGATAGCCGCCTCTATTTTATTCGGATCAATATTGCCCGTAGCAAGGTCTATATCAACAAATACAGGTTTAATGCCATTCCACCATAAACTATGGGTAGTAGCTACAAAGCTATAGGGAGTCGTAATCACTTCGCCTGTGATACGCAATGCTTGAAGAGCCGTGATGAGCGGCAATGTTCCATTTGTAAAAAGACTAAGATAAGGTACTTTAAGATAAGTAGCCAACTCGTGTTCTAATTGTTGATGGAACGAACCATTATTGGTAATCCATTTACTTGCCCAGATTTCTTGAAGGAGGGCGTGAAAGTCGTCCAAGTTGGGTAACAAGGGCGAGGTTACAGTTATAAGTTTATTATTCATCGATTAAATCCGATTAATTTGGAATGAATTTTGTGAGCTAATGAACCTAACTCAAAACCTTGCGACGTTTACATCTCCGCTTTAGAATAAAGTAGGTAAAGCAAAACAACCGGGTGTATATAAAAAACAGGATACGATGGTTAATCAAAAAATAAAATTTCTTGCTTATTCCATTATTTCCGACAACCTTTAAAGCCTGATGAAAATTGGATTGTAAATCAAGAAAACGAGCCATATTGAATGGCAGTTCTGGAATAAAGAAAAACTTCAACTGATTAACAATTGCAATATTCTTTTCTAAATCCTTTAATTTATCAGGCAATTTTTCTCTGACATGAACCGTAGCAGCTCTTATTCTATCATTGTAAATCCATGATATAACTTTTTGGTGCATCATAGAACTTTCATTAATAAAATAGGCATAGATCGGTTTGGTAACAAATAACACTTTTTTAACGTTTAGAGAGATTAAATAGTTTACCACCCAGTCATCTCCAATGCTTATGTTATGCTTTACCAATATCTCAAAGTAACTTGTATCGAACAGTGAAACTCGATAGATTCCACAATGTAAATAAGGCGCAATCTTATCCCGCATCAAGAGTTCAATATAAATATCTCTATTTGATATTTCTCCTTCTTCGTACTCATAATGCTCTACCCACGTCTCATCTTTGTTAGTAACGCGGAGCGGGCTAGCTTTGACAATATCATATCCTCTCTCTATCGTATCATACAAAAAACGTAACGCACCCGGCAACAGATAGTCATCTGAATCCATAAATATCAGATAAAGGCCATTAGCCATCTGAAAACCTGTTAATCGAGCTGAAGCTACTCCCTTGTTGGGCGTATGTTTAACTCTTATTCGTTCATCCTTCGCAGCATATTCGTCACAAATCCATGGACAACTATCCGAGCTACCATCGTCAACCAAAATCAGTTCATATTCAGTGAAGTCCTGTGACAACACCGAGTCGATGCAACGGGAAAGATATGTCTCCACATTATAGACGGGTACGAGGATTGAAATCTTTGAATTCATCATGTATCCAATTAATTCAAAATTCTCAAGATACAAACTCTATCACTTACCGCGTGCAACTATATCATCACACATAGCCCCAACATTACTCCAACCAATAATTTGCTGTGAAGTAAACTTCAAACCAAAATGTTTTTCAATGCCTACCACCAGTTGGATATGAGAAAGTGAGTCCCACTCGTCTATATCATCAGCCACCGTATCAAAGTTTATTTCAATATCTTCATTGTCAAGCACATCACGAAATATATCCTGCACTTGTGCTAAAATTTCTTCTTTTTCCATATTCTTCTAATTCTATTTTAATTATAATATATTTATTCCTGCATTTACCGGTATATTTACACCATTGACATGATTCGAAGCATACGCCAAAGACTCTATTACTTTCGCTACATCTTCTACCAATAAAATCTGCTTTAATGGATGTTCTGCCACCAATTGCTCGACAACCCTAAAGTCAGTAGCAGCCGTAAAATCCGTTTGCATAAAATCAGGAGAAACACAGTTGCTAGTAATTCCCCATTTTATATACTCTTTACTCCATGTCTTTGCTAATTGGGATATATATGCCTTTGAAGAGCCATACATGCCATACCCCAAAGGAGGTACTCCTATAAGAGACGAAGTCAACACAGTAATAATCTTTCCCTGTTTTTTCTTCCGAAAAGTTTCAAGTGCAGCCTGCGTTATGGCAACAGCGGGCAAAACATTATTTTGAAAATCAAGTAACAGTTGTTCAGTTGTCAATTTATGAAAATGTACCCCTTCTGGCGAACCCGTCCATGCATTATTTACCAATACATCAAGATCCCATAACTTTATAGCTTCCACCAGTTTCTGTAAAGAATCCATCTGCGTCTGGTTACACTTGAAAGCAGTCGTATTTTTATACTCTTCCATAATAAGTTCGGCATTTGCATCAGCTTTACAATAAGTAAAGAAAACATGGTTATCTTTATTTGCAGCCAATATTTCTACAGTCGCACGTCCCAAACCTCCAGTGCCACCTGTCACTAATACATTCATATTACACTGATTTGTACATGTCCACGAGCTACCACTTTTCCACTCACATTCTTGAAATTAAACTTAAAATCAACAGCGTTAACACTTTCATAAACTTCCTCAACTAATAATTCTGCATCCAGTATCTCACTCATAAATACCGGTTGCCGATACTGTATATCTTGAGAATTAATGAGAACATTTTTTGTTGGTAAACATTCACCTATTAGCTTTGAAACAAAAGCATTGAGTATATTGCCATACATTACTCGCCCATTAAACCCTTTACTTTTGGCAAACCATTCATCTGTATGAAGTGGGTTGAAATCATTACTACACTGCTGAAATGCATTATATACATCTTGAGTCACTTTAAATGTATGATGCACAGGTTGCATATTCTGAAACAATTCTATCATTTCTATTTCTTTTCAATATAACATTCCAAATCCTTATACTTTTCAATCTCAAGCACATACTGTGCTGTTTCTGTTTTTTCTATTCTTTCAAAACCCAAATTGGGATAGTGTTGCTCAACCATACCATTCTTCAAGGTTGGCAAATATTCACCAACTAGGCGTTTGAAACCATTCAAACGGGAATATTCAACAATGGTGTTCAATACAAATTTTTCCATACCACGTTTCAACACTCGACAACTCATAAGCCATGTATCTATGAACAAAGTTTCTATATCCTGTTTTCTTAAAATGATGACAGATATTAAACCATTATCGCCCAATTTATCAGCAAGAGTGAATGAGAAGGTAACATAATCAGAGCTAGTCTCAATAGCAGTAATTTCAGCTTCAGTATATCGTACTGTGCGCAAATTGAATTGATTACTCCGCTGTGACAACTGCGCTATACGTGGAATATTAAATTTATCAAAACCTCTAACTTCACTAACCATATTTAACGACCTCAAAAAGTCAGTCTCGTTAGTAAAATGCTTCTGCAATGAAGCACGCTTTGCTTCAACCTGATATTGCTTAGTTCGGTCTTTATCACCTACGCTATAAGAGGCGGTTTCGAAAAGGTTCAGCGAGTATAGATATTCCACATACTCACTTGGATCCTCCGGTAATTCAGGGACAGTAATTTCTGGAATATTCTCGCGAACCATGTTGCGCTCAAACGGATTATCGTCAAGAAAAACCATAGAATCAAAACCTATATTAAGTATATGTTGAATGGTACAAATATTATCAGCCTTATTCTCCCAATTAGCAATGAATACAGCAATATCCTCCAATTTTAGCACCATCTCCGGATTCTTTTCAAAGGGTTCTTTAGCCTTATCCTCATCATTTTTTGAGCACACAGCAATGATAATACCGCGATTTTTCAATTTCTTAATCCATTGTTGAAATTCGGTATAAGCTTTGCCAATCCCAAGACCATGCCCCACCTGAATATTTTCCCAACCATCATCACCCACGACTCCTCCCCAAACCGTATTGTCAAGGTCGAGGATAAGGCATTTCTTAAAATGACCTTCGCTGGCTGCCACAATATCGACTGTATGTGATGCTACATAAGGTAGTATGTCAAGACTAAGGATCATTTCGGTACTAACATATACCGAAGAATCGAACATTATATCACGACCATACTTAGCCGATAGCCCTGCCAAATTACATACAAAGAAATTTGGATATCGCTGTGAAAGATTAAGCAATTCGAAATTTAGCTTACTAAGTTGATATGTGAACGAACTCTCTACTTTCGAAGCATAACTACCAAAAACAGTGTCGTTTATTTCTGGGTAGTTATAGTAAATTATACGTCCTTTTACTTGTTCGCATAGTGAACGGATGAATCCAAGACGTTCATCAGCTAACGTGGCTTGGTCCGTAGGCTCCATCATACTGTATTTTTCCAATATCTTGTGTGTCGACTGAAACACGATCGTGTAATCTGCACCGAATTCATACATGTTCGAAAATGGATCCATCACCTGCAACTCCACTTGGTTGTATTCTGCTTCCCATAGTTCAACGTTGTAACCACGCAAAATCCCCTCACCTTTGATGGATGTAGCAAGAAACTGTGTGGCTGTATCACCAAGCAAAGCAACTTTTATTTTTTTCCCTTGTAAATTTAATTGTTTACAAGCACGCTTATACTCTTTAAATGTATGCATAGAATTTATTATTTCAAGAATTCAGAAATTGCTTCCCGCCTACTTATATAGTACTTTTCAAAATTTTTCTCCAACTGACTCCTGCTAATCCGATCCTTCTCCGGATATTGCCGCATCTCATATTCAACTACTTGGTCAGGAGTCATATTAAAACCTATTACTTGTGCCGGATTGCCAGCTACAATGGCATAAGCTGGTACATTTTTCAGAACCACAGCACCAGGAGCCACCGTTGCTCCCCGACCGACCTTTACAGGACCGAGTACCAAAGCCCCTGCTGCTATACGAACATTATCACCTATAACCGGTTGTCCCGTTTCCGTCCTATGACCAATACTTACCCCTTGGTTTATCCAGCAATTACGCCCCATTTTAGCTGGAGATATAATTGTACCATATCCATGCTGCACTAACAACCCTCCAGATATATCCGATGTTTCAGACACATCAAGCAGTGGCTGTGCACTCGCAAAAATCCTTAAAAATTTCGCATAAAAATGATGATATTTCCCTACACGAGCGTAAAACACATTCCGAAACATTGTGTAGAATGTCATCAAGAAACAAAAAGCATAAAATCCTGTAGCTCCCTTTCCTTCCATAAACTGTCGGGAATTTCGCAATACATCCTCTTCAATCACATCTTTGTTCGCTGCAGTCTTGTAATACAAATAGTGCAATAATAACCGCAAAGACGAAACATATACAAATATCCTTTTCATTTTGACTCTATGTTCATTGGAGAATACAAGCTTATTATTCTATTTTCTTGCAATTCAAGGCTTCTGCTAGAAACCGGATTGACTTCTTCCTTTGCTCTATTAACCGCTTCTCAAATATTTCCGTATAATCTGCCGAGTTAATCACCATATCCTCTCCCCCATCTTTGCGTAACAATGCCACATCCGCAAATAATAAGTTGGCCAATTCAAGATTTCGCTTATCTCTCAATCCATCTACCATCTTAAATTCTTTATGAAAAAGTAGCGAGAACGCACAAAGATGAAATGAGCGACCTATACAATACTTAGCATACCTAACAAGATTTAGAAACTCTAATGGACCGACATTCAGATTATAATTGAATGTTTTAGAATCTTTCTTGAATATCATGTAAATATTACTAGAAACGATTTTACAATTGTGTGTCTTTGAATATTCTTTCGCTGCTGATTTACCCATATCATGATCAAAAGGATCATAATAGAATACATACTCTCCATTAATTAACGGCTTGTCTCCCGCTAATAGAGACCATTCATCAGCAGTTAACAACATAGTTGGATCAAGAACTATTTCGAAATTTGAATCAAAGAGCTCGGCTGTTCCCCTGTCTCTGACAGCTACTGCAGAAAAAGTAGACACTTCTTGCTTTACTTTATTTACTTCATCATTACTTATTGCAGCACTGCCTCCAGGTCCCATACTGGGAGCATAAGCTATTTTCTTGCCGTTTTTAACAAAATCCAAATAATAGTACCATTCAAAATCTGCACATTTAGTATTCCAGATTTGGTCGCCTCCCGCAATATAAAAATCAAATGTTCCGCAAATATCATTTATATGCTCCGGTTCATTACAATAGGGAGTCAAACGCATATAATCATGTGCAAATTGATGGAACTTTTCATATTTTTGCTCCATTTGTTTGCCGTCCCCCCCCCAATATAAGGATTCTATCCAACGTTTTATAGGATTCCGACTTACCAAGATAGGTAACCGATAACATTCAATCTGCCGTTTCGGTTGGTAGTTTATAATTTTGCAATCATATCCCATATCACTTATAGTGCGTTGCAAGGCATAAGCTAAAAGAGCAGAACCATAATTAATGGCAGCATGGAAATTCACTATACCTGTCTCTTATACACATCTCCGAGCCCACGAGACAT